>Ga0302046_10001296_pt1 | contig 23448 bp, 21 predicted proteins | sample RVTome_11_FD_200261 | JGI IMG/M metagenome (GOLD analysis project Ga0302046, IMG submission 200261) | Soil microbial communities from uranium-contaminated site in the Upper Colorado River Basin, Wyoming, United States - RVT147D111 (version 2) ... | reverse complement strand
GCGGAGGGGCTTGGTGGGCGGGAATCAGGCGGCGGTCAGCCGCTCGACCCAGTCGTCGCGCTCGAGTTCCAGGTGGAAGTCCAGCAGGTCGTCCACGGTGAACGGCGCGCCGTGGTGCTCCTCGGTCATCTCCTCGGGCAGGGTCCACAGCACCGGCGTCACGCCCTCGGCGATCAGCAGCTCGACGACCCGGTCGCTGGCGGGTTTTTGAATGCGGCAGTCGCAGGACGGGCACGTGAATGCGTAATAGGACGCCCCGGGATGGTTGCACACCGCGAGTTCGAAGTCGTGGGCCGTGCGCTCCACGGGCCCGCACTTCGTGCAGATCGCCTCGATCGTGGTCATCGTTCCGTCCCCCCTTCGCCTGGCGCTTCCGCTTTCGTCAGCATTGTCAACGAACATCCCTTCGGTGTGGTATGCCGAACACGGATGGTTTCGGATGGTTCTGAAGGGCTATTTCGGGCCTAGTCCGGTTTCTCGCCCCCAGTGGCGTTTGGTCGGGAGATCCACCCGGTTCCTACCCCGTCGCGGCGGGACGACGCGCCACTCCCGGACGCTCGTCCGAGTTGTCGGGTTGTTCAACTGAGGGGCGAAGAATTCCCCGCGCCCGGGGCCATTTCCCGATGGGCGGGCAAGGATGCGGGCAGCGCGCGGCGAATCAGTTGCGCAACGGGAACACCACTTCAGGAGAAGACGGATGATCACCTGGGTCTTGGTCGAAGAGCCAACGGAACAGGTCGCGCGCGCGATCGAGGCCGTCGAGGCGCGCCTTGCGTCCGACGGAGACGTGACCTGGGTGGCGCCGCTGCCCGACGCCGCTCAGGAGTGAACGCAGCGAATCGTCGCGAGGACCGGCCGATCGGCCGGTCTTCTTCGTTGCCCGGCGCGTAGACTGGCGGGGACGATGGTGCGCGCGCTGCGAATCGCGGGGAACGTATTCATCCTGCTCGGGCTGACGTTCTTGTTCTTCGTGGTCTATGAGGTCTACGGCACCTCGGCGATCACCAAGCAGGCCCAAGCCGCTCTTGCGATCGAGTGGGAGCGACCCCTGCCGCCGGCCCCGACGCAGACGGCCGAGCCGGAAGAAGCGCCGCCCCCGCCGCCCGGATCGGCGGTGGCGCGAATCGTCATCCCGAAGATCGGCGTCGACTGGATCGTGGTCGAGGGCGTGTCCCTGGACTCGCTCGCCAAAGGGCCCGGCCACTACACGGGCACCGCATATCCCGGCGAACTCGGCACCGTGGGAATCGCCGGACACCGGACCGGCTGGAACTTCATCTTCGCCGACCTGGATCAATTGCAGAAGGGCGACACGATCATCCTCGAGCGGCGCGGCGGCAAGCGGTTCACCTACCGCGTGACGGACACGACGATCGTCAAGCCCGGCAACGTGAGCGTACTCAACGGCGACCCGAACAGCTCCGCGCTCAAAGCGCTGACCCTGACGACCTGTACCCCCAAATACACCTCGCTGGAGCGCCTGATCGTGTGGGCCGACCAGGTCGACCCGCCGCTGTCGTGAGCAAGCCGAAGGCCCGGTACCGGGCCGGCATCCCGCCACACACCGCGAGCGCCGGGCGGCCGCGCCACCGCTGGCGCCGGCTCCTCATCCTGGCGGTCGCCATCGTGATCTACGCCGCGCTCCTCTGGTACTACGTCTTCCCCTACGTCGATCAGCACTTCGTGAACCAGCCCACGATCTGACGACTTCTTTGCCCGGCCCGGCAGGCGGGCTACAGTGCCGCGGACGGACGACCCGGGAGGATCCGATGCTGATCTCGGCCAAGCTGGCCCCGTGCTTCGCCTACACCGAGATCGAGCGGTTCTGGCGAGACGCCGACGAGCTGGGGTTCCACTCGATCTGGAACTACGACCACTTCTACGGACTGACCGATCCGGCGATGGACACGCTGGAGGGCTGGACGACCCTCGCCGCGATGGGAACGGTGGTCAAGCGCGCGCGGATCGGTTGCATGGTCACCGGCGTGACTTACCGAAACCCCGCCCTGCTGGCGAACATGGCCGTCACCGTGGACCACATCTCGGGCGGGCGGCTCAACTTCGGCCTCGGCGCCGCCTGGCACGAGCCCGAGCACGCCGCCTACGGGATTCCGTACCCGCCCCCAGGGGTTCGCATCGACATGCTCGGCGAAGCGCTTCAGGTGATCAAGGGTCTGTGGACCAACGAAACCACGTCGTTCTCCGGCGAGCACTTCCGGCTGACCGACGCGATGTGCAACCCGAAGCCAGTCCAGCGGCCCCATCCGCCGGTCACCGTGGGCGGGAACGGCGAGCGCAAGACGCTTCGGGTCGTGGCCGAACACGCCGACGAGTGGAACGGCATGGGCGACCCCGACGAATGGGCGCGGCTCAACCGGGTGCTCGACGATCACTGCGCCGCCGTCGGACGCGACCCGTCCGCGATCAGGCGGAGCGTGCAGCTCTTCATCCACCCCGCGGTCGAAGGCCAGCCGGAGGAGGTCATCGGGCGCATCCCCGCCTACGAAGAGCGTGGGTGCGACCATGTCGTGCTCTCCTTCTACCAGCCGCCGTCGCGCGAGCTGCTCGAACGCGTCGCGCCGCGGTGAGCGGGGCCCGCGCGCGTCTTCCCGGTGACTTCGGCGACGACGCCTCGTAGACTGGCAGTCGTGGCCAATACCCGGGTGGGCGCGGGGCTCTCGACCGACATCGAAGCGTCGCGAGCCGTCGCCGAGGCGGCGAACGAGGCCGCCGCGGGCCTCGCGGGGGAGATGCCCAACCTCGTCGTCGCGATGATCTCCTCGGACCACAAGGAGTTTGCCGACGAGGTCGCCGCCATGCTGGGCGAGCGGTTTCCCGGCGCGGCGGTGATCGGCTGCACGACCGACGGCGTCATCGCGAACGGGCGGGAGTTGGAGTCCGGGCCCGCGATCTCGCTGCTGTGCGCCTTCCTTCCCGACACACTGGTCACCCCCTTCGGGCTCCGGTTCTTCGATGCGGCCGACGGCGAGCACGAATATCGCGGATGGCCCGACAACGTTTCGCCCGACGCCTCGCTGATCCTGTTGTGCGACCGGTTCAGCTTCCCGGCCGCCCACCTGCTGGCAGAGCTGAACGAGACGCGCCCGGGAACCATCGTGATCGGGGGGATCGTCTCGGGCGGATCGTCGCCGGGCGATACCCGACTGTTCTTCGGCGACCGCTTCTTCGACGACGGAGCGGTCGCCATCGCGATCTCCGGGCGCGTCCGCGTCAAGACGATGGTGTCGCAGGGCTGCCGGGCGGTCGGCAAGCCGCTGACGATCACCCGCGCCGATCGCAACGTCATCTTCGAGATCGCCGGCCAGCGTCCGATCGACGCGCTGCGCGACATCTGGACGGCCGCCGATCCGCGCGACCGGATGCTCATGCAGGACGGACTGCAGCTCGGCCGCGTCGTCGACGAATACATCGACGAGCCCGGCCACGGCGACTTCCTCATCCGGCCCGTGATGGGGGGCGATTCGGAGTCCGGCGTCATCGCCGTCGGCGACGTGTTCGAAGTCGGCGAGACCGTGCAGTTCCACGTGCGCGACCCGGCGGCGGCGGACGAAGACCTGCGTCGCTGCATCGACGCGATCGGCGACCGACCGAGCGGCGCGGTGCTGTTCACGTGCAACGGCCGCGGCACCAATCTGTTCTCCGAACCCGACCACGACGCCGCCGCGCTCCAAGACGGCCTCGGCGTGCCCCTGGTCGGGATGTTCTGCGCGGGCGAGCTGGGTCCGGTCGGCGGCCGGAACTTCATGCACGGCCAGACCGCCTCGGTGGCGCTCTTCGTCGACTCGGCGCTCTGACCTGCCGATCTGCTGTCACCCTCGGTGGCTGTTGCTCCTGTTGCTGGAGTTGAAGATGTACCGTTTTGTCTGACTGGGCCGGGGGCGACAAAAGGGGACGTGCTTCGCTAGACTCTAGTCCTTATGTGCTAGTCGCTCTCCGTGGTGGAGGGCGGAGCGCTTCCCTTGGGGGGGTGAGAGATGAGACAAACACTGCGAGTGGTCACGACGGTTGCGCTGACCTCTGTCGTGCTGCTCGCCGCAACGTCCAACGCATACGCGGACTTCTTCGTCGACGATCCGAGCATCACGGTCGAGGATGGCCCACCGAGCTGTAACGGAGTCGTGCCGACGCCCGGCAGCGAGAACACCCTGAAGACACTGACGGGTGGAACGCTCGTCGCGGGCGGCACGGCTGAGTTCCTCATCAGCTACCCGGTGGACGAATCCGAGATCGGTGAGACGTTCGTGATCGATGACTGCGTGCTCATCGGGTTCGGGGACGACCTGAAGGACTATGCCGTCGTGGACAAGGCCACCTTCACCGGTGTCGCCAACAACGAGTTCTTCAACGTGGCCTTCACGGTCACGCTTCCCACGGACGCACCCGAAGGCGCCCACGTGTGCAACGTTGCCAAGACGAGGGCGACGCCCTCGGCAGGCCCGTCGAGCAACCGCAAGGCGGGGCCCGCCTGCTTCACCATCGGCGGGCAAGCGACAGTCGAGAAGCACGATGCCGACGATCCCGAAGGCGATCTTCTGGAGGGCGCGACGTTCCGGATCAGCGACTGTGTCAACGAGTCGCTCAACCCGGCGCTCCAGCCCTTGACCGTGTCCAACGGTGACACGACGATCGAGCTGGGGGATGATCCGGTCGACATCGTGGCGACCCACGGGTACCTGACGTTCACGGGTGCCTCCACGTCGACGTGCACGGTCACCGAGATCGAGCCGCCGCCGGGGTACGCGCTTCCGACCGACCCTGCCGATCGGACGATCGTCGTCACGATCACGGTCGACTCAACCGACATCTACACGTTCCTCGACCCGGCGCTCGTGCCGGAGATCGAGGTAACGAAGGAGTGCTCGGGCCCGGTGAACATCGGTGACGACGTGACGTACACGATCACGATCACCAACACCGGGACGGAGGACCTGACCGGCATCACCGTGGACGACTCACTGCTTGGCGACCTGTCCGGCTCGTTCGTCAACAACCTCGGGGTGGGAGACTCCGATACCCAGCAGTTCACGCACACCGTGACCGCTGAGGACCCGGATCCGCTGCCCAACGAGGTGACGGTCGAGGCGACCGGCGCAGTTTCGCAGGAAGCAGTCAGCGACAACGCCTCCTGCGAGAGCGACATCACGCACGAGCCCGGGATCGACGTCACGAAGGAATGTGGCGGCACGGCGCTCGTGGGCGAAGAGGTCGCGTACACCATCACGGTGCTCAACACCGGCAACGAGCCGCTGGAGAACATCACGGTCGAGGACTCCCTGCTCGGGGACATCAGCGACCTGTTCGCCGACACGCTCGGGGTCGGGGATTCGGACGTGCAGGTCGTCACCCGCGTGGTGCAGGCCGACGACCCGGACCCGGTCGAGAACATCGTGACGGCGACGGGGACGGGGGCGGACTCCGAAACAGAGGCGTCCGACACCGATTCCTGCTCGTCGGACATCCTCGGGCCCGGCATCCAGATCGTGAAGAGCGGTCCGGATCTTGCCCACGTCGGGGATGAGATCACCTACACCTTCGTCGTGACGAACACAGGCGAGGTGCCGCTCAACACTGTTTCCATCACGGACCCGATCTGCGACGCGGGCACGCTGACCTCGTTCGGCGGAGACGCGGGCAGCGACGGGATCCTCGAACTCGAGGAGGTGTGGACGGCGAGCTGCACGCACGTGGTGACGGCAGCCGATGCCGATCCGCTCCCGAACACGGCTGTGGTGGATGGCCTGGACGCCCAGGAGAACCCGGTGTCGGATTCCGACGATCACGAGGTGGACCTGATCCACCCGTCGATCGAGATCGTGAAGACGGCCGACGGTCCCGGCGGCGAGCCCGGCCAGGAGGTCACGTACACCTACGTGGTCACCAACACCGGCGACACCACCCTGTTCGACATCAGCGTGGACGACGACGTCCTTGGTCACGTCGGGGACATCGAGTCCCTGGACCCGGGTGAGATTGCCACGCTGGAGTTCACGACGACCCTGCCGAACGAGGCCGGTCTGCTGACGAACGTCGGCACCGCGACCGGCACGGACGTGCTCGGCCTTTCGGTATCGGACGACGACGACGAAACGGTGAGCGTCGTGCTCCCGCAGAAGATCGTCGACGTGCTGCCGAAGACGGGCGCGGGCCCAGGTGGGTACGGACGTGCCGGACTGATCCTCGTGGTTCTCGGGCTCGGGATGACGGTCGTCTCCCGCCGCTCGCCGCGCGGGGCGGTTTCGGTGCTCGGCGTCCAGCGGGCGTTCCCGCCCGGGTGGTCGCCGGTGACCCTGTCGGCGCGCGGCGTCCGCAGGGCTTCGGTCCGCCACGTGCGGTCGGTGTTCTCCCGAAAGGGTCGATCACCGTAGGGTGAGGCGAGGTAGTTGAAGGGCGGCTCGAAGAGCCGCCCTTCAACGTTTCGCGGGCCCGCGGTAGGATGCACTCGTCGGGAGCTCGGACCATGACCGGGCTGAGAGGGCGGCGCGACGGGCCGCCGACCGTTGAACCTGATCCGGGTAATGCCGGCGGAGGGAGGACTCATGAGTGCCGGGAACGGAACGCTCTATGTCGCGGGGCGGAAGGTGTATCTCGCCGGAACGCGCGAGGACCTACAGGTCCCGGTGCGCGAGGTGGAGCTGACGGCGACGTCCGGGCGATTCGGCGAGGAGCCGAACCCCGCGGTTCGCCTGTACGACACGAGCGGCCCCTACACCGATCCCGCGTTCACGCCGGACCTCGCGCGTGGCTTGCCCGCGCTGCGGGGGGAGTGGATCGCCGAGCGCGGCGATGTCGAGCGCTACGCGGGCTCCGCGCCGCTCGTGCCCGGCATCGACGCTCCCCGGAAGCCGTTACGCGCCCGCGGCGGCGCGGCCGTCACGCAGCTCGCCTACGCGCGGCGCGGCGTGATCACGCCGGAGATGGAGTTCGTCGCGATCCGCGAAGGGGTCGAGCCGGCGTTCGTCCGCGACGAGGTGGCGGCCGGCCGCGCGATCATCCCGGCCAACGTCAACCACCCCGAGTCCGAGCCGATGATCATCGGACGCAACTTCCTGGTGAAGATCAACGCCAACATCGGCAACTCCGCGGTCGCCTCCTCCATCCAGGAGGAGGTCGACAAGATGACCTGGGCGACGCGCTGGGGCGCCGACACGGTCATGGACCTCTCGACCGGGGCCGACATTCACCAGACCCGCGAATGGATCATCCGCAACTCGCCGGTCCCGATCGGCACCGTGCCGATCTACCAGGCCCTGGAGAAGGTCGACGGCAAGGCCGAGGAGCTGACCTGGGAGGTCTACCGCGACACGATCGTCGAGCAATGCGAGCAGGGCGTCGACTACTTCACCGTCCACGCGGGCGTGTTGCTTCGCTACGTGCCGCTGACGGCGAAGCGCGTGACCGGGATCGTGAGCCGCGGCGGCTCGATCATGGCGGCCTGGTGCCTGGCGCACCACGAGGAGAACTTCCTCTACACGAACTTCGCCGAGCTGTGCGAGATCATGCGCGCCTACGACGTGGCGTTCTCGCTCGGGGACGGCCTGCGGCCGGGCTCGATCGCCGACGGCAACGACGAGGCGCAACTGGCCGAGCTGAAGACGCTCGGCGAGCTGACCAAGATCGCCTGGGAATACGACGTCCAGGTCATGATCGAAGGGCCGGGCCACGTCCCGATGCACAAGATCAAGGAGAACATGGATCTGCAGCTCGAGTGGTGCCACGAGGCGCCCTTCTACACGCTGGGGCCCCTCACGACCGATATCGCGCCCGGCTACGACCACATCACGAGCGCGATCGGCGCGGCGATGATCGGCTGGTACGGCACCGCGATGCTCTGCTACGTCACCCCCAAGGAGCACCTCGGCCTGCCGAACCGCGACGACGTGAAGGAAGGCGTGATCGCCTACAAGATCGCGGCGCACGCCGCGGATCTCGCCAAAGGGCACCCGGGCGCCCAGGCGTGGGACGACGCGCTGTCCAAGGCGCGCTTCGAGTTTCGATGGGAAGACCAGTTCAACCTGTCGCTCGACCCGGAGACCGCGCGCGAGTACCACGACGAGACCCTGCCGGCCGAGCCCGCGAAGAAGGCCCACTTCTGCTCCATGTGCGGGCCGCATTTCTGCTCGATGAAGATCACGCAGGACGTCCGCGAGTACGCCGCCGAGCACGGTCTCGACGAGACCAAGGTCTTGCAAGTCGGTCTGGAGGAGAAGGCCCGCGAGTTCCGAGACGCCGGCAGCGAGGTCTACACGCGGGGCTGAGCCCGTATGCTGTCGCGATGCTCCTTCTGCTGATACGGCACGGGCTCACCGGGCAGGTGAATGCGCGCCTGACGGGGTGGACGCCGGGCGTCGGGCTCTCGACCGCAGGCCGAGCGCAGGCCGCCGGACTGATCGAGCGCCTGGAGGGCGTCCCGCTGGACGCCGTCTACTCCAGCCCGCTGGAGCGCGCGGTCGAGACGGCGACGCCGCTCGCGCGAGCGCGTGGGCTCCGCGTCGTCAAGCGCAAGGAGCTGGGCGAGGTCCACTACGGCGATCTGCAGGGGAAGTCGCTGAAGGCGCTCGCGCGCACGAACGTCTGGTCTCGCCTGCGCTCGTGGCCCAGCAACGTGCGCTTCCCCGGCGGCGAGACGTTGCGCGAGACCCAGGCGCGCGCGGTGACGGCGATCGAGAAGATCCGCAGCGACCACGCGAAGGCGACCGTCGCGGTGTTCAGCCACGGAGACTTCGTCCGGCTGACGCTCGCGCACTACCTGGGCATCCACATCGACCTGTACCGGCGGATCGCAATCGACACCGCTTCGGTGAGCGCGATCGAGTTCGGACAGGATTGGGTCCAAGTCCCGCGAATGAACGACACGGGCACGCTCGCGCAGCTCGCGCGCGTTCCGGTGGCGCGGCCGCTGAGCGACAAGGCGGTGAAGGGCCGGTGAATCCGTCCTTTCATTTCGACGCGGTCGAACGCATTACCGCAGGAGCGGTGGGCGAGCCCGGCGAACGCGTCTTCTTCGTCCAGGCCCGCGCTCGCGGGGCCGACGTGACGCTGCTCGCGGAGAAAGAGCAGGTTCGACTGCTGTCCGAAGGAATCAGCCGCCTGCTCGGCCAGCTCCCCGAGAGCGACGAGGGCCCGGCCCCCGCCGAGGAGGACCTGGCGCTGTCGCCGCCGCTCGAGCCGATGTGGCGGGTGGGCGAGATGGCGATCGAGTACGACGAGGCGTCGGATCGCATCGCGATCGTCCTGCGCGAGGTGTCCTCCGAGCAAGAGGCAGATGACGAGGCGGCGGAGCCGGAAGACGTCGTCGAGGAGGACCTCGCGGCTGCGCGCTTCGTGGCGACGCGCGCGCAGGTTCGCGCGATGGCCGATCACGCGCTGAAGGTCGTCGCGGCCGGCCGGCCGCGGTGTCAGTTCTGCAACGCGGTCTTGGAGGGGGACGGCTCGCACATGTGCGCCGCGATGAACGGCCACAAGGCGCCCAAGTCCGCGGGGTGACCGCGACGGACCGCGCGCGGATCCTCGAGGTCTTGCGCAAGGGGGAGATGGAGGTCCTTGGCCGGATGCCGCGGGCGTCCAACGTGACGCTCGCCGTTCGGCTGACGCTGGACGACGCCGACGCGCTCGCCGTCTACAAGCCGCAGGCGGGAGAGTCGCCGCTGTGGGACTTCCCGGAGGGCACGCTGTACCGGCGCGAAGTGGCCGCGTTCCTGGTGAGCGAGTCGACGGGCTTCGGGTTCGTGCCGCCGACCGTTTCCAGGGCGGGCGTGTACGGCGTGGGCTCGGTGCAGCTCGCCGTCGCCGAGGAGCCGGCCGAGCATTACCTGACGCTGATGCCGGCTCATGCGGAGACGTTCCGGCGGGTGTGCGCCTTCGACGTCGCGGTGAACAACGCCGACCGCAAGTCGGGCCACTGCATGATCGAGCGCGAGACGGGCTCGATCCGCGTGATCGACCACGGCACGTGCTTCGGCGTGCAGGACAAGCTCCGGACCGTCATCTGGGACTTCGCCGGCGAGCGATTGCCGGACGAGGTCCGCGGCGGGCTCGACCGCTTCCTGTCGGACGCCGCTTGTGCGCGCGCGCTCACCGCCTTCCTCGCTGCGGACGAGATCGCCGCCACGCGCGCGCGCACCGAGGCCCTGCTGCGCGCGGACCGCTTCCCCGACCCGCCCGAGGATCGCCGCCCCTACCCCTGGCCGCCGATCTAGCAACGAGCGCTATTCGCTCGGTTCGACCGCTTCTGCCCGGACGTGACATCGCACCGGCTTGGAGCAGCATCTGGCGCCGGAAAGGACGGTGATACCATCGAACCCATGGCGCAGAGCGAACTGCTCACCTTCGACGACTTGTTCCATTTCCCCGATGACGGTCTCCGCCGAGAACTCATCGACGGGGAGTTGTTCGTGAGCCCATCCCCGGTCACCCGGCACCAGGAGATCCTCGGGAGGCTGTATCTCGAGTTCGGCGTCCACGTACGGGACGTCGGTGGTGGGAAGGTCTTCATCGCGCCCCTCGACATCCTGTTCAGCGATCGGGACGTGGTCGAGCCCGACCTGATCGTCGTCGCCGACGACCGGCTGGACGTGATCGGCGAGAAGAACCTGCGCGGCGTGCCGTCCCTCCTGATCGAGGTGGTCTCCGACTCTCGCTACGACCGCGTGCGCAAGCGGGACTTGTACGCGCGTTACGGCGTGCCGCTGTATTGGATCGTGGACCCCGACGCCGACCGCATCGAGGTCTACCACCACGAGGCCGGGGGTTACGCGAAGCCAGAGATCTTCGAGCCGGGCGACACGCTCACTGTCGAGTTCCTTCCCGGACTCGCGCTCGACCTGACCACGATTTTCGCGCGCTGATGCGGAGGCCGTCTCAGCTCAGGACGCCGCCGCGGGCCATCGTCAGCACGTCGAGCGCCTTGTCGAGCACGGCCGCGTCGACGCCGCGCTCGAGCGCGACCTCGCGGATGCCTCGGTTGGTCTTGAACGCCTCCTTGCTGATCTCGGCGCAGCGGTCGTAGCCGATCGCGGGCACGAGCGCCGTGACGATCGGGAAGGTGCGCTCGACCAGTTCGCGCGCGCGCTCGGCGTCGACCTCCAGGCCCTCGACGCACTTCTCGACGAACAGGCGAGCGGCCGCCGACAGCAGCGCGATCGACTCCAGCAGGTTGCGCGCGATCACGGGCATGAACACGTTCAGCTCGAAGTTGCCCATCGCGCCGCACATGGCGACGGTCGCGTCGTTGCCGTAGACCTGCGCGGCCACCTGCGTGACCATCTCGGGCATGACCGGGTTGACCTTGCCGGGCATGATCGAAGAACCCGGCTGCAGGTCCGGCAGGCGCAGCTCGGCGATGCCGGCGCGAGGGCCTGAGCCCATCCAGCGCACGTCGTTGGCGACCTTCATCATCGACGCGGCGATCGTGCGCAGAACGCCGGAGGCCTCGAGGCAGGCGTCCTTGCCGCCCTGCGCCTCGAAGTGGTCGTCGGCCTCCCGCACGGGCAGGCCGGTGCGATCGGCGAGGATCGCCAGCACGCGCTCGACGAAGGCGCGATCGGCGTTGAGGCCGCTGCCGACCGCCGTCCCGCCGAGCGCCAGCTCGGCCAGACGCTTCTCGGCGTCCTGGATCCGCTCGATCCCCTTGGCGATCTGCGTTGCGTAGCCGCCGAACTCCTGACCGAAGGTCACCGGCGTGGCGTCCATCAAGTGCGTGCGGCCGGCCTTCACGACGTCGGCCCACGCCTCGGCCTTGGCGCGCAGCGCCCCGGCGAGCGCCGTCAGCGCCGGCACGAGGTCCTCGCGCAGCCCGGCGAGCGCCGCCAGATGAATGGCGGTCGGGATGACGTCGTTGGACGACTGGCTCGCGTTGACGTGATCGTTGGGATGGACCTGCTTGGAGGCGCGGTCCCCGGAAAGGATCTCACACGCGCGGTGCGCGATGACCTCGTTGGCGTTCATGTTGGAGGAGGTGCCCGAGCCGGTCTGGAACACGTCGACCGGGAAGTGCTCGTCGAGGGCGCCGTCGATCACCTCCCGGGCGGCGGCTCGAATGGCGTCGGCGAGCTTCGGCTCGACGACGCCCAGCTCCTCGTTGGCTTGCGCGGCAGCCCACTTGATCGAGCCGAGCGCCTGGATGAACCGGCGCGGCATTCCCCGGCCGCTCACCGGGAAGTTGTCCACGGCGCGCTGCGTCTGCGCGCCCCAATACGCCTCCACGGGCACGCGCACCTCGCCCATCGAGTCTTTCTCTGTCCGGAACGCAGCCATGCTGTGCCTCCTCTGAGCGGATGCACCCAAGTCTACGGAAGGGTTCTTCTTTGGCATCAAAGCCAATAGGGCGGACGGAAACCTGTGCTCGGATATACGTTTCGCCAGGTGGTAGCCTGTCCCAACTGTGAGGCAGGACGGGATCATGAGGTTTGAGGAGTTCTTCCGGAAAGCCACCGGGTACGAGCCGTACCCGTGGCAGCAACGCGTTGCCACCGAAGGGCTTCCTGAGCTTGTGGACGTTGAGACGGGCGCGGGCAAGACCGCCGGAATCGTTCTCCCGTGGCTGTACCGACGGACGACCCATGCGGCGGCAACGCCTGCGTGGCTTGTCGTCGCTCTGCCCATGCGCACGCTGGTCGACCAGGTCGTCGGCGATGTCGCGCGCTGGATCGACAACCTCGGTCGTTCCGCCAAGGCGTCGAGGTCGGCAGCACCTTGTTCGTCCACATGGATGTCGGCGTCGGTCGATCGAAAAGGAGCCGTCCTCGCTTGCGTCAGCAGGGCCAACGAACATTCCACGAGGTTGTGGGCTTACCGGGGGGAGCCCAGCTTAGCCTTCCGTCACTTAGAAGAGCCGCAGACAGTCAGGAGGCCGACATGGCGGTGAAGAAGTTGACAGCGGAAGAGCTCCTCGCAGCTTGCGACGAGCCGAGTCAGGAGTGGGGGATCCGAATCTCTTCGGTCCTCGAGCCGCTTGCCGGCGCAGGGGCTCCGGTCAAGCCGGCGGTCTACGTGGGCGGGCGTTACCAGCAAGACCGTCGATGGTGGGGCGAGGGTGACCAGCGTCGCCCAGTCGACGTTATCGTCATCGACAACGTACCGAGCCAGGCGAATCGAATCGAGGCCGAGCTGCAGCGGTTGCGCTCAGAGTTGCGGCTTCCCGAATTCGTCCTCGACCTGTCGAGCGAGAGAGCCCTGCCACCACACCTTCCGCGACGCCTCTCGAGTTTCAAGTTCCCACACAGGCAGGCTGACGCATACCTTCGCGATGCGATGCTCGACGGGGAGGCATTCACCAAGACCGAGATTGGGAAAGCCTTGTTCTCCGCAACCGCGGACGACGCCGAGCCGATCCTGCGATGGTTCCCCCAAGCGCTCCTGTTCGGGTTCTGGCAGTCACACTTGGGCAAGAAGCGCTCGCAGGCAAAGCTTGCGCGCGCGTGGGTTTCGGAGATCGTCGGTTATGAGCCCGCCACGTCGGACACGAAGGCTCTCGGTCTTAAAGGAGATCCGCTGAACCTCAGTGTCAACGACCCCGTCATCTACGACGAAGGCGATCTGCTCAGCGGCTGGGAGTACGTGACGGCGGGCAGCAAGAAGGGCGGATCAAAGCAGAAGGAATCACTCTCCGAAATCGGGCATGGCCAGGTTCCAGCGGGAGGATCTCCGAGCGGCGTTTCCTTCGCCGCGATCGAGCAACAGGCAACGGTTTCGTTCGCTGCGCTCCGGCGCGTACGTCTTGCCGATGCGAAGGGTGAAGCCGCCGCGCGGGCGACGCTCGTGGCGCTCGGCCTCGTCGGACACATCGCGGCGTTTGATCGATCGTTCAGCCTGAGGTCTGGGTGTGAGTTGCGTCCGGCGCAAAAGCGTTGGACCTGGTTAGGCAGCCACGGGGACGAGGATCTCGAATTGCCTGACCTCGAACAGGCGACAGTCTTGTTCAAGGCTTGTTGCAAGCTGGCCGAGTCCGCCGGGCTTCCGGTGGGAAGCGCATGGCCCGAGACCTCGATTGTTCTAGCTCCAAACAAGGAGCTGGCTAACGTGATCGCTGCTTCCTGGCCGTTGGAGGAATTGTGATCGCCATTACGGTCGAGCTGCTGCACGGAACGATCAGGGCGGCATCCGCCGGCGACCTCGCCCTGACCGATCAAGAGGATCCGGGAGACTGGCCTCCGAGCCCCGCGAGGCTGTTCTCCGCGCTCGTCGCCGCAGACGGGACCCGCGACCGATGCCGCGTCACCGATGGCTCGGAGTTGCGGGCGATCGCGGACGCCGCTCCGCCGTCGGTCTTCGCGAGCGCGCGCTCGGACGTGCTGTGCACGGCGCTCAATCCGAGGTTCGTCGTCGTGGACTCGAAGACCAAAGGAGCCGTGCAGGATTACCCGGCTCGGGGGAGCGCGCTCGTCAGTCCGGGCACACGCCTTTCGCCAAGGTCTGCAATCGCCACCTACGTGTGGGACGAGCTCGACGCTACCGATGCGCTCGTACGCGCCCTGGAGATGCGCGCCGCCCGAGTGGGGTATTTCGGTTGCTCAGACAGTCCCGCGCGAGTGAGGGTCCACACATCCGTGAGCGAGGCGGATGTGGGACCGGAATGGCGTCCCGATACCAACGGTGCGCATGAGATCCCGGTGCCCTTTCCGGAGATGGTGGGGATCTTGGATACGATGTTCGACGCCTTCTCACGAGGACAGCCGGTACGGCGCTCTTGGTATCCAGTGAAGCACGTTCGGTATCGCGCGCCTGATGAATTGTCGGAACGTGCGGAGTTGCCATGGTCTGAGGTCTTGTGGATGCACCTTCGCCCTGCTGTTCCCGGCCGATTCCTTCTCAGGGTGACAGAGGCGCTGAAAGCAGCCGTGCTGAAGCTGCACGAAACGCACGTGGGGCCGGTTCCCCGAGCGCTCCACGGTCACGGCTTCGAAGCTGAGACCGGCTACCGGTTGGTGCACTGGCTTGGCTTGCCCGAAGTCGGACATCAGTACGCGCGTGGTCGGCTCCACGGGTTGGCGGTCGCCGTGCCGGAAGGGGTCGATCCCGAGATCATCAACGATATCCGCGAGGCGGCATCGCATCTCAAGGAATTGACCATCGCCGGGCGTGCGCCAGTAGCGGTGGCGCCGTTCGCCGGCGAGGAGAAGCCGTGGACCGCGCGTCCTGACCGGTGGAGCCGCCGGTCACGGCGTTGGGTTGCGACATCGCCCGTCGTCCATGAGCGACGCGTGAAAGGAGAGATCACCATCGATGACGTGACGCGGTGGTGCAGCAATGCGGGCATCCCTGCAGCGGTTCGGGGTTTCCGTCTCAGCCCGGTTCCGCTGGCACACGGAGCACTCGCCTTGCGTCCGCACGAGGTGTTCCACAGCAAGCGAAGTCGTCGGCCGTTCAGCCATCTCGAGGTGATCTTCGATGAGGAGGTCGAGGGTCCCGTCGTCCTCGGTCGCGCGCGTCAGTTCGGTATCGGGCTTATGGCGCCCGTGGTCGAGGGCCGGTGAGCATGTCTTCCCTCCCGACATTCGACGAGTTCTATCGCGCGGCGAACACAGGCCGGGTTCCGTTGCCGTGGCAGTCTCGTCTGGCGGAGCGCGCAAGGTCCGGCGACTGGCCGGAAGAGATCGGCGTCCCCACGGGGCTCGGGAAGACATCGTGTATAGACATCGCTGTGTGGGCGCTGGCCGCGAACGCGGAGGTGCCTCCGGCGGATCGAAGGATCCCCACTCGGATCTGGTGGGTGGTCAACCGCCGCCTGCTCGTCGATGCCGCCTACGAACGCGGAGAGGTTCTCACAAACCTTCTCGCGGATCCCTCCTCGGTCTGTGAAGGGTGGTCTGGCGTCACCGACGGGGCGGTGGAAGCCCTTCGCGGGGTCGGTGAAGCCCTGGAGCGCATCGGCGCTGGAACAGCGACTCGCCCGCTGCACCTGGCCCGCCTGCGCGGCGGTGTCGATCTCGGCGCGCGCTGCCCCGACCCCTCGCAACCATCGCTCATCTTCTCGACCGTCCCGATGTTCGCGACGCGCTGGCTGTTTCGCGGCTACGGAACGAGCGTCGGCATGCGGCCGGTCGATGCCGCTTTGGCGGGTGTGGACAGCTTGGTCCTCCTCGACGAGGCCCACCTCGCGCGCCCGCTGGTCGAGCTGGGCGCCGCCCTTGCCGAATCCGATTTCGGCGATCCCTCGGTCGTCATCAATGCGCACCGAGCCCACCCTCAGATCGTGGCTCTCACGGCGACGGGAGAGCGGGCGGGCGACAGATTCGATCTCGACGAGACCGATCTTGCTCACCCCGTGGTGCAAGAGAGGATTATGGCCACGAAGCCAGCGGCTGTGCTCCAGGTCGGGTCGCCAAAGGAACTCCCGCGCGCGCTCGGTGACGCGGCTGAAGAGCTTTTGGACAGCCGGGCGCACTCTGCGTGCGTCGTCTTCTGCAACACGGTTGCGACCGCGCGTGCCGTATTCGAGCATCTCCGCAGGAAGCTCCGGGGCCACGAAGCCGATGTCGTGCTGGTGACCGGACGCACGCGCGAGCGCGAAGCGCAGCGCCTACGAGCATTCCTTCTCGATCCACAGACCGGCGCACCGGTGACGGGTGCGGCCACGCGTCAGCGATCTCTCGCCGTCGTGGCCACGCAGACGCTCGAGGTCGGAGCTGACCTGGACTTCGATTCCCTCGTCACGCAAACCGCCGGGGTGCGAGCGCTTACGCAGCGGTTTGGCCGGATGAATCGGCTGGGCGCGAAACCCCACGCAGCAGCAGTGATCTGCCATGTGAACGACGGCAAGAGCGATCCTGTTTACGGTACCGAACCCGCACAGGTCTGGGATCGCATCAAGGACTCTGGAACACTCGACCTGAGTCCGGCGCGGATCGGGGAGATCCTCGGTCAACCCAGCGACGTGCCGCCGCGCTCGGGAACATTTCTCCAGGCTCACCTTTGGGAGTTCGTCAAGACATCGGCTCCTCCACCGGACGCGGCCCCGCCCGAAGTCTTCTTCGACCCACTCGACGAAGAAAGACGTGACATATCGATCTGCTGGCGCGCGCACATCCCTCAAGACGACGTCCGTCTGTGGCCGTCGGTGTACGAGAACGAGTCGATCGATGTGCCGATCGGCGAGTTGCGCACAGCGCTGAAGGAGCACACCGAAGGGATCCGTCGCGTAACAGCCGATAGGACATCCTTGGAGACCGTAGAAACCAGCCAACTTCGGCCGGGTGATCACATTGTTCTTCCCGCTTGGATAGGGAAGTATGACGAGTTCGGCTGGAACCCCGAGTCATCTGAGACGGTCTTAGACGTCGCCGTGCTCGACCGCCAGTATCTCCCCTTGAGATGGAAGCCCATCCGGCATCTCATCGAGAATCCGATCTCTGAGGAAGAGGAGGAGTTAGAGGCTCTGCTCGGCAGCCTGGACCCGAGCGATCCCGATGAAGAATCGGACCCGAATACCGATGCGGCAGTCGTCGACAAGGTGATGGAGTTGCTCAGGAGCGTGACCCCGCATCCCTGGATCGAGGACGCGGAGTGGCAATCGCTCCTTGGCGCGCTTCAGCTGGTAGTTGAACGTGCGCACGGGGACACCTCATTCCTTCAGGGCGCCCGAAGAGGCCGTCGTTTCGCCGAAGCGGAGGTTCGCGTGGAAGCACTCGAAGAGTTGAGCTTCGATCTCGCGTCCGCGCGTCTGACCGATCACGTCGGCAACGTCGGGGATCTTGCCGGCAAGTTGGGCGAGGCCATCGGGCTACAGCCGCCCATGATCGATGCCCTGAAGCAGGCGGGCTACTTCCACGATGTCGGCAAGGCTGATCCTCGGTTCCAGCGCTGGCTCGCCCCAAACACGGACGGGTCGGACTTGCTTGCCAAGTCCTCGGTCACGCTGCTCAACGTACAGGCTGCCCGGATCGCGGCGCGCTGGCCTCCCGGAGGTCGTCACGAGCTCCTCAGCGGGCGGGTCTTCGAGGAGTGGCTCGCACTCAACGGGCCGGTCGCGTGGGACGCGGACCTGACCGCCCACCTGATCGCGACCCATCACGGCGGAGGAAGACCGCTTGTGGCAACCGTCGCCGACCCTCATGCCGGGCAGTTCACCGTAGAAGTGGCGGGCGTCTCGGTTCGGGCAGACGGAGACCTCTCGCGCTGCGACTTCGATCAAGCCTCACGCTTCCGTCACCAGTGCGAGCGGTTCGGGGCCTGGGGGGTTGCTCTTTTCGAGGCGATCGTGCGACAGGCGGATCACCTCGTCTCGCGCGCGGCTGGGGGGGTGCAGTGATGAAATTCGACGCGCCAGGCCTCCCGGCCGACTGGCTGAATGGTTGGCTGGCCGCCGTTGGGGCGGTAGCGCTCCTACCCGACGTTCGTCTTTCCTGGACGAACGATGTGACGCCGATAGCCCGATTCCACGTTGGCGGCGATGACTTCCCCGAGCGGCTCTTTCGAGCGATTCAGAGTTCGGGTGCTTTCGCGAGCCTTCCAAGTGCGACGGCACCTCACAACATTACCGCGGACGAGTTCGAACGCAGGGCACGGCAGTCTAGGCGAGACACGTTCCTTCCGGCGCTCGTTACGGACCTTGTGCGACAGCCCGATGAGAAGCTTCCCCGAGGGGAGTTCAATCCCCCTGCCCAAAGAGGGATCACGATCTTCGCGCGATATGAGCGATGCAGGAAACAGATTGCGAGCGTCGATCAGATCGCTGCCACCTTTGAAGGGCAGGGCAGTCGCGCTGAAGGTAATGGCCTAGGATTCGATTACCGCCGGTTGCGCGCGGCGACATATCCGGGCGACCCTGAATTGTTCATTGAGCCCGTCGTCGAATGCCTGTGTTTCGCCGCGATGCCGTTGTTCCCTGTACGTGGTAGCGGAGCGCGTCGGGCGCGAACGCGTGGTTGGCTGACCGTCGACGGCACCCAGCAGCGTGGCTTCGTGTGGGGTTCCTGGTCCTCGGCGCTGGATTGCTGGGGCGTAGATGCTCTGCTCGACATCGTTCATCGTCGCAGTGCGGATCAGCGTGAGTTGCGCAGGTGGGGTCTCACCTCTTTGTTCTGCTCGGTCAGATACGAGCGGCGGGGCTCATCCGATGTCTCGACCGGCTATGCATCGAGGCGGCTATGGTAAGCCACGAGTGGGTCGTGCCGATCGCGGCGATCGAGCATCACGTCTATTGCCCAAGGCAATGTGCGCTCATCCACGTAGATGGGCTGTGGCTGGACAACGTCCACACGGTTCGCGGCGAGCGCGGTCATCGCCGGGCAGACTCGGGAGAGACGCGTTCGGAGCGCGGACGCGTCGTCCTGCGAGCAGTCCCCCTGTGGTCGGAGGCGCTCGGCCTGTCTGGCCGTTCGGACGCCGTGGAGGTACAGCCGGACGGGCGTGTCGTCCCGGTCGAGTACAAGATCGGGCGGCGGCACGGACAAGCCGCCGACCTGCAGTTGTGCGCGCAGGCGATGTGCTTGGAGGAGATGCTCGGCATCTCAATACTCGAGGGTTTCCTCTGGTTCTCTGGGCCGCGACGGCGAGTCCCTGTCGCCATCCACGCTGATCTGAGACGGCAGACTGCGCGCGCGATCGAAGAGATCCGGAGCTGGATGAAGGCACAAAGCCTACCTCCAGCGGTGGACGACGCTCGCTGCACGCAGTGCCAGCTTCTCAACATCTGCCAGCCATCCATCTCCGCGGATCCTGAGAGGGTAGGTCGGTACATGGAGGAGATCGTCGGATGCGGCTACTGAATTGCCTTTACGTGCTCGAGCATGGAACGCGGATCTCATCGCACCACGGCGCCCTAATGGTTACGAAGAGGGATGGGAGCAAGTCGCGGGTTCCTCTCGAAGCCATTGAAGCGATGGTGCTCCTTGGGGCCGCGCAGGTTACCAGCGAGGCGATCGAAGCCTGCGTGAACAGAAAGGTCCGAGTGGCAGCATTACGTCGCAGCGGAAAGGTGCGCTTCGTCATCGGTGGGCCGACTTCGGGCAACGTGTATCTACGGGTTGCACAACAGCAGGTCGCGCAAGATCCACCTCGGCGCGCCGCAATCGCGCGGTGGGTAGTCGCCGGGAAGCTGCAGAACTACAGAAAGCTCTTACGGCGATGGTCGTGGGATGCGTCGCTCTTGGCGCGCGTACATCTCACCGATCTAGAAGACCGGATCGGTCTTAGGATCGGTAGGCTCGAAGGTCAAGAAGACGGTGACCGCATCCGCGGGATTGAGGGGGATGGTACGCGGCTCTACTTCAAGGGACTGGCGCATCACTTGGATGCTCACGGATCTGAGTTCCCGTTCCTCGGACGACAGCGGCGGCCACCGAGAGATCCTGTGAACGCCATGCTCGGATTTGTGTATGGTCTCGTCCTAACAGAGGTCGTGGGCGCGTGCGAGGCCGCTGGCCTCGATCCCCAGATCGGTTTCCTGCACGGCGTGCGGCCGGGGCGACCCTCGCTCGCCTTGGATCTATTGGAAGAGTTCAGGCCCGCACTCGCCGACCGGTTCGTTGCGGGCTTGTTCACGCGTCGCATGCTGCGGGTGCACGACTTCGTCTTCACTGCGGGCGGCGCTTGCTACCTGACAGACGAGGCGCGCCGTCGCGTGATCGAGGCATACGAGGCCATCAAGTCGGAATCGGTCGTGCATCGCTTGTTGGGGCGCGAGGTTATCCGCGCAACGCTTCCGTCGCTTCAAGCAATTCTGATGGCGCGGCATCTACGGGGTGACCTTCCAGCGTATCCACCTTTTGTCTTAGCAAGCTGACATGGACGTCCTGGTGACCTACGACATCGAGACGGTTACTCCGGAAGGCCGCCGCCGGCTCGTCAGAGTGGCACATACATGTGAGGGATTCGGCACGAGGGTTCAGTACTCCGTGTTCGAATGTCGGCTTTCGGAGACACGGCTGCAAAGGCTTATCGACAGGCTTCGCGACATCATCGATCCTAGCCTGGACAGCGTGAACTTCTACCGCCTCCCCGGTTCCCTGACTGACGCTCGGACATCGATCGGAAGACGCATGATGCGGGAACCTGGCGATCCGTGGGTCATTTAGTTCGCCGGACCCTCGGTGATCCTTGAAAACTCCATACAGCGCGACCTCAGTCTGACCGCTGAGCGTGGCCGAGCGAAGGAGCCTCTCTGGGCTTCCGGTTTTCGCAACCGCTGTAGGTAGCGATTAGGGTCTCGCCGAGGTGATCGCCTCGGCCTTCGTTGAGCGTCTCACGGCTTCGACGACATCCCCGCCGATCTCAAGGGCGTCTCGCCGAGGTGATCGCCTCGGCCTTCGTTGAGCGAAGATCAACCCGGCGATGTTCTTCGACGCCACCGAGGTGTCTCGCCGAGGTGATCGCCTCGGCCTTCGTTGAGCGGAACTGCGACCCGACCGCGACCCGGACCCCTTCCAGGTGGTCTCGCCGAGGTGATCGCCTCGGCCTTCGTTGAGCGGCTGGGTGGCACATCGGACCACGTTATCGCGCGGGTCGAGTCTCGCCGAGGTGATCGCCTCGGCCTTCGTTGAGCGGCTGGGAGACGGACGAGCCGGTTTCCGACGAACCCGAAGTCTCGCCGAGGTGATCGCCTCGGCCTTCGTTGAGCGCTCGCGGTGATCGGCGTAGTGTCCGGGGACGCCTGGATCGCGTCTCGCCGAGGTGATCGCCTCGGCCTTCGTTGAGCGTCGTCCTCGTCCAGCAGCCGGAAGACGACGCCGTCGGTCTCGCCGAGGTGATCGCCTCGGCCTTCGTTGAGCGTGCCCCATGCTTCAGCTCCCCACCAAGACGGTGATGGTAGTCTCGCCGAGGTGATCGCCTCGGCCTTCGTTGAGCGGTTCTCAAGGACTGCAAGCTCTGGATCGCTGAGTTCGTCTCGCCGAGGTGATCGCCTCGGCCTTCGTTGAGCGGCGTCGACGTCGGCGAAGTCCGCGCGGTAGCCGCGGACGGGTCTCGCCGAGGTGATCGCCTCGGCCTTCGTTGAGCGACGCTGATCAAGGGACCCGAAGGGGCAAAGATCGACGCAGGTCTCGCCGAGGTGATCGCCTCGGCCTTCGTTGAGCGTACGCCCTGGCGTTCATCATGAGGATCCTCTGATGCGGGTCTCGCCGAGGTGATCGCCTCGGCCTTCGTTGAGCGAAAGCCGTCGACGGCAACTTCGCGTCCCCGTACGGGGTCTCGCCGAGGTGATCGCCTCGGCCTTCGTTGAGCGAACCCGATCACCGGCTCGGTGGGTGACCTTGCGACGTCTCGCCGAGGTGATCGCCTCGGCCTTCGTTGAGCGTTCCTCACGCGTTCGGTCGTCTCGAAGAACAGTGGGGCGCGTCTCGCCGAGGTGATCGCCTCGGCCTTCGTTGAGCGGCCCGCGCGCGGCCTCTCCTCTCCAGTAAGTACTACCAAGTCTCGCCGAGGTGATCGCCTCGGCCTTCGTTGAGCGTCTCGCCGCCGGCCCGGTTCCGGGCAGATCGGTCCGCGTCTCGCCGAGGTGATCGCCTCGGCCTTCGTTGAGCGAGTCGCAGCCGGCTCGTTCCTCGACGGGGAGGGCAGGTCTCGCCGAGGTGATCGCCTCGGCCTTCGTTGAGCGTGCTCGACGGTCGTGCCGCCTCCGCTTCGCGTCACAAGTCTCGCCGAGGTGATCGCCTCGGCCTTCGTTGAGCGACCGTCACCACGCCGGCGGGCACGCTACCGGGCGCGCGTCTCGCCGAGGTGATCGCCTCGGCCTTCGTTGAGCGAACTTTTCTTCTCCATCGTCTTGACAACCCACGCGTCGTCTCGCCGAGGTGATCGCCTCGGCCTTCGTTGAGCGGAGTAATCCTCGACACCAAGGTCTGAGGCAAGCTGCGCGGGTCTCGCCGAGGTGATCGCCTCGGCCTTCGTTGAGCGCTGGCGCGGGTTCGGCTCCACCGCGAAGCCGACGAACGTCTCGCCGAGGTGATCGCCTCGGCCTTCGTTGAGCGCCCTTCGTCAAGGTCTACGACGGCGTGCTGGGAATCATGTCTCGCCGAGGTGATCGCCTCGGCCTTCGTTGAGCGGCGGGCGCCACGGCGTGGATGGAGTGGGGCAGGCGGCCGGTCTCGCCGAGGTGATCGCCTCGGCCTTCGTTGAGCGCGCCGCGCGCTGGTCCGGCGCATCTTCGGCATCGACCCGGTCTCGCCGAGGTGATCGCCTCGGCCTTCGTTGAGCGGGGGTACGAGAGGTCAAGATGTTCATGCCCCTTTGTGGTCTCGCCGAGGTGATCGCCTCGGCCTTCGTTGAGCGGAATACACCGCCTCCCACATCGGAATCCCGGCCAAAGTGTCTCGCCGAGGTGATCGCCTCGGCCTTCGTTGAGCGCGATAGAAGCCTTGTGCGAGAAGTGCGGGTGGTACCCGCGTCTCGCCGAGGTGATCGCCTCGGCCTTCGTTGAGCGGGCGCCCCGCTGCCCTACGGCTACCTGTGCCTGGACCGCGTCTCGCCGAGGTGATCGCCTCGGCCTTCGTTGAG
>Ga0302046_10001295_pt1 | contig 23460 bp, 12 predicted proteins | sample RVTome_11_FD_200261 | JGI IMG/M metagenome (GOLD analysis project Ga0302046, IMG submission 200261) | Soil microbial communities from uranium-contaminated site in the Upper Colorado River Basin, Wyoming, United States - RVT147D111 (version 2) ... | reverse complement strand
TGACCTCCACGGGAGCGGACGGTCCGACGGCTTCCACGCGCTGGCCGTGCTCGTCGCTCATGGCGCGCACCTTGCCGAACGCGGCGCCGGCGATGAACGGATCGCCGACCTTGAGCGTGCCCTCCTGGACGAGAACCGTGGCGATAATGCCGCGGGCGCGATCGAGCTTGGTCTCCAGGACCACCCCGGCCGCGAGCTTGTCCGGGTTGGCCTTGAAATCCTGGAGGTCGGCCACCAGCAACAGCATCTCGAGCAGGTCGTCGATCCCGGTGCCCTTCTTGGCGGACACCTCGACGCTGACGGTCTGTCCGCCGTACTCCTCGACGACCAGCTCCTGCTCGGTGAGCTGCTGCTTGACGCGGTCGGGCCGGGCGTCGGGCTTGTCGATCTTGTTGATCGCGACGACGATCGGGACCCCGGCGGCCTTGGCGTGATCGATGGCCTCGACGGTCTGCGGCTTCACTCCGTCGTCGGCGGCCACGACCAGCACCACGATGTCGGTCGCCTTGACGCCGCGCGCCCGCATCATCGTGAACGCTTCGTGACCGGGCGTGTCGAGGAACGTGATCTTGCGGTTCTTCTTCTCGACCTGATAGGCGCCGATGTGCTGCGTGATGCCGCCGTGCTCGCCGCCCGCGACGTCCGTGGTCCGGATCGCGTCCAGGAGCGACGTCTTGCCGTGATCGACGTGACCCATGACCGTGACGACCGGAGGCCGCGGCCTCAGGTCCTCCGGCCGATCCGCGTGGGCCTCGCCCTCGGTGCGCAGGTCGTCCTTCTGCGATTCCTCCTCGAAGGACAGCACGGTCGCGGTCGAGCCGAAGTCCTTGGCCACCTCCACGGCGACCTGGGGGTCGAGCGGCTGGTTGATGTTGGCGAGCACGCCCCGCGCCAGGAGCTTGGCGATGATGTCCTTCGACTTGCGGTTCAGCTTTTCGGCGAGCTCTTTGACCGTGACCGCCTCGGAGAGCGCGATCTCCTCCGGGACCGGCGGCAGGTCGGGCCTGACCCGCGTGGGAACGGGCCTGATCTCCTGCTTGTCCTTTTTCTTGCGACGGATCTTCGGACCGACCGCCCGCGGAGGCTCGGGGCGACCGGCCGCGGGGCGGGGGAGTTGCGGGGCCGGTCGTCCCGGCACCGCACGCGCCGGGACCGCGGCGCGCGGCGGGAGCGGCCGGCCGATCGGCGGCGGCGGCACCGGGCGCGGGGTCTCGCCCGGTCGCGACGCGCCCGGCGGCATGCGTCGCGCGGGGAACACCCGGTGGCGCGCCGCCTCGGGCTCGGTCACGGCCGTGTCGTCGGTCGCGGGACGGTCGACCGCGGCGGCCGCGGCCGGGATCGGCGGCGTTGCGGCAGGCTGGGCGGCAACGGCGGCGGGCTCGTCCACGGGCTCGTCCACCGGGGCCGGCGGCTCGGCCTCGGCCCGCTCGCGCTGGAGCACGCGCTCCTCCTCGAGCCGTTTCCTCTCGCGCTCGAGCAGGACGATCATCTTCTGGCGGACCAGATCGGCGGTGTCGGAATCGAGCGAGCTCAAATCCGACTTGACCTCCTTGCCCAGTCGATCCAAGAGCTCGAGGATGAGTGCGCTCTGCACCTTGAGCTCTTTGGCAAGCTGATAAACCCTCAGCTTCGGCATTCGTTCTCCTGTCCCCGCCTACTGTCCGCGCTCGGTCGTGACGTCTCGCGGGTCTTCCGGGTCGGGCGGCCCGGTCGGGGCATCGTCGCCCTCGGGAATCGCGGCCACGACCGCTCCTCCCTCCGATTCCGGGCCGGGCTCCACCGGGTCGTCGGGACCCTCCGCGGCCGCGAGCGCCTCCGCCGCTTCGTTCTGCGCCGCGAGAGCCGCCTCCGCGGCGGCGCGCTCCTCGGCCTCGGCCCGGGCCCGAGCCTCCTCTTCCGCCCTGAGCCCCAGCGGATCCTCGCCGCGCTCCATCGCCTCGAGGATCTCCTCGGCGACGTCGTGGATCTCGATGGCCAGGGTCTCGCCGATCCCGTCGATCGCCGTCAGGTCGTCCAGGGAGGCGAGCGCGACTTCCTCGATCGTGCGGAACCCGTTCTCGAGGAGCCGGGAAGCGACGGTCGGGCCGAAGCCGGGCAGCGCCGCCAGCTCGCGGCTGGCTCGGGCCATGCGCTCCATCTCCGCCTCGATCTCGGCCTTCTTCTCCGCCTCGCCCTTGATGTCGAGCCTGAAGCCCGTCAGCTTGCTGGCGAGCCGGACGTTCTGTCCCTTCTTGCCGATCGCCAGGGACAGTTGGTCCTCGCCGACGATGACCTCCATCTCGCGGGCTTCGTAGTCGCGGACCGCCACGCGGTTGATCGCCGCCGGATTGAGGGCGTTGCGCACGTACTGCGCGGGATCCTCGTCGTGCTGCACGATGTCGATCTTCTCGCCCCGCAGCTCGCGGATCACGGCCTGGACTCTCGATCCTTTCATGCCGACGCACGCGCCGACGGGGTCGACGTCCCGGTCCTTCGAGCGAACCGCGACCTTGCTGCGCTCGCCGGCGTCTCTGGCCACGCTCACGATGGTCACCGTGCCGTCGTAGATCTCGGGCACTTCCTGCTCGAACAGCTTCCTGACGAGCAGCTCGGTGGCGCGCGACAGGATCAACTGCGGACCCTTGCCCTGGCGCTCGACGTTGATCAGGATCGCGCGGATCCTCTCGCTCTGGTTGTAGTGCTCGGCGCGCGACTGCTCCCGGCGCGGGATGACGCCCTCGGCCCGCCCGAGGTCGACCAGCATGTCCCCGCGGTCGAAGCGCTTGACCTGACCGGTGATCAGCTCGCCCACGCGGTCGTGGTATTCCCCCCACACGATCTCGCGCTCGGCTTCCTTGACCTTCTGGTAGATCACCTGCTTCGCGGCCTGGGCCGCGATGCGGGACAGGGGAGCGTCGGCGAGCTCCTTGGGGGTCTCGATGACGTCTCCGGCCTCGGCGCCGGGCACGACCTTGCGCGCGTCTTCGACGGCGATCTCGGTCATCGGGTCCGCGAGGTCGTCCTCGACGACGACGACGTGTTTCGCAAAGACCTTGAACGTTCCGGACTCGCGGTCGAAGCGCGCTCCGAAGTCCTCCTTGCTGCGATAGTACTTCCGTGAAGCGGCCGCGTAGGCTTCTTCCACGGCTTGGATGATGACGTCCGGGTCGATTCCCTTCTCCCGGCCGATCTGCTCGATGGTGTGGTACAGCTCGCTGGCCATGACGTTGACAACCTCTGTTTCGAAGCGCAACCTCGAACATTACCACGGTCCGTGCGCCGAGCCGCGGTGTCGAGGCCGCCTTACTTGAAGTCGATCTCCTGCCGTGCCCCGAGAATGAGCGCGCGTGGAATCCGGACCTCCTCGTTTTCGTGCCCGCGAATGCGCAGCGCCTCCGGCGAGCCGCCCAGGAGGATGCCGTGGAAGCTGCGGCGCCCGCCGACCGGCTCGCGCGTCTCGACGACCACCGCGCGGCCCGTGTTCCTTCGAACGTCGTCCTCCGTCCGGATCGGCCGGTCGATCCCGGGTGACGAAACTTCGAGCACGTATCCGGTGCCGACGGCGTCGGAGTCGTCGAGCGCGGCCTCGAGAGCGGCGCTGACTTCGGCGCAATCCTCGAGCCGGACTCCCTCGGGACCCGGCCGGTCGATGTCGAGCCTGATGTGCACGCGCTGTCCTTTGCGCCCGAGAGCGGTGTCGACGATCTCGAGCCCCAGCCTCGTCACGATCGGGCCGGCGAGGCGTCGCACCAATTGTTCAAGAGCGGTTTTTTCGACCGCGTTCACACACCTATCCCCGACCCTGTCAGGGGAGGACCCACAAAAAAAGGTGGGCCCCGCCCACCTTCCCACAGAACCGGCGCCACTGTACCCGAAGGCACGCGCCCACGCAAGCCCCGGTCCGGGCTCCGGCGGGACTGCCATCTTCGTAAATAGCTCTAGATGATAGACTTGGAGGCCGGACGCCTCTCGTCAGTCACCCGACGCGGCGAGCAATTGTCGGACCTGATCGGCGTCCGGCGCGTCGGGTCGCAACTCCAGGTAGCGCGCCAGGTGGGGGCGTGCGTCCGCCGAGCGCCCCAGGTGCGTGAGCGCGGACGCCAGGCTGCGCTCGGCTTGCGCCATGTTCGGGTCGATCTCGAGGGCACGCGTGAAGGCGCGCTCGGCCTCCGCGTAGTTCTTGTCGTTGTACAGCCGCGCCCCGATGTTGAAGTACAGGCGAGCGGAGCGGAACCCGACCTTCCCGCCGCGCTCGAGAGCCTCCGAGGCCTTCGCCGGATCGCCCGCGTTGAGATAGAGCGTCGCGAGATCTCCGTAGGCTTCGGGGTGCTCGGTGGGCTCGAGCGCGAGCGCGAGCTCGAGGGAGGCCGCGGCCTCGGCGTTCCGTCCCGCCGAGGTCAGCAGGATCGAGCGGTTGAGGTGGGCGAGAAAACGGACCTTCGGTTCTTCGTTGGCCTCGATCTCCGCGGCGTAGGCCTCGAGCGCTTGGTCGACGTTGCCGAGCGTCGTGTGGGCCGTCGCGAGCTGGAAGTGCAGCCGCGGGGCTCCGGGAGCCGCGGCGATGGCGCGCTCGAGGATCGGAACCGCCCCCCGGGCGTCCCCCGCGGCGACGAGCACCTCGCCGTACAGCGCCAGCAGCGCCGCGTCCTCGGTGGAGTCGCCGACGATCTGGCGCAGGATCTGGGCGGCGGCGGCGTAGTCGGCCTGCCGCACGCTGGCCTTGGCCTCGGCGACCCCGGCGGCGACCGTCTTCTCGTCCGGCACCGCGCCGGGCTCGCAGGACAGCTCCGTCTTCGACACCCACTTGCAAGTCTTCGAGCCGGGGGCCGCGGCCCCGGCCGCCTGCGCGAGCGGATCGACCGGCTCCTGCGCGAGCCCGGCCGTCGCCAGGCCGAGCGTCATCGCCACCCGCGCCACGCGGCCGATCCCTGAGGCCATGTTTCCCGATCCTCCCCGCACGCGACGACGAGTTTATCATGAGGACCGGCGCGGGCGTTTGACACCGCCCCCGCCGCACCCTAGCCTGGTTGGGGACGAGGGGTTCGGGAGGACCTGCCCATGGAGATCGTGAGAACGACCGCCAAGGCGGCGTTGCCGATCGTCGTGGTCATCGCGCTTCTGGCGTGTACCTCGACGGCGAAGCGCGCCCCCAGCGACGTCGATCCGAAGATCAGCCAGTCCAGCTACATCGAGGAGGGCAACCTCCTCGCGCTGATCGTCGGCACGCGTGTGGCCCGGTACCGCGAGGACCGTAACTACATCCCGTTCGAGGTCGGTGTCGTGAACAAGGGGCTCGCGAGCCTGAGCTTCAGCGCGGAGTCGTTCACGCTCATCGACGAGGAGGGCAACCGTTACAGCCCGGTGGGCTTCGACGAGCTCAAGAGCGGCTACGGCAACATCGACCTCGACCGCAGGCTCGCGGAGATCGCTCCCGTGGTTCGCGGGTCGTATCAGGCCTACCAGGAGCGTCCCGCGACGCTGACCGCGAGCTTCGACCGGCCGATCGTGCAGCGCGTCCAGCTCCCGAAGTACACGTTCGCGGTCGACATCGTCTACTTTCCCAAGCCGGCCACCGGCGTGAAGGGGAAGAGATTCGAAATCTTCCTCAACGCGCCGGAGCTGCAGGACCCGGCGTTCGTGCGGTTCGAGGTCGCGGGTTGAGGGGTCGGACCCCTTTTCCGGAGGACACGGCAATGGCGGGCGACGTTCGACGAGCTTTCCGCGCGACGGCTCCGATCGTGGCGCTTCTGGCGCTCGCGGCGCTGGGATCGCCCCCCGCTCGCGCCCAGATCAACCCCGGGAAGCTCGAAGGGACCCTGGTCGACGCGAGCGGGGCGCCGTTTGGCGAGGTGACGCTGCTGTTCTCGCCGGCCGAGGGCTCGGCGGTCTCCCCGCGCAAGGTCAAGGTCAACAAGAAGGGACAATTCACCTACGCGTTCTTTCCGGCCGGTATCTACGTCGTGGAGCTTCTCGACGTCGAAGACAAGTACCTGAAGTCGATGGTCTACCGGCTGCTCGACGACACCGGACTGGAGATCGATCGCCAGGAGACCGAAGCCCACCCGACCAAGGGACTCCCGTCGCTCTCCGTGCGACCCAACAGGAAGGTCGTGCTCGAGCTCACGGTCGCGCCGCGCGAGGTCCAGAAGCAGCTCGCCATGGAAGTCGAGCTCAGCGAGTCGCGGGGTCCGCTCAAGGACATGAGCGACCACTACGCCGCCGGAGACTACGAGGCGGTCGTCGCGGCGTCCGACGCGCTGCTCGCCGAGAAACCGGACGTCGGCCCGGCGGTCTACCTCAGAGGGGTGGCGCTGTGGAAGCTGGCGCGTCTCGCCGAAGCCCACGCCACGCTCGAGCGAGCGCTCGAGCTGGTCCCGGACCAGCCGGGGATCTTCGGCGTGATGGGCTCCGTGACCATCGAGTATGCCGACGAGCTGGCCGGGTCCGGCAAGGTCGAGGAGGCGACGGCGCTGTACGCATCGGCCGCGGATCACTTCAAACGTAACCTCGAGCTCGATCCCGACTCGCGACCGTCGCTGTTAAGCCGCGCCGCCGCCCTCGACAAGGCGGGGATGAAAGCCGAGTTGGAGCAAGTGCTGCTCCAGATCGTCGAGGTCGACCCCGGCTACCTGCAGGCCTACTTCCGGTTGTCGAACCTGTACCTCGAATCCGATCGTCCGGAGGATGCGCTCGCGTTGCTCGGTCGCATCCCGACCGCCGACAAGGACGCCGCGGTGGCGATCTACAACGTCGCCGTGAAGCTGTACAACGAGAAGGATATCGCGGCGGCCGAGCTGGCGGCGAAGAAGGCCGTCGAGATCGACCCGCAGCTCGCCAGCGTGCGGCGCTTGCTGGCGCGGGTCTACCTCCAGCAGGGAAACGACGCGGCCGCGATCCCCGAGCTCGAGAAGTTCATCGAGCTGGCCCCCGACGACCCCGAGGTCGACGACGAGCGCACCCTCCTCGAGGCATTGAGGAAGAAGGCCGCTTCCTGAGGCGGTCTCGAAGCCCACGAAATCCGAGTCCTTGGATCGATCCGGGATACCGTACGGAAAGCCCGACCGGCATTATCCCGACGATCTTGTAAACGATTGAAAAACAATGCTTTGCTTTTGTTGTCGTCGTGGCTCCGCTCTTGCACAGCTTTCAGAGACGTCGAAGAGGATGTCAATGCGACCGGCCCGGTCGTGAATTCGCCGGCTGTCGGCGGGACGCGGTCGGAGGTCGAGGGAGGAGCCAGTGAAAAGATTCCTGGTGGTCATGTCGATCCTGTTGATCCCGACCCTGGTCTTCGGGCAGGCCCAGACCACGGGGCGGGTGACGGGAACGGTCGTCGACGAGGAGGGCAACGCGGTCGCTGGGGCGCGTGTCGTCTTCCTGTCGTCGGCTTTGCTGGGGGAACGGGTCCTGACGACGTCGGAGAACGGCAAGTTCCTTGCCGCGATCCTTCCGATCGGACCGTACTCGGTCGAGATCTCGGCGGAGGGCATGCAGCCGGTGTCGTTCTCGTTCCGACTGGGCGTCGGTGAGACCGTGCCCCTGGACGTCACGCTCAAGAAGGGCGAGGCGATCGTCGAGGAAGTGACGGTGTACAGCACCGCCACCGCGATGGAGACGACCCAGCTCGGAGAGAACTTCGACTACGCCAAGCAAGTCGACGAGCTTCCGATCGCGAACCGCCTGATCGAGCGCGTCGCCGAGTACGCCCCCAACATCACCTTCGGCCCGACGCCGAACACGATCGCCATTTCGGGCGCGCCGTCGTACGACACGACGGTGCTGCTCGACGGCGCTGAGGTTTCGGACCCGTACTTCGGCAGCTCCCCGACGCTGTACCTCGAGGACGCCATCGAAGAGGTGCAGGTCCTGACTGCCGGAATCAGCGCCCGTTATGGCCGCTTTCAGGGCGGGGTTGTCAATGCCGTCACCAAGACCGGCGGCAACAACTACGACGGGGCGCTGCGCTACACGTTCGACAACCAGTCGTGGAACTCCCAGACGCCGTTCAACGAGGTCCAGGTCGACAACCTCAACGAGTACTACCAGCTCACCGTCGGTGGGTTCATCCTCAAGGACCACCTGTGGTGGTTCGGCGGCATCACGGACATCCCGGACTCGGCTTCCGCCACCAACACCGTGCTCGTACAACCCACCGAGGGAATCGAGCGCGCGACCACGGAGGAACGCTGGCAGCTCAAGCTGCGCGGCGCCATCACCCCGGACCACGTGGTCGAGCTGAACCACCTCGACTACACGCGGACGCAGGAAGATCAGACCCCGCTTCCGCCGGGTGACGCCCTGGCCGTCGGCGATCGAATCGACCCGCGCACGATCGACATCGCGACCTACCAGGGTGTCCTGACGCCGAACCTGTTCCTCGACGTGCAGTACACGGACAAGGAGGTCAGCATCCAGTCCGGCGGCGACCCCAGCGGGTTCGACCCGGTGTTCGATTCCGCGCAGAGCGCGGTGTTCAACAACGGCTGGTGGGACTTCGAGGACGCCTCGGTCCGCAACAGCGAGACCATCGGCCTGAACCTCACGCAGTCCCTGAGCACCGCGAACTGGGGCACGCACACGCTGGAGTACGGCGTGCAGTACGTCGAGTCCACGACCGGCGGCGAGAACAAGCAGTCCGCGACCGGATTCAACCTGCTCTCGTACTCCCAAGACACGAATCTGACCTCGCTTGGAGGCGCAGCGTTCTACGATCTCGAATTCAGCAGCCCCGGTGTCGAGCGGTTCAACGTGCTGAACTACTTCACGTACACCTGCGGCGCCAGCGGCTCCGACCTGTGTCAGGTCAACTACCGCTGGGTGGCGCTACCGCTCGGAGGCGACCAGAAGCTCAAGGACCTCGCGCCGTACGTCCAGGACACGTGGGAGATCGGCAAGTGGCGCTTCGACGCGGGCCTGAGGTGGGACAATTACGAGGGCAGCGGCCCACTCGCGTCCCAGGACTTCGACTTCGATGAGATCGCTCCGCGCGTCGGCCTCACGTACAACGTCGACCAGAACTGGCAAGTCCAGGCGACCTACGGCAAGTACGTCAGCCGCTTCAACGACGGCGTGTTCAACGAGATCACGGGGGTCTCGGCGGCCCCGCGCCTCGAGCAGCTCTACGCCGGGAGCAACTGTTGGGCGGACCCGGCGCAGAACGTCGGCGTCACCCTGTCCGACGGTGCCACGCCGATCGATCCCGGCATGGACGGCTGCGACGCGAGCGACATCGGTGCGATCCTGCGCGATGAGGACAGTTGGGGTGCGTTCACGTTCGTCCAGGATCCGAACCAGCCCTCGATCTTCAACGACGACAACATCGAGGCCCCGTACGCCAACGATTACAACTTCTCGGTCAAGCGCGCGCTGCCCCGCAATTCGGGATCGCTGGTGTTCTCTTACATCTACCGCGATTTCAGGAACCTGATCGACGACTTCGTGGGGGCGGTGTGCGACGATTACAGCTACACCTACCTCAACGGCCAGTGCTCGAACGCCACGGACATCTTCGACCCGACGGGCGCGCCGCTGACGACGGTCGACACGGTCATCTGGGCCAACACGAACACCGCCCAGCGCACCTACACCGCGTTCTCGGTGCTCGCCAACTGGACACCGAGCGCCAACTGGGGCGTCGGCGGCAACTACACCTTCGGACAGATCGACGGCAACTACGAGGGTGAGGGTCGCAACACGCCGTCGAGCGGCAGCGCGATCGGCAACCACGAGCGCGGCTACTCGAACGAGTTGGCCTATCCCCCCGGAGTCCTCGACGAGGACATCCAGCAGCGCATGCGGGCGTGGGGCAGCTACCGCTTCAACTTCGACCGCGCGGGATCGCTGGTTCTCGGTAGCGTGTTCACCTTCCAGACCGGCCAAGTTTACAACCACATCGCCGGGACCGATCGCAGCGCGGCCCCGAACTGCGCGCCCGGCGCCGACCCGAACCTCTCGCCCGGTTGCTACGTCAGCCAGGGCCGGACGTTCACCGGAATCTACGACGGTCGCGGCGACTTCAACTTCGATAGCTGGTGGAAGCTCGACTTCAGCGCCCGCTACCAGTTCCCGATCTGGAAGGATCTGACCGGGTGGGTGAAGGCCGACGTGCAGAACATCCTGAACAACGATACGCTCATCGCGTTCCAGACCACCGGCAACGCGGTCAACAACGGGAGCTTCAACGAATGGCAACCGGCCAGCACCTTCGGCCGGGTCCGGAACCAGGACGACTATCAGGGTCCGCGGCAGTACTTCTTCACGGTCGGAATCCAGTTCTGATCCGACTCTGAACGTCACGTACCCATCGGGCCGCCGGGAACGACCCCGGCGGCCCTTATGATTAATGGTGTACCGAGGCCCGGCCGCACCGCCGCCGCTACCCTGATAGACTGTCTTCTCGATGCGCGCACTGCAACGCTCGTCCGTGGGGTGTGTGGTTGCCGCGGTGCTCGCGACCACATCGTGCTCGCCCCCCTTGCGGCCGCGCGAGCGGTCGGTGATCGTCGTGACGCTCGACACGACGCGCGCCGACCGCATCGGGGCCTTTGGCGGGACCGCCGTTCCGACGCCGCACCTCGATCGCATCGCCCGCGAGGGAACCCTCTTCGAGAACGCGTCGAGCGTCGTTCCGCTGACGTTGCCGTCCCACGCCACCCTGTTCACCGGACGCTACCCGGCGTCCCACGGCGCGCGCCACAACGGCTTCTATCGCGTGCGGGACGCGGAGCTCACGCTGGCGGAGACACTGAAAGCCGCCGGCTTCTCGACCGCGGCGTTTCTGGGCGCCTATGTCTTGAACCGCGGCTTCGGTCTCGAGCAGGGCTTCGATCTGTACGTCGACTTCAAGGACCCCGGCGACCGCGACCCCACCGACCTGCTGAACGAGGCGCACCGCACGGCCGATGAGGTCAACGCCCGCGTCTTCGAGTGGCTCGAGGATCCGCCCCAGGGGCGCTTCTTCCTGTGGATCCACTACTTCGACCCCCACATGCCGTACGCCCCTCCGGAGGGAGCGGGAAGGGAGCTGCACGGTTCGGGCTACGATCGGGAGATCTCCTATCTCGACGCCTGCTTCGGCGATCTCGTCGAGCGGCTCGAGAGTTCGGGGCTGCTCGAGCGCTCGATCCTCGTGGTGGTCGGCGATCACGGCGAGAGCCTCGGTGAGCACCGCGAGGGGACCCACGGCGTGTTCCTCTACGAGGCAGCGATGCACGTTCCGTGGATGATGCGAGCGCCCGGGCTCCTCCCGCAAGGGAAGCGCATCTCGGGACCGGTCTCGACCGTCGACCTCGCGCCGACGATCCTCGATCTCCTCGCCCTGCCCGCGCTTCCCGACGCGCAGGGCGTGAGCCTCGTGCCGCGGATCGAGGGTCGTGACGGCGATCGGGACGAGGTCGTGTTCGGGGAGAGCTACATGCCGAGAATCGAGTTCGGATGGAGCGAGCTGCGCATGGCGCGCGACGCGCGCTTCAAGTACATCCAGGCGCCGCGCGAAGAGCTGTACGATCTCGTTGACGACCCGCACGAGCAGCGGAACCTCGTGAGCGTCGAGGTCGAGCGCGCCCGCGCGATGGCGGCGGCGGTCGAGCGGTGGGTCGAGGCCACGACCGACGAGAACACCGCCGGCGCCGAACGTGGGCTGTCCCCGGAAGAGCTCGAGCGACTGCGGGGCCTCGGCTACCTCGCCGGAGGTGCCGTCGGCCAGGGCGACGGGGCTTTGACCGGTCTCGATCCGAAGGACGGCATGGAGTACTCGGTCCGAGTCGAGGAGGCCCGGCTTGCGCGGTCGGCAGGCGAGCGCGAGCGGGCGATCGCGATCCTGGAGGGAGTCCTTCGCGAAGACAGCACCAACAGCCTCGCCGTGGGGATGCTGCTCAAGACGTACGTCGAGGCCGAGCGCTACGACGATGCGGAGCGCGTCGCGCTCGCGTCCATCGAGGCCGGGAAGCAGGCCTCGCACATGCCTTCGACCTTCCTCCGGCAGACCCGCCTTCGCCTGGCGGCGCTCTATCACGTCCAGGGACGGGGGTCCGACGCGGCGGCTGCCTACCGCGAGGCGCTCGAGGGCTGGGTCGCGGACGACAGCACGACCGCAATCAGCCTCCAGGGGCTCAAGACCGCCGTGGGACCCGAGATCGCGCTGCAGGTCTTCGACGGCCTCCTCGAAACCGACCCGGATCATCCCGTGGCCTTGAGCGGCAAGATGGAGATCGAGCTGGCACGGGGAGACCGTGATGCGGCCATGCGGACGGCCCAGCGTGTGGTCCGCGAAGAGGCGGCCTCGACCCTTCCCGGCGGCTTCCTCGTCGAGGCGGGGCGGATGCTCCTGGACGGCGGTGACCCAGAGGGCGCCGCCGACCTGTTCCGCGTCGCGGTCGAGAAGTTGGGCCGGCAGGCCGATCTGCTCGGCTATCTCGGCACGGCGCTGCTGTCGGCGGGTCGGGTGGACGAGGCCAGGACGGCTCTGGAGGAAGCCAAGAGCCTGCGTCCGGAGGACCCGAGACCCCACTTCTACCTGGGCAACATCGCGCTTCTCAGGAACGAGGAGGAGCAGGCGCGTGCCCACTATCGAGAGGCACTCACCCACGATCCCGACTGGACCGAGCCGCTCGACAATCTCGCCCTGTGGCTGATCGCCCAGGGTCGATCGGACGAGGCGGTCGCTACGCTCACGGACGCGCTGGCGCGGAATCCGGACGACGCCAGGGCCCAAGAGCTGCTGCGACGGTTGAAGGCGGGACGAGAGGCATCGCGAGGCGCGTCACGGTAGCTTCTCGGCGAGACCCAGCGCCTGCGTCGCTTCGGCGTCGCGCGGACGGGATTCGAGGACGAGGCTCCACACCTCGGCCGCCTCGGCGCTCCGGCCCGCGCTCTCCAGGAAGCGGGCCAGGGGCTTGAGACCGGAAAGAGAGCCGGGTCTTTCCTCGAGCCATGCGCGCAGCAATGCCTCCGCCTCGGCCGCCCGTCCCGCTTCGAGCATCGTTCCGGCCATCTGCTCGACCGTCCTCCCCGAAGGAGAGGTGAGCGCGTCGTATTCCCGATAGTAGGCCAGGGCCCGATCATGGTTGCCGACGCGGCGCTCCAGGCCGGCCAGGCGCCAGATTACCGGAGCGCGGCCGCGGTCGCGTGCGACGGCCATGGCCTCCCGCAGGGCCTGCCTGGCACCGTCCCAGTTCTCCTGGGCGACACGGGCATCCGCCAGCCGGCACCGCACCAGGACGTTGCCCGGGTCGGCGATCGCCAGAACGAGCAGGTGTTTCTCGGCCTCCGAGTAGCGCCCTGCGATCATCTCGCCGGCCGCGGACTGGATCTGCAGGTACTGCGGCATCATGTCCTTCGGATCCGGGCCGGTCGCGGCGTCGGAGACGTCGTGAGTCGAGCCGGCCGACGCCTGCAGGTAACCCAGGCTCTGCAGGCGCTCCAGCTCCTCCTCGCCGATCTCCGCGACCTCACCCGCAGCGGCTTCGGCGAACGCCTCCTCGATGCGAAGACGCAGGCGGTCGGAGGCCTCCGGGTGTTCCGCGGCGACGTTCCTGGTTTCGGCCGCGTCGTCCGGGAACGCGTACAGCTCGGGACGCGGCGCATCGATGTACTTCCACTCCGAGGTCCGGATCGAGCGCAACCGCGACCAGCCGTGGTCGAGTCGTCCGACCTGGCTCTCGGAGAACGCCTCGCCTCCGCGTCCGCGGCCCGTCCCGCGCGCGAGCGGCCACACGCTCCGGCCGTCGAGCGGCCGGTCGGTCGCCAGGCCGAGCGCTTCGAGGACCGTCGGCATGACGTCGGCGAGGCCGACGATCTCGTCGACCTCGAGCCCCGCGGGAAGCGAAGGCGGGTATCGCAGGATCAGGGGCACGCGCACGGCCTCGTCGTACAGGAAGATGCTGTGCGTGGGCTCGCCGTGCTCCATCAGTCCCTCGCCGTGGTCGGCGGTCACGACGACCAGGGTCTGGTCGAGCGTCGCGTCGATCCGCATGCGGTCGAGCAGCCGCTGGATCTGGTCGTCGACGTAGGCCACCTCGCCATCGTAGGCTCCGAGGCGCTGCGCACCGCTCGTGCCGCCGGCGACGTAGGCCGCGGGGGGATCGTACGGCGCATGGGGATCGTAATAGTGGACGAAGAGGAAGAACGGCCGAGCCGGGTCCGGCCGGCCGTCCAGCCAGGCGAGGGCGGCCTCGGTGACCTGTTCCGCGCTGCGTTCGGGATTGTGGTACTTGGCGCCATCCTCGAGCGGGATGAAATCGTCGTAGTGCGCGAATCCCTGGTCGATTCCGGACTCCGCCGACAGGGGGTATCCACCGATGAAAGCGGCGGTCTCGAACCCTCCGCCCGCCAGCCGCTCGGCGAGCGATTCGAAGCGCGGGGCGAGGCGGTAGATGCCGTTATGGAAAACGCCCGTCCGCCAAGGATTGAGCCCCGTCATCAGGGCGGCGTGGGACGGCAACGTCACGGGCGCCGGGGCGATGGCGGTCCGGAATCGCACGCCCTCGGAGGCGAGGCGGTCGAGGGTCTCGGTGCGCGCGCCGGCGTTGCCGTAGCAGCCGAGCGCGTCGGCCCGAAGCGTGTCGATACTCACGAGCAGGACCGACCGCGGGCGCGGCCCGGCCTCGTCCGCGGAGCAACCCGCGAGGACGACGACCCCCAGGCCGAGCCCTGCGATGAGCTTGCGTCGGTGGGAGCCCAGGCCGCTCATCGTGATCGCCCTTGCGCGAGGCAACTTCGCTCGTCGCGCCTCGAAGGGGGCGGCGAGCGGGCGCGCGTTTGCACGAGCCAGGGTAACACCCCCGCCGCCGCGCGACCCCCGTCCTGCTAGACTGCACTTTCGATGCGCGCGATTCCAGGCTTGTCGGCGAAGACGGTCGACGGGTCCCCCGAGTCGGCCGCGTGCTCGACGCTCGAGAGAGCTCCCGGCCGGTTCGTTCTCGCGGGGATCCTCGCCGCGGTGCCGTGCATCGCGGCGGGCGCGTGCGGGACCGGCGGCGCGCCGCCGGGCGGAAGCGGCAGCGTCGTGGAGTCGCCGGAGCTGTTCACCGACGTCGCGCAGCGCGTCGGTCTCGACTTCGTGCACTTCAACGGAATGTCGGGCGAGAAGTACATGGTCGAGATGATGGGGCCCGGGGGGGCGTTCCTCGACTACGATGGCGACGGCGACCAGGACGTGTTCGTGCTCCAGGGCCGAATGCTGGGGGAGGGCAAGACGATCGAGGATGCCCTGGCCCCGCCGAACGGCCCACTTCGCGCTCGGCTGTACCGCAACGACCTCGAGCATGCTCAGGACGGCGCCCAGGTCCTGCGGTTCGTCGACGTCACCGACGCCAGCGGCATCCTCGCCGACGGCTACGGAATGGGCGTGGCCACCGGGGACATCGACAACGACGGCGACGTCGACATCTACGTCGCCAACTTCGGTGAAAACCGGATGTTCCGCAACAACGGCGACGGCACTTTCGAAGACGTGACGCGGAGCTCGGGAACCGAGGAGCGGAGGTGGAGCGTTGCGGCCACGTTCCTCGACTACGATCGCGACGGATGGCTCGACCTGTACGTCGGGAACTACGTCGCTCACCGCATCGCGAGCAACAAGCGGTGCTTCGCGGAGGCGGGATATCTGGACTACTGCGGACCCAAGGCCTACGATCCGGAGCCCGATCGGCTGTTTCGCAATCGCGGCGACGGCACCTTCGAGGACGTGACGCGCCGGAGCGGGCTGGGCTCCGCGTTCGGCCCCGCGCTGGGGGCGATCCCGCTCGACGCCAACGGAGATTCGTGGATCGACCTGTACGTCGCGAACGACGGTGCGCCCAACCATCTGTGGATCAACCGCGGCGACGGATCGTTCGTCGAGGACGCCCTGCTCGCGGGTTGCGCGGTCAACCGCGACGGAGCGCCCGAGGCCAGCATGGGCGTCGACGCCGCCGACTTCGACAACGACGGCGACGAGGACCTGTTCATGACGCACCTGTCCAAGGAGACCAACACGATCTACGTCAACGACGGGCGCGGGACGTTCGAGGACGCGACGGTGCGGACCGGGCTCGGAGCGCCGAACATGAGGTGCACGGGGTTCGGTACCTCGTGGCTCGACTACGACAACGACGGATGGCTCGACATCCTGGTCGTCAACGGAGCGGTGACCTTGATCGAGGAGCTGCTCGCGGCTGGCGATCCGTACCCGTTGCACCAGAGAAAGCAGCTGTTTCGGGGCACCGCGGTGGGAGCGTTCGAGGACGTCTCGGCGCGGGCGGGGGCGGCGTTCGAGCTCTCGGAGGTCGGCCGGGGGGCCGCATTCGGCGACGTCGACAACGACGGGGACACGGATGTCCTGGTGGTCAACAACGCCGGGCCGGTGCGGCTCCTGATCAACCGCGTGGGACAGGAGCGGCACTGGATCGGCCTGCGCCTCGTGACGCGTGACGGACGGGACGCCCTCGGCGCGTGGGTCGGCGTCTTCGCGTCGGATGGGACGGCGCGCTTCAGGCGGGTGCGAACCGCGGGAAGCTACGCTTCGGCGAACGACCCGCGCGTGCTCGTCGGCCTCGGCGACGCGACGCATGTCGATCGGGTCGAGGTTCTGTGGCCCGACGGTAGCGCCGAGCGGTGGCCCGACCTGCCGGTCGACGGCTACGCGACGCTCGCCCAGGGGACGAGCCGGTGAGACGGCGGCTCGAGGTGCTGGCCGTGGTCGTGACGGCCTGTGCGGCGGCCGCATGCGGCGGCTGCGGTGGCGACACGGCCGCGCTGCTCCCCGTTCCGGAACCGGCTCTCGACGACATGGAACCCGCCGCTCGCGAGCAACTGCGCGAGGCGAGATCGCGGGTCGAGCGCCTGGCCGCCTCCGCCGACGGGATCGCGGTCCCGGCCGCGGATCTGGCCGAAGCGTATCGCGATCTGGGGCACCGCTATCAGGTCCACGACCTCTTCAATGCGGCCGAGGCCTGCTATCGCAACGTGCTGGCCCTCGTCGAGGACGACTTCGAGACCGCCTACTACCTCGGCATCGTCCTTCACCAGGATGGGAGGCTCGACGAGGCCGTCGCGGCCTACGAGCGCGCCCTCGCTCTGCGACCGGGCTACCTCCCGGTCTCGCTCCGTCTCGGTGAGATCTGGCTTCGCCGCGAGCCCGAGCGTGCCCGGACGTACTTCGAGGCAGGGGTCGCCGATCCCGACTATCGCGCCTCGGGGCACTACGGCCTCGGTCGCGTCGAAGCGGCGCTGCGCAACAACCAGGCGGCGGCCGCGCACTTCGAGCAAGCCCTCGAGCTCCAGCCCGGCGCCTCGCGGGTCCATTATTCGCTCGGGCTCGCGTACCGCGGCCTCGGCGAGCGCTCGAAGGCCGAGTCGCATCTCGCCTCCTACGGCCAGGTCGACGTGACCTTCCCCGACCCGGTGCTCGTCGCGCTCAGCGGTTCCGCGTCCGGAGCGGCGGCGCACGCCCGGGCCGCGGCATCCGCGATGATGCGAGAGCAGTACGACGTCGCCGCTCGGGAGTACGTCGCGGTTCTGGAGTCCGACCCCGACGACGCCGAAGCGCGCCGCTCGCTCGGGACGGCATGGTGGCGGCTCGGAGATCTCGAAGGAGCCGTCGAGCAGTTCCGCGAGGCGGTGCGCCTCGAGCCAAAGAACCCGAACAGCCTGTACAGCCTCGGGTTGCTGCTCACCGAGGCCGGAGACCACGCCGAGGCCATCCCGGTGCTCGCAGCGACCCTCGAGATCGATCCCGAGTCCTTCGACACGCAGCTCGCGCTGGCCCGCGCCTTGACCGGGGCTTCGCGCTTCGACGACGCGATCGCGCGCTATCGCTCGATGCTCGCGACCGACCCGCAGTCGAGCGCCGCGCGGTTCGGGGAAGCCGGGGTCCGCATGCGACAGGGGCGCCACGGCGAGGCGGAGCGCCTGCTTCGCGACATGATCGCGGCCGACCCCGAGGACGTCGACGCACGCATCGAGCTGGGCCGGGTTCTCGCCGCCTCCGGCCGCACGGAGCAGGCGCTGGCGGTTCTCGAAGAAGCCCGGGCGCTCGATCCCGGCCCCGCGGTCCTGGCGGTCTTGCTGCACAATCAGGGAACGATCCACGCCCGTGCGGGCAACGCCGGCGCGGCGGTCCTGGCGTTCCGCGGGGCTCTCGAGATCGACTCCACGCTGTGGGACACGCGCTCCCAGCTTGCCGCCACGCTGGCCCGGGCGCGCCGCTTCGGAGATGCGGCCGAGGAGTACGAGCGCGTCGTGGGCCAGCGACCGCGCGATCTGGCGGCCCGGCTGGCCCTCGGGACGAGCCTGGTGCTGTCGGAAAGCTACACGAGGGCGCGCTCGGCGCTCGAAGCGGCCCTGGAGGAGTTTCCCGGACAACCGGATCTGACGCTCGCGTTGGCCAAGCTCCTCGCGACCTGCCCGCAGTCCGACGTGCGCGACGGCCCCCGCGCGCTCGCGCTCGCGCTCGCGGCGTGGGAGCGGACGCAGGGCCTCGAGCAGGCCGAGACCGTCGCGATGGCCCAGGCCGAGGTCGGCGCCTTCGACGAAGCCGTGCGATGGCAGCGCGAGGTCGTCGCTCGCGCGGAGCACATCGGACGCCCCGAGCTGCTCGCTCTGTTTCGCGGCAACCTGGCGCGTTACGAGCGGAGAGAGCCCGTTCGCGCGCCGTGGAGGCTCGGCTCGTGAGTCACGAGCCGCCGGCGGGCGCCAGGGCCGCTCGCGCCTCGTCGTCCCCGGGCCGGATCCCGGCGATCCGGCGCCACAGCTCCTGAGCCTCGAGGGCGCGACCCGCGTCGTCGAGCAGCCGGGCCAGGGCCTGCAGTCCGACCAGCGAAGCGGGATGGCTCTCGATCCACTCCCGCAGCACCCGTTCGGCCTCCTCGGGACGTCCCGCTTCGAGGAGGGTGGTCGCCATCCGCTCGATCGTCCGACCGCTGAGCGGCGCGATCTCGGAATACCGCCGGTAGTAGTCGAGCGCGCGTTCGTGATTGCCGCGACGCCGCTCCATCCCCGCCAGCCGCCACAGGACCGGGGCGCGGCCGGCCCCGTGCGCGACGTCGAGCGCCTCGAGCAGGACCCGGTCGGCCGCGGCGAAGTCCGAGAGCGCGACCCGGACGTCGGCGAGACGGCACCGTGCCGCGACGTTTCCGGGATCTCCCGCGACCAGGGCGATCAACCGCGCCTCCGCCTCGCGAAACCGGCCGTTCATGATGTCCGAGGACGCGCGCCGCAGCTCTGCGTCCTGCGCGATCATGGCCTTCGGATCCGGCCCCATCGCGCCGTCGTCCTCTCCGGCCCCATCCACTCCCTGCAGGTAGCCGAGAGTCTGCAGGCGCTCGAGCTCCTGGCTCGAGACTTCCGCGATCTCGGACTCCGAAGTCGTTCGAAACGCGCGATCGAGGCTGGCCCGGAGTCGTTCGGCGGTCTCGGCATGGAGGTCGAGGACGTTGGCGCTCTCCCGGACGTCGTCGACGAGCGAGTACAGCTCCGGGCCGGGGGCGTCGACGTATTTCCAATCCTTGGTGCGGACCGCCCGGAGCGGCGCCCAGCCGTGCTCCAGCCGCGGGTACTGGGTTTCCGCGAACACCTCGGCACCGGACACCGGGGGCCGCCGCCCGGCCGCGAGCCCCCACAGGCTGCGACCGTCGACCTCCGGACCGACCGCCAGTCCCAGGGCTTCGAGGATCGTCGGGGTCACGTCCACCAGCCCCACGACCTCGTCGATCACCGCTCCTCCGCCAAGGGCGGGCGGGTAGCGGAAGATCAACGGCACGCGCAGGACCTCGTCGTACAGGAAGACACCGTGAGTCGGCTCGCCGTGCTCCATGAGTCCTTCGCCATGGTCCGACGTCACGATGACGAGCGTCTCCTCGAGCACCGCATCGCGCTCCAGAACGCGCACGATCCTCTCGATCTGATCATCGACGTAGGCCACTTCGCCGAGGTAGGCGGCGCGGGTCGCGTCGAGACTGTCGCTCGACGCGGCTCCACCGTAACGCGCAGGCGGCTCGTAGGGCGCATGGGGGTCGTAGTAGTGCACGAAGAGGAAGAACGGTCGAGTCGGGTCCGGCCGGCTGTCGAGCCAGGCGATGGCGGCGTCGGTGACCTCTTGCGCCCGGCGTTCGGGATTGTGGTACACCTCCCCGCTCTCGAGCGGAATGGCGTCGTCGTAGACGGTGAACCCCTGATCGAGCCCCGAGAACGCCGACAGCGGGTACCCGGCCACGATCGCGGCGGTCTCGAAGCCCTGGCCGGCGAGGCGTTCGGCGAGCGAGTCGAACCGCGGAGCGAGGCGGTAGATCCCGTTGTGGCGCACGCCGAGGCGCCACGGGTGGATTCCTGTGAGCAGGCAGGCGTGGGAGGGCAGGGTCAACGGAGCCGCCGCGATCGCCGCGTCGAACCGCACCCCCTCCCGCGCCAGACGATCCAGGGTTTCGGTCCGAAGCCGCGGGTCGCCGTAGCACCCGAGCGCATCGGCGCGGAGCGTATCGATGCTCACCAGCACGACGTGGCGCGGCGGCGGGCTCGTCTCCGATCCGCGGTGGCCGCAGGACACCACGACGATCGCCGCGGTCGCGGTCGTGACGAGACGCCTCCCGGCCCGCCGCGCGCTCACCATGTCCGGGTCGGGAGGATCCACGCGAGCTGGGTCATGACGCTTCCGAGGATCGGGGCACCATCGCGAGATTTCAGGGTAACACTCCCTCGGTTGCGCGGCCGGGCCAGTTGGGCCATGCTGAGGCGAGCCAATCGGCGGGAGCGTCGTGCGCGGCACCGCAGGCGCGGATGGCGTGACCGGGTCTCCCGCCGGAAGGGTCCGGCATGCCTCGACGTGGGTTCGAGATTCTGTGCGGTGCGGCCCTCGCCGTCGCCCTGACTGCGAGCACGGCGTCGATGGCTCAGGTGGATCCCGAGGACGGGGTCGCCGAAAAGCCGGAGCCGTTGCCGAGTCGACAAGTGGAGAAGGTCGAGGTTCGTCTCGTCCAGATCCCCGTCATCGCCCAGGACCGCAACGGTCGACCGATCGGGGACCTGACCGCGGACGAGTTCGTCGTGAAGGAGGGGGGCGAGAAGCTCCCCGTGGCGTTCCTCGATCCGTTCGTTCCCGCGGTGGAGCGGCCGGGACCGGACGGAGAGGTGCGGCTGTACGTCGGCGCGCCGGGGGGGTGGGACGGGGTGGTGACCTCGGGACCGGGTGAGCCGCGCTACATGGTGATCTTCGTCGACGTCGAGAACGATCAGAAGCTCAGCCGGCCCGAGGCGATGCAGGATGTCCTGCGTTTCGTCGAGGAAGAGCTCGACCCGTCGTTCCGTACCGCGGTGATGTCCTACAACGGCGAGGTCCATCAGGAGGTCACGTTCACCGCCGACAAGGAGGCCGTGGCCACGGGGATCCGGCGCGCCTACGCTCGCCCGTCCCGGCCACAGCTCGATCTCACGGCACGCATTCAGGGGTTGATTCGGGAGCTGGAGCAGTGCGAGGTCGGCGAGAGCACCGCGTATTCGTTCGAGAGGGCGGCGGACGAAGCCTGCCTGCGAACGGTCGCGCTGCAGTACGGCGACGAGCACCGCCCGCAGTCCAAGGACTACCTCCACGCCCTCGAAGGCGTGGTGCGCTACGCGGGCGGGCTCAAGGGACGCAAGAGCGTGCTCGCCGTGAGTCACGGCGTGGCGGTCGACTCCACGACGGAAGTTCTGGAGGCCATGCGGGCGTACTACGGGAACACGGAGCAGCTTGCCACTCTGCAACTGCACATCATGGCGGGAGAAGGCGCGCGTTTGGAGATGGACGAGCTGATGGCCCTCGCGGTCCAGCAGCAGGTCGCGCTGAGCTTCGTCGATCGCAACTCCGCTCCGACGGGAACGGGCGGGGCGAGGCAGTCCGTCCAGCCCATGCCGGGCGCCCGGCCCTACGAGGCGGCGTTCGTGGCCGCCCAGGCCGATCTCGAGGAGATCGCGACGCACACCGGCGGCGTGTTCCGTCACACGCCGCAAGATCTGTTCCGCGGATTGAAGCAGGCGCTCAGCCTGGAAGAAGGCGGATACATGCTCGGGTATTACGTCGACGAGTACTTCTCGCCGAAGCGCTTGCGGCGAGTCAAGGTCGACACGACGCGCAAGGGCGTGGAACTGGTCCATCGCCGGGGCTACTACTCGAGTCCCACTTACAGCGACACGTTCGTGGGCACGATCGCGCTCGGCACGCCGCTGCGTCTCGAGGACGACGGTCGCGCCGGCCAATTCCAGCCCTTCACGATCGTCGTCGACCCCAAGGGTCTGGGCTACACGGACGCGGGCGGGGGAGAGGCCGTCGCGAACCTGACGCTGCACTTCCGAGTCGAGACCGTCGAGGGTCGCCCATTGGCGGACTCGTATCACTTCCTCATGCACGCGTATCCGATCGACCTGTGGAATGCCGGAGACGTCGAGCCGGTGACGATCAACGGCTGGGTCGAGCTTCCCCCCTTCGACTACCGGCTGGTTGCGGTTCTCCGGAACGCACGATCGGGCCTCGGCGGCGAGTTCGCCACGACGCTCTCCGTGGAGGCGGTGCCCGCCGCACCGGCGGCGTCCTCCACGTCGCGTTGATCGCCAGGACATGCGAGCGTCGGTCGCGGCGGGGGCGGGTAACCAACTGAGGGGCCGTGACTTGGAGCCGCGGTCACGCCGTGGCGACGAGAGGTCGACAAACCGAGGATCGGGCTCTTGACAACAGCACCGGACAGCCTATAATCGCTGTTTGCCCACAGCGATGTTCTTTGAAAACTGAATAGAGCGTGCCAGTCTTGCGAAAAGCCATGGCTTTTCGGGAGCTTCCGAGAGGTCCGGTCTCGACCGGCTCGATCGGCGGCTCCGTTCGGATCTCCGGTTCGCTTGTGAACCGGCGGCGAGCTCAGTCGAACCGCCGGATTCCAAACTTTAACTGGAGAGTTTGATCCTGGCTCAGAACGAACGCTGGCGGCGTGCCTAACACATGCAAGTCGAACGTGAAAACGGGCTTCGGTCCGTCGGTAGCGTGGCAGACGGGTGAGTAACACGTGGGTAACCTGCCCGGAGGTGGGGGATAACCCTTCGAAAGGAGGGCTAATACCGCATGACATCCCGAGGTCCTCGGGTCTCGGGATCAAAGCTAGCCTCTTCTTGAAAGCTAGCGCCACTGGAGGGGCCCGCGCCCCATTAGCTAGTTGGTGAGGTAACGGCTCACCAAGGCGACGATGGGTAGCCGGCCTGAGAGGGCGATCGGCCACACTGGAACTGAGACACGGTCCAGACTCCTACGGGAGGCAGCAGTGAGGAATCTTGCGCAATGGGCGAAAGCCTGACGCAGCGACGCCGCGTGGAGGATGAAGGCCTTCGGGTCGTAAACTCCTGTCGAGAGGGACGAATGCCGGAGGGGTGAATAGCCTCTTCGGTTGACGGTACCTCGAGAGGAAGCCCCGGCTAACTCCGTGCCAGCAGCCGCGGTAATACGGAGGGGGCCAGCGTTGTTCGGAATTACTGGGCGTAAAGGGCGCG
>Ga0302046_10001294_pt1 | contig 23487 bp, 19 predicted proteins | sample RVTome_11_FD_200261 | JGI IMG/M metagenome (GOLD analysis project Ga0302046, IMG submission 200261) | Soil microbial communities from uranium-contaminated site in the Upper Colorado River Basin, Wyoming, United States - RVT147D111 (version 2) ... | reverse complement strand
CTGAGCATACGCAGCAGCGTTTTATCGTTTGCCCCCTCAATGGTGCTAGGCTCACCGTTAAGCGTGGTAACAATGGGTTCGTTGTTGGTTTCACTATGGACAACCGAGCCTTTGCTCTTCGCCGGTATTGGGAAGTGCCCGCTGGTTTCTCCCCACAACATAACGGGCTTGGGTGGCAGGGTATCGTGCTCGGTTCCATCGGCCAGCGATGCCAGGGCGTGACGAACCAGGGTTTCGGTCATATAACGGCGGTATTCGGCCGAGCCGCGAACATCGCTGATAGGCGTGACCGTCTGGGCGGCCAGGGTCCCGGCGCGGGCGATGACATCGTGCCGGAGTACTTTGCCGGTCAAAAATCGTTCGGCATCTTTGGCCCGGATGATCGTAGGCGCGACACTGCCCAGGGCAATGGTGGCTTGCGTCACAGTATCGGCCAGCATCGTCAGCACGGCGGCGACGTGAACGATGGAAATGGCCTGGGCTCGACGCAGACCCAACTTCATGAAGGTGCCGACCTGATGAGGAACGAGGGCCGGAAAAGCGATATCCACGATCATCTCGTCAGGGTCCAGGGCCGTTTCGCGCACCCCCAGAAAGAAATCGTCAAAGGGCAGGCTGCGGGACCTTTTGGCGTTTTGCAACGTGACAACCGCGCCCAGAGCCCACAAGGGGCTAATGGTGTCGTTCGCCGGCGAAGCCGTGACCAGATTGCCGGCCACGGTGCCTCGATTGCGGATCTGCGGCGCGCCGATCTCCCAGCAGGCTTTCGCCAGGGGCAAGGCCCTGGTCACACACAGTTTCGATCCAACGACCTGATTGTGGGTCACCAGCGGCCCCAAATGAATCTGTCCCTGATCGTCCAGCGTTATCCGATCCAGGTCGGGAATACGCGTAATGTCAATGACAATTTCCGGCGACCGAATGCCGCGCTCGATTTCAACAATTAAATCAGTCCCTCCGGCGATGAGTCGGGCCTGATCCTGGTGTTTAGCCAGGAGCCGCAAAGCCTCTTTGAGAGAGGAGGGAGTGTAATAGGTTTGCCACATAGTGCTGTCCCACTGCAAAATTAAGATAGCGCTTCAGGCCGGCCAAGGTGACCAGTCGAAACCTTGACTCAGGCAGGGATTAACCTGAACCCAATTCCAGACAAATGTTCAGGCTCCGTACAGCAAGATTTTATTATAAAGGTGATATGCCTCTCTGGGGAGAGAAAACGCCGGGTGGCTTCGACCTCAAAATATTAGGCCCCGTACTATCGTCTCAATAATTCGGGGTAGGGACACGGCCTTGCACCTGCCCCGTGAGGCGACCACAAGGGTACGCCTCTACTTATTGAGACGATACGGGCCCGTAAGAAGTAAAAATAGCATCCCTTTTGCGATCTGTCAATTAATAGGGCGGCCCAAGTCTAGAGGGGGCGAATGCAGAGTATCAACGGGGGTATAATTTGTCGGCCACCAGACTGGCAGCCAGCGTTTTTTGGCCGGCGGTAACAAAATCAACCGTCAACAGAGTGTCAGCACCACTGGGGATTACAGCCAGAACCATGCCAGGACCAAATGTGTTGTGCTCCACCTCCATCCCGACAGAAAACGAGATAGCGCCTTTCGACGGAGCGGGAGTCTGGGCCGGCTCGGGGATTTGATATTGTCGATCTTCCCACAATTCCGCATAGAGTTTGAGGTCCCCGGCCTGATCGATCCGGCGAGCCAGGGCAGCGGCGGTAGCCCGGCTCTGGCGGATCTTCTGCTTAATCGCTGCCTCAGGGGCCTGACCGCCAGCGCGGCTTAGCATCAGGTCGATCGTTTTGAAGATGTCCATGGGGGCATTAGCGCTCGTATCGACCACAATCAGATTGATGCCGTGAGCCCGGCATAACTCTTCACGGGCCAGGTCACGAGTACGCTGCTGGGCCTCCTCTTCCAGGCTGGGCCGGCGCTGGCCCTGTTTGCCCTGCAGCCCCTCAAAGCGAACAGCAATACCAAGGTCGGGGTAGAGCAGGTCCAGCTTGAGGCGTCGATTGGTGGCCGGATTGACCAACCACTCTGGCGAGATATTGAGCTTTGTCTCCACATCTTCAAAGATGCGGGTAAAGATTTCACGCCAGGCATTCACTATCATCCAAACCGGAATCTGGTCACGTCCGCGGGTCATTGAATTCCCTCTCAAACATAAACTTTAGTCGCATTGTAGCACATTCGTTCTGGATCGTCAACACAACATTTACCCTACGCAAGCCCTACGCCAAATGGCCTAGGCAATGCAGCGCATTCATTGGCGCACAAAGAGTCGCTTGTTGGCCGATGCAAAAACAAAGGATAACCGATATACTTATCAGTAACAAATAGCGAGCACCTCGCGCATCTCCTTCCTTCTTTCGCCCAGAGATTGGACGTTCCCACCAATCTCTGGGCAAAATTTCTTTAAACCCAAACCTAGGGTCAGGTCTGAGACCTGACCCTAGGTTTTTTCGATTGATTACCTTCGGGAAATCATTTGGATGGGCCATTTCATTGCCCAATACTAAACGATGGCAGCGAGGTTGACCTTCGCTGCCATCGTTTGCTTTAATCTATGTTCCTGGAAAAACCTTATACCGCCAGCGGAACCTCATCGGCCAGAAGGGTGCGGGCCTGGTCGGCATCACGCGTGATTTGAGCCACCAACTCATCGATACCGTTAAATTTCTTTTCGGGTCGCAGACGCTCGACAAATTCCAGGGTCAACTGCTGGCCATAGATCGTGTCAGTGAAGTCAAAGATATAGGTCTCAACCATACGCGTTTCACCTTCGAAGCTGGGCCGAATACCAACGTTCGTTACGCTGGCATAGCGCCGGTTGTCGCCGGGTAGCTGCACAAACGTGGCGTACACCCCATTGGCCGGGACCAATCGCTCCTCCGGTACATCAAAATTCGCCGTCGGAAATCCAATCGTGCGGCCTCGTTTAGCGCCCTCGACAATAGAGCCACTCACCACAGGATAATACCCCAGGTGATGAGCCGCACCGCGAACATTCCCGGCCAGCAGCATATTCCGAATACTCGTACTGCTGACGATTTCGCCCTCGATCAGGAATGGAGAAAACTCGGATACTTCATAATCGAGTTCCCGGCCTAACTCGGCTAATTTTTCGATATTGCCTTCACGATTCTTACCCAAAGCAAAATCGTGACCGGCCCAAAGCTCGACCAGGTTTAAGCGGTCTGACAGGAACTTCATAAAATCGTAGGCCGATGTTTGGGCCAGGTCCAACGTGAAAGGCGTGGTAATCAAGGCATCGAGACCGAGTTTCTCGAAGCGGGCAGTCCGTTCTTCGACCGTAGTCAAGTAGTCTTTATTGGGGTGATTTGGAACCAGCACAGCCTTAGGGCGCGGATGAAAAGCAATGACACTGGACTGTCCTCGCTGCCTGGCCGCTGCTTCTTGTAAGCGAGCCATTAAGGCTTGATGACCTCGATGCACGCCATCAAAGGTACCAATGGTCAGGACTGTTGGTCCGGTGAGTTGGGCTTCAGCAAGATCACGAATTATTATCATCAAATATCTGGCTCGCTTCTACCGGGTTTGAAATACTTTTTTAGGTTGCCAGAGTTTATCATCGGCATTGACCTGTGTCAAAATTGCCAGAAACTCTCCGGCCGGGGTATAGGCCCGGACCAACGCGTCGCTAACCGTCTCATCCGGCCCGGCTTCAATGTTACTAACTTGAACCTGCTGCCCATGTTTTACCTGAATGACCCCCGCTTCATCGAGCGTTACCCGGGGTAAATGGCTGATGGTCCGATCCGGCGGTAGAAGATGGCGCTGCCAGCGGTCGCTCCCTTCAGCCGCTTCCAGCTCTAACCGGGTCAAAGATACGGCCTGTTCCAGCAGCCAATCCCCACTGGCCGTTCGAGTCAAAGCAGCCAGATGGGCCGGCACACCGCTGGCCTGGCCGAGATCGCGGGCCAGCGCCCGAATATAGGTTCCGGGCGAGCAAACAACATCCAGGATCAGGTCAGGTGGCTCCCAATCTACCCAGGTCAAGGCATGGATCGTCACAGCGCGAGGAGAAACTTCAACCGGCTGCCCGGCCCTGGCTCGTTTATAGAGAGGTTGGCCATTTTTTTTGAGGGCTGAAAAAATGGGGGGAGTTTGTTGAATTTCCCCCACAAAGGTTAGCAATATGTCTCGCAGTTGGCTTTCGGTCACGTTAGCCGGGTCCCCTGTCGCAATGACCTCACCGTCAGCATCGTCGGTGTTGGTAGCCGTGCCAAAGCGAACAGTGGCGCGATATTGTTTGCGGCTCGCCACGAGATACTCGATGAGACGGGTAGCCTGGCCCAAACAGACCAACAAAACCCCGGTGGCCAGCGGGTCCAGCGTGCCGGCGTGCCCCACCCTGCGCTGACCGGCCAATTTTCGGATGCGGGCCACGACATCGTGTGACGTAATTCCTGCGGGTTTATTGACGTTCAGCAGACCGGAGACAGGCCCGGATTGGATTGGCATAGATATATTCGGTTAATCATTTTCCTCAAAATTCGACGATGCGTTCCCGGCCAGGTTAACCTGGTCACTCTCCTCTTTTATTTGGTCGAGCAAGCTCTCGATCCGCAGCCCATGCTTCAGAGACGTATCCAGTTCAAAGGTCAAGTGGGGCACATAGCGCAAGGACAGCAACCGGCCTAATTCGTGTCGGAAATAACCGGCAGCGCTGGTCAGACCCTCGATCGTAGCTCGCCCATCGACCTCATCGCCCAGGGTGGTGACGAATACGCGGGCCTGACGCAGGTCGGGCGTAACATCGACGCCAGTGACGGTGACAAATCCTAAGCGAGGGTCTTGCGTATTGAATTGAATGAGTTGGCTGATCTCTTCATGCAGCAGCTCAGCAACCTGCCGCTGCCGTCTACTGCCCATAAGCTTTAATCCTAATTAACCCGTTCCTTGATATAGGCTTCAATGATATCCCCTTCTTTAAAGTCATTGAAGCCATCGATACCGATACCACACTCGAAACCAGTGGCGACCTCTTTGACATCCTCGGTAAAGCGCTTGAGCGAAGCGACTTTGCTGGTGTGCAGCACCTCGCTATTACGAATGACCCGGGCCAGGCCGTTGCGTACGATTTGCCCATCCCGAATATAAGAGCCGGCCACTTGACTTCGCCGCCCGGTCTTAAAGACAGCCCGAACTTCGGCCTGGCCGATGACCTTGTCCTCGTAGACCGGTTCAAGCATGCCCTTCAGGGCGCGGTCGATATCGTCGATGAGTTTATAGATAACCTGGTAATGGCGAACATCGACCCCTTCGGACTCGATCACGCGCCGGGCTCCTTGATCGATATCAACATTGAAGCCAAGGACGATGGCGCCCGAAGCAGCGGCCAAATTGATATCCGATTCAGAAATATTGCCTGTCCCTTCCAAAAGCAGTTTGACCTTCAACTTGTCATAGCTCAGACCTTTAAGCGAGCTAACGATGGGCTCCAGCGAGCCCTGGACATCGGCCTTGAGAACCAGCCGCAGGGTTTGATCGCCACTTTTCTGCACCTGATTAAAAAACTCTTCCAACGAGATTGGCTGCCGCTGGCTCGCTTGGGTAGCCCCTTGGGTTTCTTGGTCGATTCGCTCGCTGACCAAAGCACGGGCTACTTTTTCATTATCCATCGCTTCAAAGAATTCGCCCGCATCGGGTACATCGGATAACCCCAGCACGGAAACTGGCGTAGACGGGGGAGCCGCCTTGATGCGTTTGCCAAGATGGTTGAACATTGCCCGGATGCGCCCGTATTGCGTCCCAATAACAACCACGTCACCGACGTTCAAGGTGCCATTCTGGACGAGCATGTTAACCAGGATCCCCTGCCGCTTGTCAATCCTGCCCTCGATCACGGTGCCCTGAGCTAGCCGGTTTGGGTTGGCATTCAAATCGGCCACATCGGTGACCAATAGAATATTTTCAAGCAAGTCATCGATGCCTTGATTTTCCTTGGCCGAGATGGGTACTATAATAGTGTCCCCACCCCATGCTTCGATAACCAACTCGATGTCAGCCAACTCTTGCTTGACCCGGTCGGGGTTTGCATTTGCTTTGTCGATTTTATTGAGGGCGACAATAATGGGTACTTGAGCCGCCCGGGCATGCTCGACCGCTTCACGGGTCTGGGGCATAACGCCATCGTCGGCAGCCACAACCAGGATGGTCAGGTCCGTGGCCTGGGTGCCGCGCGCGCGCATCGCCGTAAAAGCAGCGTGACCAGGCGTATCCAAAAAGGTGATCATACGATCACCAACTGGAACCTGATAAGCGCCGATATGCTGCGTAATGCCGCCGGCTTCGCCTTCGACCACCTTGGTTTTTCGAATGGTATCTAACAAGGTCGTTTTGCCATGATCAACGTGTCCCAAGACCGTCACCACCGGAGGCCGGGGTTGAAGGTTGGCCGGATCTTCCCTGGCAATCAGACGTTTGTGTAAGGGTATATCTTTTTCCTTTTCCGCCGCGACAGGTTCGACCACGGTCGGCTGAACGACTTCATACCCCATTTCCTCCCCGATGATAACCACCGTATCAAAATCAATCTGCTGGTTGATGTTGGCCAAAATGCCATTGTTCATCAACTCTTTGATGATTTCAATGGGACTGACTGACATCAAATCGGCCAGATCTCTGACCGTAATAACGGATGGGACTTCAATCATTTTACCGTTGCCGGATGAAGTTTCGCTTGTTTTTGTTTCTTTAGTAGTTACTGTCATGATATCCACCTCTCATAAGTATCTAAAAATCAACGCATCGCGACATCCTCCGCCGGGGCGCAAAATATTCAAACAACCGATTATGGCCCGGATTGGACGCCATGCGGCAATGACCCAAAAGGTCACTATAAACTACCAGTAGCAACACAGTTCAGCAAATTTGCAAATAACTACCTGGTAGTAAAAGCAATATTGTAAAGCAATCTTAAGATGATTGAGGTGATAGGTCTTTACAGAGCCGGGGGATTTGGTGGCTTGATGAGGGGGAGCAGTTAGATCAAACCAAACTCAAGATCTCATAAAGCCATCCTCCACGCGGCAATTAAATGCGTGTCCACAGCCTATCTTCCTTTTTTAACCTCAAACCGCCGCTACGGTTCGTATTTAGTTGGGTCATCCTTCCTCTTGGACATTCCCACAAAACTCAAGCCTGTGCAAGTTCGGTTTGCAAAGCAGTTCGTAATAGGGTTAAATCTGCCTCCGATAGGGTTACTTTGAGAGCACGATCCAGACGACCTTTTTGGAGACCTTTGTCCAGACATGCACTCTGGCGGCACAGATAGGCACCCCGCCCATTTGCTTTACCAGTTAGATCGATCACTACATTTTTTTCCGGGGTGCGCACCACGCGGATCAACTCCCGCTTATCTTTATTTTCACGACAAACAATACAGGTTCGTTGCGGTTTGTGCTTTTGGCGCGGCATCGCTCCCCTGGTTTTATTCGTCTTCTTCGTAATCCAGCCAATCCGTACCGCGCCGGCTCTGTTTACGCCGGCGTTCGGCGACGACCTCACCTAAATTTTCATCGAAAATCAGACGGCGTTTCTTCTCACGTGCTTTTTTCTTTTGACGGGCCCGTTCAAGTTCATCGAGGCCATCATCATCGTCCCAATCGTCATCGGAACTCGCCCGGCCGACTCGAAGTGGCGATATCTCTTCCCCTTCCTCTGTTTCTTCAGCCAGAAGTGTCTCAACCTCAGCCACTATTTCCTCAGCTTCTTCGACAGCCGGCTCAGCTTCAGCCTGTTCTTCAACAACCTCAACTCCGTCGACGGGTTCTACGGCGGCAGCCATTTCTTCTTCTGTAACCGCAGAGGCGGCCAGTGCCCCCATGGCGGCTGCTTCGGCTTCCTCGATCACGGTTGATTCGGCCGTTTCTGCCCCCTCAACTTCAGCGTCCTCAACCAACTCCGCTTCACCCGCGGGGGTGTGACCACCGAGTATCGCTTCAGCCTCTGCCAAAATATCCCTGGCTTTGGCTGCTTCTTGGGCAGCTTTAGCTGCGGCTTCTTCCTGGGCTTTAAGCTCCCGGACAATAGCCATCTCAGCCAGATTGACGGTCTCGATGGCTTCACTTAAAATCTTCAACTCAGCGTCGGAATAGTCACCGGGCTCTTTTTCAGCGTGAATTGTCGCCGCCATGTTGAAGATCTCCGGTTTGGCGGCCACTCGCTCTTTAATCGCTTCATTTTCCCTGATTTTGGTCAGGGTTTCTTCGATTGCCTCGCCGGTGCTTTTGATATCGATCCGCCAGCCGGTCAACTTAGCAGCCAGGCGAGCGTTCTGGCCCTCTTTTCCAATCGCCAGAGATAACTGCCTGTCTGGCACAACGACGACCGCCGTTTTACCGTCTCGATCATATAGCATGACATTCATCACTTTGGCCGGGCTCAGCGAACTGGCGATGAAAAATGACAGGTCCGGATTCCACTGAACCACGTCGATTTTTTCACCATTCAGCTCATTGACGATGCTCTGAATCCGGGTGCCGCGCATGCCTACGCAGGAGCCGACCGGATCAACACCTTCTTGGAGCGCCGCTACAGCCACCTTTGAACGATGCCCAGCCTCTCGCGCAATCGATTTGATTTCAACCGTGCCGTTATATATTTCCGGCACTTCCACTTCCAGGAGGCGGCGCAGCATATTACGATGCGTGCGCGAAACAATAATTTGAGGCCCCCGGCTAGACTTGATGACCGAGGAGATATAAGCCCGCAGCCGCTGCCCTTCCGAATAACGCTCGGTCGGGATTTGCTCGTTACGAGGCAGGAAGGCTTCCACTTTGCCCAGCGACAGCGTGACCTGGTGCGGATCGATTTTGTGAACCGTACCGCTGACAATTTCGCCTTCCCGCTCGGCATAGGTGTTGTAAAGGGCATCACGCTCGGCTTCTCGGATGCGTTGCAGAATAACTTGTTTGGCTGTTTGGGCCGCAATGCGGCCAAAGTTGGCCGGTGTGCTTTCTATGGAAACGATCCCATTGATTTGAGCGTTGGGGTTGATCGCCTTAGCATCCTCGAGCGAGATTTCATTTTTCTCGTCTTGAACCTCTTCAACGATTGCCTTCTCCACAAAAATCATAGCTTCGCCAGATTGTGGGTCGATCTGGGCCGTAATCGAAAGGCTTGCGGCGGCGTTACGTTTAAAGGCAGAAATAAAAGCCACCTCGACAGCTTCCAAAACAATATCAATAGGTAGCTGCCGTTCATGGCAAACCTGGTTGATGGCCATCATGAAATCGTTCTTCACGACTTATTCAGCCTCCTGACCTAAACAACTAAGACTACGTGTAACATTTACCTGTAACATTTATGGATATAGATAAGGACTTGTACAACATAAACAAAAAAGTGGGGCATACCCACTTTTCGCATTCAAAAACTCTTCCATTCGGGTATTCAGATTATACCATGAACTATTTCTGGTGGCAAGTGATTCGCCCCAAAAAATTACCCAAGTTATCAAATTTCATTGATCCAATTGCTTGTAAAGCAGAAAATACCAGGCCGGGTCTGCCAGGTCAAACGAAAATTCGACCGGCGGGGCGACCGGCTGGCCGGCTTCATCGACGAGTTGCAGGGTCCAGGTTCCGCCAGGTGATTGGAGCATGGAATATTTAACATTGCCGGCCTTATAATGCATCGCCCCGCTGTTAACCGTCCAATCATTGGCACTGACGTCGCTGTCCCATTGCAGACCGCTACTGTGCCGGCCCAGAAGCCGATAACCGCCCAGGGGTTTATTATCGTCATTAGTGATGGCGACAAAGACGTCAAAATCAAAATGATTGGTTGGGAACCGGCCCGTTTCTAACACCTCAAACGGGTAGGTCGGCACCGGTGTGTCGGGTGGGGCGGTGGTAGCGGTCGGGGGCGATTGCGCCGGCCGTGGCGTCATGGTCGGTGGAATCGGAGTCGATGAGGGTGGCAGTGGCGTAGCGGTTGGCAAGGACGTCAGGGTAGCTGACGGGCTGGGCCGGGGCGTCTCTGTGGGGGGCGCGGTGGCAGCCGGCGCAGATGTGGGCGATGGCACGTTGGTCACCGGTGTTGCCGTCTGAATCGCCGCCGCCCGGCGAATGAACCGAGGCGTGGCCGTGGGCCTGTTCGAGACGCGATCAACGGCAGCCCACATGGTCAAACCGGAGCCCAGAGTCACAAAGGTCCCACCCAGACAGAGGGCAAGCAATATTATTCCGCCCAAGATAACGATACGTTGGTTCTGTTTTTTCATGAATAAGCGCGTTGAGTTGTGTTTGATGATTGGAGACGGATTATACTATAGGTTCCGGGTGTGGCAAAGCCATCATGACAGGCCAGGCGAGGTTGAAATTCTTAAAATATGGCTGGCATAATCATTGGCAGCGTGTTATAATGGAAAAACTATTCCGGCGCTTATCTATTATAGTACTGCGCGTTTCTGGCTGCCTGAATTTTTGACGGCAAAAGGTTCAAGATGGAAGTCAAGTTATTACTTGTTTATAATATCAAACCAAACCGGGAAGCCGAATATTTTCGGTATGTGCTGGGTGAGATGTTGCCCAACCTGCAAAGTATGGGCCTCTATATGGTCGGCGGCTGGCACACGGCCTACGGCGATTATCCGATGCGCCTGCTCGAATTCCGGGCTGACAGCGAGCCGGAGCTAAAGCAAATCTTGACCAGCTCCGAATGGGAAGAGGCCAAAGACAAACTACTCAAGCTTATCCGTGATTATGAAGAACGCATTGTCCCGGCCCGAAATTCATTTCAATTTTTCATACCGGGCAGCCAGGACTGACTCAATTAACAAAGACCAATTAACAATTAGCAAACGGGTGGCTCTATTCGGGAATCCTATGTAAAGCATTGTTCGCCCGGAACGACTGAACTGATGATCATTCTGGTTGAGCAGTCCAGATGGATAGCTGGGCTGCTTTTTGATTTGGGCCGAAATGGTCAGCCAAGATGTCAGGCCCACCCAACGATCCGGATTCACATTATTAAAGATGCCAGTTTCTTTACAAAGAATCTCGACAAGTGGGAAGGCCTTGAGTATAATGTGTAGGGTAGAAAAATCAGCTTTTCTTACGCACCTAACCTGCTAAAAATGCGTATCGGAGTTTATTTATGGCCACGACCGGAAGTCTAAAACAGTTAACCAATACAAATACGCTTTCTCAGCAGCGCCCCCAGATTGGTGGTACTGCCCAATTAAACGTCCCCAGTGTGCTGCGATTTGATGGGATGGTTGACCTCCTCGAACCGCTCAATCATTTGGATGAACTCGATATTCCTCAGACCCTGGTCGTCGATATTCTATTACGCTTGACCTATTCTGAAGGTGATGTCAGTGCAACACACGCCGAAGAAGTACTCAAGCTGCCCTATCGCCTGCTGGATGACTTACTATCCTGGTTGCAAAGCGAACACCTGGTTGAGGTATCCAAAGCGGTGGGGAGTTTGGGCCGCCGTGGCTATGTTTACAGCCTCACCGACGCAGGGCGGGCTCGCGCCCGAGAAGCCTTTGAACGGTCGCAATATGTCGGAGCAGTGCCCGTACCCGTGGAGAAGTATAACAATTCGGTCTTACTCCAATCAACGATCAGAAAATTGTCGCGCGATGAGGTTCAGGGGGCGCTCACCCACCTGATCCTGCCCAAAGACTTTGATCGCAGAGTCGGTCCGGCCGTCAATGCAGGCAGTTCTATCTTCTTGTACGGCCCTCCTGGTAACGGTAAAACCACGATTGCCGAGGCCATTGCCGAACTGTTGGGTGGAGGCGATCCAATTTGGATGCCTTACGCCGTGACCGTTGGCGGAGCGATCATTCAGCTCTACGACAGCCTTATTCATCACGAAAACACCGCTGAAGAAAGAGGCGCAGCCGATAATCGCTGGGCCTTGGTTCAGCGCCCGGCGGTGATGGTCGGTGGCGAGTTAACCATGGCCCATTTGGATTTACGTTACGACGCAACGGCCAAGTTTTATGAAGCCCCGCTTCAAATGAAAGCCAACTGTGGCATGTTCTTGATCGATGACTTTGGTCGCCAGCAAATCAGCCCCAGCGAGTTGCTAAACCGCTGGATTGTCCCGCTTGAAACCGAGATCGATTTCATGCGGCTTAACACCGGCCAGACCTTCGAAATGCCCTTTAAACAGTTATTGGTCTTCAGCACCAACCTGGACCCCGAAGATTTGGTCGATGGCGCTTTCCTACGCCGGATTCAGATCAAGGTCGGTGTGTTCGGGCCCGATGAGAAGATGTTCTACCAGATCTTTGCCAATCAGGCCAAGGTCCTTGGTTTTCCAGAGATAGATCGAGATTCATTCCTGCATCTGCTCAACGAGTGGTATCGCAAAACCGGCAAGCCGCTCCAATCGGTGCATCCGCGTGACATTCTAAAAGCGGTCAAAGTGTTGTGCGAGTATGCGGATCAACCCTTAACCATGAACCCGTCTCTGATCGATGAAGCCTGCAATGCTTATTTCGTCAAAGCCAAATCGGGTGAGATTCTGTAAGGTCGCCGTCAGGCGGTCTGGCGGCGTCTTCGTCGTTTCTTTTTGAGCCGGTTGTGCAAGGTAAAGGCTGCGCTCAGGTGTGCGCCAAACAACGTGATCATACTGCTCAAGTAGATCCATAACATCAAGGCCACTACGGCCCCCAATGAACCGTACACCAACTGGTATTTGACGAGTCCGCTGCTCAAATACCAGCCGAAGACAGACTTACTGATCTCCCACGCCGTCGCCGCAAAGAGAGCGCCCCAAAAAGCCTCGGACCACTTGACCTTCGTCCGGGGCACCCAGCGGTACAAGGACTGAAACATCAAAAATATGAGCAGCCATGGAATCAACCGGGTCAACACGGCCCAGCCAAACGTATCGTAAATATCAACCCCACCCAACAACGGCACACTAAATTGGGCCAGGAGACTGGCGGCCGTACTGAACAACAATGAAGGTATCAACAGCCCAATCAAAACACCGACCATAGCCAGAGCAAGCAACCTGGCTTGTAGAAAACTGCGTGGCGCCGACCCATGCCAGGCGCGATTGATATGGCGAGCCAGCACGGTAAAACCGCCCGTCGCGGCCCACAACAAACCAATGCTACCGAAAATGGTCACCGTGCTGCGCAGCCTGAGCACCTGGTCGATGTTTTCGATGACCAGATTCTCGGTGCCCGGAAAGATCTCTTTCACAAAGTCGGCAACCTGCCGCTGGATTTGGGCACTTTCGAAGAGCGAACTCCCGATAACGACCAGGAAAATTAGCAGCGGAAAAAGCGAGAAGAGGACATAATAGGCGATACTGGCCGCCGCCTCCACGGCGCGAGCCTGGACAAAACCCTCGACGGTATGAACGATAATACCCAAAACGCCTCCGGTCAGGTTATTCACCCACTCATAAAGAGTTTTGCCCTTGGCGCTAATGAAGTCTTTCAAGTTATTTTCTTTCATAAAACGAGTCAGGTTGGTCATACTGAAACAATCCACCCCACCAGGCCATCAATTTACAGAGCCGTTACTATGTTACAGCAGCTTTAATCAAAAGCAAATCAATCATCCTTATCAGTCCTGTCAGGAGAAAAACAATGACCACCGCGCCCCATCTTCGTACTGCCGACACGCTTGGTGTGCTTGGATTACCGGCGCCAATAAAGGAACTGGCCGCCCGCCTATGGGATGCCATCATCGTTGGCGGCGGGCATAACGGCTTGACCTGCGCTGCTTACCTGGCCCGCGCGGGTAAACGTGTGCTGGTCCTGGAAGCGCGAGATCGAATCGGAGGCGCTTGCACGCTGGAAGAAACCTGGCCGGGTTATCGCGTCTCGCCATGTGCCTATGTAGCCGGTTTGCTGCATCCGTTGGTGATCAAAGAACTGAACATGCCGGCTCACGGCTTTGAATGGATGCCGGCCCTGGGCGGTCTCTTCGTCCCCTTTGACGATGGCAGCAGCATTCAACTGTGGGACGACGAAGCGCGCTGCGAAGCGGAAATCGAACGCTTTGCCCCGGGTAACGTGGCCGGCTGGCACGCCATGCACGGCCTGATGGAGCGAGTCGCCGACGCCATCCGGCCCCCCGACGAGCGGGATGTCTGGATTGGGCCGGCGCCCACCCGCGAGATGCTCGAAGCGCGCTTGAATGGCGACCGCGAGGCCATCGAGCTCCTATTTGAATGGTCGATGGTCGAATTTATGGAGCGATATCTGGAGGACGAGCGGCTGCAACTGGCCTATATGGGCCAGGGCGTCATCGGTTCGCTGGCCAGTCCCTATGACCGGGGCACGGCTTCGATCTATTTCCACCATTTCTGTGGCCGGCTGGCCGACGGTCAACTGGGGGCCTGGGGCTACGTCAAAGGCGGGATGGGCATGATTTCCTTTATGCTCTGCGATATCGCCCGCGAGGCCGGAGCGGTCATTGCCAGCGGCGTACCGGTCGGCCGGATTATGCCCGGCGAAGGCGTCGAACTGGCCGGAGGCGAGCGGCTTCAGGCCCCGATCATCGTCTCGAATGCCGATCCCCAGGTGACCCTGCGGCTGCTGGGCGAGGCCGCCGAGCCGGCCTGGCAAGCGCGGGTGGAAGCCATCCCCATGACCGGTTGTACCATCAAGCTCAACATCGCCTTGCATGAGCTACCCAACTTCACCGTCCGGCCCGGCGCCCAGGAGCCGCATCATCTGGCGACCATCAACACGACCCTGACCAAAGCCGAGTGGCAAGAGGCTTACGAGGCCGCCCGCGCCGGTCAGCTTCCTGAACGCATATGGACCGAAAGTTATCTCCAAACGGCCTATGACCCCAGCGTGGCTCCGGCCGGCAAGCACATTATGAGCGTATTTGCTCAATATGTACCCCATACCTTCGCTGAAGGGGATTGGGACTCGCGGCGGGAGGAAGCCGGCCGGGTCACCCTCGATTCGATTGCTCGTTTTTGCAGCAACCTGCCCGAAGCGGTCATTGCGATGCAGATTCTGGGACCGCCGGATATCGAGCAAAAAGTCGGCATGACCGGCGGGCAAATTTTTCAGGGGGAGTGTTTGCCGGAATATATGTGGAGCAATCGCCTGGAGCCGCGCACCCCCATGCCAGGTGTCTTTCTGTGCGGAGCCTGCACCCATCCCGGCGGCAGCGTCATCGCCATCAATGGGCGCAACGCGGCCATGGAGATTTTGGGGGACAAGTACATCGCGGCGTAAATAACCCCACGGCTACCCCCCTCCAACCTCCCCCCGCCAGCAGGGGGAGGCTTTAAACGTCCCCCGCTCGCGGGGGATCGAGGGGGGTGTAACCGACGGCCTATTTACGCGTCCGGGTACTAGCTTTCCTTCTCCAACCCCAGCCACTTCTGCCACTGCTCTTCGTCGATGATCATTTGAAAGATCTGCTTTTGCTTGTCGACCCGCACCAGGCGGTCCGCTTGCTGATCTTCGATGGCCTGATGATAGACCGCCACCAGCTTTTCGGCCTGGCGCAGCATGTCGAACTCTTTGGCTCTGGCTGCAGCGGCTTCCTTGAACCGCTGCCATAACGCTTCATCAGCGAGAACTTGCAAGATGGCCTGAGCCAGGGCATCGCTATCATTGTCGGTGAGCAGACCTTGCCGGCCGTGTTCAATCACGTCGCTGGTGCCGGTGGCCTCAACGGCCACCACCGGCAGCTCGGCGGCCAGCGCTTCCATGGTGACCAGACCCTGCGTTTCGGTAATCGAGGCAAAGCAGAACAGATCGGCCGCTTTCAGATAAGACGGGACATCGGCGAACGGGATCTTGCCGGTAAATTCGACCCGCTCGGCGATGCCCAATTTCCTGGCATATTTGCTTAGCGCTCGCCGCTCATCACCCTCACCGATGATGACCAGACGCACGTCCCGGTGCTTTTCGATGACCTGAGCCATGGCCGCCAGCAGCGTGTCCCAGTTCTTTTCCTTAGCCAGCCGCCCGATTGATATCAAAACTTTGTCCTGGCTCCAGCCACGTTCCTGTCGAATGCGCCGGCCATCGGCAGCCTGATAAGGCCCTAGATTGATACCGGTAGGGATAGCAGTCACCTGGTTGGTTACGCCATATACTTCGGCCAGCAACTGTTTGATGCTGTCGCTGGGCACCACAATGTGATGGCAATGCTGCATATATTCGCCAATCCACAAATCGATAGCGTCTTTTACCAACTGCTGGTTGAGCGAGATGTAATGGCTGTACTCCCGGTAGCGGGTGTGGAAGGTGAACACCAGGGGGAGATTAAGCTCCTGGGCTTTGATAGCCGCAACCCGGCCTAATAAGAACGGATGATGACTGTGGATTACGTCCAATTTTAGCGACGGCAGCAGCCGGTCGACAAAGGGCGAAATGGGAATCGCTACCGGAAAGTTATGGGTAAAGGGGATATCGATGGCCGGATATCGAAAGACAAACGGTTCGGGATCTTCATGGCCGCTGGAATACTGGGCAAAGATAAAGACATTGTGCCCCAACTCGGCCAAGGCCTGGCGAAACGTGCTGACCGAGCGAACCACACCACTGATAACAGGATGGTAAGTATTCGTAAAATGGGCAATGTGCATAGGTCTCCCCAATTAATTCTCTATTAAATCTGTTGCCAGAAAGGGTCGTAAGGGTGCCTGACTGAGCAAACGGATTGTACTCTTAATTCTGGCCGGATGAACCTCCATGTTCACTACCGGCATGGAGAGCCGTTTCCGAAGCCGTCCGTACATGCCGTTGATAAACGTGATGGGCATGAATCACCATACCGGCGCTCCAGGTGAGCGGCGCTTCAGACGTGTACCAGAAGTTGGACAGATAGTGCCCATCCGGCGCGTAGACTTCGTGGACTGCGCCATCTCTGACAATGACATTCGAGATACGATACAACAACAACTCCGCCTCGGCCAGCCGTTTCATTCGAGCCAGGGCAATGACGTGCCAGGCCCCCAGCCACAGCCAGGCCGCCGAGGTGTGATAATTGGCAATACCGCCCAAACGGTTTTCGATGGCAATCAAGTTATTAGGATAGGCGCGATGAACGACCTGGGTTGGCACGGGATTGGCCATTTCAAATTCGTTCATCTTATCCAGGATAGCATGGGCCTGTTCCGGCGTGGTCAAATCCCAGGCAATGGCCAATAGATTACCGCCGCTGCTTAAATTATCAAAAATCTCATTGGTGACATAGTAGCCCAAATCGCCGCGCCAAAAATGGCCGTTAATCGATGCTTTTAACTGTTCCGCCTTCCTGGCGAAATAGGTCTCGTCCTCTGCCCGCCCGTTTTGGGGAGCCGCCAGGGCCAACGCTTCGAGCGCCTGCCAGTATAAGACATTGGTGTATAAGACCCGGCCGGAGCGCCCGATGCTATCGGCCCAATCGGCAAAGGCAGCTTGATGGAGCAAACCGTCTTCTTCGAGCGCATGATCTTCCAGCCAGATGATGGCTTGTTTCAGGGCCGCCCAATACATTTTAGCAAATTCGGCATCGCCAGTTTGCGTTACATAGTTCAGGCTGGCAATGACCAGCAGCGCATTGCCATCTAACGAGATCGTATTATGCGCCGTGATATATTTGGGCCTGATCGGCGCATAGATCGGCTGCTCCCGCTTAAAGAGCGAGTGCAGATAACGGTCCAACACATTGGTTGAGTGAACCTTCACCGGCAGTTGGCCCGAGGGACGCTGGTTGATCAAAAAAACTTCCAGGGCCTCCTTGACCGTTTGAAACTCACCCAGCTCGATCAGGCCAAAACTGGCGAAGCCCAGATCACGGGCCCATGGTTCTCGAAAGTTGCGCAAACCGGCGCACAAGACCAGCTTCTCCTGACCGTCCGGCAGGCGGCGTTTTTCGATGCCGGCCCGCAAGTTACTCGACGCGATGAGCAGCCCTTTCGCCTCGATCGTTTCGTGACTCGCGATCTCGGCGGGCACCTCATTCGCAGCCAGATAAGGTTGTTTGTACAAGGCGTGCCAGTAGCGCAGGAATCGAAAAAAAACGATACCGGAAAGCGTAAAAAAAACTGTGCGCAGAACGATGCTTAACCAACGTATCATTTAATGCCGAAAACTATTCCGAAATTTTTGGGACTACTCCTCACCAATATCCTCGTTCCACAACTCGGGCTTGGCTTCGATAAAGTCACGCATCAGTTGGATGCACTCAGGCTCATTTAAGATCTCCAACTCGACGCCGCGCGAGCGGACGTAATCCTCCGGCCCTTGAAAGGTCTGATTCTCGCCGATGACGATCTTTGGGATTTTGTAGAGCAGGGTCATGCCACTGCACATATCGCAGGGCGACAGAGTCGAGTACAACACCGCGCGCCGGTAGTCACCGGCTTTCAAGCGCCCGGCATTTTCCAGGCAATCCATCTCGGCGTGCAGGATGGCGCTGCCTTTTTGCACCCGTTGGTTATGCCCTCGCCCCACTATTTTACCATCGACCACCAAAACCGACCCAATAGGTATGCCGCTTCGGCCAGACCTTGCTTAGCCTCTTCGATAGCGGCTTGCATGAATTCGTCCATAGCACCGGAGCGAAAATTGGACGCTGAGCGTCCGTAAGGCGTTTGAATGGTTTATGGCTTTTACCGCCTTCTATAGCCTTTTACCAGGCCGGGAAATAATCGATTGATCTTACTGCGAATTATTTCGATCTGGCAAATAGCCTTGAGTCGACATCGTGCTCACACCCCAAAAATGTGGGTCAAGACCGTGCTGGCCGCGCCGCCCACACTTTGCAGTAAGGCTAACTCGGCGTTCTTCACCTGATTTTTCCCGGCGCGGCCGGTCAATTGCAGCACGATTTCACAGGTTTGATAGAGCGCCGTCGCGCCGATAGGATGGCCGCGCGCTTTGAGGCCACCAAATGTCGCCACGGGCAGCGGTCCGCGCAGACCGATTTTATTCTCGGCGGCCAGACGCCAGCCCTCACCTCGTCTGGCAAAACCGACCGCCTCCATTAAGAGACAGGCCATGATGCTAAAGGCGTCGTGAACCTCAAACAGGTCGATGTCATTGCGATGCACATTCGCTTTTCGAAAGGCCTCGTGGGCCGACTGAGCCGCCGCAAACAGGTGAAGTGGGTCGGACCGGTCGTCGATGCGGAACCAGTCGGTCGCCACACTGGAACTGAGAATCTTGACCGGGTGATCGCTGTAGGCCCGGGCTTCACTGCTGCGGGTCAAAACGACCGCTGCCGCGCCGTCACATATCGGCGAGGCATCATACAAACGCAGCGGCGGCGAGATCACGGGCGAGTTGCGGATCGTCCGCTCAAAGACGCGTTTGTCCTTGAACAGCGCATTGGGGTTGGTCCGGGCGTTGCGGTGGGCGTTGAGTGCAAAGTTGTTGAACTCGTTCACCGTGAGGCCATACTTATCCATATACATCTGCATCAGCCGGGCGTTTTGGCTGAGCAGCGTCGCTCCGACGGCGGTTTCGGTTTTGGCATCCAGGGCCTTGGCCAGGGCCGGTGTGGCCAGGCCATCGCTCATCTTTTCGACGCCCACGGCCACGGCCAGCCGGGCCTCGCCGCTGGCTACGGCAAAATAGGCCATCCGTAAGGCGGCGGCGCCGGTGGCTGTCGCGGCCCGGACCTGTAACGCTTCAATGCCGCGCAGCCCGGCCTCGCTGGCAATCAGGGTCGCAATGTGCTTCTGATTCTGGAGTTCATCGGCCAGCATATTTCCGGCGAAGAGAGCATCAACATGATCGATACTGGCGTCCTCCATGGCGGCCAGTACTACCTTCGCCCCCATTTGTTTGAGGGACATCTCAGTCGCTTTTTGGACCGGGATTTGCCCGATGCCAACGATGCTGACATCCCTTAAAGGGTGTGCCATCAATTGAACGCTCCTCCAAAATTAAGTATCAGGTGTCAAGTGTCAGGTTATGGCTGTTCCGTCAGGCTTGTGATGATTCTTGTGTTTTCAACTGCCTGGCCGGCTATAGCCATAAGGGTGTTTAGTGCAACGAGTCTTGATTTATTATTTCGAGTCTCATATAGTATAATCGGAATTTCGAAGAAGAGCCATCACAAGTTTTCACTCTGCCACGATAGAGTTTAACATGCATGAGAATTTCCCCAAAGGCCGAAATTCATTACGTGACACTTATTTACATAAGGAGATACACCTATGAAATTTATCGATCTAACCATCCCCCTGGGTATTGGAACGCCGCCCTGGCCGACCTACGAGCCGCTTCAGGTGAAATATTTCAAGCGATTGGCCCCCAATGGAGCGAATGGCCAGGTACTGACCCACAGCAACCATGTCGGCACTCACCTCGACGGCGAAATCCATTTTTATACACCCGGCAAAGACATCGCCCAACTCGATTTTGATTTCCTGGCCGGCGAGGCCGCCATCGTCGATTTGAGCGATGTCTGCGGCGATTACGACATCTACACGCCGGACATGATCGAGGAGCGGGTCGAGGTCAAAGAGCATGATATTCTCATCATTCACACCGGCTATCATCATTTTGGCTGGGATCAGCCCTACGGCAACGAGATACGCTATATGGTCATGCACCCCGGCCCTGACACCCGCTTCGCCCACTGGTGCGAGGAGAAAAAGCTCAAATGGATCGGGATTGACTGCGGCAGCGCCGATCATCCCATGAACACCAAAATCCGCGATTGGATGCCGGTCCAGGCTGAGGACGCCGACCAACACTTCCGGGAGAAATACGGCAAACCTTTGACCGAGGTCTTCACCAGAGAAACCTACCAGATGATGCACCTGTGGATGTTCCCCCAGGGCATCATCCATGCCGAGTGCCTCGGCGGCGACATCGACCTGCTGATCAACCGGCGGGTGCAGGTGGGCTGCTTCCCCTGGCGTCTCGTCGAGGGCGAGGCCAGCATCTGTCGCATCGTGGCGATGGTAGATGATGACGAGTACATGGCATTGATGAAGCAAAAAGAGAGCATGCCCCAAACCCGTTTTGGTGACTGTTACGACCCAGCGCATGTCGAACGGTTGGGCGGCAGAGGGGCAGCGTATTAATCTGAGTTCGAAAATTCTCTTGCCATGTCATTCTGAGCGATCAGAGGGAGCGAAGAATCTCCATGAAGTGCAATCTTGCCTTATCAGCAGTGTCCATAAGAAGATTCTTCGTCGCTTCAGCCGCTTCGCTTCCTTCGCTCCTCAGAATGACATGGCCGGACTAAATTACGAATCAGCGAATCTTAGGAGCAGAAAATGCAATCAAAATCCGTAACAATATATCTACACGAAAGACTTTGGCGCAGCGTCGCAGCCATCGTCATATTTGCGGCGGTGACGGCGGTGACGGCCCGGGTGACGATCCACCTGGCGTTTACGCCGGTGCCGATCACCTTGCAGACGCTGGCCGTGGTCCTGTCCGGTCTGGTGCTGGGAGCGCGCAGCGGAGCCCTGGCCCAGCTCGTCTATCTGGGGTTACTGGCCGTCGGCTTGCCTTTTGACTCGAATGCGGTGGGGGCAGCCGCCCTGTTTGGGCCAACGGCCGGCTATTTGTTTGGCTTTGTACCGGCTGCCTTTGTAGCCGGTTGGCTGGCAGAGCGTTTCGCCGGGCAACGTCGGTGGGGTAATTTTCTGGCAGCCGTAGCCGGAGCGTTAGTCATTTATCTATTCGGGGCAAGCTGGCTGGCCGTGATATTGGGTAGTTGGCAAAAAGCCTGGATAGGCGGGGTGGCTCCGTTTATTCTGCTCGATCTGGTCAAAGCGGCCATTGCGGCCGGTGTGGCCGAAAGTGGTAAGCTGCTCCTGAGAGAGTGAAAAGAAAATAAGATGCCCGCTGTGGAAAATACAGCGGGCATCAAGCTATCGTTAGAAACCACCCCAGACCTGACAGGTTTTTAGTTGTTATTTTACATAATTCTCTTTCGTACAAGGTTTTGAAAACCTGTCAGGTCTTCGCAAGGGCAGAAACACTGTATCTCATAGGAATTGGACTGAACGTTACGGGCAGACAGCACCAGGCTCATACGCCGCATAAACCTCGCAAAACTCGGCCACCAGGGTGGCGCGTTCTTCGGACGGCGTTAATTCAGAGGCATCCAAAGCGCAGCGGAAGCCCACGTCGATATCGCTGTAGGTGCGGATGTTGCCATCGCGACGACTGGTTGCATAGAGCGCCGCCGTCCGATCACCAAAGCTGCCCCCCCGAAAGACCCGGCCGGCACTGACATCAGCACTGACGGGGTTGCTGGGGGGCGCAGCGGCATAGAACGTTTCGTCAAAGTCATCTAGCACCCACTCGGCCACATTGCCGGCCATGTCGAACAGACCAAACGGGCTGGCTCCATCAAGGTAGCTGCCAACCGCTTGCGTGTCAGACTCGCCGGCCGGCAGCAAACTCCCTTGAAAGGTACCACCCCACGGCCAGTTGAGATGATCCGGGCCGCTGGCCGCATATTCCCATTGCGCCTCGGTCGGCAGATGCTTGCCGGCCCATTGGCAGTAGGCATTGGCCTGATCCCAGGTCACCCTGATAATAGGATAATCATTGTAGGCCGGATCATCACGATAGCCGGTGCGGGTGGCCGAATTTGGCGCGCCGGCCTGGGTGCAACTGCGCGCCTGGACGCACTCGCGATACTGGGCGTTGGTCACTTCATAGAGATCCATATAAAAAGCATCCAGGAAAACCGGATGGGCCGGGCCTTCGTAAGCTCGACCCGAAGAGGTACCCATCTCGAAGTATCCGGCCGGAACCAGGGCCATGCCTGTCGGGACCTCCGGGGCAGGGGCCTCAACCGGGGCCAGTACATCAAAGGCGGACGTGTCGACCTCTTGCACGACCAAGGCATCATAATGGACGTGGGCCAGGGTCTCGTCAAAGGTCTCGACGTAGAAGCCCACCTCGCCATCGGCGTAGTCCGCATCTTCGACCTGCCCGACCGGCTCGCCGTTAATGTAGAAAGCAAACTCTGCGCCTCGGGCATCGACCCGCAGTACATCGCGCTCGCCGGAAGTCAACCCGACCAGGCTGTCGACAGTTCCTTCGGCCAGCACCGTTACGTCTCCGGCGCTGTGTTTGAGCGCCTGCCAGCTTTCGCTGCGCGGGTCAACCGTGAAGGCATAGAACTGATCCTCGTCGACGGCACGCACCGCCAATCCATAGCGAAAGTCGCCTGCTTCCGTGTCGGTGAAATCAACGAACACCTGCGTTTCAACCGTGGCATCTTCAAAACTCTCCGTACCGAACACGACTTCGCTTTCATTGGCTGCTCTGACCTCGACGTGATAGTAGTCCGGCGGGTGATAGCCCACCCGATAGGGCTGGCCTTCGACGTCTTCCTGCAACCAGCCGCTGGCCGGATCAGAGAAGGCATCATCATACAGCACCTGCGCGACCGGGGCGGGCAGATCCTCGACCTCGCGCACCGTCAACGCATCATAATGGATGTGGGCCAGGGTCTCGTCAAAGGTCTCGACATAGAAGCCCACCTCGCCATCGGCGTAGTCCGCATCTTCGACCTGCCCGACCGGCTCG
>Ga0302046_10001292_pt1 | contig 23498 bp, 23 predicted proteins | sample RVTome_11_FD_200261 | JGI IMG/M metagenome (GOLD analysis project Ga0302046, IMG submission 200261) | Soil microbial communities from uranium-contaminated site in the Upper Colorado River Basin, Wyoming, United States - RVT147D111 (version 2) ... | reverse complement strand
AAGGCCAGTGAGTACGAGGGGTCGCCACTCACTGACGCGTCCTACGGGACCACCACCCGACTTGTGCAGGGCATCCCTAGAACTGTCGTTTCCGACCTTGACCTGTGACTCACCGCCAGATATCTTCAATTATACTCTATGCACAATGCAGATAGTTACGCGCGATCATGACCGACGTCTCCGAGTATCTCCCGGTGAAATCGACGGTGTTTCTGATTCTGATGGCCCTCGCGGAGGAGCCCCGGCACGGGTACGGCGTGATGCTCGACGTGCAACAGCGATCAGACGGAGCGGTGAACCTGGGAACGAGCCACCTGTACCGGCACCTGAAGCGACTCCTCGAAGACGACTTGGTGGAGGAAGTTGAGGCCGGTCCTCATGACCCGGATGACCCCCGGCGAAGATACTACCAGCTCACCGACTTGGGACACACGGTCGTCAAAACCGAGAGCGAACGCCTGAGCCGGCTTGTCAGGGACTCCAAGCGCCTCGGGTATATCTGACGTCGAGAGATGGATGAATTACGCACATCGGTTTTTTCTGGCCCTCCTGTGGCTTTATCCACCGCGATTTCGACGCCAGTTTGCTCGGGAGATGTCAGCAACATTCGCTCAGGCATACCATACACAAACGGGGTTGGTCGGGCGGGTCAGGTTGTTGGGCAAGACCGTTGTTCAGGTCTTCGTTTTTGCAGCACTGGAGTGGTCCGATGTGATGCTGCGTTTCCGCCCTCGCTCACGTTACCCGCCTTCCGCCAGTGGCGGGTCCACGTTGCCTTTCACTGAGCATGTCATGTCCGTTCTGAGCGATTTGCGGTTGGCCGTTCGAACACTGCCGCGCCGCCCCACGTTTACGATTCCGGCCATTGTGACCCTGGCACTGGGTATCGGTGCCAACACCGCCGTGTTCAGCGTGGTAGATGGAATCCTCTGGCGACCGTTGAACTATGCAGACTCAGACAGACTCGTCAGGCTCTGGCCGGATCACTCGATGAACACTCGCGAAGTCGTCTTCCTCCGGGAACACGGGCGTGATGTGTTCGAATCTGTGGCGTTCGCCTCGGGATGGTCGCTTCCAATCTCCGGCATCGATCAGCCGACGCAGGTGGCTGGCTCCCGCATATCCGCCAATCTCTTTGCGACCCTTGGAACCCCCGCTTGGCTGGGCCGGACGTTCGTATCCGCTGATGGATTGGTTGGTGCGGATCCGGTTGTCGTGTTGAGTCACCGCATCTGGGCAACACGCTTCGGTGCTGACACGACGATACTCGGTCGTTCGATGACGATTCTCGGGTCCCAGCACGAGGTTGTTGGCGTGATGGCCCCGGATTTCGAGATTCTCGACCCAGCGTGGGAGTTGTGGATCCCATTGCCTCGCGATGAACGTCACTGGACGTACACGGCGAACATGTCCAGGGTCATCGCGCGCCTCGCACCGGACGTCACCATCGAGCAGGCACGACAGGGATTCGCGAGGATGCTGTCGGCATTCCGGGACACCTATGGCATGCCGGGTACCTACGGACAAGGTGCCGCCATCGTCGATTTGAAGGGATCTCTGGTCGGTGATTACCGCACGAGCTTCTGGGTCCTCCTCGGGGCAGTTGGCTTTATCCTCCTCATCGCCGGATCGAATCTCTCGAACTTGATTCTCGTCAAGGCGGCGGGCCACCGTCGGGAAATGGCTTTGCGCGCGGCCCTCGGTGCGACGCGAAGACGACTGGCACAACTCGTGGTCACAGAGGCGTTGGCGCTGGCGATGGCGGGGGGAGCCTTGGGTTTGGTGCTCGCCTATGGGGGAGTCGAGCTCGTGCAAGGACTCGTCCCCACGGACACACCAAGGGCCGGGGGTATCTCTGTGGATGGCCGCGTTCTGATGGTGTGTTTCATGGCTTCGGTGGCTACGGGCCTCCTGTTCAGCGTTATTCCCGCCTCCGTTGCGACCCGCACGAACCTGCGACGCGATGTCAGTCAAGCCAGGATAGTCGGTGTGACCGGGCACAAAGGTAGGACGTTTCACAACAGCTGGGTCACCGTGCAGATCGCGCTCGCCGTCATGCTCGTCGTGGGTGCATCCCTGATGGTCCAAACGATTCGAGGTCTGATTGCCGTCGACCCGGGCTTCGACGACGAGCACGTATTGACGCTCAGGCTTCACCCGACCGGACCCGCGTACGATACGCCGGAGGAGTACCGATCCTTCTATGATGCGCTGAGTGAGCGCGTCGCGGCGATTCCGGGTGTTGTGAGGCTCGGCGGTGTTCAGCACTTACCATTCTCGGGTTCATCGTGGGGTATCCCTTTTGAATCCGTTGCCGCGCCCATCGCCGAAGGTCAATCGAAGCCGGTCGCGGGATGGCGGATCGTGATGGGCGACTACCTCGAAGCCATGAGAATTCCCCTCATCGAGGGCCGGTCGTTCCTTCCCTCCGATCGGGCGGACGCCGAGCAGGTGGCGTTGGTCAACAGGGCGTTTGCCGAACGCTTCCAGTCAAGTGGTTCGGTGCTTGGTGAGCAACTCCGTCTCGGGACTCAGGGCGAGACTACGGTTACCGTTGTCGGGGTCGTCGACGATGTTCACTACGAAGCCCTCAACGTGGCGCCCGGAGCCGACATCTACCGGCCCCTCTCGCAATCGACCATGCCCGCCATCATGCTGGCCGTCCGGACCAATGCGGATTCCGAGGGTATTGCACGGAGCGTTCAAGCGTTGATCCGGGAGATCGACTCGGACATGCCCGTATCACATGTGATGCCTCTGCACTCGCTTGTTCTCGAATCATTGGGGCGTACGCGTCTGGTCATGACGCTGCTCACGACATTTGCCCTTGTCGCCCTGGCGCTTGGGGCCGTGGGAGTCTACAGCGTGACCGCCTTCATCGTGAATCAGCGAACGAACGAGTTTGGAATTCGAAAAGCGCTCGGGGCATCCGAAGGGCGGGTGCGGCGTCAGGTCCTGCGGCAGGGCATGTCCAGCGCCTTGGTTGGAACGGCGATCGGCCTCGCCGGAGCCGCGGCACTAGGCGGTTTCCTGCGAGATCTCGTATATCAAATCCAACCGACCGACCCCCTCACATTTGCCTTCGTTTCCGCGTTGATGCTCGTGGTTGCAGCTCTGGCGTGCATAATCCCGGCATGGAGAGCTACGAGAATCGACCCGGCGAGGGCGTTGCGTAATATGTGACGCGGTGGCCGGCAGCGGATGGCCGAAAGCAACGGATGGAGTTGAGCGTTGAACGTTGGCAGTTGAATGGTGGATGTTGGCCGCCGCTTCGCTGTTACACCGGTGTGCTCACCTGCTCGGATTCCCGCTTGCCTCGCCGGTCGCCAGCCAGCAGACGCTCCGCGAAGTCGATGCGTTCGTGCAGATCTTCGAGCTGGGCTGCCTGCTCCTCGAGCAGTTCGCGACGGAGTTCCTCGCGCAGTTCCGCGATGCGCTCATCCAACTGGCCAGAATCGCCCCGCAGCCGGGCGCTCAGTGCCCTACCGATAGGAGTGACCGAAATGATAATGACCGCCGCCGGGCCAAGGGTGAGCAACATCGCAACGATTGGGATCAGTTCGCCCATACAGCGTTTCTCCTGACAGGGTCTTGCTCTCGTGTACGGCCGCCGGCAGCCTGGGGTTTCGCTGTTATTCCTTGAGAACCATATCAATGCACAGGACGGCCGACAGGATCAGCTGACGCACGGCGCTGTCCGCCGGGACGGCGGGAGAAATCTCGAGCACGTAGTTGTCGGCGCTCGTAAACAACTCTTTCCCTACGCCAGCCCATTTCTTTGTGACATGGGCCAGTTCGTGTGCGCCGGCGACGAACCTGAAATCCCAACCCGTCCATTTGCCCTTGAGTTCACACAGCGTTTGATCGTCTTCGTCAAGGACCTCAAAGGCCCCTCCAATCGACAGAATACGCTGTCTGAAGCTCCCGAGCTTCTGTTCAGCCTCGTCCTTGACGGTGACATGCGAGCGGAGAAACGCGGCACCCCGCTCGGCTCGGAGCACTTGGGATCCATCGGGGGTCGTCACATGAACGTCGAAGGGGGTGAACCTCTTGTAGTCGGTGAATCGCAGGATTCGCGTGATGACGCCGAGGTTCGGCTCGCGACAATGGAGCACCACGTCACCCGACTCGGCGTCATAGATGTCGTAGTTGTTCGCCGCCTTGAAGGCTCCGACGTGTTCCTTGATGAGAAATACATTGCGACTGAGAACTTCGTGCATGTCTACCTCGACGCGGTCAATGCTAGTCGGCGTCGCGAATTTTCCGGTATGCCTGACGGATATCCTGCGCCAATCGCTTTGTACCTTCTGAGAGTGAGTCGATCAGATCATCCGCCGATTCGTCGAGTTTGGGCAACTCACCCCGTAACTTCTCCCACTTGGTTTCCGCCTTTTCCCACTCGTCCCTTGCCTCCGCCTTCGCCAGGTGCATCTTGAGCCTGAGTTCATCCCTGAACTGGCGTAGTTGATCGATTCGATCGAGTTCCTGGCTGTCGGTCATGTTGTATCCTTTCGCGTTTTGGTTAGTGTTCTGGGTCCTGAGTCGCTTGAAGGCCGGCAGTCTGCTCCGGCCGCTGCAGTTCGCGGAAAAGGCCAGTGAGTAAAAGGCGTTGCCGCTCCCCGACGCGCCCTTCGGGGCCACCCCACGACTTGTGCAAAGCATCCCTGGCAGCGTGCTCATCGTCGCATGCCCGTTGGTCGATCTGGCTGCCTGTTGCTGCTGCTGGCTGATTCGTCACTTGTCATTCGCAACTTGTCTCAGGGTATGATCGCCGTCTTGCTCGTAACTCCCATCTTGAGCATCCGCTGCTGGTCTTCATATGGAAGGCCTTTTGTAATCCAGTCGGGCGCGGGGTCACCTTTCAGATAGTGGCCGAACCATTCGAGAATGCGTCGGTGATAGTCGATCTGGTTGGCCTTCTGACGATTGCCGTGGTTCTCGCCGTTGTAGGACAGAAGAACGAAGTCCTTGTCAGCCCGACGTGCGGCGTTGTAGTACTCGACCCCTTGATTGTAGTCGACGGCCCCGTCTTCAGTGCCGTGCGCAACGAGGAGCGGCGTGTTCAACTTGTCGACATGAAAGACGGGCGAGTTGGCCAGGTAGGAATCCACGTCTTCCCAGAACGGAACCTCCATCCGTCCCTGACTGATCTCGAAGATCCGTGCGTCAGTGCCACCGGAGTTCCAATACACTGATAGATACATGCTCGTCAGATTCGTCAGGGGCGCGCCGGCGACAGCTGCCGAAAAAATGTCCGTCTGCGTAACCGCGAACGCCGTCTGGTATCCTCCCCAGGAATGGCCAACCAATCCGACACGTGACGAGTCGATCATGCCCGTTTCGAGTGCCCGAGCAACGGCTGGTTCCAGGGCCTCCACGGCTGACAGACCGGGGTTGCGGTCCCGGTAGGTGATGTCGGCGCGGTACACGAAATACCCCAGGCTCGTGAACACGGAGGTGTTGTATGCGGAACGATCTGACGGCACGGTATATTGTCTGACCGAAGGCGCTACCACCTCATAGATATACACAATCATGGGGTACTGCCGGCCCGGTTCGTAGTTCGCCGGATAGAAGAGCGCTCCCTGCAGGGGCTCTCCCCACGTGTTCTCGTAGTTGAGAAGTTCTGAATCGCCCCAGGCATAATCAGCGTGAAATGGGTTCGTTTGCGTGACCTGCCTGGCGTCTCTCAGCGTCGGTCCGCCCACGAAGTAATCTGGCGAATCATCGACGTCTTCGATCGTGTACGCGAGGACACTGACGTCGCGAGCTTTTGTCAGTCTCCCAACACTGGCTTCCCGCCATACGAGACGCTCCGGCGCATTGCCCAAACGCATTCGGGCAAGTCCCCATTCCTCCGTCCACTCACCGTAGAGACTGAGGTAAACGGGCTCATCCCGTTGAATACTCTCCTCTTCGGGATCAAGACGGATATACCGGTGCCTCACGCGGTCGGCAGCTCCGTTGGTCAGGCGAGTGCCTCCCGATCCGTCCGGGGCGACTTCCCAAATGTCGTATTCATCATAGATGAGGACGGAGGCGTCGTCTTCGGTCCATCCAGCGATCCGGAACGGCGGTTTCTGTTCGACGGTGTGATTGTCCTTGAGGTTGGTCAAGGTCGCGGCAACGTTCTCCGTGACGTTGACGAGCCTGCGGGCATCCACATCGTACGCCCAATAGTGGTCATCCTTGAAGTACAGGAAGTACCGGCCGCCAGGACTGGCGCCGAATCGGAACTGGACGCGCTCCGCAATCCTGGTTGCGTCACCGCTCTCGACATCGATGAGGAACACGTCGCGATACTCGGGTCCGAACATTCTGTCCGCGTCATACGGTGTCACATCGGTGCCGAACGCATGCCGGTCGTCCCCGGCCCGCTCGACTTCTTCCGTCAGCTCGGTTCCCAAACGGACCGCATGGTCGGTATTCAGGTGCCACGCGGTCAGGTAGCTCCGTTCACGATTTCGGGTGCGCCGTACTTTTTGCTCGGGAATGATCTCGACGTCCACCGCGTTCCAAATCTCGACCGTTGGAACGTCGTCGTCGTCGGTCTCGGTACTATCCCCTTCCGGTTTTCTGAGGCGTTCCTGAATGCCAAAGAAGATGGTTTCACCGGATTTCGACCATCCCAGGGGCCGGTGTTCGACGACCCGATGTTCGATCGGAAGTTCGATCCGATCCTCAGGATCGAAGGCCAAGGTAGCTCGGCTCGCGTCCGTGACGTTCTTCCAAGCAAGAATAACGTGTGTCGAATCCTCATAGAGGGAGTCGGATCTCGCCCGCAGTACGGCGACATCCGCACTCTCGTCCCGCCATGCCAGCCCGCGGTACCGTGCTGCCCGGGATTCGAGGATGCGAATGGTTCCGTCCCGAGGATCGAATACATGGATGCCGTTCCCCGCCTGGCCGGCAGCATCGATGGTCAGGGCGAGTAGTTGACCCTCATCCTGCCACCTGAACTCCGCGACGTTTCCGAAGTTCACGTCCACGCCGATTGCCAGCGTTCGCACCAGCAGGTCCGCTCCGTTCCATTCCTCTTGACCTTCCGGCCGGTATCTGTGCATGGCGAGGAAGGCATCTGCTCCACTGAAAGCGAACGCGGACACATCTTCAATGGTTTCCATCTCGCCGGTGGTCAGGTTGAGCAACCCGAGCTTGTCGCGGGCCGGTTTCTTCGCCTCGCGAAGTTTGTCACGCTCCTCGTCCGACATCCCGATAGTGAACGCGAGCCATTCACCGTCGTCTGAAAACTCGGGCCCGCTCCCGAAGGATGCGACGATCAGTGAATCGGTACCAACGAGCCGCATCCGCAACTCGTCCTCTTCGTTGACACGTGATATCCCGTATGCCAACCATCTGCCGTCAGGAGATAACTCTCCGGCGCCCAGGCGTTCCCACTGCCCGTAGTCCTCAGGCGTGATGGGTTGGCGGGCTCCGTTTGTCCCTTCCTGTGCCGGGAGGGCGGCCGCGCCGGCGACCATTATCGTGACGAGTGCGGCAGCCGAGCGGGACGTACAGTGCGATACCATGGAGATTCCTTGCGATGCGATCGCTATAACCTAGAGCATGAGTGACCGAGTGGAAAGTAACGAATGCGGTTCTTCCGGCGGGGATATCCCAGGGCTAAACTGACCGCAATCCTCCCAGGGAAGTACGCAGAGATGAAAATCAGTCGCATTACCGTCTATCGGGTTGATTTGCCTCTCCATGAGGGTAGCTACAACTGGTCCGGCGGGAAGTCCGTCTCGATCTTCGACAGCACCATTGTCAGGGTTGATACGGATGAGGGTGTCGCAGGATATGGCGAGTGCTGTCCGCTCGGCCCCTTCTATCTGCCGTCCTACGCCGCTGGGGTGCGCGCCGGATTACAGGAACTGGGACCCCATCTTCTGGGGCTCGATCCAACGGCACTTGGTCCTATGAATCACCGCATGGACGCGGCGCTGAAAGGGCATCCGTACGTGAAGTCCGCCGTTGACATGGCATGCTGGGACATCCTGGGTAAGGTCACGAATCAACCGGTCGTGCAACTCCTCGGTGGTCGGTTCGGGGAAGACTTCCTGCTGTACCGGGCTATCTCGCAGGAATCGCCGGAACAGATGGCTGCGCGGGTCGCGGAATATCGTGCCGAAGGCTATCGCCGTTTTCAACTGAAGGTCGGTGAGGGGGTGGACATCGATGTTGCGCGCATCAAGACTGTCGCCGCCGAGCTCGGTCCGGGTGACATCCTCATTGCGGACGCGAATACAGGGTGGTTGCAGCATGAGGCGGTAAGGGTCGTTCGGGCCGTTGCCGACACCGATGTCTATATTGAACAACCCTGTGAGTCCTATGAAGCCTGTCTCTCCGTGCGGCGTCACACGGATCATCCCTTTGTGCTCGATGAGAGTATTGACGGAACCGCCGCTCTTCTCAGGGCGGTTACCGACCAGGCCATGGACGTCGTCAATATCAAGATCAGCAAGTTTGGCGGTCTGACAAGGGCACGCCAGGCACGGGATCTCTGTGTCTCACTCGGTATCGGAGTAACCCTCGAGGACAGTTGGGGTGGAGACATAACGACCGCCGCCATCGCTCATCTCGCGCATGGTGCTCCCGCGGAGTCGCTGTTCACTGCGACGGACTTCAACAGCTACGTGACTGTCAGTACCGCAGACGGGGCCCCCCAACGATCGCACGGTCGTATGCGTGCATCCGATAGTCCGGGGTTAGGTATTACTCCCAGGATGGACGTACTCGGTCCCCCCGTCGTTGTCGTCGAATGATCGACTTGCGATTGATTCTGAATCAGGTCGGGTGTGATCCACGATCACCGACGTCCGATCGAGGCTGCTTCCCGGGACAGAGATTCTTGGGATGCTCTGCACAAGTCCGCGTGGTGGTCCCGACAAGCCCTGTTCACGCTTCGCCATGGTATCTTTGCCGAGTAACGACAGGTGCTCCCTCCAGTGACCAGATGAGGCTTCCATGATCTTCAAGCGGATACTCGTGCCAGTGGATTTCACGGAGAAGAATCAGGGTGCGATCGTGGCGGCCCGGCATTTTGCGGTTGCCGCCGAGGGGGAGGTGGTACTGATCCACGTCATCGAGGAACTCGACCTCCCCTTCGAGGAACTCGAGGATTTCTACGCCAGTCTCGAAGACTCCGCCCAGACCAGAATCCAGGTATTGGCCGATGAGTTGCGCGACGCTGGAATAACAGTCGAAACCGCTGTCGCGTTCGGAAAGCGGGTGAGTGAGATCGTCTCGTTCGTGTCTGCTAATGCGATTGACCTCGTAATACTGACGTCCCACCGCCTGGACCCGTCAAACCTGCCGCGGAACATCATGACCATCAGCCACCAGGTAGCAATCGCAGCTCAAGCCTCTGTCCTGTTGCTGCGCTGATAGCGAATTACGAGAAGCAACGAGCCGTGCGGCGCATTCATGCGTGCACATTACGTTTGAAGTCGCGGATAACTTGTCGAGCCGCGTTGCGACCAGGCACGCAGTTCACGCCGCCGCCACCGTGCGTGCCGGCTCCGCAAAGGTACACGTTACGGATGCTCGTGACGTATTGCGACCATTCCGGGATAGGTCGCATGAACTGAGCTTGGTCGAGCGTCAGATCCCCGTGGTTGATGTTTCCTTCCGGCAGCCCATACGTCACTTCCAGGTCCCGCGGCGTGATGACATGACGATGCTGAAGGGCGTCAGGAACATTGGGTGCATACTCCGCCAGCGTATTGACCACGAGATCCGCCAGCCTGTTTGACGCTCCGGCGTCCCAGGAGCCCGTGGATAGGGTATGAGGCGCGTATTGGACGACGATCGAGAGCACGTGGCGTCCATCAGGCGCTGTGCCGGAGTCTGTGAGAGTGGGTACGGTCATCTCGAGATAGGGGCGTTGGGAGATACCTCCATATTTGGCGTCGTCGTACCCTCGCTCCAGATACTCGACGCTGGGTGCGATAGACGTTACGCCATGTAGTACGTCCGGGCTGCCGGAAACGGTTGTGAACCTGGGTAGTTCGTCGACGACCAGGTGCACCTTGGCAGTTGCGCCACGACACCGGATGTTCCGCACCTTGCGCACCACGTTCGGCTCGAGGTCCGATGGTCCAATCAGCGTGAGCGCCGTTGCATGAGGATCGGCATTGGAAACCACGCTGCGCGCGCGACACTCTGTCCCGTCGTCCATGAGCACCCCGACCGCCTTACCATTGATTACCATGATCGACCGGACGCCCGAACGCATTCTGATCTGCGCTCCGGAAGTCCTCGCGGCTTCCGCAAGGCTCAGCGAGAGTTGGCCGACCCCGCCTCGTACAAAGCAGGTCGGACGGATTGTGCCGGGCGCGGCACCGGCATGCGCGTGCAGAAAGGTGTATACCGTTCCGCCAGCCATGGGTCCTTGAAAGAGCCCTGCGATACCCGATGCCGCTATCGTCCCGCGTAACACGTCGGACTCAAACCACTCTCCCGTCAGATCAGCAATCGACATCGACAGCATGCGGACGATTTCCGCCTTGGCGGCTTTGTCGAGGCGCCGAAAACTCCGGGCCAGCTCCAACAGGAGACCCGCGTCCTGTAAGCGCGGGCGCGGTACCCGGATGGCTGGATGGTCGTAAGAGGCTCTGATGAAACTCATCGCGGCATTGGTCAGCTTCAGAAAACCGGACAGCCTGTTTGCATCCTGTTTCGAGTGACGCCTGATCGCCTCGACACACCGTGCCATGTCTGTATGCAGTGTCAGGTGGTCGCCATCTGCAGATGGAGCAAAGACCGATGGATCGGCCGGGCGGATGTCGACGCCATGCCGCTCGAGTGAGAGATCGCGACGCACGGAATCCGGTATTCCAGCAATCCAGTGCGCGCCGGTATCGATGGTGCAGCCAGGCAGGATCTCCTCGCTGGCCGCGACACCCCCTGGTACGCCACGTCGTTCCACCACCACCACGTTCAATCCCGCCCTGGCAAGGTAGGCGGCACACGTCAAGCCATTGTGGCCGGCTCCAACGACGATGACGTCGTGCTGGTCGGTCACGAACGGAGACCCCGTAGAACCGTTTGCGCGGCGAGGCGGCCGGACGCTCCCGATACGCCACCCCCCGGGTGCGTGCCCGATCCACACTGATACAGATTGGCGATGGGTGTGGTGTAATTGGCCCACGCTGCGGCCGGGCGAAGGAAGAATAGCTGGTGCAGGTCGAGTTCCCCGTGGAAGATATTCCCTCCGGTGAGTCCGAACTCCTGCTCCAGATCCCACGGCGTCAGCACCTGCTTATGCATGATGATGTCTTCCAGGTTGGGCGCGTACTCGGCGAGCGTCTTGATGACCGTGTCGCCGAACGCATCGCGCTGGCGGTCGTCCCAGCCACCGGCGAGTGAGGACGGAGCGTACTGCACGAAGATCGACATGACGTGGTGCCCGGGAGGCGCCATCGTCGGGTCGATCATCGACGGAATGAGGATATCCATATACGGCCGTCGTGAATACTGGCCCCATTTTGCGTCGTCGTATGCATGCTCGAGATACTCCACACTGGGACTGATCGAGACCGCTCCGCGAAGATGTGCTTTCGTTCCTGGGAGACAGGTGAACTCGGGAAGGGCGCTCAACGACAAGTTGACTTTGCCGGATGATCCGCGGGTTTTGTATCGCCTGATCGTGTTGACGAATTCGTCCGGCAAGTGCCGCGCATCGGTGAGGCCCAGGAACGTCCTATTGGGATCCAGCGCCGAGACGACGATGCGGGCGTTGATCTCCTCGCCGCTGTCGAGGGCGACACCCCTCACATGACCGTCCTGCACGAGGATGTTGGTGACCGTTGCTTCCGTTCGGGTGGTGGCTCCAAATCCGCGCGCAGCGCTGGCGATAGCCTCACTTACGGCGCCCGTTCCGCCTCTGGGGAACCCCCAGGCCCTGAACACCCCGTCGATCTCGCCCATATAATGGTGCAGGAGGACATATGCCGTCCCGGGAGATCGGGGGCCCATAAACGTTCCGATGATTCCACTCGCCGCCAGCGTGGCCTTGAGGGCATCGGTCTCGAACCACTCATCGAGAAAATCCGCCGAACTCATCGTCATCAGTTTGTGCAGTGCATGAAACGTTGCGGGGTCGAGACCCGACATGTGCCGTGCGAGCTTACCCAACCCCAGGAGATCCCGTGGTTTCAGCGACGTGAAGTCCGACGGTATCATGGAGAGCAACGGTTTGACGGCGTAGGCAAGTTGGTATAACAATTCGCCGAACTCATCGTACGCATCGGCGTCCCGGGGCGAGTGACGATACAACTCCCGCCTCGTCAAGTCGTGATCGGCCCAACGCATCAGATGATCGCCGTTGAGCAGTGGAGTACAGGTGCTTTCCAGGGGCAGGATCTCCAAGCCGTGTCCCGGGAGGTTGAGTTCCCGGATGATCTCGGGTCGCAGGAGGCTGACCACGTACGAACACACCGAATACTTGAATCCGGGGAAGATCTCTTCCGTGACGGCGGCCCCGCCGAGCACATGTCGCTTTTCGAGTACGAGGACGCGAACACCGGCTCGCGCCAGATAGGCGGCGTTCGTGAGGCCGTTATGTCCGCCGCCGATGACGACTGCGTCGTACTCCGCTTTCCCGGTCAAACTGGTGATCGCTTTCGTGTCGGATTGAAGAACGGTGTCTTGACGACCCGTGCATGCGCGTGACGCCGCCGATGCTCCACGGTGACTTCCATGAGCACCTCTGTGCCCGGTTTGGCGTAGCTGGCTTCCAAATGCGCGAGCGCGATGTATTTCTTCAGGATGGGGGACCAGCATCCACTCGTTGCGTATCCCAATTGTCGTTTTCCCCGGTAGACGGGCACACTCGTCCGCCATGCCTGCGTTGGCAGAGCGGGGGGCAGTTTCATTTCGGCATACAGTTGTTCGAGCGACTCCCAATCCACTTCGAGTCCGCAGAGGTGCCAGCGGGCGCCCCGCTTCGATTCAGCCTGCAGGGCGTCTCGCCCGTTGAATGGACCCTTGTCGAGGTTGACGGTCCAACCGAGCCCAAGCTCGAAAGGCGTAGAAGTTTGCGCTTCGATTTTGGCTTTGCGCGCTGGTACATAGTCGACGTCAATGAGCACGAGTCCCGCTTCGATTCTGGCGATATCGAGGGCAAGCATTCCGGCCGGCGTGATGCCGTACGCCTCGCCCACGAGCATGAGATGATCCCACACAGCCTCGGCGTTGGCGGCGTCAAGCCAGATCTCGTAACCCAGGTCGCCAGTGTATCCGGTGCGGGACACGGTTACAGGAACCTGGTTGATCGACGCGGATGTGACTCTGAAGAACGCCAGCGTGCTGAGGTCCGGGTTGGCCGCGGCGCGCAGCAGGTCACGTGACAACGGGCCCTGCACAGAGAGCGCGGCGAGCCTTTCCGAGATGTCTTCGACAACCACGTCGAGTCCGTACGCATTCTCCTGTAACCAGTGATAGTTCGGTTCTGCCGCGGTCAGTCGAAAGACTTCGTGATCCAGCCGTGCCAGCGTCCCGTCGTCGAGAACCTTTCCCTCTTCGTTGCACCACGGAGTGTACATAACCTGTCCTGGCCGGCACCGTGATACGTCACGCGTAATCACACGATTGATGAGCTGTTGCGCATGTCGACCGCGTATGACGTATTTGTAGAGAGGGGAGACATCGATGATCGCCGCTGACGTGCGGATGGCATAGTACTCACGATCGTGCGTCATCTCGTACGAGCCGGCCACGAGAAAGCCAGCCCATCGCCGCCAGTTCTGGGTCTGACAATAGGTGGCCGTTCGCTGGTGAAATGGTGTGCCTCGCAGCATTGGAGCTTGGTTATTCACTCGGTTCCAATTGCTTCCAACGACCAGCCACACGTCCGTTCGCATCTCTGAAGAGACAAAATGAGCCGACGCTTGGCATAAGACTCACCGCACCGTTCGGGGTTCTGACCACAGCTTCTAATGAACAATTTGTCCTCCGTCATGTGATGTGCGGCGAGTATGCACGCTTCCCGCCCCGGTCGGAAGACCCTGGAACCGCCTTCCCCAAGTGAAACGGCCCGCCTACCATTCGGAGGGGTACGACGCGCCACATTCCACGACGACAGGCACATGTTGGTTCTGCTTCTGGTACTAGCCATCCCGGACACATCGGAAACGTTTCTCCTGCCCGTCGCCCACGCCGAGTCGCTAGCGATCACCGTGTACGGAAGCGGTGAACGGACGGTGATTTTCCTACCGGGGCTCTTCGGATCGAGCTTCAGCTATAGAAACGTGATGGAGTCTCTTGGCGACGCCGGCTATCGATCCCTGGGGATCGAGCCGCTCGGTCTCGGGTCGTCGTCGCGACCGGATGACGCCAATTATTCCCTTACGGCACAGGCTGATCGCATCGTCGCGGCCATGGACTCGCTCTCGGTGAGCAGTGCGATTTTTGTGGCTCATTCGCTCGGTGCGTCGATCGCAATGCGGGTGGGGTATCGGCATCCGACGCGGGTCCGTGGAATTGTGTCCCTCGAGGGTGGCGCGGGCGAATCAGCAACGACACCGGGGTTTCGACGATGGATCAGGTTCGCTCCGGTCATTCGGATGCTCGATGGGCGGAGGATCATGCAATACATGATTCTTCGGTCGATGAAGAAGGTCTCGTTCGACGAGTCGTGGGTGAGCGAACAGACAGTGCGGTCTTATACCGTTGGACCTGCCAGGGATCTTCGAGCCACGCTCGACGCGTATCGGGGCATGGCGCGATCCGAAGAGCCCGAGCTTCTGCGGGATCACCTTACCGAACTTCGGTGTCCCGTGAGGCTGCTGGTGGGTCAGACAGAACACGGTTCGGGTCCTCCGGGGGATGAGGTAGACCTGCTTGTTGCTCGATTGCCGCTGTTCACGATCGACACCGTCTCCGCTTCCGGCTATTTCATCCAGGAGGAACGGCCGGATGTGGTGGTCACCGCCGTCACTGATGTTGAGAATCAGGGGAGCTGCGCAGGTTGATGGCGCGCCATGCGCGGTTTGTGCGGATACGCAACGTGGGTGAACGATGAAGCGAGAAAACATGATAGACCGTCTGCGCGATCGGTCTGAGCCGTGGGATATGATTGTCATTGGTGGTGGAGCCACTGGCGTGGGCGTCGCCGTGGACGCCTCATCTCGTGGCTTCGATGTCTTGCTCGTCGAACAGTCTGATTATGGCAAAGGGACCTCGAGTCGATCAACGAAGCTAGTCCATGGGGGCGTGCGGTACCTGCAGCAGGGAAATATCTCGCTGGTCATGGAGGCGCTGAAGGAACGGGGCATGTTGTTGCAGAACGCTCCCCATCTCGTGTCTGACCTCCCTTTTATTGTGCCGAACTATGAGTGGTGGGAGGCCCCGTTCTATGGAGTCGGTATGAAGGTGTACGACGTGCTCGCCGGTCGGTATCGGTTTGGGCGTTCCAAACACCTGTCAATCGAAGAAACGATCGAGCGGTTACCAAACATCGAACGTGAAGGACTGCGTGGAGGTGTCCAATACCACGACGGGCAGTTCGATGACGCCCGTCTTCTGGTCAATCTGGCCCAAACGGCGTTTGAACAGGGCGCAACGGTACTCAACTACTGCAGGGTAACGGGAATCGTCAAAGACGCCGGCGGTTTCGTGGATGGTGTGCGGTTTCTGGAAACAGAAAGAGACGAGGAGTTCACCGCGAAGGCACGCGTCGTCATCAATGCCACGGGACCATTCTCCGATTCCGTGCGCAAGATGGATAACCCGGATGTCCGGGACGTGATTCAACCGAGTCAGGGTGTCCACATTGTACTCGATCGGTCGTTTCTTGCAGGGGATGCCGCCATCATGGTTCCGCGCACGGCGGATGGTCGGGTCATGTTCGCCGTTCCGTGGCACGACCACATCATCGTCGGGACGACCGATACTCCCCTCGAGACTGTCACGCTCGAACCGCGTCCAACCAGCGAAGAGATCGATTTCATACTGGAAACCGCCGTTCAATACCTCGTCAAAGACCCGTCGAGGGACGACATCCTGTCCACGTTTGCGGGGATCAGGCCCTTGGTCAGAGCCGCCGACGTTGAGAATACGGCTTCCCTCTCTCGCGAGCACAGCATCGAGGTGGCTCCCTCCGGCTTGTTGACCATCGCCGGTGGCAAATGGACTACCTATCGGAACATGGCTGAAGACTGCGTGGATCACGCGATTACCATTGGTGATCTGGAAGACCGGCCCTGCGTCACGCGCTCGCTGAGGGTGCACGGCCATCTGCGCGATGCGGAGCGGTTTGGTGATCTTGCCTGGTATGGGTCGGATGCCATGGCGGTAGAGGCCCTGTTACACTCAGATGACCGCTTCGAGACCAAACTGCACGATGCATTGCCGTACAGGGCCGGGGAAGTTGTCTGGGCGGCACGATTCGAAATGGCGCGAACCGTTGACGACTACCTGTCCCGCCGAAGCCGCGCGACCTTCCTGAACGCGGCGGCGGCGAAGTCGATGGCTCCCGCTGTAGCCTCACTTCTGGGAGAAGAACTTGGCAGGGACGAGGGGTGGGTTGCCAATCAGGTGAAGGAATTCTTGCAGATCGCCGACGGGTATCTTCCCTGATTGCCACGACAATCAAATCGCCGGCCTATGGTCCGCTACCCTCTGTCCTCGATGCCCTATGTCTCAGCTCGGCAAGGTGAGCTTCGGTTTCCGGTGGTACGAACATATTATCGGCAATCGACGCTATCTCTTCCGCATCTCTCCACGCTTCCTCGAGCACGTTCAGTTCCCCGTGGATAGCTCGCCGCTCCTGTTCTTCGTGCAATGCCATTTCCAGGGTGATGCGTGTTGGGGACGGCAGTGACTGCAGCGAAAGCGGTTTTGATTTCCCGCGCCTCGTCTCCTTAACGAGTTGATCCGCACGTCCCTCCCAGAGGGCTTCGAGATAGCCCTCGGACCCGTTGAAGGTTTCGAGCCGTTCCACCGCCGCCGCGACAGCCTTCCTGGAAGCACCGCCGAAATTCACCGCCGGAAGCAGTGTCGTGGCCACGCGTACCGCCTCCTCACCTTCGAAGATTTCCTCGACCCTTTTTTGTTTGAATCGGAGCGACGGTCTTCGGGTCTCCGGATTCACCGTGAGCTTGGCCTGATTGAACGTCGTCCCGCGCACCTTGAGCACCCGGCCGTCGTGCGTCTTGACCTTAACGCTTCGCATGCCGCTGATGATGTTGGGTATGTTTCCCCAAAGGCCGCCGAAGCTTCCCAGGCTGGCGCCGACGGCGACGGCACCGGCAGCAACGGCACCGACGGCCAGAACAATGCCGCCCCCGATCATAACCGCTCTCTTGCGCCGGCGACCGAACTGGTCGCCGTAGCGCCACGCCGCGAACTCGGGTCGCATGGGTTCGCCGATCCGCACCAGCTCGAGCCCTTCCGAGAGCCTCGCCATACCGATGTTGTCAGTCGAGACCCGCATTCTGGTACCATGAAAAGCCCGCTCACATTCCTCGATGGATTCCCAGCGAGTATCCAGGGGAGACAAGTTCCAGCGTTCGCATTGTCGGCACACTACCCACAAACGCCCTCTCGTCGAATCGAACGCTAACCGCCGACCGATGGGAAAGGTTTCGATGGTCTCGTTGACCCCGAGTGACTTCTGGCAAAAAATACAGGTTGAATACATGGGATTCGACCGCGGTTTCCTCGAAAGATGCGCAAGCGGTTTGGCCGATGGCAACGTGGGGGCCGTGCGTGGTTGGATACGGCGGATGGACGGTCGGGTCGGCCCCTCCGGGCGGGATCAGCCGGGGTTACATTGCTGATCGGGCAGTCCAACTCTCACAATTGTCGCACACAGGATCCTGAAGATGAACCCCATACGACGGGCTGCATCCATTTCGCTATGCGGCATCCTCCTGTTTTCGTTCGGTGCTTCGGCACAGACCCGCGCCACCGTGGCCGGTTCGATCGATCAGCGCGCGAGCAAGTACTCCGAGATTGCTCAGACGATCTGGGAGCTGGCCGAGGTGGGTTACCTGGAGCAGGAAAGCTCGGCTCTTCTCCAGACAACCCTGTCCAATGCGGGATTCCAGATCGAAGCCGGAGTGGCGGGCATCCCAACCGCGTTCGTGGCAACGGCCGGGTCTGGCGGCCCCGTCATCAGTATCCTGGCGGAGTACGATGCTCTACCGGGGATCACGCAGGATCGCGTTCCGCATAGGGAACCGATGGTTGAGCTCGGTGCCGGACACGCATGTGGCCACCATCTCTTTGGTACCGGTTCGGCGGCGGCCGCAATCGCGGTCAAGGAGTGGCTCGAGCAATCGGGCACGCCGGGCACGATTCGCGTCTATGGAACGCCGGCGGAAGAAGGAGGAGCAGGCAAGGTGTATATGGTTCGCGCGGGTCTGTTCGACGATGTGGATGTCGTTATCCACTGGCATCCGGGCGATCGCAACAGTGCCGGTGTGCGCGGCACTCTCGCCAACAAATCCGCAAAATTCCGTTTTCGCGGTATTTCCGCACATGCCGCTGCGGCGCCCTGGCGTGCGCGGTCGGCGTTAGACGCCGTCGAATCCATGAACTATATGGTGAATATGATGCGTGAACACGTTCCCCAGGAGACACGTATCCATTACGTGATTACCTCCGGGGGCGCGGCGCCAAACGTCACGCCTGATTTTGCGGAAGTCTGGTACTACGTCCGTCATCCCGAACCGAGCCAGGTACTCGATCTCTTTGAAAGAGTCGTCGATGCGTCAGAGGGAGCGGCGTTGGGTACCGGAACCGAGGTGGACCATGAGATCATTCATGGTGTCTATGCCATGTTGCCCAACGAAACGCTCGCGCGAGTCATGCATCGCAACCTGAGCGAGGTTGGTGGTGTCACGTATTCCCCGGCCGACCGACAGTTTGCGGAAGCAATACGCACGACGTTCACCGGATCCGTACCGAGTATCGAATCGGCCGCCCAGGTACAGGAGTTCGAAATCAATCTGGCGGCTACTGGTGGATCGACGGACGTGGCGGATGTGAGCTGGGTGGTTCCAACCGTGGGGTTGTCCGCGGCGACCTGGGTCCCTGGAACGGCCGCGCACTCATGGCAGGCCGTGGCAGCTGGCGGGACAGAGATTGGCAACAAGGGTATGCTTGTCGCCGCCAAAACAATGGCGCTGACCGTGGTCGACTTGTTTTCCAATCAGGAACTGATAGCGGAGGCACAACAAGAGCACGTGCGCCGGATCGGACCGGACTTCGTCTACACGCCCCTCGTGGGAGACAGGGATCCACCGCTGGACTATCGCAAACCGGCGGGCCAACGCTAGGGAACCTTTGCACAACGTCGTGTGCGCCCGGAGCGCGGGTCCCGCACACGCGGCAGACGCGGGGCCGAGCCGTAGCGCCATTGGCCGAGACTCTCGACCCGCGGGCGCTCCGGCGGTCCTCCGGCCGCTGCAGTTCGCGAGGAGGGCAGCAGGTACGAGGGTCTACCGCTCACTGACGTGTCCTGCGGACCACCACACGACTTTGTGCAGAGCATTCCTGGTGCCGTTCCAACTTGCTCGCCAAGATGTAGAGAATCCCCAGAGCAGCCCGCCGGAAAGAACGAGCGTGCCGGGCGTATGGGTCCCTGTTCCAATGTGCCGGGCCTTCGATCCCGACACGCTCGGTTCAAGGTTGAGGCGGACGCTCAATGAGAATAGAAACCAGCAGGGACGGATCGCTGGCCAGTTCGCGCTGGCCGGCGGGGATGCCGTTGAGCTGAAAGATGTACGCGAGAACATCCGCATATTCCTGTGGCTTCAGGCTTCCCGGCATGTCCTCGGGCATGAGCGCCGTGATTTCCTCCAGTAGCATGCTCACCGGCGCCCCTGTCCACGAGTCGAGAAAAGCTCCGGTGAACTCCTCGTTCTGATGGCATTCCACGCACACGGCCTCATTGACGATCGCGCCGCGGCGGGCCTGCGCCTCCGTGAAGATTCCGTCGAGGGTGGACTGCATCCCACCGTTCTGAGCCGCACTTCCCCCCGTCAGGACGAACATTGACACCAACAGGGTTTTTGTGGCACGATCGAGCAGCATGGATGAATTCACTGGCGTGAGAGGTTCAGCCTAAATATCCGACCCGACGTGGTCCATGTCCACCGCCCGGTCGCCTGTCCGCCGCGGGGCTCTCCGGCTTGGCTGTCAGTCTGAGCAGCGTGGGCACTGTGCCGGCGTTACGCGGTCCCGGCGAGCGCGACCAGGATGCGCACAGTTGTCACAACGCCAAACGTAACGCCGGCTGTGGTGAGGGCCTGGGTTCGAGGCACGCTGGCACAGTACTGCAGTCCAAGCGTCACGAGGATGACAAACCAGATGTCAAAAATGCCGGCGTGCTGAACTATCAGTGAGACAAGAGGCCCGACGATCTGGGGTGTGAGGAGCCCATCCAGGCCCGTTGTGACATCAGCGCCGAGTTGCGACGGATTCAGCCACCATCTGAGGTACAACACACATCCCACGAAGAGGCGCTTGAGAACACCGGCCGCCCCCGCTGCAAACACAATAGCAGCGGCGTGTCGGAGCGTCGTTTCCCCGCCAATCGTCAAGACGACCGCCCAGAGAAAGAGGGCAACGATCCCCAGAAAGGCGACTGTTCCAAAGGGCGTCAGCAGGAGGGCCTGCGCCAACACGAATTGGTTTGCGATGGTTTGGCTGGCTGATACGCCGGGTGTTTCCATCAACAGGTAGCGCACGACGGGGGCAGACATGAGCGCCACGAATACACTCAGGACGGTCACACCGGTGAGTATGGGGAACGGTCGCGGATCCGTTGCGAGCCGCCGGTAGGTCTCGACGGGCGAGGTGATCACGCGCAGCACCGTGCTGAACCCGCTCGCACGTTTCAGCTGCGGTGACTCGATGAGGCTCACACCGGTCATCGACCCCTCGTCTTGATCATCGTCTCGGGGCGAACAGTTGACAAGGCAAGCCTCCACCCTCCAAGTGCCACAACCCACCACGCCGTTCCAACCGCTACCGACACGACGGTCGAGGACTCGGAGAGAACGTAGGCGATGGTGAGAACCGGAATGATCATGATCATCCCGAGCAGTGGAGCGGTGGTGGTGGCTGTCTGAAAGCCTTGGGATCGGGACGAGATGAACGTTCCGAGCGCAGCGACGTTGATGGTTGCGGGAGGGCACGCCACGATGGCGGTGACGTACATAGACCTATTGAAGAAGTGCTGGTATTGATCCGGATCTCCCAGCAATGACACGGCCCCCGGGCCGGTGAGGAACGCGATAGCAACCCCCGTCATCGCCGCTGCAACGACGAAGATCGACTTGATGCGGGCGATGGATGCCGCCGACGTAGGGATCAACAAGAGGGCTTCCATCGTCCTTCGTTCCTTCTCCTGCACGAACGACTCCGATGCCAACGCTGTGGCGATGCCGACCGCGGCGAGAATCATGAGGGCGATACCCTCGAGACTGAGTCGATCATCTCTCATCTGTACGACATCGGTGACGATGACGGCGGAGATAACCAGGTAGAAAATGGCAAATCGGAACCACATGATCGGGTTTCTTCTCAACAATCGAATTTCGTGACGGAACACCGCCATCACTGGCGTTTTCAATTGGCGCTCTGCGCGAGTTGCGCGATGAGACTGGTGTAGACTGCATCGAGGTCGGTTTCCCTTGCGGCGCCAACCTGCTTCCGAATAGCACTGAAATCGGCGAAGTGGTGAAGCCGTCCCCCCGCCATCACGAAGAGTTCATCGCAAAGAGCCTCCAGGTCCGAGAGTCCGTGACTGCTGATCACGAGAGCGACACCCCTGGACGCCGAGTGCTGTATTGTGCCCTTGAGCTGGTTTCTCGTTGTGGGGTCCAGGCCAGAGAACGGTTCGTCGAGCAACACGACCCGTGCGTTGGGATGGAATGCGCGCGCGACGGCGACGCGTTGACGATATCCGGTCGAAAGCCTCCCAACGCGTTCCGCCTTCACATGCTGCAGTGCAAAGCGCTCGACGGCATCACTAACGGCTCGCGTCAGTTCTTCGCCAGCCGAGGCATGAAACGAGTAGAAGAACTCGAGGTTCTCCACAACAGTCAACTCGTCGTAGTGGCCGGGTTGCTCGATGAGAGCGCCGATGCGACTCCTGCTTGCCAGATCGTCGTGCAGCAGGGGTTTGCCGGAGAGCAGGACCTCTCCTCGGCTTGGCGTGAGCAGCGTCGTGGCCGTTCTCAACAGCGTTGTCTTCCCCACGCCGTTATCACCGATCAGGCCGGCTGTATGTCCCGTGCTGAAACGACAGGACACGCCACGCAGGACCTGGGTATTCCCGTAGGACACGTGCACGTCGATCATTTCCAGCATCCTGAAGACTCTCCTTACATGGGTTGCAGGTTTGCCGCGCGGGGCGAACGAACCTCACCCGTACAGGTGAGGTTCGTCCATTCAGTCATGAGAACCTCGCGATGTGATCCTGGTCTTCCTCATATGCCAATCCGTGTATGTCAATCTGAACTTTCTCGTTTCGCGTGGTGATCGGGTTGGTCCTATCCGCCTATGTAGCGACCGATTGCCCACCCGGCACAGAACGCCCCAACAAAGGGCGAGGTCAACCGGGCCGCGGCCACTGCGCTCCCTGAGACGCAGCCCAGGTCGATAAGGCGAACGGCCCAATCGGCCCATCCGGTACCTTGTACGCCGGCCATCTCCGTTGCCGTGAGTGGCCGACACTGCGGGCCATCTCCGATGGCAACTGCAGCGACCTGATGATCCAGCGGTTGGGCATGTGCCGCCTGCGCGTTCGTGATGAGCATGGTGCCGAGGATCGTGGTCAAAAGAACCGTCCCCGTCAGCTTTCTGTATACTCTCTTCATGGTGTTTCCTCACAATAGTTGAAGTACAGCGTTGTGAGGCACCCACGACTGGTCGTCTCGTTGACGACGTGGAGAGTGTATTGTCGGGGACTCAAAAGAAGGTCAAATGATTGGCACTGCAGGGTTTAGCTGGAGAATACCTTGCCGGGGCTTACCCGCGCGCCGGCGCTGATTACGATTAGACCATCTAGTCCAGACCAGGTGGTCCAAGGACGCATGGCCAAGGAACGATTCAACGAGCTGGATGAACGGAAGAAGCGCGCGATTCTCGATGCCGCCGCGCCCGAGTTCGCCGACCGGGGGTACAATGGAGCCTCGATCAATCAGGTCATCAGGGATGCCGGGATCAGTAAGGGAACGATGTACTACTACTTTAATGGCAAGGAGGACCTGTGACGCTTGCCGTTGACGAGGCAGGGGATCGGTGGCATCTCGAGCACTGGAACAAGTTCTCGCATGCGGAGCGGCTGGCGCATGCGGATGCACATATCGATCTCATACGCGACATGCTGCATGCAAAAAATCAGGGATGGGAAGAATGAGAGGCTGCGGTTCCCTGGTCATGCTTCTCGTGCTCGGCGCGACATCGACGAGTGCCCAGACCCTTCCTTCGGTCGACGAGGTGGCCCACCATCTCGACGAGCTCTATCGGTCGAATTCGTC
>Ga0302046_10001291_pt1 | contig 23499 bp, 17 predicted proteins | sample RVTome_11_FD_200261 | JGI IMG/M metagenome (GOLD analysis project Ga0302046, IMG submission 200261) | Soil microbial communities from uranium-contaminated site in the Upper Colorado River Basin, Wyoming, United States - RVT147D111 (version 2) ... | reverse complement strand
CGGGTGTGCCCCCGGGGATGGAAATGTTGAGAACGAGCTACATGGCTACTCATGAGGACGAACATCTCGACAAGGCTCTCGACATTTTTAAAATAGTCGGCAGGGAACAAGGCGTCATCTCCTGACCCCGAATCTTCCGCAGACTCTGGTGACTGGTTTCTTTCATACAAGGCCGCTTTTCAAAAGGCGGCCTTTTTGCTGAACACCCCAAGACAGGGAACTTCATGAACGAGATAACGATCCGATCTGTTCGCACGGAGAAGGATACAAAGGAATTTATCGGATTCCTCTGGACCATTTATTCCGGGAATCCCGCATGGGTACCGCCGCTTTGGATGGACCGGCGGAAGTTAATGGATAAAAAAAAGAATCCGTTCTACGCACACGCCGACGCCGAGTTTTTCATTGCCGAGAGAAATGGTGAAATGGTCGGGCGCATTGCGGCGATTGTCAACCATAACCACAACAAAGAGCACAACGACAAGGTTGGCTTTTTTGGATTTTTTGAATGCATCAATGACCCTTTTGTCGCCCGCGCCCTGCTCGATACGGCAAAGGATTTCTTGAAGGCGAAAGGGATGAACGCCATGCGGGGACCGGCGAACCCTTCTGTGAACGACGAGTACGGACTTCTGATCGATGCGTTTGATAAGCCGCCTGTTGTCTTGATGACCTTTAATCCGCCGTATTACATCGATTTGCTCGAGTCGTACGGACTGCGGAAAGCAAAGGATCTCTATTCCTATATTCTCTCCCAGAAGACCGTGTATTCCGAGAAACTCCAGCGCGTGAACACTCTGGTAAAGGAACGCATGGGACTGACTATTCGACCGCTCAACATGAAGCGGTTCAACGATGAAGTGAAGATCATTAAGGACGTGTACAACAAAGCATGGGCGTATAACTGGGGCGCAGTCCCCATGACTGAGGCGGAGATTGGGGCCCTTGCAGACGATCTAAAACCGATAGTTCTTCCTGATTTGGTTCTCTTTGCCGAAGCGAAGGGAAAAACTATTGGATTTGCTCTTTCTCTTCCCGATATTAATGTACCCCTGAAATACAATAAAAAGGGGCGATTGGTCCCCGGACTGGTACGCCTTTATGTCCACAGGCGGAAAATCGACATCGTTCGGATTATCGTGCTGGGGGTACTTCCGGAATACCAGAACAGCGGCGCGGCCGGTGTCCTGTTTTATGAAACGGCCGTTCGGGCTAAAAATCTCGGGTATGGGTACGGGGATGCCGGATGGATTCTCGAGGACAATGAAAAAATGGTGAAGGCCGCGAAGACATTGCGGGGGGAAATTTACAAAACCTACCGGATTTACGAAATACCAATTTGACAGATTGTCCACCGAAAAGGAAGTCATCATGTCCGTGAAAAAAGTTGAAAAAATCTGGATGAACGGAGCGCTTGTAAAGTGGGATGACGCGAAAATTCACATTCTGTCACACGTGATCCATTACGGGTCCGGATGGTTCGAAGGAATACGCTGCTACGAGACGAAAAAAGGATCCGCAATCTTCCGGCTTGATGCACATTTGCGCCGTCTCTACGATTCTGTCAAAATCTACAGGGCGGAGATCCCTTTTACGAAAAAGCAACTCGAAGAGGCTATTAAGGATACGATCCGCGCAAATAACCTGAAGGCTTGCTACATCAGACCGCTTGTCTATCGCGGATATGGCGAAGTCGGAGTGAATCCTCTGGGATGTCCGGTGGAAGTTTCAATTTCCGTATGGGAATGGGGTGCTTACCTTGGCGATTCTGCGCTCGAAAACGGTATCGACGTTTGTGTTGCCTCTTGGCAACGGCCCGCCCCCAACACCGCTGCGACCATGGCCAAATCGAGCGGTAACTACCTCAATTCACAGCTCATAAAACTGGAGGCTCTGGCCGGGGGCTATGTCGAGGGCATCGCGCTCGACTATTCCGGCACCGTAAGCGAAGGAAGCGGCGAGAACATCTTCCTTGTTCGCGACAAAACGGTCTTCACCCCTCCATTGTCGGCCGCATTGCTCCCGGGAGTTACCCGGTCCGCCATCATTATCCTGGCGAAAGAGTTGGGATACACGGTCGTGGAAATGAACATCCCCCGTGAGATGCTCTTTACGGTCGAAGAGGTGTTCTTTACTGGTACCGCGGCGGAGATAACTCCCATCAGGTCTGTTGATAAGATCATGGTGGGAGAAGGCAAGCCAGGCCCGGTGACAAAGGAACTTCAAAAAGCGTTTTTCGATGTTGTTCGTAATGGGAACGATCCGTTTAACTGGTTAACCAGAATCTGAGTCCTATGGCCGTACCGAAATTCAGCGGCGGAAACGCCATCTGGAAAAACATCTTCTCAGGACGGAGCATCCGAAAGGGCTCCACGCAGGAGCTTCTGAGCAAAGTCCCCGCGTTTGCCCATCTGACGTTCCGTGAACTCAAAGAAGTCTCCGCGATCGTTCACCGACGCGAATACCGGTCGGGAGAACCCGTGTTCCACCAGGGCGATCCGGGACTTGGAATGTATATTATTCAAGAGGGAGCAGTTTCGATTGTCATCGCGGAAAATGACCGTGAACAAAAAGAGCTGGCGGTGTTGTCGGAAGGGGACTTCTTCGGCGAGCTGGGCCTCCTCGATGAATCTGCGAGGTCGGCAAGCGCCGTCTGCAAAACGGATTGTCTTCTCATCGGATTCTTTCGGCCCGATCTGCTGGAGTTGATAGAACGCAAACCGGCTCTTGGTATCAAGATCGTTTTGAAACTCGCGGAAATTGTAGGGGAGCGATTAAGAAAGACTGATAAAGAACTTTCGAAACTCAGAGCTCAACTGGACGCAGCACTGGCTGAGCTTGAAAGGAGGTCCAATGGCGAAAAAGAGTAGTTCGAAGAAGCCCGCCAGGGCAAAAAAGGCGGAGCGTAATCGCCGGAAGCCGGCATCAATCGAGCTGAGCAAAATCCTTGTCCCGATCGATTTCTCTGACCATTCCCGCAAGGCTCTGCGGTATGCCATTCCGTTTGCACGGAAATTCAACGCGTCGATTGACCTGATCTATGTCGTCGAGCCGACTGTGTACCCGGCCGACTTCAGCTTTGGGCAGGTCGGCTTTCCGGCGATCGAAGACGAGCTGAGAAAACGGGGAGCCGAGGAACTCGACGAGTTGATGAGAAAGGATATTGCGAGGCAAGTACCGGCCCGGCGTGCCGTCCGTACCGGAAAGGCGTTTTATGAAATTCTTCTCTACGCCAAGGAAGAGAATGTCGACTTCATTATTATTGCCACTCATGGACACTCCGGAATCGAACATGCCCTGTTTGGAAGTACGGCTGAGAAAGTTGTGCGGAAGGCTTCGTGTCCTGTGCTGGTTGTGAGAACGGGAGACAGGTAGGTCGGAGTCCGGCGGCAGGCTCAGCTCTCGCGTTCCATCACGAAATCCACGAAGAGCATCAAAGCATCACGGGCGGGGGAGTCCGGAATTCCTAAAAGATTCTGCCTGGCCATCTGTGCGTAGTATTCCGCTTTCCCTTTTGCATACTCAATCCCTCCATTCTGCTGAACGAATTCCACGATCCACTCAACGTCGCGTTTTTTTGCTCCATGCCGGACAACGCGTAATGCCTGCCGTGCATCCTTTCGGTCGGAGTGTTGCAACGCGTAGATGAGCGGAAGCGTAAGCTTCTTTTCCTTGACGTCAATTCCTGTCGGTTTCCCGATAATGCTTTTCCGCCCCAGATAATCCAGAAGATCATCGCGGATCTGGAACGCCATTCCCACATGCTCGCCGAACTCCTTCATCAGCGTTCTGCGTTCATTGCTTTCACTGACGCTGGCACACCCGATGTCGGTGCATGTTGAAAGCAGGGAGGCCGTTTTGTCGCCAATGATTTTCAAGTAGGTGTCCTCATCCATATTCAGCTGCCTGCTTTTTTGAATCTGCAGGAGTTCGCCTTCACTCATGCGCTTCACGGCTTGCGAAGTGGATCGGAGGAAATAGTAATCGTCATGTTCAAGGGCAAGGAGAAGGCCCCGTGCCAGCAGATAATCGCCCATGAGGACCGCAATCTTGTTTTTCCAAACGGCATTGATCGAGGCAAGGCCTCTCCGTGTGTCCGCATCGTCTACCACGTCATCATGCACGAGAGTGGCGGTATGCAGGATTTCCACAAGTGTCGCCGCGCGGAAACTCGCTTCGCTGACAGTTCCACACGCTTTTGCGCTCAAAAGCACCAGGATGGGCCGCACCCGCTTTCCTTTCTGGCGGACGATATAGCGTGCAATAAGGTCGACCAATCCAATCCTGGACTTCATGGCATCACGGAAGAAACGATCGAACTCCTTCAACTCCGTGGACACCGGTTCCCGGATGACGTCGAGCGAAACTGCCCGCTTTTTTATAAGCGTCATTGAACCTGTTCCTTTTCCGGAATGGAATCGCTCGTTTCGGATTCTTCCTTTGACTTCTTCATGGCCAGCTTTGAAACAAAGATGCTGGCTTCATAAAGCAGGAGCATGGGGGCCGCCAGCATGAGCTGAGTCATGGGATCAGGAGTCGGAGTCACAAGAGCCGACACAATGAGGATGACGACGATGGAATGACGTCGATAATGACGCATGAATGCCGGGGTCAGGAAACCGATCTTGGTGAGGAAATAAGAGACCATGGGGAGTTCGAACACCAGGCCCGCTCCGAGGACCAATGTCAAGATGAAGCTCACATAGTGATCGATGGAAATATTCAGGTCAATCGTACGTGTCCCGAACTCTGAAAAAAATGTGAGAGACGTGGGGAGCAGAATGAAATAAGAGAAACCGACGCCGGCAAAAAAGCACAGGGACGTGAGGAACACAATGCGCGCAACGTAACGGCGTTCCTTCGGCAGCAGCCCGGGGGCCACGAATTTCCAAAGCCAATACAGCGTATTGGGCATGCTCACGATGAGGCCGCAAATCAGAACCGTCTGCATGTAGAGAAGAACGATACCGTAAGGAGCCAGAACCTGGGCCTTGAGGCCTGCCGCCTTGAGCGGTCTCATGATAATGTCTTGAACAATGAACTCCGAATAGATACCGCAAATAATCGTGGCAACCAGGAGCCCGGCCAGGGCCTTGATGATATGCCAGCGAAGGTCTTCAAGATGTTCAAGGAACGACATCTCCGGCATGACGGGAGAACCCTTGGGTCGTTTCATGAATGGTAACATCGGGTCAGGAACGGGAGAGTTCGGGATAGAGTGGAAATGCAGAACAGAGTTGCTCAACCTCTTGCGCTATGCGTCGAAAGACGTCCGGTTTGTCCGCATTGTTGACAACCATATCGATCATCCCGGCAACCACCCCCATCTGCTGCTCCCGCATTCCGCGCGTTGTCACCGCAGGGGTTCCTATGCGAACGCCGCTGGTAACAAAAGGCGACTTGTCGTCAAACGGCACGGCGTTCTTGTTCACCGTAATGCCGGATTCATCCAGTGCCTCCTGAATCTGCTTCCCGGTCACATTCTTGTTCCGCAGATCAATGAGCATGAGGTGGTTATCGGTTCCGCCGGAGATGATGTTGAATCCTTTGTCGGTGAGGGCCTGGGCAAGCGCCCTGGCATTCCTGATCACCTGCTGGGCGTAGGTTTTGAAATCAGGCTGAAGATTTTCATGGAAGCCCACCGCCTTGGCCGCGATAACATGCATCAGCGGGCCGCCCTGGATACCCGGAATAACCATGGAATCAAGGAGTTCCGACATCATTTTTTTTCGGCCGGACTTCGGAGCCACGGCGCCAAACGGATTCTCAAAGTCTTTTCCCATCAGAATAAGTCCGCCCCTCGGCCCCCGGAGAGTTTTATGTGTCGTGGAAGTCACAACATGGCAAAAGGGAAGCGGGTCGTTGAGGAGTTTTGTCGCAATGAGGCCTGCCGGGTGCGCAATGTCAGCAAAGAGAAATGCCCCGACAACATCCGCAATGGTTCGAAACGCCTTGTAGTCGATATTCCGCGAGTAGGCGGAGGCGCCAACGGTGATCATGCGCGGACGCGTCGTGCGCGCAATTGATTCCACCTGGTTGTAATCGATGATTCCGGTTTCCGGAGAAATACCGTAGGCGGTGAACTTGTACAATTGACCCGAGAAATTAACGGGTGATCCGTGGGTCAGGTGACCGCCGTGCGAAAGATCCATGCCGAGAACACTATCCCCGGGTTTGAGGAAGGTGAAGTACACGGCCATATTGGCCTGGGATCCAGAGTGCGGCTGAACGTTGGCATAGTCGGCGCCGAAGATTTTTCGCGCCCGCTCCCGGGCGAGATTCTCCGCCACATCGACGAATTCACAGCCGCCGTAGTATCGCTTGCCGGGATACCCTTCGGCATACTTGTTGGTCAACGCAGATCCAAGGGCATCCAGGACTGCCTGGCTGACGAAGTTCTCTGAAGCGATAAGTTCCAGCTTCGAATTTTGACGGTGAATTTCACTGGCGATCGCGGCGTAAACATCCGCATCACGCTCCTTGAGGTGCTGCATGGATTGATTCATGGGTGAAAATTGAGGTGGAGGTGGTTTGTACCGCAGGCAGGCAGGTTTACAGCTGAGTCAGGGAATGGATCTTGGCAATGCGCCGATCGTGCCGCCCGCCTTCATATGAAGTTGAAAGAAATGCTTTGATAATATCAACGACCGACTCCCAGCCGATTATACGGGCTCCGAGGGCAAGGACATTGGCATTGTTGTGCTGACGTGACAACCGTGCCGCCGTCACCGACTCGCAGACTGCTGCCCGAATTCCCTTGTGCTTGTTGGCAACAATCGCCATCCCGATCCCGGTACCACATACCAGGATGCCCCGATCGCATTCTCCGGACATCACGGAGGTCGACACCGTATGGGCCCAATCGGGATAATCGGTCGATTCTTCGCCTGCTGTCCCGAAGTCTCTGTACGGCTCTTTCAAACCGTCGAGGAGCCGCTTGATTTGCTCCTTGGTTCCATATCCGGCGTGGTCGCTTCCGAGGGCAATCATTTTAAAGAAACGGCAACTTGCTCGTTGATCCAGCCATAGCAATCCCCGCCAATTTTCATCCGATCATTCACAATCCGGCCCTTGTGAAAGAAGATATCTTCACGGGTTGGCACCAGCGTCGAAAGCTCGCTGATTCGTTGGTTGGCCTCATTCGCAAGTGAAGACTCAACGGACTTGGCACGGGAATAGGCCTCTTGCGCGAGCTTGTAGACCAGTTTATCGTCAATATCCATCTTCGCCCAATCCCCGCCCTTTGTGTCTCGTATGCATGCCTCCACAGCGGCCTTGTACACTTCACCGATTTCCATGTACGGCCGTCCCCAGCCTTTCTCTTTCTGTGCCGCCCGGAGAGCTGTCGACCTTGCCGCGGTGTAGTTTTTCATCATCCGGTAAGAAATCGTTATGTTAAGATGATTTTCGCGTAGGGCCGGATTGAGCTTCAATGCCTCTTCGTATGCGTCTATGGCCTGCTTGTACCGTGCTTCTCGCTGGAGTACTTTTGCCAGCTCGTTCCAATAGTTTGCGCTCTTGGGAGATTTTTTGACAAGTTTGCGAAGGTGACTCTCTGCCCCGCCGTACTGTTCAGCCTCGATATAGGCTTGGGCAGCATTCCAGATTTTTTCGAGATTCTCGGGATCGTTCTTGAGATCCTGCTCCGCAAGGTTGATAAGTTCCTGCGGGTCGTTGATAAGGCTCTTGAGGCGGTCGATGATGAGCGGGTTGTTGGGATCCCGCTCTTTCTGAGAGCGGTACAATTCGATTGCTTTCACTTTAAATGGAGGGTTTTCCTCCATGTGCTTGCGATAAAGCATGCCTAACTGGTCAAAGTATGCAAAATCTGTCTTTGGGTCTTCTGTCAATGCCTTCTCGTAGCTCTCAATGGCTTCAAGGTCGCGGCCCGCGAAGTAATTTGCCAGCGCATACCCCCGGCTCAGCCACAATGTCGAATTCCGCTCCGGAATATTCTTGATCCCGAGATCGTAGATAATGACCATGGTGTCGGCAAATGCCGCACGGAGGGTGGTGTCCCCCTGTTGAGCAAAATTGTAGTAGCATTCAGCGAGCTTATTGTAAACGGTTTTGAACCGTGCGGGCGAAAGCTGAATGACCTTCCACCCATAAGGGGCCGCAGTGACATAATCGCCGTTCTTATGGTACTCGAAAAAGAGACTCCAATTCTTTGCTGCCTCGGTATCGCTCGCCTGTGAAAAAGCGGGGGCGACAAAGAACACGGTAATCAGGAACACCAATAAATTCAATCGTTTCATGAGTTCAGCAAACCTCCTGAATGAGTTCAATCGTCTTCGATCGTAATAAACCATGCCTCGCTGGCATCTACAGAAACCGAAAACCGGATAAAATTGTCCTGGGTAAGGCCGTTTGCGGTGGTTCCCTTGGAACCGTATTGTAACCCAAGATTCATGCGCGCATCCGGACCAATAGGAAGAGCCAGGCCCCCCGAAACAGACCAACCGTTCACCGGTTGACCATTCACACTGATATAAGAAGAAATATACGCAAAACCCGCCCTATATGCCACACGATCCCAATACGTGACAGGGTCTTTCCGGCCCGGGATCTCCACCCCAATTGCGGCTCTCAGGCTGTTTCTTATTTCAACAGAGGCGGGCTCGAAAAAGTTTGCAGAACCCCATTGCTGCACGGCGACGTCGGTGACCACGATGACCTTTTCACCTGTGTAAGCGAGGCCGGCAGACCACGAAAGGGGAAGCGTGGTGGAACCTCTGCGTACCAAGGCGGTGTCGGCGGAATTCTGCGTGAACAACAGCCGCTCCTCTTTAACGGAAAGAGAGGCCGGGGTGGTCATGACGATTCCCAGTGTGACCGGCTTTAGCGATGCACTTCCCAGCAAATTGGAGAGTCCGTCGTAGGTCACACCCAGAGTGAAACTCGAACCGGAGTGAAAAAAAGATTTGCGCAATTCGTTATCCGCGAAGCTGCCGTCATCAAAATCCACGATCAATCGTTGCTGAATGGTCCCGTAATGATAGGTGTACATAAGGCCGAGCGCAAGGTCGGCGGTGAGGCGATACGAGCCGCCCAAAGAAAGTGCGGAAAGCCCTCCTGTTCCGATAATATTCTGCGTCAGCGGATTCCCTGCAATAACGTCCGGAATCGTAACATCATAATTGACCACACTTGTTGGGCTCGCCCCTGCAAAGAGGACGATTCCGTTGTTGGTTGATACTGGGATGGCTATGGCCAGGCTCTGGAAGCTGCCCGTTCCAAAATTTTGAGAACCGACGGCATCTTTCAGGGATGAGCTCCTATACTCGAATCCCCCCGCTAATCTCGTAAATGACAGGCGGGAGAGGGCTGCGGGATTATAAATATTGATGTACCCTTCCCCGGTAAGAGCTACTCCCATAACATTCATCGCGTAAGATCTGTTGCTTCCAAAATAAAGAATGTCGCCAATCCCGAACCTCGAATACGGCGGCCCGCCAGCGAAGGCGGAGAACGTCAGCGCAACAAATACAAGCGGATATAAAACGGATCGGTTCATGGATTGGTTGTAGAAGAATAAATGATCCGAAGTCTCGGACGCAGGGAGTCCGTTGCGGCTGCTCCGTGAACGGAAAATCCGTCGACGCCGTTGCGTTCGTTGTACGTCCGGAGTCCGATTCGGGGAATTCCAAAACCCTGCACCCATAATTGGGTGAACGAAGTGATGTTGAATGTGTAGATTTTCTGCCCCGTCCCTTCGGAGACTTCGCTGACCGCCTCGATCCTTGCGACGAGTCCAAGCTCGTCGGAAAACAAAGCGATGAGGGAGTCGCTTACCGCTGAGGAAAAATCCGAACCCGGTGCATCGGCAAAAACCTCCAGAAGAGCGCGATGAATTGCCGAGAATCGCGGAAGAGCAGCGATGTCGAATTCTGCAATCCCCCTGTACGCCGCACCCCCCCGAACCTGAATCAATGTTGAATCCTGAAGGAATGTGGTGTCAGCTGCTGCGGCTACAAACCTGTAATCTCCCACGGGTGCGGAGAAGGTCACTGTGTCCGCTGTGCTCGAATCCGGATGTTGGTAAATGACGTATAGTTGCGGAGTGACAAACCCCTTGATCACCGTGGTGTTGGTTGGTTCGAGGACGATGCCAAAATTCGGATTGGTAGAGTCGGTCTTGAACCATTCATTGACGAGGGCGGTGTCCAGAGGAATGACGATGTCGGCGGTGTCCCCTATGGCCCCAAGCGTGTGTGTGGAACGCGCCGGTTCTTCATAGAACCCCGGCTGCCGCAGATCGCTGTATTTGAATGTCGACCCCTGCCAGCTTGCCAGGGCTTTTCTGACGGCAAGGGAGAACTGACCGAGTGAGTCTCCCAGGTGGTATGTTGCGCGAAGCCGGAGTTCGACTGATTGGACCGCAATGCTGTCGAAGACGGATGCAAATCCGTCAAACATCACCAATCCCCAGGCCTCCAAGTTCGCAGTCTTCCCAACGGCGATGACCAAAGGAAGAGTGAGTGAATCCGAAACGGAACTCAATCCGTACGATCGGGTTGCCGAAAGAGCCAGCGTGTCCGCCTGTGTGAGGTCGGATGCCGGAATGATTCCGGATCCAACCGTACCCGGCTCATTGACGCATGCCTGCAGCAACAACGCGGAGCACGCAACGGGGAAGAAGAATCGTTTTTGGAAGAACCCGAGTATCATGATTTTGCTGTCGCTCTCCTGGTCAAACTCTCTTTAATATATTCCCAAGCACCGGGAAGGTCTTCTGCCACGTGATCCGGGACGTTGTTTCCTTTGCAGTGCTCCATTTCAGACCGTCCGTAGCCCGTGAGTACGAGAACCGTACGGCACCCGGCATTTTTTCCCGTCTCAATATCCGAGCATTTATCGCCCACGACAAAAGAAGATGCAAGATTGATGCCGAGGGATTTTTCGGCCATTTTGAGCATCCCTGTCTTGGGCTTGCGACAGGTGCAAACTATTCTATACGGTGGATTCCCAACCTCGGGGTGGTGGGGACAATAATAAAGAGCGTCAATCGCGGCCCCCTGCGCCTTCAGGAGTTCTTTCAGCCTTGCATTGACGCTGTTGACGTCTGCTTCGGAATGAAACCCGCGGGCAACTCCGGCCTGATTCGTGATAATGATCACCGGGAGTCCGAATTGATTGGCCGCCCGGATCGCATCTGCCGCACCTGGCAGCAGTTCCACACCGTCCGGATCTGCGAGATACCCTCGTTCGACATTAATCGTTCCGTCGCGGTCGAGGAAAAGGCCAGCGTTGAGGGGACTCACTGACTATTGCTTTAACAGTTCTTTGTAAAGACTGACATACTTGCGCGCAGAGTGGCTCCACGAAAAATCCCGGGACATTCCGTTACGAATAATTTTCTTCCATTCGTCCGGTTGTTCGTACAACTTGACGGCCCTTTGAACAGCTTTCACGAGCTCCCGGGCATCATACTTCTCGAATTTGATGCCGGTACCTTTCCCTGATCCGGCATAGTCTTCAACCGTGTCATCCAGGCCGCCGGTCGCTCTCACAACGGGAATCGTTCCGTACCGCATGCTGTACATCTGATTCAATCCGCAGGGTTCGTACCGCGAGGGCATCAGAAACATATCGCTACCTGCCTCAATCAAATGAGCAAGCTCGTCGTCAAATCCAAAGAAGACTCCCATTTTGGAAGTGTACTTCTTCTGAAATCCGTCAAATTTCTTCTCGACTTTTGGGTCCCCGGAGCCCAGAAGGACAAATTGCATGTTCAATTTCATCAAATCATCCATGGCCTCAAGCACGAGGTCAAATCCCTTCTGATCCACCAATCGTGAAATTGCCCCAATCAGGGGAATCGACTCATCGTACTCCAGGCCGAAGCGCTTTGTCAGAGCCTTTTTGTTGTCGATTTTCGCCTCGATGGACTTTATGTCGTACTTCCTGTACACGTGCTCGTCCAGCAAAGGATCCCATCGCAGGTAATCGATTCCGTTCAAAATCCCGTGAAGGTCTTTCTTCCGGTGAGACAAAAAACCGTTCAAGCCCGCCCCTAGCTCTGCGGACGAACAGATTTCCTCTGCATATTTCTGGCTTACGGTGGTGATGGTGTCGGCGAAATACAATGCCGTCTTCAGGAAGTTGAATTTCCCGTAGGCTTCGACACCCTCCGGTTTAAACAGGGCGGTTGGGAGGCCGGTCTTCTTAAAGGAATCCTGAGGGAAGGACCCCTGGTACGCCATGTTGTGAATCGTAAATACCGTCTTGATGTTTTTATAAAAGGGATCTGTGGCATACAAGGTTTTAAGATACGCCGGGATAAGCCCCGTCTGCCAGTCATTGCAGTGTATGATGTCCGGCTGCCAGCCGAGACGCTTCAGCGTCTCAAGAACTCCGTGGCAGAAGAATATAAAGCGCTCATCATTGTCCTGATAGTCTTTTTTTCCCACAGGGCTTTGATAAATCCCGTCCCTGCCGAAATATTTTGCGTTGTCCAGGAAATAGACCTGGACCTTTTCCTTCAGGTTGCTGATGAATGAAGATTTGACGTTTCCCAGTTCCGTCTCGTTCCCAATCGGAACCGGAATGTCCTTGAGACGAATGATATCATGAAGTTTGAACTTGCGCTCGCTGATAAAGCGGTACCGCGGCATGATGATCCTGATCTCATGTCCGGATTCTTTGATCGCTTTTGGGAGGGCGCTGGATACATCGGCAAGTCCCCCGGTCTTCGCGAAAGGCTCAACTTCACTGGAAACGTAAAGGATATCTAAAGATTTGGACATTTCTCGCTTAAAAAAGTGGGAAAAACATGGGAAATTTATCATTTTTTTGACACAACTGCAACCGAAAACTTCGGCGAAACCTCTCTCCCTTGGGATATCTCAGCCAAAATGAATTGGCGTCCCTCATTCTTGATTCTCTTCGATTCATGACGTACCTTAAGAAAACAATACTTCACCAAGCAAAGGATTCTATCGAGCGTTGTTAAAGGTTCGTTCCTGATCAAACAAACTGTTTGCTCGGGTGCTTTTCGGGAACAGCCTTTATCATATCGGATGAATCCATGAGCCGAATGAGCGGGCATCCCCTCTTCGGCTTTTTTCATTTATGCGCCGACTTCTGATCATAGGATGTGTGTATTGCGCAACGACTGGAGTGCTTGAGTCGCAGGACTCAAATGATCTTGTGATTGTAAGCCGTTCGAAGTATCGCACCGTTATTGAGTTTCGACCCGTGTATAAGGAAACGGCCGGCGGTCAAGGAAGCATAACGGCGCCGGGCCTGGAACAGGGTATCGCTCCGCAGGGAATTCCCGGCGCGCCCTTCCTGCCGTATCGAGGTCTGACGATTCCCCTTCAAGGGCCCCGAGTGCGCGTCCGGGTCCTTGAATCAGGGTTCCGCGACCGGATTGGCGTGCTTCCATTACCGCGGCCTGGTTTTGTCGCTGATCCCGCGTTTGGCGCGTCGAGGGAGTTCGGAACCCTGAAGAAACAGGGTGTGCGGGGATTTTTTCCGGCTGAAGTCGCGGTTGTGGCCGACATTGCTCCGACGAGAGCCAGGTACGAAGGTACCTTGAGAATGTACCCGCTTCAGTTTGATGAATCCGGAAATACTCTTCGACAATATGACAGAATTGTTGTTGCTGTCGACTCCGAGCCTGAGATTGAGCCTGCTGGGGTTCGGAACACGGCCGCGAACCCCCTGGCTCAAGGTGAATGGTACAAGCTCGAAGTGGAAGAGGCGGGGATGATCAAACTGGACCAGGCATTCTTTTCTTCGGCCGGCGTAAGCCTGGGATCACTGCCGAATATTCAGACCATTCGGATTTTTGGCAATGGCGGCGCTTCGCTTCCTGAAGACCTTCTTCAACCAAGACCTGCAGGGTTGGAAGAGATTGCGAGAATGATTATTGATCAGGACAACGATGGAGTATTTGATCCCGAAGACTATGTGCTCTTTTACGGAGCTTCGCCGCATTCGTGGAGATATAATCCGCAAGTGAAAAGCTACAGCCACGTGACAAACTACTATTCAAACAGAAACGCGTATTTCCTGACTTTTGGCGGGACCGCGGGCCGGGATATGGATATCCTTGCCTCCACGAATACACCCGGAGTTCCCGTTGCCTCTGATGCCCGGGGCATGCAGGTTTACGAAGAAGAGCTCCACAATCTCTTGAATTCCGGAAGGCAATGGTATGGCAGATTGTTTGATACGGATTCACCGACGGCGAGCTTTGCGACGACCCTCCCGGGCTTCAACCCCGCCATCCCGATAACGTACAAAATCGCGGTGGTTGGCCGGGCAGGCTCAACTTCGAGTTTTTCTGTCGAGGAAAATGGAAATGGAAATACTCTGGGTTCCATAACCATTCTTCCTGTCAACCTGCCTTCGATCGAATCCGAGTATGCCTATGCGGCCCCTGTGGCCGCTTTTACACGAACGTGGTCGCTTCCGGATGACAGAAGCGTGTTGCGTTTGACGTACCAATCGGCCGGCGGCGAGGGCTGGCTTGATTGGTTTGAAATCCACTACCGCCGATCGCTTCAGGCAGTGAACGATTTCATCATGTTCCCAACGGATGACACGACAAGCGTGATGGAACATCATCTTTCCGGCTTCTCCTCTTCGGGAATGATGGTATTTGATATTTCGGATCATGATAGTGTAGTTCAAATTACCGATCTCGACGTTGTTGATCCCGGAGCCTGCAGCTTTCAAATTCCCTTGTCCAGCGGTACTCCTCGCTGGCTCGCAGCCATCGGGCCAACCGGATTCAAGACTCCGGCGGCGGTCAGCCAAATCGGAAATTCGGATGTCCGCGGAATAACGGCTGGGGCGGAGTTTGTCATCATAGCCCCGAAGGAATTTCAGCCTGAGGCGGATCGGCTCCGTTCCCACAGGGAGCAGAACGATTCGCTTTCGACGCTCGTTGTCAGAATCGAGGACCTGACAAACGAGTATACAGGCGGAGTAACGGATCCAATGGCCGTGAGGGATTTTCTTGCGGAGGCTGTCCAATCGTGGGCAATTCCCCCGGAGTACGTACTTCTTCTGGGTGACGCACACTACGATTACAAAAACAGGAGAACGAGTGACCGGAACTGGATTCCTCCGTATGAGTCTCTGGAGTCTCTCCATCAGATCGACACCTTCGCAAGTGATGACCGGCTGGCGATGTTATTTCCTGGCAATCCCCGCGTCAGTCTGGCTCTCGGAAGATTGCCGGTAAATTCCTCGGAGGAGGCGCGGCGTGTCGTTGATAAGATCATTGAATATGAAAGTACGGCCCCGTTTGGGGAGTGGCGCAACCGCGCAACGTTCGTTGCCGACGATGGGCTCACCTCCACGGGCGACGATGGGAGCATTCACACATTTCAAGCCGAAGAAGTTGCTCAAAAGTACACGCCCATGGGAATGCAGAAGAAGAAAATTTATCTCATTGAATATCCCACAGTGAACAGTTCCTCCGGCCGGCGCAAGCCTGCTGTCAACAGCGCGATTGTCGATGCAGTAAACAACGGAACGCTCCTTCTGAACTACACCGGACATGGAAATCCGCAACTGTGGGCCCATGAGGCGGTATTTACGAGAGAGGGAAGCGTCGCGCAGTTGCAGAACGGCGAAAGGCTCTTTCTCTTGATTGCAGCAACATGTGATTTTGCCCGTTATGACGATCCCTCCGAAGTTTCCACAGGAGAACTTCTTCTGACCATGGAAAACGGGGGGGCGATCGGGGCGGTAACGGCATCACGCGCGGTCTATTCTTCGGATAACTTCCAATTCAATAATACACTCTCCACAGAATTGTTCAAAATGGATTCTCTTGGTGTCCCGCCAAGAATCGGGGATGCCCTGCGGAGGACAAAGCAGATCCACTATGGCCTTAATGACCTGAAGTACCATCTTTTCGGGGACCCAACTGTGAGGTTGAACCTCCCGGGAAACACCGCAGGGATAGACAGCCTTAACGGCAGTCCCCTGGACAGTCTGACCCAGATCCGTGCTCTTGGCAAAATCGATGTTGCCGGGGAGATTCGACGGCGCGATGGAAGCCGATGGGCCGATTTTCACGGGCAAGCGCTTCTTGAAATGTACGATGCCCGGCGCACGGTGATTATTCCCGAATGGGGAAATTTCTCGTTCGCCGTGAATGGGAGTCTGTTGTATCGGGGCGATATCAGCGTGAATGCAGGAGCCTTCCAGGCAAGAGTCCCTGTGCCGAAGGATGTTTCCTATGATGCAAACCGGGCTCGCATTTCAATCTATGCGTGGACACCATCCGCCGACGCTACGGGTTTCACGGAAAATATCATCATAGCGGGTACAGACTCCAGCGCGGCAGTGGATACCACCGGGCCCGGAATCGAAATTTTTCTGAATGATGAGTCTTTTCGGCTTGGGGATGTCGTTCCGCCAGATCCGGAGCTGATTGTACGGTTGTTCGACGAGAACGGCATAAATACCTCCACGGCAGGTGTGGGCCATGGATTGGAAGCAAGATTGAGCGGGACGGGCGGTACGATCAATCTTTCTGAGTATTATCTGGGTGAGAGGGACACCTACCAGAGCGGAACGGTGCGGCTCCAACTGCGCGGCCTCCCCGAGGGAACGCAGACGATTGAAGTGAAGGCGTGGGATACCTATAATAACTCGTCCAGGAATGAAATCCTCTTTGATGTCAAAGCGGTTTCCGATCTTCGGTTATATCAGGTGTACAATTTTCCCAATCCCGTCTCGAGGTCAACAGTCTTCACCTTTCAACGAACCTCCACTGAACCCATCGATGTTCAGGTGAAGGTCTATACGATTGCAGGCAGACTGGTGTTGGAGATGGTTATTCCCTCGGTGATTGACCGTTTTGTCAGGATCCCGTGGGACGGGAGGGATCAAAACGGTGATCAGGTTGCGAACGGAGTATATTTTTACAAAATCATAACACGAACACCGTCCGGCTCGCAATCGGAGGAAGCGTTTGGGAAGTTGACAATGCTCAGGTAGCGGAGCATCATTGACCGGATATGCGAGTCTTGCGGTTCGTTTCGGAAAAAACTAATATTCATCGCCCGCCGCGCGGGCAACCATAAGGAATTGTCTATGTTCAAGAAATTTGCAATGGCACTCTGTTTGAATCTTGGTTTGATCAGCGTGTCGGACGCCCAGGTTTCAACGTCCGCTGTGCCGTTTCTGCTTATCGCTCCGAATTCAAGGGCGAGCGGAATGGGAGAAGCAGGTGCCGGGCTGGCGGATGACGTTTGGGCCCAGTTTTGGAACCCCGCAGGGTACGCTTTTCAAACAGGATCTCAACTGGCCATTTCCCACGCGAACTGGTTGCCTGGTTTTGGTCTCTCTGACTTGTGGATCGCTCATACGATCTACAAACAGGAAGTCCCGGAATTCGACGGGACAGTTTCCGGCGGGTTGACGTACTTGAACCTTGGGGAATTCATCCAAACTGCTTCTACAGGGCCGGAAGAAATCGGCAGGTTCAAAGGGTATGAATTTGCGATCACGGCGGGATACTCCACCAGAGTCCTCGACGAGTTGGGGCTGGGAGTGAATGCCCGTTTTATCCACAGCCGCCTTGCTCCGTTCGGTACCGAAGAGGAAAAAGGCCGGGGGGTGGCGTCAGGAATCAGTTTCGATGTTGGCCTGATGTATAGGCCCAGAACAGTCATCATTCCGTTTACCGATACGGACATCGGGGGCAGGCTGAGTATCGGTGCAAACCTGTCAAACGTCGGCCCAAATCTCACATACATCGACGAAGCGCAAGCGGATCCGCTTCCGATGAATTTTCGCCTCGGATTCGCCTACGATATCCTCCAGAGCGATTTTAATAATTTGACGTACATCATCGACTTCAACAAGCTTCTCGTCCGCCGGAACAGCAAGGGTAAAACAGATCCATTCTATCGGGCCATTTATTATTCATGGGTGGATAAGTCTCTGCGCGAAGAACTCCGCGATATCGTCACAACCATGGGATTAGAATACTGGTACGGGGCCCCAAGGCTTATTGCGATTCGTCTCGGCTACTTCTACGAAGACCCGCAGTATGGAAATCGGAAGTTTCTTACGTTCGGCGCGGGCCTTCGATACGATATTTACGGATTTGATTTCAGTTACATCGATGCATTCGAGGATAAGCATCCTCTCGGAGAAACACTCCGGTTCAGCCTGATGATCACGTGGGAACAGTCGCCGCTTTAGGCGACCCCGTCATAACTGATCTGAGTGTTATGAACAAGGCTTGTTTCCTCGCCCTGGCCCTTTTCACGTTTGTTTCCTTTGCGGAATCCCGGCAAACGAGAGCTGTCCCCTCCCGCCGTCCAGCGACTGTCGGGAAAACCGCCGCGGTTATCGCGGACATGGACACCGTTCGCGTCCTTGCCCTCCGTGTGGAATTTCAGCCGGATAACGATCAGCGCACAACCGGGAACGGGGAATTCCTGTTTGCGGGATCAGCCTCGCAAATCGATCCACCTCCTCATGATTCCGCATATTTTTCATCAAAGCTGCGTTTCCTGGAAAACTATTTTCAACGCGTCTCTAACGGTCAGTTGACCGTTCAAGGAGATCTGTTCGATCAGGTTGTGACTCTTCCCAACTCCATGGCGATCTATTCGCCTGAACCCGCAGGATCAAACTCCCCGTTGGCCGAACTCGTGATCGATAGCTGGACGGCAGCGGCCGCGGCCGTACCGACGTTCCCGTTCTCCCAATATCATGCATTCATTGTTTTCCATGCGGGTACCGGGCGGGATATTGACATTGTCTCTCTCCTGGGCTTTGACCCAACTCCATCGGATATCCCCTCGGTTACTCTGAACCTTGAAAGCCTTCGCCTGTATCTCGGCAACCCGACGTACGACGGGGTTCTCGTCGGCGGTGGGTTCTTTATTACGAACTCCCTGATTCTTCCCGAAACGGAAACGAGAGTTCTTACCTTAGGAAATATTTCGGATACCCTTCAATTGGGGATTAACGGCCTCCTTGCTGCATCGTTCGGAAGTTATCTGGGGTTGCCTGACTTGTTTGATACCAGGACGGGCAGGTCGGGTATCGGGCAATTCGGATTGATGGACGGGGCGTCGATTTTTGCATTCAACGGGGTTTTTCCCCCGGAGCCATCGGCTTGGGAAAAAATATTTCTCGGATGGGTTACGCCGATCATCATAAACTCCGGAACTGGAACAGCGACGCTTCCTGCAGTCGGTTTGACCCGGTCAGGCATGGATTCGATCTACAAAATCCCCGTCAGTGCGACAGAATACTTTCTTATGGAAAATCGGATCAGAGATCCGGAAGAGGACGGGCAAACGCTCACCATCCTGAAGGATGCAACAATTGTCACCCGGCATTTCGGTGCCGATACGGCCGGATTTGTGTTTTACGATCTCTCCGGCATCAGTGGATCGATTCAAGATGTTGATGACTTCGATTGGGCCTTGCCGGGTTCAACGCTTGATCCGGGATTTGAGGGCGGAGGAATTCTGATTTGGCATATCGATGAAACGGACCTTGCAATGGATCTGCCCGCGAATACCCTCAATGCGGATCCGGACCGAAGAACGGTTGACCTGGAGGAGGCCGACGGGTCGCAGGACGTCGGAGTAGCATATGATCTGCTTGAGCCGGGGAGCGGAACGGAAAACGGATGGCCTCTGGATTTCTGGTTTGCCGGCAATTCTACTCCGGTTTATTCAAATGCGTTTCATGAATCCTCCTTTCCGAACAGCAAATCGAACAGCGGTGCGCAGACGCTTCTCACCATCGGTACGTTTGGTCCGATTTCCCCGAGAATGACGGCAGTAGTAAGTCAGGGGAACAGTCAAACCAAGCGTCTCTTTCAGAGTCCCCGGCTTTCGAATGGTTCCGCTGTCTCTGTCACGGTTTCGGATTCCGGACTGTTTCACGCTTCATCGTCCGGAGTTGTTGCTTTGCGTTTCGACGGCTCTTCCCGGACGACCACGCCTGATGGCATCATTGATTCCCTGGGTTCTGAAAGGCGCGTCGCAGTCCTCGAGGGATCCCCCACGGTTGTCGTGGGTGTGCGGGATTCCCTGGTGGTTGTTCGTGAACTTTTTGATGGAAACAACGATGGGTTAATCGATTCCAGTCTTCTGACAACAATAGCCCTCACGAACGCAATTACTGCCCATCCTGTGATTGTGGATTCCCTGGGAAGTCCGCGGATCCTCATCGGTACCGGGGGCGGTGATGTTCTTACGTTTCGCACGGATGGCGTGCTCACCAACAGCCAAACAGCAGGTCCGGGAGCCGTACAAGCTGTTGCTTGGTTCCCTCCGTCGGTGGCCGCACCAGAGGGGAATCTCGTGATCTCGAGCGTTTCCGGACTGACCTCCTTGCCGAATACGCTTTTCTTGCCGGACCGGCCCGACGCGAATGTTCTTTCCGGAGTTCGGTTTGACGGTGTTGATCGTGTCTTTGCGGTCAATTCACCGTCGGGCTTCGCCGGTTTTGATGCACAACTCCTGCAGCCAACATCAACATTCAGATTTCAGGATCTCCCCCAGGGTGATTCACCTGAGTTGACAACAATGCTTGTTCCGACAGATTTGGACAAAGATGGCGCTTTGGATGTTGTCGGAGTGGCGGGAAGATCCGTTGTGGCAGTGAACATCAGGGGAACACTCCTGGATGGATTCCCGGTTACATTCCAGGACTTAGTGGTTGCCGGACCGCTGATCGCAGATCTTGACGGCGACGGAAACCTCGATGTGCTCGTGCTAACGGCAGATGGCGGCCTCCGGGCAGTGCGCTCCACAGGATCTTTCTTGCCGGGCTTTCCTGTTCAAGTGACGGCGAGAGGTGCGGCTTCGCTTGGGTTGTTCCGCACGCCATCAGGAAGATTGGGAGCAGTTGTCTCGTCAGGAGATGGAGGAGTTGATGGATGGGAATGGGCGCCGGTGTACGCTCCAGGCGAGGGATCCTGGCTTCAGCAGTTTGCCGACGCGGCAAACACCGGAGTGAGTATTGTTAATCCAGCCGGAACACAGCCGCTGTCACCGGCTTTTTTGCCGAAGGACCGTGTGTATAATTGGCCAAATCCCGTCTATGGAAATTCAACGAGAATCCGGTATTACACTTCTGCTCCTGCAGAGATCACCATCACCATTCTCACAATCGCAGGGGAAAAGATCGCCGAATTTCGTACTTCTTCTTCCGGAGGAGTGGACGAGGAAATTTCCTGGGACGTGAGTACCATCGAAAGCGGAATTTATTTAGCGAGAGTTGAGGCAACGGGGAGTGGAGGGAACGAGATGTCAATAATCAAGATTGCGGTGGTAAAATGAGAAAGGGGATTGTTCCGTCATTCAGATGGTTCAGCATGTTCTTCCTGATCGTGTTCGGATGCCGCGACACGAGTCTTGTCAATGTGTACGGTACGGTGGAAGGGTTTCGGATCGAAGGTACTGTACTTGACGGATTAGAACAGCCAATCAGCGGCGTTCCGATATCGCTCTTCTTTGCCCTTGACTTCATCGGCAACACGCCCGTCCCGGTTCGCGAGTATACTCTTCAGACTCCGAGCGAGTTTGTGGGTATTGACGTCTATAATTATGAAAACGGATTGGTTCGAAACCTTTATGCCGGTGCGCCCGGAGGCACAACAATCTATATTCCTTGGGATCACCGCAAGAACAATGGGGCGTTGGCCGGGAGCGGTGTCTACACCGTCAGGGTCACGGTGGGAGGAGAGATGAGACATTCCTATGTCGAGGTTGTGAACGGAGAGGTAACTGCGCAAACGGATGCCAACGGCGTTTTTGTGATTCCCAGTGTTCATTTGCCCGTGGATTTCTTCCCGGCCCCCACTTATAATTCTCAAGGAGCATTCACTGGGAACTACAGAATCCTGACTTGGGTCTATCTCGAATTCAATATAGGAGGGATCGTCTACTCGTATTCCGTCCCGCTTGTTGCGGGTCGCGTAAGCAGGTTATCGGTGAGAATCGAATAAACGGTGCAAAGGGCCTTTCACGCCATATCGCTTCTCATTACGTTCGTTTCTTTCCTCTCTGCACAGGGTCAGGAATTTCTTCATACCGAACTACGCTGGCGAACGATGGATACTGAGCATTTCCTTGTGCACTATCATGAGGGGGCGGAATGGACGGCTCGAACGATTGCAGCCGTCGCCGAGTCTGTTTACACACCCATTACAACACTCTATAATCACGAACCGGATCAAAAAATAAGTATTGTAGTGCGCGATCATGATGATTATTCGAATGGGGCGGCATATTTCTATGATAATAAGATCGAGATCTGGGCTCCTGCCATGGATTTTGAGTTCCGCGGAATTCATCCATGGCTTCAAAACGTCGTTACACACGAATTGACGCATATTATTCAAATCCAAACTGCTATGAAGCTGGGCCGGCGCTTCCCAGCCCTGTATCTGCAATGGTTTGGCTATGAGTCGGAACGGCGGCCGGATGTGTTGTACGGCTTTCCCAACGTTCTCGTTTCTTATCCGCTTTCTTTTTTTCTTGTCCCAAGCTGGTTTGCCGAAGGAGTGGCGCAGTACAATCATCCTGAGCTGAACTACGATTATTGGGATACGCATCGTGATATGATCCTCAGGATGCACATGATCGATGGCACGGAGCTGAGTTGGGAAGAAATGGCAGTGTTCGGAAAAACAAGCTTGGGCAACGAATCCGCTTATAACGCGGGGTTCTCACTCGTGGAACACATCGCAACAACGTACGGCGTGGAGGTGCTGGAGCAGATTTCCAGATCGCTGGGCGCTCTTCCTCGGCTGACAATTGACGGAGCAATAGAATCTGTGCTTGGAAGATCAGGGGAGGAGCTCTTTTCAGAATGGAAGTCGAAGAAAGAATCACACTATCGCCGAGTGAAGGAGGCCCTTCAAAGTAATGTCCTGGAAGGGATGATCATAGAATCCGAGGGGTTTGGTAATTCCTATCCGGTATTCTCACCGGACGGATTCTCGATCGTGTATGTCTCCAATAAGGGAAAGGATTATCTGGGAGAAAGTGCGGTCTATCGATACGATATTCGAACCGGAACATCTGAGCGAATTGTTGAAGAAGTTCGTTCCAGACTGTCCCTGAGCCCCGACGGGAAGAGTCTCTACTACTCAAAGATCACTGCCGATAACCCGCATTGGTCCCGACAATCCGATCTCTACAGGTTCGATTTGCATTCCGACGAGGAAACGCGCCTTACGTACGGGTTGCGTGCATTTAATCCTCAGATATCAAAGGACGGATTGCAACTGGCATTCACGATTGGGTCAGGTGGAACAACGAATATCGGCATATCCCGCAATGATGGATCAGATGTCCATCAATTGACGCATGTGCCCGCAGGGCATCAGGTGTACACACCCGCGTGGAGCTCCGACGGAGCGGAGATTGCCTTTGGATACTCTCAGGGTCATGGGCAGATTGTGGCTATGATCAATGTCCAAGGCGGAGCAATGCGTCTGGTTGCGGAAGATGGTGATTGCCGGAATCCGGTGTTCTCGGACGATGG
>Ga0302046_10001290_pt1 | contig 23499 bp, 17 predicted proteins | sample RVTome_11_FD_200261 | JGI IMG/M metagenome (GOLD analysis project Ga0302046, IMG submission 200261) | Soil microbial communities from uranium-contaminated site in the Upper Colorado River Basin, Wyoming, United States - RVT147D111 (version 2) ... | reverse complement strand
TCAGGCATGGTGGCGAGAGCTCTTGCCGTCAATGATTTCAATGTCGTGGTCGGTGAAAGGGTGATCATAGGATCTGCTATTCCAGGGTTTGTTTGGAGCGAGAAGAGCGGCCTGATGTGGCTGAGCGATCATGTGGAATCTAACTGGCGCATGAGTTCGGCCATTGGAATCAATGATCGCGGTCAGATTGCCGTTGACGGTGTAGAGCAGTCCGCTTCCGCGTCGGTGCCCGTCCGCCTGGACCCCATCCCGCCCAAGTTGAGCATCCGGCACGCGCCGCCCAATCTTCTGCTGTCGTGGGCGCCGGCGTGGCCGGGGATCGTCTTGGAATCGGCGGAATCCCTGGTGGATTCGGAGTGGGAAAGTGTGGACACGGGCGGCACCAACGTGGTGAGCCTGCCGTTGGAGTCCCCGCACCGCTTCTTCCGCCTCAACCTGGATGCCCTGAAAGGCCTGTGCTGCGCGCCGGAATGAGCATCCCGAGATGGGGTCAGACTTGACTCATGTACATTCAATCTGTCCAGACGGTGCCCGAAGGGCAGGGCAGCTTCGTTCCTGGAGCCACAGGCGGACCAAACACAGGCAGGTTGTCGTCGCTCCAGGTGAAGGGTTGGACGAAGATGCTCCGGCGCCAGCCCGGCGCACGATCGTTCTTGGCGTGGTAGGCCAACCAGTCCTCGGCGCCATCGGGCGACGCCGTGATGCTGCCGTGCCCGACGCCGAAGGTGGTGGCGGTGGATTGGAACACTGGTTGCGGATGTTTTCTCCAGTCGGCAGGGCGAAGCGGGTCCCCATCCGGTGCAAGCGTGAGCAGGCCGATCTTGTAGGTGGGCTCCCACGAGCCGCTGCAGGAATAGAAGAGGAAGGTGCGTCCCTCACGCTGCCAGACCTGCGGGGCCTCATTGAGGCCGCGCTCGTCCCGGCTCTCGGCGACATGCTCCCAGAGATGATCGTTGTTGGCGCAAAGCCGGAGGCGCGGGCCGGACAGCGTCCAGGGATTGCTCATGAGCGCAATGTAGAGGTACTGCACGTCCTGCTCATCCTCCCATCCCGACCAGATGAAGTAGCGTTTTCCGTCGCGCTCAAGGATCGTGCCGTCGATGGCCCATCGGTTAGTGGCGCCCAAGGTGTCGCCGGTTTGCAGCTCGGCCTTCATTGCGAACGGACCAGTAGGCGCATCCGCTTCCAGGGCGATCATGCGATGATTGCGGTTTTCGCCGTCGGATGCGGCCACGTAGATGAACCAGCGGTCGTCCAGGGAATGCAGTTCCGGCGCCCAGAATTCCTTTGAATAGCGGCCGGATGGGGGCGCCTTCCAGACAATGAACTTTGCGCCCAGGTCGTCGAGGCGTTCGGATCGATAAACTGCCACCGCCAGGTTCCGTTCGGACTGGCACCAGTAGTAGTGCGACCCGTGCCGGACCACCCAGGGATCCGCGCCACGCGCGATGGGATTGGCGAATTCGCAGGGCGCGGCTGCGAGGGAACCGATGCCAGCCAGCAGTGCGAAGCCAAGGATTGGAATGCGTGCGATGAACCACATCGGCTCCTGATATCGTAGAAGTGAAGGGAGTGCAAGAAGGGGAACTCATCACTCCTCCCTTCTGTGGCCCTTTGTGGTCCTCTGCGAACTCTGTGTTGAAAGGGAACGCGTCAGATCACGCCGCGCGTGGACCTGCCGGGCGCGGGTGCATGGATGGCGCCCTTTTATCAACACAGAGGGCACAGAGAAGCGCAGAGGGCCGCGGAGAGGAGGGTATGGGAACCGCCTCCTGATGTCGGCGGCTACGTGCCAGAACCGTCTTGCCTTGCAATTCGTGCCTTTGGTCAGCAGGCTTTTGCCACGTCATCATTTCCTATGCCTGCACCTGCTCCATTCCACCTGTCCTGTCTCACGACCCTCGCCTTGATGCTCCTTGTCGGCGGCCGCTTGCATGCTGCCGGGGACCTTGTCGTCGCCGATTTTGAACAGGAAACCTATGGCACTTGGGCCGTGGAAGGGGAAGCATTCGGATCCGGCCCGGCCAAGGGCACGCTGCCCGGACAGATGGCGGTGGGCGGCTTTCGGGGAGAACGCCTCGTCAACTCCTTCTTGAATGGCGACCGCGCCACCGGGACGTTGACCTCACCCGCCTTCACGATCGAGCGGGGCTACCTGGTCTTTCTGATCGGGGGCGGCGGCCATGCCGGCCAGACCTGCATGAATCTTCTGCACAACGGCGAGGTCGTGCGCACCGCGACCGGACCCAACACGCAATCCGGCGGCAGCGAGGAACTGCAATTGGAAGCATGGGACGTGGAGGATCTGAAGGGACGCAAGGTGATGATCCAGATCGTGGACAAGGCCTCGGGCGGTTGGGGGCATATCAATGTGGATCACATCGTCCAGACCGACACCCGGCCCAAGGTGCCCGTCTTGGCGCCGCGCGAACGCACGTTCACCGTCGAGGATGCCTATCTGGTCATCCCGATCCACAACGGCGCGCGGAAATCGGATCTGACACTGGAGGTGGAGGGTCAAGCCGTGCGCCGTTACAGCACCGAGCTGGCCCCCTCGCCGGATGCCGTGGACTGGTATGCCTACTTCAATCTCGCTGCCTATCAAGGCAAGGAGGCGAAGGTGCGGGCGACGCGGGCCACAGAGGAAGGCTTTGCCCTGGTGCGCCAAGCCGACAAGGTCCCCGGCTCCGATGAGTGGTATGGCGAATCGTTGCGGCCACAGTTTCATTTCACACAGGCGGTGGGATGGAACAACGACCCCAACGGCATGGTCTATCTCGACGGGGAATGGCATCTCTACTTCCAACACAACCCGGTCGGCTGGGGCTGGGGCAACATGACCTGGGGCCACGCCGTGAGCCGCGACTTGGTCCACTGGGAGCAATTGCCCAACGCCTTGTTTCCGAAGACCCAGGCCGTGGGGGATTGCTTCTCCGGCGGGGCCACCGTGGACCACAAGAACACCGCCGGCTGGAAGACCGGCACCAACGAGGTGCTCGTCGCGTTTCTGACCGACACGGGCGCCGGCGAGTCGGTGGTGTACAGCAACGACCGCGGGCGCACGTTCACCTGGTATGAAGGCAACCCTGTGGTGCGCCACCAGGGGCGTGATCCCAAGGTGATCTGGTACGCCTACGACGACAAGGACACGCCCCTCAACGACCGGGCCATGGAACTGGGCGGGCATTGGGTGATGGCCGTCTATAACGAGGAACCGAGTCGCGGGCGTAACATCGCCTTCCACACCTCGGTGGATCTCAAGGAGTGGGAGGAGCAAAGCCACTTGCAGGGTTACTTCGAGTGTCCGGAGCTGTTTGAGCTGCCCGTGCAGGGCCAGTCAGACAAGTCCTACTGGGTGGTGATGGCGGCGGACGCCCAGTACGCCATGGGCGCGTTCGACGGCCGGACCTTTAAGCCAATCCACGAGGGTAAACATCAGGTGCATTGGGGCCGATACTACGCCGCCCAAACCTTCGACAACGCTCCCGACAACCGCCGCATCCAGATTGGCTGGGTGCGCGTGGACACGCCCGGCATGCCGTTCAACCAAACCTTCAGCTTCCCCCATGAAATGACCCTGCGCGCCACCGATGAAGGGGTGCGGCTGTTTGCCCAGCCCGTCCCGGAGATCGAGAAGCTGCACCGGCGCCGGCACTCGGCTCCGACCTCCACCCTGACCCCGGGTTCCGCAGTGTCCCGGCCCGTGGCGGGCGACCTCGTGGAGGTGCGCGCCACATTCGACATCGGCATGGCCACCGTGGTGGGGTTGGACATCGGCGGCAACCGCGTCGTGTATGACGTGGCGGCCGGCAAGCTCAACGGGGCCGACCTGAAGCCGGTGGACGGGAAGCTGTCCCTCCAGGTCCTCGTGGATCGCACCATGATTGAAACGTGCGGGAACGAGGGACGGGTGTTCATCACCGAGGAGCGCGGACGCAAGGGGCCGATCGGGGAGGTGACGGCCTTTGTCGAGGGCGGCCTGGCGCGCCTCGTGGCCCTCGAGATATTCGAACTGGAGTCAATCTGGAAAAAGTAGCCCGGAGCCGACCGGGGGATCCCTGGGGCGTGAATACAAGTGGGTGACCCAATGGAGTAGGAGTAAGAATGCGTCATTCCCCAGACGCTGCTGGGGAATGAAGGCTGCGCAGCGGGTTGCGGCACAAGTTGAAACATGGGCGAGGAGAGGACAATAGATCTCACCCTATCAAAGGCCCCTCACCCCAACCCTCTCCCGCGGGGAGAGGGAGACCCGTCCTCTCCGCGGAGAAAGGCCCCTGCGCTCAATCCTTTCACCGATCCCGGCTCGCTGTTCCCTCTCCCCCTGGGAGAGGGTCAGGGTGAGGGGCCCGGTAAAAACAACAACATGAGGGTCGTTCTTTTCGGGTAAAGGGTAAGAGCAAGAATTGCTATCTTGCTCTTGCTCTTGCTCTTGCTCTTGCTCCTACTCTTTTTCCCTTCCTAAACCAGCGGTTGAATGGCATCCCAGCATCACCCTGTTCCAATCACAGCGGCATCCCTGTTCATGTTCCCTTAAGGTGGGGATGGGCAGGCTCGGCGGGTCGATTGACAAAGCGCCGCCCGACACGGCACACTCACACGCAACCCCAAATCAAGCCATGAACACCAAGCCAATCGCCTCACCCACCCTCGATGTTTCCGCCGTCCTGCCGCGCCGCCGGTTTCTGCGGCGCGTCGCGGGAGCCTCGTCGCTCTTCCTCGTGCCCGGCGCCTTCGCTGAGCAGTTGATCCGCACGCCGGCCCAGACGGAGGGGCCGTTTTACCCGGACCACCTGCCGCTGGACACCGACAACGACCTGCTCGTCATCAACGACACGATCACGCCGGCCGTGGGCGAGGTGACCTTCGTGAGCGGACGTGTCCTCGATGCCAAGGGCGACCCCATTCGCGGTGCGTTGGTGGAGATCTGGCAGTGCGATGCCAACGGCGCCTACCTGCACTCGCGCACCGGCAACGCCGACAAGCAGGACAAGCATTTCCAGGGCTTTGGCCGGTTCATGACCGGAAGCACCGGCGAATACCTCTTCCGCACCATCAAGCCCGTGCCCTATCCCGGGCGGACACCGCACATCCATTACAAGGTCAAGAAGGGGGACAAGGAGCTGCTGGTCACGCAGTGCTACATCAAGGGCCATCCCGGCAATGAAAGGGACGGGATCTGGAAGAGCATTCGCGACGAGCAGGCCCGCGCCTCCGTCACCGTGGATTTCGCGGCGTTGCCGGGCGCCAAGGCCGGAGAGCTCGCCGCCCGTTTCGACATCGTGCTCGGCATGACGCCCGCGGCGTGAGGGGGTCACGGTGTCAGGGCGCGCGCAGGGCCTGGCGCGTTTTCCCTCCCCATCAATCGGGGACATGGACCGCCTAAAGGCGGGACTACAAACGTGTCACGTGCAGCCGACTCGTAGCCGCCGCCGTGAGGCGGCGGACCCTGTCGTGGTGGACAACGTGAAGTCCGCCGCCTCACGGCGGCGGCTACGTGCCTGGGCGCGAAGGGAAGGTCTGTCGAGTGGCTCAAGGCAGCGGCCCCTGATGGGCCACGCGCAGGCGGACGAAACGCTGGCCGCCACTCCCTCGCGGCTGCCGCGTCAGGATGGTGCGCCGGTTGCCGTCGTCCTGGATGATCTGCTGTCTGACGCCGGTGCTGGCCCAGGGCGCACCGAGGGTGTCGGCCCATTCGACGTGATAGGCCACGTCGGTGACATCGACCGGCCGGCTGTAGGTGACTTCGATCCAGGGGCCGTTCACCACCAGGGATGTGACATTCCGATTCACGCTTTCGGGATCCAATCCCAGGGAATACTCGAACAAGGTCTCATAGCCGTCCCCGTCCTGATCGACACCCACCAACGGCGGGTTGCCATGCAAAGGGGCCCAGCGCGCGAAGGTGCCGAGCGGCGGTTCGAGCCAGTAATCCACCGTGAGCATGGGCGGGAATCCCCCCGGCTTGTCCACGGCATCGGCGGTGCGATGTCCGGCGCCCTGGATGAGGAAGGCCATGGCATTGCCGTTGGCCCACCCCGGGCGGGTGATGACTTCGCGGACCAGCGGGGACAGGTCGGGGGTGCGCTGAAGCGGACCGCGTTCGCCCGGTGAAGGCCAGGGTGCCGGGCTCCAGGTGGCTGACGAGGATGTGGTGGGGCGGGAGGTGAGGTTGCCGGTCACCTTGGTGAACGCACCAGCATTGTCGCTCGCCTCCGCCCGGATGCTGAGTGTCGTGGGATCGGACTGGGTTTCGTCGGTCGCAAATTGAAGCGTGGCGCCCGCCAGGACAATCCCGGCCGGCAGATCGACGCGGGAGAGGCGGACGCCGATGGTCTGGTCGGTTTCCGTGCCGTCGGTGACCAGTTCGAGATCGGTGCTGGTGAGGTTCACGACGCCGCTGCCTGATTCCTCCGCGTCATCGGCACTGGTCGCCACGCCTGCCCGCATCCGCAGGCGCGGCGTGGAAGGGACATACTGGATCGAAAGCCGCGCGGGAAACCCGTTCGGGTTGTCGAAGGATTCAGCCGTGCGATGTCCGGTGCCGGTGATGAGGAACGCGATGGCGTTGTCGCTGCTCCAGCCGGGGCGCGTCACGACTTCCTGGACCAGACCGGCCAGGTTGGGGGTGCGCTGCGCAGCCGTGGACTGTCCGGCGGTCCAGGCAACCGGCTGCCACGGCACCTCGTAGGGGACGCGCAGGCGGCTGGACAGGTCGCTGTCGGTCTCACGGAAAGGGACCGCATCATCCGCAGCCTCCGTGGTGATGAGCAACGACGTGGGTTCATCCTGCGTCTCGTCGGCGCGGAATTGGATGAAGGCATTGACGACCACGGCGCCCTGCGGGATGGGCAGGCTGTCGAAGCGGACCCCGACCATCTGGGTGCCGGCGCCGGTTTCGTCGTCCAGCACGAGTTCCAGGTCGCTGCTGGTGAGGTTCACCGCCCCGGAGGCCGCCTGTTCGGCATCGTCGGCGCCGGCGGACACTGAGGAGAGGAGGTTGGGCACATGGATTTCCAGCGACGCGGTGTGGAGGGAACCCAGGACATCGGTGACGCGCACGCGGAACCGGTTCAGCCCGCCCTGGCCGAAGCTGGGTGTGCCGGAGAGGGTGCCGTTGGTGGCGACGGACAACCAGGAGGGCCCGTCCATCTTGGAGAACGTCAGCGTGCCGCTCCCGGTGGCGTCTCCGGCCAGCGTGTCCGCGTAGGGTTGCAAAACCGGGGCATCCGGCTTGCGAAGAATGGGGGCATTGAAACGAGCCGGCGGCAGGGTGGCCATGGCCAGGATCTGGGCGTCGCTGAAGGCCGAACTGGCGAACCGGAACTCGTCGAACCGACCGCTGAACAGCGGATCGGCGGGCCAAAGGCTCTTGCCGAGGTAATTGTGCTGGGTCCCGAGATCGCCTGGGTTGTGGGTCATCTGGGTGTTGATGTCCGCGACTTGGCCGTTGACGAAGAGCTTGCCGGTGTTGCCGGATAGGGTGACGGCGACGTGGGTCCAGACGCCGACCGGCAGGGGAGTCGCGTTGAGCTGCTGTTGGGTGCCGTTGAACTGGATGCCGAATCGCAACGTGCCATCCCCGGATCGGGGCGTGAGGAAGGCGAAGCGGGTGGTGTCCCAACCCGCGTCAAAGATGCGCTGCCAGTCCCCGCCGCCGTTCCACCAAACCCAGCCGGCGAAGCTCCAGTCAGTGCTGTCTCCCACGCGGGGGGAGATCTGCAGGTAATCGGTGGAGCCATTGAGCGACAGGCACGATCCATACCGGCCGGGGAGGAAGAGGGGGGCGCCAATCCTCATGGCGTCCTGGCCGTTGCCCCACCCGTCATGGGTGTCGTCATCGAAGGAGTACACGGCGGAGGAGCCGATGCCGGCATCGGCCATTTCCTGGCGGTAGGCCAGCGGGGCATTCTGGTCGCGGTACACCACCCCGGCCGCGGTGAGGGAGCCGTCATCCCACTTCAACCGCCGCACATCCTCGACCCAGTTGTAGAGGGCGTAGCGTTCCACGAAGGGGGCGTTGTCGAGCATGTCGATCATCGCGGCGATGGCGGCCTCCTGCTGGGAAAAGGAGGGATCGGCGCACCCGGTCCAGTTGGCGCCGTTGTTCCATTCGGTGACCCAGAGGGGACGCTGGACGACGTCATAGATGCCTTTCAGGAAATTGTAGAACTGGTTGGCGGTCCCGTTGGGGTCTCCGGCGTTGCCATGGCAGCGGTAGTAGTGGACGGGGACGAAATCCACGCGCAACCCGGCCGCGTCAGCTTGGGCCATGAAGTCGTAGAGCCAGTTGAGACCGCCGTCGGACACGGCCGGGGCTCCCACGCGAAGGCCGGGCCAGAGCACGTCCGGCCAGGACCAGATGGCGTCGCCCACGGCGAGGTTGGCCTGGTCGGGTCGGTCCGGCTCGTTGTAGCCGAGCAGGTGGGTGGCGCCCCGCGCCTGCCAATCCTGGTTCAGATCCGGCCAGTAACGGTTCTGCCGGATCGGGACATATTCCCAGTCCAGGGGCGAGTTGCGGTCGAGATTCCAATTGTAAAGCCACTGCACGTTGAGCCCGGACTCGATGTTGCCGGCGATGCCCTTCTTGGAAGCCCAGCGCCAGGGAAAGATGCGGATGAAATGCACGTTGTTCTCAAGCGCGGCCGGGAGGCGTCCCACTTCGAGGTCGCCGTCCTGGGCCACGTAGCAGCGGCTGAAGCCGTTCCCGTTTTCCTGGTTGGCCAGAGTGGCCATGTAACCCCGCTTCAGCTTGAACGAGCCGAGGTTCATCACCGTGACGCCGAGGCTTTCATCATCGTAGTTGCGATAGGAAGCAAGGCGCCGGGCCGGGCCGGTGAAGTAGCGGCCATCAAACACCTGCAGCGGGGCGAATCCCGGCCCGTGCGGAATGATGACCGATCCCTGTCCGTATTGCGCGACGCGCACATTGTCGTCGAGTAGGGCGGGTGCGCCATTCACGCGGAGGTGCGGGAGTTGGGTGGCCACGGCATCGGAAGGGGGCACCTGCGCCAGGAGAAGCCAGGCGTCGGGCGAGTCCAGGTGCACCACGCTTCCGGCCAACGGGTCGCCCGTCCCGGTGAGGCGCAGCTCGGCCCGGCCCGAGAGCGTGACCTCCGTGCCGGGCAGCGCGGTATGGGTGCGGATGGCGTCGTGGATGTCGAGGGCTTGGGCGACGGCCGTCCAAGGCAAAACGAGCAGGCTGGCCAGGCCGAGAAGCGGCTTGGCCAGGCGCAGACACGCGCGGTGCTTGACTTGAAAGGAGATCGGGACCATGTGCGACGGATTCGGGACGCGAGCATAGACCATCTGGTCCCGATTGTCACGGCGCACAAGCCCCTGCCCTCGCTGGCGTATAAGAGCAGGAGCAAGATGGGCGTTTCTTGCTCCTGCTCATACTCCTTTGATCACGCACTTTGAATCACATGGCGTGCCCATGCCCGCGAATCCGCCTCCCCATGAACCAGCGCGACGGAGGGCCATTGCTTGCCAGATTAAATCACGCACGTGCGCCATTTATTCTGGCAGAGTTGAATGGGGTTCCCCATGAATCTTGCCGCGCGCGGAGCGCGTAGCCGATGGCGCCGGTGGCCGCCACGACGAGCGAGGCCGCCTGGTAGCCGGAGAGCGAACCGAGGATGTGGGGCGTGTCGCGGACAAATTCATGCGCGAAGCGAAAGGTCCCGTAAGCCATCAGGTAGAGATGAAACAACTGGCCGGGGAACAACCCTCGGCTGCGGCACAGCAGCACCACCCCCAGGGCGATGACGTTGAATCCAAGCTCGAGCGGCACGGCCGGCCAGCGCGGCTGCCCGGCGGCGTCCTTCAGTGTGAACCAGGCCTCATCCCACGGCACGCCCGGACAACAGCCATGCGTCCAGCATCCGATCCGGCCCAGGATGATGCCAAGCGGGGCGATCACCGCGAACCAGTCTCCGGTGGGTTGGCGGTAACGGACAGTCCACTTTGCAAGTTCCACTCCCGCGTATCCGCCCAGAAACGCGCCCAGGATCGACTTTCCCGTGGCCAGGTGCAGCAGGACATCGGGATCGCCCAGGTGGAGCCAACCTTCGGCCAGGAGATACACGAGCTTGGCTCCGAGAAAGGCCCCGCCCAATCCACCGATGTAGATCAGGGGCAGCCGCCTGTCCCTTCGCGTCAGGCGGATCCAGACGATCAGGCTTGCCACGATGGCCCCGAACATGAGGAGGGCATAAGGCGTGGCGCCCGGGTTCGGCAGGAGCGAATGCGGTTCAGCGGGCATCGGGAAAGCCGGAGTAGTAGCGGCAGAAGGAATCCAGCTTGCCATCCGGACGAATGACGTGGGTGCAACAACGGTCGATGCGGTCCTGGTCCCAGGTCCAGGCATCCATGAACGGCTTGATCATGAGTCGGAACGTGTGCGAGGCGTCCATTTCGAGCCGGGCCAGCAACTTGGCCAAGGGTTCCGAGTCGCATCCGCATCGCGCCAGATCCTCCAACCGGTAGCGGATGCGATCGTGGAGAAACGCCTGGAGCTGTGAGAAATCGACCAGGTCACTCAGGGAACGGACGCCGCCGTCCGCCTTGAGCAGGTAGCCGATGGTCGCGCAGTTGGGATCGCCGCAGGGCAGGGGAGTGAAGTCCCCTGGTTTGAGGCTTCCTTCCGATTGCCGCACCAGTCCGAGAACGATGTCCGCCACGTTGAGCCGGGCGCCCTGGTCGTGGTGTGGCAGTTTGCCATGGGTGCGCCCGCTGCCCACCATCGGTTGGAAGGTGACGCCGCGCACGTGGGGGTGCCGCAATCCGAACTGCACGGTGGTCCAGAGGTGGGAGAGGGTTTCCACTGTCACGGTCATGGCGAGTGTGACGGGCAGTTCAATGCGGGCGCAGGCCTCGATGGCGGCCGTCTTGAGGTCGCGCATATCGGCGCCACGCAAGGCCGTGTGCCCCTCCTCCTGGACGCCATCAAACTGAAGGTACACCTGCATCCGCCCACGCGGAAACGTGCGCCCGAGTTCGGCGACGAAGTTGGAGTCCCTGGCCAGGCGCACCCCGTTGGTGTTGAGCAGCAGGTAGTCGATTCCCTCCCGGGCCTTTGCCCAACGGAGCAATTCGAAGAATTCCGGGTGCAGCGTGGGCTCGCCTCCCGAGAGTTGAAGGATCTCGATCCCGCCTTTGCGCGCCAACACCCCTTCGATGCGCTCCCGGATCTCCGGCAGCGGGACCGCGTCCACCTTGTTGCCCGTGCCCAGGGGCGATGCGGCGTAGCAGGTGGGGCAGGGGAGGTTGCAGGAGCGGACGATTTCGATCAGGGCGACGCAGGTGGACAACGTTTCGAATGGCGCGTTGGAGGGGGTGCGGCACGCATTGCGGCCCAGCACACCCGCGGCTTCACCGGTGCCAGCCCTCCGCGCCACGGGCACGTTGGAGGAATCCGGACTGCACCCGCAGCGGGCGTTGTCGGGATGGCCATGGGACACCCAGTAGTAGCGGGCGTCCGAGCTGATCCGGTTGGTCTGGGCGCCATGATCCGGGCAGGTGCGCGTCATCAGCACCGGCGCCGAGGGGGTGTTGGAAGCCTTGTGCACGACGGCCGGGCTGGCCTGGTGACAGACCGGGCAACGGCCGGACGTGTGCTTGAGAACCAGGTCCCGGGCCGGGGCGGGGGCCGGTGCCATGGGCGGAGGTGTGAAGGCATTCATCGCTGCGAATGGCGTGGACGTGGACCTCCCCACTTCATAAACGACCCGCCACCGAGAAGACACAACCGCCGCAGCACAAGGCCGCGGTGACGCCGTAGGCGGAAACAAAGAACAGGAAGGCCATGGTGAATTTCATGAACGGGTTCCAGAAAGGTTGCCGGTATCGCGCATAAAGGAGGCGGCAAATCACCGCGCTGGTCGCGGGCGCCAGGAGGAACAGGATGGCCAGGAAGGGAGTTCCGTACTCGGGTATTCGAGTGGCGGCCATGACCAGCAGCGGAGGTGTCACCAACAGCAAAAGGATGACGGCGATGGCTGTCGCCGAAAGCTTGGGCCGCGGCCCGGGTGCAATAGGGTTGGGGGGAGGCTGCGTTACTTCGCTCATATCTGTTGGCCGGGGTTGGAGTGGGTGAGGGGAGGTCCGGCGGTGTCCCGGCCGGCAGGAGGCGCGGATGGATGAACGAATCCCATGGCTTGGCCCATTCAGCGGCTTTCTGGGGACGGAGGCAAACCCAAAAGTGAAGCCGCTTCCCGTGCGGGCATGGCCGTTGACACAGTCCGCGGATCGAAGCGTGGTCGCCCCTCGACATGCCGGCTTCATCTTGCTCTTACGCTTACTCATACACATTGGAACACCGCCCCTTCCCAATCACGCCCGGGGTGCGGAGGGCCAGCTCCGAGGGATTGACACATGGTAGCATTTTGCTACTTTATGGGCATGAGTCAGCCGGTCAAGGTGTCCGATGCACTGGTGCTGGATGCGCGCCTCATGGGCGAGGCCACCCAGCGGTCCATCGCCGGGCAGATCGAGTTCTGGGCCCGCCTGGGGCGGGCCGTCGAGACCCTCCTGCGCGGGGATCAGATGCTGGCACTTTGCCAGGCCGGCAAGGCCAGGCCGCTGTCGGCCTGCCTTTCTTCCGTCTCCTCCGCCGAGGGACGCCGGCGACTGGCGACCCATCTCCAGTCCCAGCCCTACCCCCACTATGAACCGGCCCCAGATCGCCCCGGCCTGCTGGTCCGCATCGAGGCCGACGGGAAGCGCACGGTCGGTCGCTTCGTGCAGCGCACATTCAGGGCCGTGCGAACCGCCAAGTCGTGACCCAACGACCCAGAACCGAGGCTTCCCCGGCCAGGCTCAAATCGATTTCCGCTTGGTTGCGGCGGTTGGACCGGCGGCCGGTCCTGGTGGCTGTGGCGGGTCCGAACGGCGCAGGAAAAACCACCTTCTTCCATGCCCACCTGAAGCCGGCCGGATTGCGGTTCCTCAACGTGGACGAGTTTGCCCGCGAACTGGACATCGATCCGTACGCCGCCGCCCAAGTCGTCTCCCATGTCCGGACGGAACTTGTCCGGCAGAAGGAAAGCTTCGTGCTCGAAACGGTTTTCTCCGATCCCGTCGGCGACAAGCTGGGTTTCCTGACGTCGGCCGTGACATGCGGATACACCGTCGTCCTGTGCTTCATCGGGCTCTCCAGCGCGTCCGTATCCGAGCAACGCATCGCCATGCGTGTCTCGCAAGGGGGGCATGACGTTCCCAGCGAGAAGCTTGTGGCCCGCTATCCCCGGACCCTTGCCAATTTCGAACGGGCGGTCCGCGAATTGCCGCACGTGCTGGTCTTCGACCACAGTGACCTGCGTCATCCCTTTCGACTGCTCGCGGTGATCGAGGGAGGTCAGTCGGTGTGGTCCGCCAAGCCCTTGCCGCCCTGGTGCGCGGGCGTGGTGCACCTGTGATGGCACCGACAGGTGAGGCAGCCAACCACCAACCGAGGGCGCCACGTTCGTCGTTCCCTGCTGACATCACGACAGGGTCCACCGCCTCACGGCGGTGGCTACGTGACTTGGGTTGGTAGTCCCGCCTTTGGGCGGCGTTGAACGTTGAGAGTTGAGAGTTGAAGGTTGAACGTTTGACGTCGGCGGCCATTTCCCTGCTGACATCACCACAGGGTCCACCGCCTCACGGCGGTGGCTACGCGCCTTGCGTTCGCAGTCCCGCCTTTGGGCCGTTCCACCGTTGCCCGGTGCCTGGCTCCCATGCGTGCCCGTCTTTGAGGTGGGTTGTTCTCCATGCCCGGTTTCGATTCTTTTGTAAGATCTCCCTTCCTGGCGCGTAGTGAGTGATGGGCCGGCGTTCCGACATGCCTGCCCGCGGGCGGCTGGGACGCCCCCATGCAGGGATCTCAAAGGCGCCGCATTCCGCAGGACTTTGAGGCGTAAACCAGAAAGGAATTCGCAGTTATGAGCATGATCATCCGCTTCCACACCACATCGCCGCGCCGTTGCGACGCCTTTGTTTCACGAAGATCCGCATTCCATGAGATCGGGGAGTCCGGTCGTTCCATCTCGGTCGGGGCCGTGGCTTTCATCTGCCTGGCGCTGCTGCTGGGGACCGTCCACGGGCAGGAGCCCGGCCCAGCGCCGAATGGCCAGGGTTTCAGCTACCAAGGGCGGTTGGAGATGGACGGCCTGCCTGCCAACGGCCGTTTTGACTTCGCTTTCCAGCTGCATGCGGACGCCAAGGAAGACGCGCCGGTCTGCGGGCCATTTCTTGTCGAGGCCGTGCCGGTGGCGGACGGGGTGTTCACCGTGCTGATCAATCCCGAATGCGCGAACAGTCCGGCTTTTGACGGGCAGCCCCGCTGGCTGGAGATGCAGGTGCGGGAAGCCAACGGGAACGATTCCTACCTTCCCCTGGCGCCTCGCCAGCTCGTGACGCCCGCGCCCTACGCACACTTTGCCCTCCGTGCCGGACAGGCCGAATGGCAAGGGTTGACGGGGATTCCGGCATCGTTCGCGGATGGCCAGGACGATGACACGACGTACGGGGCCGGGCCCGGGTTGGAGCTGAGCAAGGGCCAGTTTCGCCTGGCCATCGAGGGCGTTGGTTCCTCCCATCTCATGCCATCCTCGGTGACAGCCGTGAAGATCGCCGACGCGGCCATCACGCGGGACAAGCTGGGTCTGGAGATCATCGAGGAGCACCACTTTTCCCCCGACCTCGTGGCCATCCTGGGGGATCGCTACTGGAAAACCCTGGGAAACGCGAACACGACGCCCGGGATCCACTTCCTCGGCACCACCGACAATCGCACCTTTGACATCCGCGTGAACAATGCGCGCGCCCTGCGCATCGAGCCCAACCCTTCCGGCCCCAACCACATCGCCGGCGCGTTCAACAACCGGGTCCTGTCCGGCGCGTTTGCCACGACCATCGGCGGAGGCCTCTTGAACACCAACGGTGGCGACATCTCCGTCGTCGGGGGCGGGCGCCGGAACTTCATGGAACTGGACACGCTCCTCTCGGTGATTGGCGGCGGCGAGGGGAATTCCATCAGCAACGCGTATGGGTTCGGCACGCAGCACGCCACCATCTCCGGAGGGTCCAGCAATCGCATTCAGTTTGCGTTCGGCGGCACCCTTGGCGGCGGCGCCCATAACCGGATCGAGGAGGAGGCCCATCACGCCACCATCGCCGGCGGCCTGGGCAACTTGGTGTCCGACTTCGGTCTGGGCTTTGCCGCCCGCGCCTTCATCGGCGGCGGCATGTCCAATGTGATCGCCTCCGCCGGATCCGCTGCGATTGTCGGCGGTGTGGAGAATCACCTTGGCGAAAATGCCAGTTTCGCCTTCATCGGCGGCGGCTACCGGAATGATGTCATCATGGATGCCTCCTATTCGGTCATCGCGGGCGGACGCGAGAATTGGATCGGGTCCTCCACCACGGCCAACACCATCGGCGGCGGGTGGACCAACGTGATGGATAACAATGTCAATTACGGCTTCGTGGGCGGCGGACGCGGCAATCATCTGATCGACGGGGGCGCCTATAATGTCATCAGCGGGGGGCGCACCAACGAGATTGGCGGCTTCACCGACTACAGCACCGTGGCTGGCGGCGCGGGCAACAAGATCGGCGACTTCGGCAACTACGGGACCGTTGGCGGGGGACGGGACAATCAGATCGACGACAACGCCAACTACGCGACCATCCCCGGCGGCCGGCGAAACGAGGCGACCGATTACGGGTTCGCCGCGGGCCGGCGCGCCCGGGCCGTGCACACCGGCGCCTTTGTCTGGGGAGATGCCACCGATGACGATGTCAGTTCCTCCGCCAACAACCAGTTCACCGTCCGCGCCTCCGGCGGCATCCGGCTGTTCACGAGCGCCGACCTGACGGCGGGCGTGCAGGTGGCGGCGGGCGGAACCGGATGGGGCGTGCTCAGTGATCGGAACGCCAAGGAAAACTTCCAGGCGGTCGATGTCCGCCAGGTGCTTGACTGCGTGGTCGGGCTGCCCATCAGCCGCTGGAACATGAAGTCGCAGGATCCCTCTGTCGTGCACATGGGACCCATGGCGCAGGATTTCCACGTCGCCTTCGGCCTGGGGGAGGATGAGCGGCGCATCAACACGGTGGACGCCGACGGCGTCGCGCTGGCCGCCATCCAGGGGCTCAATCAAAAACTGGAGGAGGAGATCGCCACGCGCGATGAGCGGATTGCCGAACTGGAATTCATGCTGCTCGAGCTGAAGGCCGAGGTGGCAGTCCTCGCCCGGCCCGCCAAGCGCGCGGCGCGATGAAGGATTTGCACGACGCAACGATTCAATAAACGGAGATCCTCATGAATCATTTCCATTTGCTACGTCCCTCCAAGTCTTGCCTCATTGTGGCAGGGGCGCTCTGCGCACATGGCGAGGTGTTCCCTGCGACACTGGTGGTGGCGCCATCCCCCAAGGTTGCCTGGTCCACCCTGGACGGTGGAGGCGGGACCAGCCGCGCCGGCCGGTTCGTCCTGACCGGGACCATCGGCCAGCCGGACGCCGCCCCGGTCGCGACCGGCGGCCGATTCCGCCTCGCCGGCGGATTCTGGCCGGCACTGGGAGCCGTTCAGACGCCAGGCGCGCCGTTTCTGAACATTGAACGACTCCAGGAAGGCGGGCTTCGCCTGTTCTGGCTGAGGACGACCAGTCAATGGATTCTCGAATCGACGCCGACCCTGGGTGGTCTTGAGCCGCCGGCTTGGAACCCGGTGCCATTCCTTCCGCAATCCGATGCCACCCATGAATTCGTCGTGATCGAGGCCGTGGCGGACGCCGCCTATTTTCGGCTGGCCCAACGTGTTCCCTGAGGTGGCACGTGACGGAACGGGTCACGACTGGGTCCACCGCCTCACGGCGGTGGCTACGGGTGGACGTTACGCTCAACTGACAGCGCGCTGGAGGATGGTGCGGGCCTCGTTGGCATCGAAGGCGCGCAGGGTCTGGGTTCGGACATTGCCTTGGGAGGTCACGTGATGCAGGTAGGCGGCGGCGTTCTCGTCGGAATCCGTCTCGAAGACCAGCACCCCGTCATAGGAGCCGAGGGTCCAGTACATGCCGGTGACCTTGACCTGGTAATGCTCGGCGTCCTGCTTCAGTTGGGTGGCGCGGTCCACGGATTCGGAGATGTGGGTTTCGCCTTTCTGGGTTTCGGTGATGAGTGCGATGAAGGTGGCCATGGTGTGTTGGGTGGGTTGAGTGTGTTGAGAGTGTTGAGGGTGAGTTGTGTGATTGGGTCAGGTAGTCCGGAGCATTATTGGACAGAGAGCCGGAAAAAGCGATGGTCGGGTTCCTTGGGCAGGTAAAGCGTGAGCCATGCGCACCCTCCTCATCAGTCCGGCCCTGTGCGGGCCCGGCCTCTGCGTGAAAGGCAAAGCGCAAGACCTCGCCGCACGTTGACTTGCTGCAACACGCCCAGGACGTAGGGACGCAGGTTGGGTTTTCCCAACAGGTCAATCAGAGGTGGGACGGCGCGGGTTTTGAGGAGCAGCAGGCCTCCCATGGCGCGCTTCCGAAGTTGTCGGGGTGTTTCCAGTCGCCACTTGACCAAAGACTGCTTTTCCAGGCGGGTTCTTAGCCATTCGTGAACGGTAGATTCCTGGTGTTCCAGCATCCCGATCAGAGTGGGCAACGCGTTGGTGTCGATCATTCGGATGGCATGTTCGGCCTCGGGCGTGAACAGTGAGGGATCTGTTGGGAACGTGATCGGTCCTCCGGCTAGCCGATGCTCTTGACGCAGCCAGTGATCGAACGATCGCCCTCCGTATGTAGGGCCACGCCCCAGGAACCACCATGAGATCGCGACCAGGGCCAGGAGAACCAAGGCGATCAGCCGATTGCGTCGATTGGACATGACACGCACAACTTGCGGAAGGGATGGCTGATCGAAGTAATACGGGAACGACTCGTGAAACCTCAAGCGAATTGGTTGGGAATTCCAGGAGGAGCCCCTGCGGTTGCGGGACAGAACTGCAAACGTGGACTGGCTAAAGCCAGAACCACAAAGGTGGGCGGCTACGTTTGTAGTTCTGGCTTTAGCCAGTCCCATGTACAAGGGGAGTCTCCCTCGCTTCATCCTGAATAGAGTATGAGCAAGAAGGGATTCTGCAATCTGCATCCTTCCTTCCACCTTCCCCGGCTCATGCAGAGCCCGCACTTGCACCCGCGGCCCCCGGCAGGATAAGAGAGGGGGCCCATGACACTTGCCACGCCTTCAGTCCAGCCCGCGCCGCCTCGATTGGAGGTGCGTCGGCTGACCAAGAGCTTTCCCGGCGTCAAGGCCCTGCGGGAGGTCAGCCTGACCGTCGCCCCGGGCGAGGTCCTGGCGGTGGTGGGGGAGAACGGCGCGGGCAAGAGCACCTTGATGAAGATCCTGGCCGGGGTGCAGACGGCCGATGCGGGGGAGATTCTCCTGGAGGGCAGCCCCGTCAAGATGCACTCGGTGCGGGAAGCGCTCGACCTGGGGATTGCGTTGATCCACCAGGAGCTGAACCTGGCCGACAATCTCGACGTGGCCGCCAACATCTGGCTCGGGCGCGAGCCGCATCGACGCGGGTTCATCGACGTCCAGCGCGCCTCCGACCAGGCGCGGCTGCTCATGTCCCAGGTGGGGCTCACCTGCGACCCCCTGACGCCCGTCCACCAGCTCTCCATCGGGCACCAGCAAATGGTGGAGATCGCCAAGGCGCTCTCGATCAATGCGCGCGTCCTGATCATGGACGAACCCACCTCGAGCCTGTCCCAGAAGGAGTGCGACCATCTCTTCCGCGTCATCCGCGACCTGCGTCGCCGCGGCGTGAGCATCATCTACATCTCCCACCGACTGGGAGAGGTGGGGGAACTGGCGGACCGCGTCTGCGTGCTGCGGGACGGCCGCAACGCCGGGGAAGTGGGCCGCGAGGAGATCACGCATGACCGCATGGTGTCGCTGATGGTGGGGCGGGATCTCTCGCAATTCTACCAGCGCCACGCCCACGCGCCGGGCCCGGTGGTGCTGGAGGTGGAGGCGTTGCGGACGTCGGCCCATCCGCGGCATCCGTTGACCTTCCGCGTGCATGCGGGGGAGATCGTGGGGGTGGCGGGATTGGTCGGGGCCGGGCGGACCGAGTTGTTGCAGGCGTTGTTTGGCATTGATGCCCCCGTGGGCGGCGTGGTCCGGCTGAAGGGGCAGGCGCTGGCGGCCCGCAGTCCCGCCGCGGCGATCCGGGCCGGCGTGGCGTTGGTGCCCGAGGATCGGAAGCAGCAGGGATTGGTGTTGGAAATGTCGGTGCGGGAAAACGCCACGTTGCCCAGCTTGCGCTTTGAACAACGCCTGGGCTTCGTCGGCCAGGCGAGCGAGCGGGCTACCTGCCGGAAGGTCATCGAGGAACTCCGCGTCAAGACGCCGGGTCCCGAGCAGCCGGTGCAGTTCCTGTCGGGAGGCAACCAGCAGAAGGTGGTGCTGGGCAAGTGGCTGGCCCGCGATCCGTCATTGCTCCTGCTGGATGAGCCGACGCGCGGCGTTGACGTGGGGGCCAAGCAGGAGATCTACCGGCTCATGGAGGATCTGGCCGGCCGGGGGATGGCGATTCTTTTTGTATCGAGCGAGATGGAGGAGATCCTCCGGATGTCGGACCGCGTCCTGGTCATGCACGAGGGGCGTTTGGGAGGGGAATTGAGCCGGGCGGAACTGTCGGAGGAGGCGGTGATGCACTTGGCCACGGGGCGCAAGCACTCCGGGCCGGTGTCGCCGGAGGTGATTTTATGACCATGCCTGTGCAATTCAAGAAGGTCCTGGGCATCCTCGGATTGCTCATCGTGGTGTGCATTTTGACCGGCGCGCTCAACCCGAAGTTTCTCAGCCCGGGCAATCTGCAGAACACGATCAAGTGGACCTCGCTCTACAGCATCATCAGCATCGGGGTGGCCTTTGTGATCATCACGGGCGGCATCGACCTTTCCATCGGTTCGGTGATCGGATTGGTGGGAAGTCTCCTGGTGTATCTGTTGACGGTGCGGGGGTGGGCGGTGGTCCCGGCGATACTTTTGGTGATGGGTGTTTCCGCGGCGATCGGATTGTTGCACGGGTTGCTCATCACGCGGCTGCGCCTGCAGCCGTTCGTGGTCACCCTCTGCGGGCTGCTGCTGTACCGGGGGCTGGCCCGCTTCGTCACCGATGACCAGAGTCTCGGGTTCCAGACCGGGTATGCGGGCCTCCGGCAGTGGTCGATCGGCACGCTGCCCCTGGGGGGAGACTGGGCCATTCCCTATCCGTTTTTCATCATGGCGGTGCTGGCGATCGTGGCGGGCGTGTTTCTGAACAAGACCATTTACGGACGCTACCTGCTGGCGCTGGGGCGGAACGAGACGGCGGCACGCTACAGTGGGATTCAAACCGATCGGATGAAGATCCTGGCCTACCTGACCTGTTCCCTGCTGGCCGGCCTGGGCGGGATTCTGTTCGCGCTGGAGTTCAACAGCATCCAGCCCTCGAGCACGGGCGAGTTTTACGAGCTCTATGCCATTGCCGCGGCGGTGCTGGGCGGATGCAGTCTGCGGGGGGGCGAGGGGACCATCCTTGGAGTGATCATCGGGGCGGCGGTGCTGCGCGTGCTGCGCAACGCCATCATCTTCCTGCGCATCCCGACTCACCTCGAGTTTGCGATCATCGGCGCGGTCATCCTGGCCGGGGTGATCGTGGACGAGCTGGTCAAGCGCATGGCCGCCTCACGGCGCGAGGCGCGGGAGAGGGAGGCTTAGGCGGGTTGGCTCCACTGCCAGCTCCCACTTGGAACGTGGCACATGGACCTCGCCACGTAGCCACCGCCGTGAGGCGGTGGACCCAGTCGCGACGCCAACAAGGAAGTAGGAACCTTCACAATTAACAATGCCCAATGAACAATGACCACCGGGATGGTTCAATGGGCACTGTTCATTTTTGATTGTTAATGGGGAGGACATCCGTATCAACCAATGTACCATCCCCCATTCAGCCTGCCGCCCACCGTTCAACGTTCAATGCCGCCTGAAGGCGGGACTACGAACGCAAGGGATGTAGCCGCCGAGGTCACGAGGCGGAACCAGGCGGTCATGTGACCGTGAAATCCGCCTCCTTCCGTCGGCGGCCACATACCCCAGGGTCATTGGGGCCGGTGTTCCTTGACGCCGATGGCGACACCCTTGGCGCTGCTGGCTTTCCACTCGACATCCTTGGATTCGGGTGGGGGCAGGTTGCGGATGGTTTCCCGATGTTTCTCCCACCAGGCGTGGGCTTCCTCCTGCGTCCAGGGGGCGTGGGTCTGGATCTCTTCCAGCTTGCGGAGCAGGGCCAGGGCGGAGGCGGGGCGGTCGTGTGGTTCCTTGGCCAGGAGGGAGAACACGAGGTCATCCAAGCCGGGCGGCAGGTGATCCGCGCCGTGATCGGAGGGGCGCGGCACCGGGGCGTTGAGGATCTGGTCGCCGATGTCGATGGGGGTGTTGCCCTGGTAGATTTCGCGGCCGGTCAGCATGAAGAAGGCGACGGCGCCCAGGGCGTAGAGGTCGGTGCGCGCGTCCACCCGGCTGGGGTCGGAGAGCCGTTCCGGAGGGATGTAAACGGGGGTGCCGGGGATGGCGTTGGTCGAGGAGACCTTTTCATAGTTGCCCAGGTCCTTGATCAGTCCGAAGTCGAGCACCTTGACCATGTCCGACACGCCGCCCCGTTCGCACAGCATGATATTCTGCGGGGTCACGTCACGGTGGATGAAGCCGACGGCGTGCGCCTCGGCGAGGGAGCCGGTGGCCTGGCGCAGCACATGGATGAGGCGCCCGGGGGGCATGGGGCCGAACAGGGGCACATAGCGGGCCAGGGAGATGCCATCGAGGTATTCCATGGCGTAGTAGAAGACGCCGTCATCGGTGCGGCCGAAGTCGTAGATCTCGATGGTGTTGGGATGGGCGAGCTGACTGGTGAGCTGCACTTCGCGTTCGAAGCGGGTGAGGGTTTCGCGGGAGGCGTGGCTTTCGCGGATCAGCTTGACGGCGGTGGGGCGTCGCAGCATCGCGTGGCGGGCCAGATAGACGGTGCCCATGCCGCCCTGGCCGATGCGTTTCTCGAGGGTGTAGGGGCCCAGTTGGTGGAGGGACGCGTGGCGCTGCAGTCGTTGGATGTGGAACTGGTAGCCCAGGATGACCAGGCAGGTCAGGGCGAGCAGGATCAGGGCGGTATTGGACACGCGTTGCAGGGGCTGGAGCAGCGCCCGGGCCTCCGGCGCCTCCACCTCCGCGATGATGCCGAGGCCGTATTCGGGCAGCCAGCGCCATCCCCCCACCACCTCGACGCCCCGGTAGTTCCGGTAGCCTTCCAGGGCTACCCCCGCGAAATGGCCGGAGAGCGTCTCCTGAATCGGCCGCGTCAGGGGGCGGATCGGCGGGGCGATGGTGGGGACGTAACCGTTGGCCAGGTCACCGCCTGGGTCCCGCAATTGCACGTTGAGCAGGGAGCTCGCGTCCGCGCCTGCCGGAAGGATGCCGATGGATTGCAGGATGGGATTGTAGCGACTCTCGGAAAGCATCAGCCCATTGGTGTCGAAGGCATAGGCTTCGCCCGTCTTGCCCAGCCAGGCGATGCGGAGGATGTCGTTGAGTTCCGCGGTGGGATCGACCGGCATCCAGAGCGAGGCGGCGGGTTGGTCCTTCGTGTCGAGCATGCGAATCACCACGGCCATGATGACCTGGTTGCTGATGCCGCTGTCCCCCTGGATGAGGTCGGCCACGCGGGTGGGCTTGAGAAACCGGAACCCCTTTTCCATCGCGTCGGTGTGGACATGCATGCCCAGGCCCGAGAGCTGGCGCCCCACCGCGAGATCCTCCAGTGCGGCGAGGATGAGGCCTTTGCGATCCACGATGAGGAGGCCGCGATCGGACGGCTCGCTCCGGGTCATGGCGGCGACGCTCTGGAAGTTGTCCAGCTCTCCGGAATCCAACAGCTTTTCACGGGCGTTCTCTTCATCGCGTGCCAGCTCTTGCAGTTTCTCCAGGGATTCGCGGAGATCGATCCACCTGCCCAGGGTTTCCACTTCGGAGCGGCTGGCGCTGAGCCAGGTGGCGATGGCATTGGTGTTGGCGTTGAGGGTGGCGCCGAGGGTGGGGGCAAGGATTTGGTCCAGCGCACGGTTTGCGTAATGGCGCGCGACGAAGACCTGGACGGCCAACACCATGAACAGAACTGCGGCCACCACGAGCGCCCCCATCGCAGGGCGTCGCTGCATGGAACTGGTCGAATGGAACGCCTGGCCGCCGGATGCCTGTTTCATAGAAAAGCCCGAAGGGGTGACCTTGGGAGCGGAGTGTAAAGGGACCGTCTTGAAAAGGCATCTCAAAATATGGGGCGGTGAATGGTACCGCGAGGGCCGTTGACAAAGTCCGCGGGTCGAAGCGTTGTCGCCCCTCGACAGGCCGGCTTCATCTTGCTCTTACGCTTACTCTTACTCCTACTCTGCGGAGGCGAGTAAGAGTAAGCGTAAGAGTAGGAGCAAGAACCTGT
>Ga0302046_10001289_pt1 | contig 23507 bp, 17 predicted proteins | sample RVTome_11_FD_200261 | JGI IMG/M metagenome (GOLD analysis project Ga0302046, IMG submission 200261) | Soil microbial communities from uranium-contaminated site in the Upper Colorado River Basin, Wyoming, United States - RVT147D111 (version 2) ... | reverse complement strand
GTACAGAGGTTTTGCTCGTAGCCGGTATGGTCGTCCGGGTAGGCCAGTAATGCCTCAGAACCGTGGCAAATCGTGCAGTCGGTTCGGGCGCCAATGGGATGGGGCACCGCACCTGGCACACCCGTTCCAGGCTCCTGCGGCGGTTCTACCAGTTGCCGAATGGCCGGGGCGTCTAAGCCGACAAACTTCCATTCGGTGGCATGACAGCCGCTGTTGGCGCAGAAGCTGGAGTTGTCGGTGCCGCCGGGATTGCTGACATCGTGGCATTCCATACAGCTTTCATCGAATTCATAGCGATGCCGGGCCAGCCAGTTGGAATCGAGGTGGGAGTCGGGTTCGTTTTCTCGCTCGATGCTAATCGTGGGGGCACTCGTGCTGTCTTCGACAATCTCAGGGATCGAGTGACATATGTTACACTCCAGCCGAATCGTATCGCCCGCGGCCGAGGTATGCTTGCCATCATGGCAGCGGAAGCAGCCAGGGAACTCCCGATGACCGACATTATTGGGATGGGTTTGCCAACCAACATTCATGTTGGGGAAGACGGTTTGGTTGAAAAGTACTTTGACCGCTTCAACCGCCTCCGTCACCGTCTCCTGGTTTTGGGCGTAGTAATCGGGATAATTGAACTTATAATAGGTGGTGAGGATTTCTTCGACGGCGGCTATCCCCTCCTCAGTACTGATGTAGTTCTGCTTCAAGACCTCAACGCCCTGCTTCTTTATTTCTGGAATATCACGGTCGATCAGCCCCCGGGCCAGCGCATCATCGAGGGCATCAGCGGGCGAACGAAAGAGATGCGAAATCCGGGTATGACAATCGATACAATCCATCCGGCGCAGTTGGTCGCTAACCTGATCGGCAAAATCAGGCGGCAGCCCGGCCTCGACGTCAAAATACTCGATGGCCTCGCCGTCTTGAGTCACTTCACGGATGTAAGGGATGGTCTGCTTAACCGGATCATCGGTATAGTACCAGACTTCGTTTTCAATATGCCAGTGAATACCGCGCCCTAAGCCCTCGCGGCGGGTGCCGCCTCCGGTCTTAACAACGAGAAAGTTGCGTGTTTCGGTATTCTCGATGTCGTCAGCATAACGCCTGATTTCCTTAAATGTGTCGGATGAGAATTTCTCTGGATTGTGGCACTGCTCGCAGGTGTCACGCGCCGGGCGCAGATTCTTTACATAGATCGGCGGTTCGTAGGCCTGGGTAAGAGCATTGATAACGTGATTGACCTCCCGGGCCTTACGGGGAACCGTCAAAAGGACACTATCCTGCCCCAGGTGACAATCCACACAGTCAACGCGGGCGTGTGGCGAAACTTGATAAGCCGTATACTCCGGTGGCATGGTGTGGCAAACGGTGCCACAAAATTCCGGCGAGTTGGTATATTCCCAGGTGGTGGCACTGACCGTGATAGCACTCAAGGTCACCCCGGCCAGGATAATCAGGAGTACCAGCCAGCGAACCGGACGTCGCAGGCTAAATAACCATTGGCTGAATTTACTCATGACGTCTCTCTCGCATTCTGGTTTTAGACACTGTTATAACTACTCAACAATAGTCTGGCAGATGCTCCACATATTGGCAAATGGTAAGTGATAACTTAAGCCAATCGCCAATTATCATTACCAATTACGGCACTAAAGTCTCATGCCCTTGTCTCGGTTGAGTAATAAATCATTCTTCTGGCAGGTGACATAGTAAACAGTCCTGGTCTGAAAAATCTACTTCAAGGTGACTTGCCGGTTGCAAATCCTCGTCGTGACAACGTTGGCATTCTTCCCGCCGCTCGATCCGGTGCGATATACGGGCCGGTATGGGATTTTCCGCCTCGGTCGAGTGGCATACCTGGCAGGTCTCCACCGTATAATTTTCGTGGCTGGGCGGATTTGGCACGAGCCCATCGGTCGCATGGCAAAACAAGCAATCCTCCCGTCCTTGGATGGGATGGTTTATTATCGGCACGCTTTGCGGCCCGCCGATGGGTGTCGGCGTTGGTACCGGCGTCGGACGTGGGGTACTGGTTGGGGTGGGCGTGGCCGGGATGAAAGCCTGGACCACCTCCGCCGGTGGCAGTGTGGTGATGGCCGTTCGCTCAAAGGTGACAAAGCCATACAAGCCGATCAGCAAGACGACCGATACAACCGATGCTGCCGGCATGAAGATGCGCTCGCGCTGGCGGATCTCTTCGACGCTTGGCTGTGGCGGTGTATTGCCGGACTCGATCTCTGCCAGTTCGGCAGCATGCTCGGCCAGCATCTGCTCGCGAGTCAATTTGCCGGTGAACATGGCCCGGTTAAAAGTTTTGAAGTGAACCCAGTAAACGTGCCAGATGATGATGGCCAGGAAGGCCAGTAGCGCTTCGGCGCTGTGAGCGGCCCGGGCCGCCGGCACGAACTCACCTGGAAACAGGCTGGTGGTGGCGATGGGATTCCAGAGCATAAAGCCGGTCACCGCCATCAGCACCCCGCCCCAAATGACGGCCCAATACTCGATTTTTTCGGCAAAGTTGTAGCGCGGCATCAGGGGATGTCGATGCCGCTGTCCCAAAAAGTAGCGGATGCTGTTCAATAGATCCAGGGCATCCTTGAGTGTCGGCAGCATCGATGGTCGGACGCGTATTACGATGATCTTGTAAGCCACCACGATGAAGTGATAGATCATAACGATCATGAAGACGACCGCCGCCCCCCTGTGGATAATTCGAACCGCCTCGATGCCGCCCATAAGGTCAATCGACGTTTCTGCCCAGGCCGTGAGGGCATAGCGCTGCGGTAAGCCGGTGACCATTAGCGCGATAAAGGAGAGGGTCATCACCCAATGTTCGAGGCGTTGAGCTACTGTAAATCTGGAGTAGGTCTGCGATTGGGTCGCCATTAATCTCCTTGAGTGCCTGGGTCGGTATCGTCTTTTGGTTTTTCTGTCTTGATACCCGGTTCGTCTTTGACAGCATTCGGCCCACTCGTCGGGCCTTCCCCGGTATTAGCCGCCTCTTTCTTTTCCTCGATCCTTTCCCCTGCGGCTTCGGACACATCTCGTTTGGAACTGAACCGATAGATCAGGCGGCTGCCGGAATCCATCACCACATAAATACCCATAAATCCGACTACGGCCGGGATCAAGATCTTATAGAAGAGATCGACAAAATAAACCAGGGGGAATCTTTCGCGGTCGGGTTCGTAATGTCTGAGCCAGGTCGTTGGGAAGTTCTCGGTGGCATCAGGGTGGCACTTCTGGCAGGTTTGCAGCAAATTTTCACGAAAGACCTGAGAGTCTGGATCATCGGCCCGCTTCATATTATGAACGCCGTGACAATCATAGCAGACGGCCTTATTCGTTGGCAAATCGGGCGATTGGCGTTCAAACAGAGTCACCGTCGTGCCGTGAAAATCGGCCACGTAGGTTTGGAAGACGTTAGTGGAAATATCGTATTTACTCATCAACGCCTCATCGGCGTGACAGGTGCCGCACAGTTCCGGTGAGTTCAGCCGGAAGGCGGCGGTGCGAGGGTCCTCTTGATTATGGACGCCATGGCAGTCGATACAGGTCGGTACATCGATGTTGTTCTCATCGACCAGCGCTTCGCCATGGATGCTCTCCAGATACTCGTTGAAGATGCCAGAGTGACATTTCGAGCAGGTCTCAGGGATTTTCGTCCGGGGTTCATTGGCCGGGGTTGTGTCGTGCGCGCCGTGGCAATCGGTACAGACGGGAGCATTCCAGTTGCCGCCGGCCAGTTCCCGGGCATGCACGCTGTCTAAGGTTTGTTCATAGACCTCGGCGTGGCATTCCTGGCAGCTTTGGTACTGATCCAGTTGGTAAAAGCGAATACTGTTGACCGCTAGCGGCTCGTGCGGGTATTGGCTGACACCCGAATGGCAGTCGGTGCAGAGCATTTCTTCCTGACCATGCACCGAACTTTCATAAGCTTCCTGATCGACAAAAAGAGACCAGGTCTCACCGAGAGGAAATTCATAGGTCAGATTAGGCCGCTCGTGACAAACGAGGCAGGATTCGTTATCGCTGCCTTGCTGGGCGGGGTCACTGGCCCAGACGGGGCTGGCTCCGAATTTCGCGGCCAGGAATATGATAGCAAGAATACCTAAAAACAGGCGTTGGTACATTTCCGCTTGTGTCTTCCCGATAAATTTACGCGATTTTACACTATCTTTTATGATTCGGCTAAAAAGCACCCACAACCATATTAAATCAGATATCGACATCTATATAGTGCCATTTGTCACAAGCTTCCATGATTAATGTCATACAAGACCTGATTCTTATTCATGCTTACGCCTCTGATCTGTGCTCTCATGAATTTAAGGTACTTTTGGGCAGATTTGTTCGGTACTTTTTGTCATCAAAGCAGCACTTTTTTTCAGTACCTTCGCCTCTGCAATTCCAGACTCAAATCATTTATAATGGGTTCATCAACGGCGATAGAAACTCACGTCAAAGAACCTTTGGTAAGTTTGCTGTCTGAGGCCAATCCCCAAATCGACTCGGCCATGATGGAGCAGGCGGTGGTCAAGGCTATCCGATCAGGAATCGTGCTATCGTCTCACGTCGAATTCCCGAAAATCAGTCTGGCCGCCGGCGCTCAATTCGACCGGTTGTGGGTTGCCGAGGCCGATGTTCAGGCCGTGCTGACCGATGTTTACGAAGCAATCGTACCCTTTTTGAAGCAATAGCGAGTGTATATTTTAGCCCAGCGCCAGGTTGTCGAAGGATTTGCCTTGGCCGGTATCAAAGGATGAGTAATTGTCAATGAAAGCCACTTACGAACAGGCCATCATCTACGCTCAAGAACTCAAGCAAGAAATCATCGAGCGAAAACGAGTTGAGCGAGTCTTGAAACAGCGGGCCGCCCAATTAGACCTTATCAACGGCATCGGGCAGGAGATCACCGCCGTCCTTGATCTGGACAGCGTGCTTAATCAGGCCGCTGCGTTGATCCAGCAGGCTTTTGATTACCATCTGGTCGCTCTGTTTTTGCTGGTCGAGGATACAATTCAATTGAAGGCGATGGCCGGGCCGTACCAGGCATCACTTCCCCCGGATCACGCTCAGGGCTCGAATGAGGGTATTATCGGCTGGGTGGCTGCGCATGGCGAAAAGGTGGTCGTCAACGACATCAGCCAGGAGCCCCGTTTTGCCACTTCAAATGGTCATTCCAAGAAAACCCAGGCTGAATTGTGCCTTCCGATCAAGGTTGCCGATCAGACCCGGGGTATTTTGGACATTCAGAGCCCGCATCGCAATGCCTTTGGCGAAAATGATGAAATCGCCATGGAGATCGTGGCCGATCAAATTGCGGTTGCCCTTGAAAACGCCCGGCTCTATGCGGAAATCGAGCGGCGAGCCAGGCAGTTGGTCATTCTGCATGAGTTGGATCAGGCCATTACAACTAATCTGCAGCAGACCGCCGTTTATTACGCCTTTGCCCAACACGCCGCCCGGCTGTTTCGTTACGACCGCATGGCTCTGACCCTGGTCCAGCACGACACCATTGTCATCACCTATGCTTCGGGCGAGGCCGAGACGGAATTGCCGGTTGGAACCCGATTACCGGCTGATACCTCGGCCACAGGCTGGGTGATCAACCACAGGCAGCCGCTGTTACGTCACAATATCACCACCGGCTATCACTTTTTCGAAGATGAACACCTGGTCACTCATGGCATCCAATCGGCCATGTTAATGCCGCTCCGGATCAAGGGGCAGGCCATCGGCACCTGGAACCTGAGCAGTCGTCAGATCGGAACCTATCATCCTGATGATTTGCAACTGGCTCAGGCCATGGCCGATCAACTGGCGATTGCCATTGAGAATGCCCGGCTATTCGAGGAAGTTCAGACTCAACGCGAACAACTCCGCCACTTAAACCAGCAAATTATCACGGCCCAGGAGGAAGAACGCCAGCGCCTGTCACGGGAACTGCACGATGAAGCCGGTCAATCTCTCACCGCTCTCAAAATTGGGTTGGAAATGATCCACGCCGATTTACCGCCTGATAACGAAGCGCTACGTCAAGGGGTCGCCGAAGCCGTCAGCCTGAGCGATCAGACCATGGAACAGTTGCGACTGTTGGCCAGGGATTTACGACCGCCGGCCCTCGACGTGGCCGGGCTCGATCCCACGCTGGAAGGTCTTTGCCGGGATTTTGGCCGGCGCACTAAATTATCGATTGAGTATGTCAGCGAGGCGATGAGAACACTTTCAGATACGGCCAATATCTGTCTATATCGTCTATTGCAGGAGGCCTTGACCAACGTGGCCAAACACGCTCAGGCTAATCACATCCGGGTTAGTTTAAGTCAGAAAGTCGATACCATTTGTCTAACCGTTGAAGATGATGGGCAAGGGTTTGAGCACGAGGCTGGGACAGCCTTAACCATGTCGAGAGGCATTGGCTTGATCGGCATTCGAGAACGTCTGGAGCTGTTAGGTGGTTGGTTGGAGATCGAGTCTGAGCCCGGCCAGGGCACCCGTCTCGAGGCGATGATCCCAACCGGGCGGATCTGAGCCTGTGGCCCACCGTCGAACGGAAGATCCGGCACCTGACACATGGCACTTGACACATAACATTTATTATCATGGGAGCTGGCTGAATGATTCGCGTAATTTTGGCCGATGATCATCACTTGGTTCGAAAAGGTATCCGTTCACTCCTGGAGAAAGCCGATGACATCAAGATCGTGGCTGAAGCCGAGGATGGTAGCGAAGCCGTCGACCTGGTGAAACGCCTGCGCCCTGATGTCCTGGTGATGGATATTGCGATGCCTCGCCTGAACGGCATCCAGGCGGCGGAGCAAATTGCTCATATGGGTAGCAGAACTGCGGTCGTCCTGTTATCGATGCACTCTGACGAAACATTGGTCCGACAGGCCAACCGGGTCGGCGTCAAAGGCTATCTACTCAAACGGTCGATTACCGAAGAGCTACTGCGCGCCATTCGAGTTGCCCGGTTGGGCGAATCTTATCTCAGCCCGGAGATTCCTGATCCACAGGAGATCGACCTGATGTACGGCCAGGTCAACAGTAAAGCGACCGATCGATTTGATCAGCTTTCGCCCCGCGAGCGCGAGGTATTGCAACTGATTGCGGAAGGATACACCAACAAAGAAACCGCGAGTATTTTGCAACTCAGTATAAAGACCATTGAAAAACACCGCTCCAGTCTGATGAACAAGCTGCATGTAAACGATTTGCCCAGCCTGTTGCGTATTGCTTTCAAGAATCGCCTGGTGTTTTTTGATAATTAACTTGTAAGACAAGGTTGAGAAGAGATCCCCTCAAAATCCCCGGATGGGGATTTTTTGATTCTCCACAGTTCGCATCGCCATGATCGAGACCGACTGCAACAATACGCTTCCCAAACCCTTCGAAGACAGCTTCCCATTTCACAATGAATATCGCCACAGTAGGGTTTCACCCCATGTGATGACCAACTCCGATGTGTCATAATGCGAGTAGTTCAATCTTAGCTCAGGAGTTGTATTGTGAAAAAGTTACTCAAACATAAATCCATCGTTATCGCTACACTACTCGCGCTCATAATTCTGGTCATTCAATTAACAACCGTCCAACAGCCGGCTCATGCCACTACCCTGGACGGATTTCCTGTCTTCCAATATCAGGGGATTGCCATCGATCCGGAAGATCTGAATTATAACCCCACCGATGAAATAATTTTCCCCAGCATCATCAAGGCCAGCGACTACTTTAGCGATCCGTTAGCCGCCTATTACCTTTATTACGCTCCTCACGACAAGCCGGGTGGAATCAACCTGGCCTATTCGGACTCACTGGATGGCCCCTGGACTGAGTATGCCCATAATCCAATTATTAGCAACGACTGGGCGCCCTATTACGCCGTCAGTCACGTCTCCGGCCCACACGCCATCTGGATTGAAAATAAAGAGGAACTATACCTTTATTTCCACGGCGAAAATAGCGTTACCCGGTTGGCTCGTTCTATCGATGGCATCGAATTCACCTACGACTCCAGCGTTGTCAGCAACGAAGATTTTGACGACATCACCGAAGCGTCCTACGCCAGGGTGTTCGAGTATACCATTCCTTCTAAGAACAATAAATACATCATGCTGCTGATGGGTAATCATGGCGGCTCAAGAAAGATTTATCTGGCCTGGTCCAATGACGGCAAAGCGTGGACGACCCGGCGCGAGCCGCTGATTTCGCCCGCCGCTGATGAAGGCGGTAATATTGCCGGTCCCTATTTTTATCCCTGGAATGGTAAGAATTACGTCATTCATCACAACTCTGATGGCACGCTGTACATCACCGAAGTTGGAGCCAATTTTGATCAAGAGATGCACCTGGGAATATTCTATCAAGACCCGGACGGGACCCGGGCTGCCTCCCCCTATTTTTTCAGCGAGGGCGACGTTCAGTATCTGTTTCATGTCCGGGGATCACGCAGCTACACCAACATTGCCTTCGCCAAATACGATCCCAACGCCCCGATACCCGTTAACCTGCCCGGTGAGACATCTCCCAATCCGGTCCAGGCCGGACTGCTGCTGAGCACGATCTTAATCGCCAGTCTTTTGGGCGGAAAACAAGCATTCAATATCGTTCGTTCTCCGAAGATCACCTCAATTATGCCAGCCATTCGTCTCAATGATAGGGTCGGTTCGCTCATATCGGGTTAGATTGTCATTTAAGAAGCTGCCCCAACGATGATGCCCACCTGAAGTAAAAGTCTACCAGGTCCCAATTAGCCAACTGCCCGGAAGCTGTCAGAGCTAACAATCCGGGCAGTTTTTTATTCTATCAGGCTCAACCGGTGATTCTAAGAGGCTGTCTGAAAAGTAGGAGTCCAAGGCTTGCCTTGTCAAGCCCCTTGCCTTGTCAAGCCCCTTGCCTTGTCAAGCTCCTTGCCTTGTCAAGCCCCTTGCCTTGCCAGCAAACCAAGGTTTGCACTCCAGTTTCATCACTTTTTAGATGGTTTCTAAGAGAGGCGGGTCGGTTTGAAATTGATCTGGGGCGTGGTACTCGCACGGATCGAGAAGGACGATAAGTCCCAGCAGGTTCAAGTTGGAAAGCCTGCGGTCTGTAGGAGTCGCTCAAGGATGTTACTGCTCCACCAGGGCCCACCACGGTTTCGTCTCCAGGGGTAATGGCACGCCTTTTAAAGCAATCAGGTGTGGGTTCTCACCGATTTCGCGCATTTGCTGCCAGGTAAAGAAACGATCCAGCGTTTCCTGGGGATAGACATGGCGCATGGCCTGGTACCAACTGGATACCCGGTCCGCTAAAGGTGAGTCGCGTTCAAGTCGTTTCTGGTAATGCCAATATTCGAAGGCCAGAAAGTGCCAGGTCCAACTGTACTCTTCATCGTCAAAGGACGAGATGCGATCCCAACCATAATCACGAGCCAGGGCCGTCATATCGACATAATAACCGGAGAAATTAGATTTTTCGATGCCACCTTGCTCCGGGGCAATCTCGGTTCGGGCGCGGGCGCTGTAATTCCAGGCGTTGGCTGTGAGCGGGCGACCGCAGCGACCATTCTGGTCGGCGCAGCGCAGGTAGATGCGCCAGTAGGTTTCGCCGCTGTAATCCTCACGGACGATCTCGTGGGCCAATTGCCCGTTTAGATGGTAATCGAACAGGGTATCAATGGCCCGGCCGCTCTTGTGCCAACTGGCATACTGGGAGGTTTCGCTGTACTGGCCGACGTCGCGTAAGGCATCGGACAACTGGCTTAGAAAATCGTAGCCTACTTCGTCTCGCAGCCGAAAGCGCCAGGCCAGAAATGAATCGTCAACGGTATCGGCCAGCCAGGGAGTGCCGGTGTCGACATCATTTAAGCGAAGCAGGTTGTACGGTTCCGCGCCCGGCTCATTGGGCGTCAAACGCTCTTCATAGAGCCGGGAGGGGCCGGTATCAAGCAGACTGGCGACCGGTTCGCCAAAGTTGATGGCCTGAGCCCGCCAGGTCAATCGACCCTGAATTCTTGAAACGTCATCGAGCCACTGAGGGAGTTCGTGGACATCCTCAGTACCTTGAATAGAGATGATGTCCTCATCCCAGCGATGAAAAACGGTCGCCAGACGTCCGCCATCAGGGCTCCAGGCCGGACCATCAGTGCGACCGAGCCAGGTCACCGGCTGAACCAAACCGCCCTCGGCTGGTCGGTTGGCAACTGAAAGCGTGAATACCTCGCGATCGCCCAAATCATTACCGACAAAGGCTAGTGTTTGGCCGTTCGGATGCCAGGCTGGCCATTCTTCGGCGGCGGAACTGTTCGTCAACCGAGTCACATCGCCGCTATTGACATCGACCAGAAACAGATCTTTATCCCCTTCCCGCCAACTGGTAAATGCAATCGTGTCGCCGGTAGGGTTCCAGGCCGGAGCGAAATCGCTGGCGGTCGAACCATCGGTCAAATTAATCGCTGGCTCGCTGCCCGCCGCATCGATCAGCCAGATATCCAGATCACCGGCCTGGTAAGACTCATAGGCCAGGCGCTCACCGCCGGGGCTCCAGGTGGGGGCGCCGTCATAATGGGGCGAGTTCGTCAGGCGGGTCTGTTCCCCCGTCAGCAGATCGAGCACGTAAACATCCCAATTATTATCACGCCGCGAGGCAAAGGCGATTTTGGCGCCGTCCGGCGCGTAGACGGGGTCCGTATCTTCAAAGGGATCATTGGTCAACTGGCGCGGATCGGACCCATCCGGCGCAATGCTGTAGATGTCCCAATACCCATTGCGAAGCGCAGCCAGGGCAATCCGTTCGGCTCCCGGCTGCGTTTGACCCCGTATTGGGGTTGAGGTAAAAATCAAGGATAACAAACCGATGAATACAACAAAACCCTTTAGCTTTTTCACCAATCGCTCACCCAAAATCCAATCCACCATTCACACTTCATCCCCTTCAGCTATGTGCCATCGAGCGCCGGAGCAGCAGCCAGGCCCCGACAAATAAAACACTGCCGAAGGCAAATAACCAGGCCAGCAAGAGCAGTTGCATAGGGTCACCCCGGAGCATCACGTCCCGATATAAAAGAATAGCGTAGGTGACAGGTAGTGCCCAGGAGATGACGCGAACCGGCTCCCACAACGTTTCCAGGCTCAAGAAGAAGCCGCTAAAGAAGACACTGGTCAGCAAAACGATCATCGCATATTGCACGGCCTGGATATCGGTGTCCGACACCAGTGAGATCAGAAACCCGATGCCGAGCGAGGTTAGCAGCAGGCCCAGGGTAATGATCGCCACGCTGAACCAACTGCCCAGCATCGGCGTACCCAGGCCGAAAACAACCAACAAGAAGAGGACGATGGCCAGGACTCCGCCAAACAGCAAATAGCTCAGATACTTACCCACCAGCGCCTCAAAGGCCGATAAGGGCGACACATAGAACAACTCCATCGCCCCTAGCTGGCGTTCGCGAACCATCGACAGCCCGGCGAAAGTAATGGCCAGGTGCTGCAGCAATAGGGCCACGACCGAGGGGGCAAAGAAGCCAGCCACACCGGGGACGATGGTGGCGATGCTGGTCGCCTCGCTGCGAAAGGGGCTGATCAGGACTCTGGGATCGATATCCAGAAACGTGTCCAGCCGGGTTTTAATATTGGCCAAATCGACCTCAAGTTGGGCTAAAATTTCCAGTTTGGCGATATAGTCATCGGCTGTCTCGCCAAGTTGTTCGAGTTCGTTGGTGTTTTCGACGATGTCGGACAGACGGCTTCGAGGCGGCTCTACCGACTCGCTGCCGGTGGTATCGTTCAGGGCTTGCAGAATGGTATCATTAATATTCAGCCGATCCCCGACAGCGATATCTACCTGGTCGATCTGGTGGTCGAGGTCTTTCAAACGAGCCTGGGCCGCTTCACTATCACAGCTTGCTTCGTTTCCGGGTTCGTCCAGTACCTGGGCACAGCGTTCCAGCAGCCCTTGGAGTGCGCTGGCGCTGGTCTGAGCCGTTTCGAGCCGCTCCTGAGCCTGCGAGATATCGGCCTGGCCGGCCGAGGTGACAAAGCGCAAGATGCGGCGGTTGATCTCGTTGACGTACACCCGGCCAAAGACATTGATGTAATCGGTTTGCAGCGGATCGATCTCGTGATGGTACAGTTGCAGAATAGCCTGCTGGTTGTTTTGAACCGTTTCGTATGCATCGGCAGGCACGACCGTGATCAAGTCGATCTCACCCTGGCGCAGGCTTTCGCGGGCGCTGTCGATGTCATCGGTGATGCCAATGAAGATCAACTGCTGGCCCAACGTAGAGGCATACTCCTCGATCTTTTCGGCCAGAGTCTGGTTGCCTTCGACAAAAACAATAGTACGTAGGGCGCGGGCCTCATTCCGGTAGCCAATCCCGAAAAAAAGCAAGATCAAAAATGGCCCCAAGACCAGGGTCAACACCAGCAGTGGTTGGCGTACGACGACAAATATCTCTTTGCGTAAGAAGGCCGATATCCGGATTACGATACGAGGCGGCTGCCTATTCATCGGTAGGGACCTCCTTGACCAATTCGACAAAGACATCATCAAACGGGGGCAGATACTCTTCGATGGACTTGGCCGTCGCGTACTCGTGCTGGCACCATTCCAATAAAGCCGGGATCGCCGTGCTGGCCTTATCGACGATCAGACGAATGCCATTGTTGTCATTAAGTCGGGTTACCTTGCCAGTCACGAACGGCAATTTGCTTAAGGTCTTCAGATCTTTGTAGGTCAGGCGTTCCTCGGTGTGTAGGTCGACGACCTCGCCGCCAAAAGCGTGCTGGCGCAAGCCTTCGGGCGTTTCAACCATAAGCAGCCGGCCCATGGCCATAACGCCGACATAATCGCAATAGGCCGCTTCACCCACGTATTGGGTGGTCACGAAGAGGGTGCTGCCGGCCTGCTGTAACTCCTTGAAATGATCCCACAAGCGGCGGCGCAGCACCGGGTCGATGCCGGCTGTAGGCTCATCGAGAAAGATCAGTTCCGGGTCATGGACCAGGGTCGCCGCCAGACTCAAGCGCCGCTGCATACCGCCGGACAGGTTGCGGGCTAACTTGCTCTTATGCTCGGTCAGTTGCACGAAGGCGAGCAACTGATTCAGCCGTTCCTCCCGATCAAAACTCATGCCGTAAATCGAAGCAGCAAAGTTAAGATTTTCCCAGACGGTTAGCTCCGGGTAAAGCGCAAATAGCTGCGGCATATAGCCGATTTTGGCCCGTGTATCCTGTTTGAACTCGGTCGGGGGGAGGCCCAGAACAGTGACCCGTCCGGCGTTGGGCCGGTAGAATCCGGTCAGCAGCCGAACCGTCGTCGTCTTGCCCGAGCCGCTGGGGCCGATAAAGCCAAAGATCGAACCACGCGGGATCTCAAAAGTGACCCCCTGAACGGCCGCCTCCTGGCCAAACTGCACCGTCAGCCCTTCAACCTTGATGATGATCTCAGCCGCTGTGGTGGTGGCGGGTTTGGCCATGGTCGATGATGCTGCCTCGGACATCGTGGGTTATTCCAAATTTGAGATGGTCTGGTCGAGCGAGATCAAGCCCAATCGCAGTTGTTCGAGGTAAGGCGCTAGCTCGGTCTCGGCGATGTTGATCGAAATCGGTACCTGTACGTCGATCGGGATCGTGGTCGAAAAAGGAATCGTCCGATCGATTGAAACCGGGATGTTAAGGTTGATCGGTACCTCCAGATCGATGGGCACGGTCACGTCGGTGGGGATTTCAAAGCCGCTCTGCAAAGGGTCGATCAAAACCGTGGTTTCGATCTCCTGTTGGATGGGGATCGTTGTATCAATCGGGACCTCGATGGTCTCATCGATGGGGATTTCCAGTTCGATTGGGAAATCCTGTTGAATCGCGACTTGAAACTCAATCGATGACTGCTGGAACGTTTCCAACTCGCCGATGGCTTGAGTCAGGGATTCGTGAGCCAGGGATTGGAAGCGGCGCAGGCCGGTCTGGACCCGCTGCTGAAACAGCCACCACTGCCATAACAGGAATCCATTGAGAGCCAGTGAAAGTAGGACCAGAATAAACAGGATAACAACAGCGGTTTTCGCGCCTCTGGACATTGATGCCCCCTCAGGTTAATTTTTACGGCGTACAGCCCCACAGTTGTAGCAAAAGTTCGAATCGGCTCGCAGGACCACCCCGCAATTGTAACAATAGCCACCTGTCGCTTGGGTCTCAGCCGGTTGTTTGACCGGTTCAGACGGCGGCGAGCTTTCAGAAATTGTCTTCCGCTTTGAAGGCGAGCCGGGCCTGCGCCGGCTTCCACGCCGGGGAGTAGGGGAAGCTGTACCTTTATTGAACCGTCCAGACCACAACCAGTAGCCCCCGGCCGTCAACAGTAGAGCGACCCCGGCGCCAATCGAAACATAAGCCAATGTTTGGTTTGTCGCCACCGGCGGCTCAGATCCAGCGGCCAGATCTGCCGCGTGTTCCGAGACACCCACGCCGAAACGTTCCACCGATAGCGCGTCGGTGCTGCGCTGATACGTTGCCGATAGTTCAAAGCTCTCACCGGGGTTCAGGCCCGTCATTTCAATCAGATTGTATGTCAGATCGTCATTGCCAATGAATGTCCGACTCGGCGGCGGTGTCAGCGAAAAACCTTGCGCCTGGAATGGTTCCTGAATTTCAAGATTGGTCGCCCTGATCGCATACGACGCCGTAAACTCGAACGTCAACTGCCGCGTCTGGCCCTGGCGAGTGATGATATTTGGATCGTAATATTCGAAATGAACCCCTGGCGATGAGGTAGGAAACGTCAGGTATAGGTCGTCGCCGTCGTAGCGCAGGTCGACTTCCTCAGCTCTGACTTCGACGAGCTGACCATCTTGTTGGATGGCGACGGCATGCATGGCCTCGATGTAACCCGGCAGCCGAAAAGTCAATTCGGCCGGCAGGGGTGTCTCCGGACTCAATTCGGCTCGATAAATAACCAGTACCTCGGGCCGGTCATACTCCGGCCAAAGTTCAATCAGCAGATTGTCTATGTGAGGGGTAGCAGCCTGGGCTTGGGCCACCACAGAGGCTAATAGAGTCAACGCCAGGGTCAGGAAACATATCCAATAACTTTTAGGTGGGTCCCGTTCCATAAAAGCCCGCTTCTATAGCCAATCTAAGCCTCAAGAGTGTCTTCTCAATAAGTAGGGGCGTACCCTTGCGGTTGCCCCCGGGGCAGGCGCAGGACCATGCCCCTACCCCGAATTATCGAGAAGATACGTCCGATTATAAATCAGCACCCGCTGGATGTAAAACTTGGCCGAATAATATTAACTCACAATATCCACATTTCACAATTGATCATGCCCCACTTACCCCCAATATCCCATTGAAATTTCCACTTAACACTATTATACTAGAGTTACAGCGTGAATATCGTACATTAATAAGGTGGCTCAGACTCAACTATCTGATATCCACAAGGTGGTCATCAAGCCGTTTTGCCGGCTGAGAAATGACCTCAACCTGGATCTTGACCCGAATGAAGCATAAGCAACGACCATCTGACATCGACCATCACAATTATTTTGAGCAGTGGCTGGCCCAGGGCGAACAAGAACTGCGCCGGGTCACCGATGGTCATGGCAGCCGGTCGACTGGTCCGGCCTATACTGCGCCAGACAGAGGCAAAGAAACCCTGGCCGCCATACTGATCGCCGGCGTGATCTTGATCCAAATTGTGGGCCTGATGATTGCCTTGCTCCTGATGACGCCGTTGGGCCGCTGGGCTATTCAACAAGGCCCAACCGAAACTGTCAGCCAGCTTCCGCCTGCCCCGCCCGAGCCGATTTTACCGGCCTCGACGCCGGCGCCGGTCGATCAACCGGCCCCACAGGTTGCCGAAACACAGCCAGCCCAACCTGAGCCGTCCCCACCGGCCAGCGTTGAACCGGCTACGTTGCCCCAACTCAAGCCCTCTCCAATACGACTGCGCGGCCTGGAAATCACCCAGGGTATTCAAGTCTTCAATGAACCTGAAGACCCACAATGCCCCCCAGACCCGAACCATCCCAATCATATATTCTGCAACAACTCGATTCCATTGGTCGCGGGCCGGCATACGTTGGTCCGTGTCTATCCGGCTTGTAACGGTGATTGTCCTGCCTCAGAGATCGTGGTGCGGCTGCGACTTCTCAAGGATGGTCAGGAACAGGCTAACCTGGCCCGTAACCTGTCCGCCGAAACATTGCGCCAGGTCAGCAGCCTGCCCTTGCCAGACCTGCGGGTCAGTCTGCCGCATTCGGTCAATTTCGAGTTTTTTCCGCCTCCGGCCTGGATGTCGGGGCAGATCACATTTGAGGTCGAAGCTATTCCGGTTGATGCGGTCGAAACCGCGCCGGTCAGCCTGGCCTTGAGTAAAAACTTTGTTGTCCACAAACCGCTGCGGATCGCCTACCTGCCGATCCAATACCAGGGTCTCAGGCCGCCGGAGCCGGGCGATATTGATTACTGGCTGCAGCGTCTATACCCGGTCGCGGACATCGAATATTATCGACTGCCCGTGCCTGAATTGGTCTGGGAAGGGGAATTGAGCAAGAGCGAAATCCTCAGCAAGCTCTTATACACCTACTGGTTGTTTGCCCAGCACCAGCCCAGCGAGGAGTGGCCCGATCAGCTTTTTGGCTGGCTGCCCCAGGAGTTTTACAACGGCGGCGTATCGGACCCGTTCTGGTGTCCCAACTGTGCCGGTCCTCATTCCAGCCGGGTTGCCTTTGGCGGTCTGCGTCCGGAGCAAGATATCGGCGGGCCGCGCATCTTAGTTCACGAGATCGCTCACAATCTGGGCGCGCAGCATGCCTGGTCGCCGACGTTCCAGGAAGACGCCTTTTGTTTCAAGGCCGAAGGGGCCGACATCCGGGTTGATCCCGAATGGCCCTACACCCAAACACCCCATATTCAAGAGGTCGGCATCGATCTGTACAGTAATCCCCCGGTTGTTTATCCGCCCTCCTTTTACGATATGATGGCCTACTGCGCTCGCCCCTGGATTTCGCCCCACACTTACCGCAAACTCTTTGACAGCCCTTTCTTGCAGCCTGACCAGGCAGCCGCGTTACCTCTGGCCAACTTCAAACCGCAGGCCGAAGTCAACGAGCAGGGAACCTTACTGGTCAGCGGCGTCATCTATCCGGATGGCACCGTTTCGCGGCCGGAAATCATCCGTCTCGGCGGCGAGACGGCCGGAGCCTTCAATCCGGCGCTGGAATTTGCGCCACCCCCCGGCGATGATTACTGTCTCGAGGTGCAGCGCCGTAACAGCAGTAACCCGATCCGGCGCTGCTTTGACGCCGGTTTTCTGGACCTGGAAACCGGCCAGTCAACCGCGTCTAATTATTTCTTTACCATGCCTAACATTGACCCGGCCGAGGTAGCCAGCGTGACTCTCAGCAAGAACAGGGTGGCCTTGGTCGTAACCGGCCCCAGCAACATGCCCCCCGAGGTCAGGGTCACCTTTCCAAATGGCGGCGAAAATCTCGACGGTCAGGAAAACATTACCTGGGAAGCGGGAGACGCCGATGGCGATGCCCTACACTTCGACGTACTCTACAGCCAGAACGGCGGTCAAAGCTGGCTGCCGCTGGCCGTCCGCTTGAGTCGGGCACAGTATTCTTTCAATACGAGTCAACTTTCTGCCAGCACCAATGCTTTGATCCGGGTCATGGCCTCTGATGGATTTTACACCAGTATTGATGAGTCGGACGCGTCATTTAGCATCAAAGCGGCTCAAGGAAATAGCCTCAGCATACTTGGGCCGGCCACAGTTGAACAAAGCCAGACGTTCGAGATCGCCATCACGGCCAATCAAATTGGCGGGCCTGGCCTGTACGGCGTGCAGTTCAAGCTGAACTTTGATCCGGTCCGGCTCAGAGTTGACAACGTTCGCTTGCACCCCGACCTGGATATCGTGGCCAATCAAATGATCCAAAATGAAGCAGGTCTGGTGACGATTGTAGCCAGCCGCCAGGGCCGTGTCCCGGCCTTGACCGGCGATATGACCCTGGCTACCGTGACGTTGACGGCGCTCTCAGGCCCCGTCGAAACCAATCTTAACCTCACCGATGTCAAAGCCGGGGCTCAAAACGGCTCGCCCCTAACGTTCACCGCAATTCAAGAATTCTATCTCCGTATCTCTGAATAGAATAGACCCCTTAAAGCGATACAGCTTGGAAACCGCTGCTATTGGTGGTAAAATAGATTTGGCTAGCGATGGTTATCTGACAGTTGGCTATTCGGGTCGGGTCGAAATTCCACGGTCACGTCGATGGGGGTCCTTGCTATGGCAGCAAACCTTAAAAATATGAGGCTAGAGCAATCTGTATTCCCTAACCTGGGTTACATTCCGGGTTTCTTTGCCCAACCGGTTCGTCTATTCAAATCGTATGACCGGAGCAACCTGCGTCCGGATCTAATAGCCGGCATCACCATTGCTGTTATTTTGCTGCCACAAGCAATTGCCTTTGCCTTGATTGCCGAACTGCCACCCGAAATGGGGTTGTATGCCGCCATCGTCGGGGCCATTATCGGCGCGTTGTGGGGGTCGTCCAATCAGAGTCACACCGGGCCGACCAACGCCATCTCCCTGCTGGTTTTATCCGTATTATTAACTGTTGCCACCCCGGGTACCCTGGAGTTTGTGGTGGCAGCGGGCTTAATGGCCGTCATGGTCGGCATTTTTCAACTGATCATGGGCCTGGCCCGTTTGGGCGTGCTGGTTAATTTTGTGTCGCACTCCGTAATCGTTGGCTTTTCCAGCGGCGCCGGTGTTCTCATCGCTTTCAATCAATTGCGCACTCTATTTGGGCTGCACTTTTCAAGCCACAACCTGGTGGAAACCCTTTACGGTGTCGCGATCAACCTGCTAAACACCCATACCCCCACCGCGGTCTTAGGTATCGGCACGATCGTGCTGATTGTGATCCTGCGAAAGATTAACCCTAAACTGCCAACGGCTCTCATCAGTATGGTTGTCGCCTCAGGGTTTGTATACGTTTTGAGACTGAACGAACAAGGGGTCGACGTGATCGGGCAACTGCCCAACAGTCTGCCTCCCCTGGCCAGCATACCGCTCTTCGATCTGGACTTCATCGCCCGCCTGTCCACCGGGGCCCTGGCCGTTGGGGCGATCGGCCTGGTAGAAACCACGGCCATTGCCCAGTCGATTGCCTCTCAAACCGGCCAGCGCCTTGATAGTAACCAGGAGTTTGTAGGCCAGGGTTTGGCTAACATCGCGGCCGGGTTCTTTTCGGGCTATGCCTGTGCCGGCTCATTTTCACGCTCCGCCGTTAATTTCAAAGCGGGCGCTCGAACACCGTTTAGCGCCATTTTCTCCAGCCTGTTCGTGCTAGTCGCTATGTTTACCCTGGCTCCCCTGGCGGTTTATCTACCCCGAGCCGCACTGGCTGGTGTCCTGATCGTGACGGCCTACGGTATGATCGACCGGGTTGAAATAAGCCGTATCTGGCAGGGCACCCGAGGTGATGCCATCATCATGCTGGTCACCTTTTTGGGGACCTTATTGCTACATATCGAATTTGCGGTATTACTTGGTATCTTGCTCTCATTTGCCCTATACATTATGAAAACGAGCGTGCCCCGCGTCTATTCGGTGCTGCCCGATAAGGACTTTAAGCACTTCACTCAGCAGAAACCCAATCAGCCATCGTGCCCCCAGTTGGGCATCCTAAAAATCTCGGGCGATTTGTATTTTGGGGCCGTCAGTCACGTCGAAGAAGCCGTCCATCACCATCTGGTCACCCATCTCGATCAACGCTTCTTGCTCTTACGCATGGAGGGTGTCAACCAATGCGACTTCAGCGGTATCCATGCGCTTGAAGCGATTCGACGTCTTTGTCAAGAACGGGGAGGTGACCTGTTTTTCATGAAGGTCCAAAAACCGGTCTTGGAGGTGATGAAAACAACTGACTTCTATAAAAAGCTGGGGCCTGATCATTTTCTGGCAGAAGATGAAGCCATTGGACATCTCTTCTATAAAGTCATCGATCCGGCTATTTGTATTTACGAATGTAGTGTGCGGGCTTTCGGCGAGTGTCAGAATTTGCCGAAGCGCACCTTCGTACTCGATGGCATTCCCCTCTACACGTCGGCCCCGCCTCCGGATAGTATTGCCGGTATCGTGCCTGAGGAGCTATGGCAGAAACTGCGCTATGGTCCCAGCCTGGTTTCGCCGCTCATTATCGATGTCCGCGAGCCGCGTGAATTCAGACAAGGCCATATTCCCCAGGCCCGTTTAATGCCACTGCCTCAAATCCTGGCCAATGCGAAAGATTTGCCCTATGATCGTGAAATCATCCTGGTTTGTCGGGGTGGCCGGCGGAGCGCTCGGGCCGCGTACGCCTTGCAGCAGAAAGGCTATAACAAAGTGTCCATTCTTAGAGGTGGCATGCTGGCCTGGGAAACGGCTGGCTTCCTGGAGGCGATTGATCAGTAAGCTGGGACAAGAAACCAGGATAGTGATAAGCCTCAAGGAGGAAAGGCTATGAGCGACTACCCATCACGCAATATAGGTCTCGACTTGATCCGGGTCACGGAAGCCACCGCCCTGAGTGCCGGTCGTTGGTTGGGTTTAGGCAATCGAGATGAAGCGCATCGAGCTGCTTCGGAAACAATGGCGATAGCCCTGAGTGAAGTCGACATGGATGGCTATATTGTGATCGGCGAGGAGGGCCGGCTGGGAGAGCACTCGCCGCTTGATACCGGCCAACGAGTTGGGACTGGCAACGGCCCGGCAGTCGATGTGATTGTCGACCCGATTGATGGCACCGAGTCGGTCGTTCATGGCCGGCCCGGCGCGATTTCGGTCGTGGGGGTGGCTCCACGTGGCTCGATGTGGTCGCCGCAGTCGGCGATCTATATGGATAAAATCGTGGTCGACCGGAATGCGGCAGCGGCGCTGGTGCCCGAATGTTTGGATGCACCCGTGGCCTGGACTCTGGCCCTGGTCGCTCGCGCCAAAGATAAACCGGTCCGCGACCTGCAAGTGATCGTTTTAGACCGGCCTCGCCACAGAGATCTGATCGAAGAAATTCGGACGGCCGGCGCCCGTGTCTTGCTCCAGTTTGATGGTGATACGGCCGGCGCCCTGGTCACGGCAACGCCTCACATTGGCGCGGATATCCTCATGGGCATTGGCGGAGTACCGGAGGGCGTGACTGCGGCCTGTGCCGTAAAAGCCATGGGGGGCGGCATGCTGGGGCGGCTGGCCCCTCAAAGCGATCAAGAGCGTGAAGCCATTGAAGCCGCCGGGCTCGACACGCGACGTATTCTGACCTGCGACGAGTTGGTCAGCAGTAATAAAATCTTCTTTGCCGCCACCGGGGTTACCCATGGCCCCTTGCTGTCCGGGTTACGGTATCGAGGCAAAGAGGCCGATACCTACTCCCTGGTTATTCGGGGCGAAACGGGTACCCGCCGTCTTATTCACTCCGAATACGGCAGAATCGACGATATCGTGGTGCATAGTGAAAAATTACCAAAAGGCGAATTGTTAACTTGACGAATATTGGCTAACATGGTAAATTGTATGTCGTCCCATAGGATATTTTCTATGGGGTCTCGTTAGATTCAAGAAATAATGATTAATGTCAATACCCATTCACAAAAATGCCACGTTGTTATGTCATTTTGACTAGTGTTGAGGGGGAGAATCTACCATAGCCAAGCGAACACGAAAAGATATTACGACTCGTAAATCCAAAGACGCACGACGAGTTAATGACGAAATCACCGCGCTGGAAGTCCGTCTTATTGATGGGGCGGGTGAACAGTTGGGCACTATGAAAACCAGTGAAGCGCTGGCAATTGCCCTGGAACAAGGTACCGATTTAGTCGAAGTTGCGCCAGGCGCCAAGCCTCCTGTTTGCCGGTTGATGGACTACGGCAAGTTTTTGTATGAGGCGCAAAAGCGAGACCGGGACGCCCGTAAATCTCAGACCAAAGTAGAAATCAAAGAGATTAGACTGCGTCCCAAAATTAGCGAACATGACCTGGATTATAGATTACAGAATGCTCGCAAATTCTTGGAACGGGGCGCTAAAGTCAAAGTCCGTCTCCGTTTTCGGGGCAGAGAAGTTACCCACCCGGAAGTCGCCAGAGACCTGATGCAGCGGGTGGCCGAACAACTCAGCGACGTTGGTCAGGTTGAAAAAAGACCTTCCATGGAAGGCATGACCATGTTAATGATCCTTGGTCCAAATTAATAAGATGATGTAAGCGTTCAGTAGCCGCTCGATATCCAGCAGGTGGCATCCATTGTTATGAGGGCCTCCTGAAACCTGAATTCATGACGGTTTCATTACTTTAAGGAGGACCTGCCATTCTTTAGAGGAGTTTGATGTTGGAGAACGACGCCGGGGCCTGAACGTTTCTTTTTGTCTCGAATTATTCAACATGGGAGTGTATAAAAGGATAGCCCAATGCCAAAAATGAAAACCCATAAATCAACGGCCAAGCGTTTTAAATATACCGGTTCCGGTAAGCTGATGCGGACTAAAATTGGTAAGAGCCACTTGCGCCGCAAGAAAAACAAGCGAGTAAAGCGCCTGTTTGACCAAATGATCGAAGTGACCAATCTCGGCGCGCGTAAACGCGTGCAAAAGCTGATCCCATACGCCAAAAAAGGTAAGAACTAAGCGAGGTATATTGTGAGAGTAAAAGGGGGTCCTCAGACCCAACGGAGACACAAAAAAGTCCTGGCTGTGACCAAGGGCCAACGCGGCACCAAGCATCGCTTGTACAAGCGAGCCAACGAAGCCATGATGAAATCTCTGGGGTACGCTTACCGTGACCGCCGGGTTCGTAAGCGCAATTTCCGCCGCTTGTGGATTACGCGCATCAACGCGGCCGCGCGTCAAAGCGAAATGAGCTACAGCCAATTTATGCATGGCCTCAAGCAAGCCGGAGTTGAATTGGATCGTAAAGCCTTGGCCGATATCGCCGTCAATGACGCCTCCAGCTTTCAACAGTTGGTTGAAATAGCCAAAGGCACGGCGGCTTAAACCTTCTGCGCAGGCTGAAAACCGATGATATCAAAAAAGGCGGGACTATAATCCCGTCTTTTTTGTTTCAAGGATGGGTTGAGATGATATTCGCTCATGATCCAACCAACTGGGGATTCAAGCGAATAACCACCTCCAATAGAATGATGACCGAAAATACCCCCAGCATTAGGAGCAGTGTGATCATGATGGCGATTCGTTGTTCGGTTGTCAGCGGCTCCTTATCCGGCAGTTGCAGCGGAGGCGCTTGGCGATGGAAGAGCCACAAAGAAGCCGCCGCCAGCGGGACCGCGGCCGCGCCGGCGATCATAAGCGCAGCATCACTAATGTCGGGCATCGCTTCAGGAATGACCAGAAATGGCACGGTCAAACCATTATAAAGCGCGTGAATCACAACGGCCGGCCATAACGAGCCGGCCCGAAAAACGATGATACCTAACATGATCCCAACCAGGCTCAAGGGCACTGTTCCGCTGAGTTGAGCGTGCTGGAACGCGAATAGAAT
>Ga0302046_10001287_pt1 | contig 23549 bp, 37 predicted proteins | sample RVTome_11_FD_200261 | JGI IMG/M metagenome (GOLD analysis project Ga0302046, IMG submission 200261) | Soil microbial communities from uranium-contaminated site in the Upper Colorado River Basin, Wyoming, United States - RVT147D111 (version 2) ... | reverse complement strand
TTAGCTCAGAAATATCATTGTACTGAAACGAAACTTTGTTCGAATGGCCGTCATACAAATAAATTGTTTTCATGGTTTTTGATGTTTTAGTTTGACAAAAACCCACCCACTATTTCTAGTGGGATGTTTCGATGCTTTTAGCATTGATCTTTGGCCCTGCATCTCCCTTACTTAATCTGGTTAGAACATCTACCAGAAAGGGTACCACCCCTCGTAAGTTTGCGTTTTGGGTATAATATGTCCCGCTCATCAGTTTGTCGGGTCAAAGTGCTTTTTAAAAACCTTATGAAGGCCTCCTGCTCGCTACGTTTCACAACGATGACCGCAAACTATTATGAGTCCTTAGTGTACCTGTTAATATCCGTGTAACACCATGGGAAGTTAAGCACTTCAAAGGAGGGAGCGAATTGTGGGCCCATCTGGCCCCCGCGTTGTTGCGTCAATTCGATATGCAATGATCGTAGGTTTTACTCAAAGCACCAAAACAATACGCAAATAATTTTTACGCGATGAGCGTAACTTGCTCACAGTCAGTGAGATTATTTTTCTGGTTGGTCTATTGGAAAATGCTTGTCGAGTATCATGCGATGGTTACTCTCCATCATTTTCATGATCAGGTTCATGCGATGCGTGGGAGTGAAGGCATGGTACGGGAGAGGGTTGAGAAAATGAAGCTTCAGTAGTTCCCCTATACGGGTAGAAACCTCTCGTGGTGTGAATATTAATAGCCGTGGTGCATGTTCGTGCTTTGCAATCCAGTCATACAGGTCTGTATAGGTGAATGTACTTTGGTTGGTGTATGCGCAATATGAATGTACGCAACAAAGAAACCTCATAGAGGCAGGTCTAAGTTTTTGTCCATACTGTTGCTGGAATCCCTTGCGGGTATGTTCCATCGCCACGTCGAGCGTATAATAGGAGTACGCAATACCAACCTTTTGGATATTCCAGTTTCGGTATACCTGCGAGGTCTTTCTATGGTGCTTGTGTATACGTCTTTTGGCCTTGTCGGCGAAAACTTTGGCCCGTTTTTCGTAATGCTTGCGGTCGGATGGGATGATTTTTTTGTATGCTTGGCCGGATGGATGTGGTGTTTTCATCGTCTTGTTGTTTAGTTTGCCAATAATTTATCACAGTCAATGAGATTATTTTTCTGGTTGCTAGAAAAAGCTTGTTCGAGTTATGATGATTTCGTCAGGTTATAGGCTGACTTTTGGTCGTAGTTTGTCAGGTTATAGGCTGACTTCAGTGCTGGCTATCGGGATGGATTATAGCGTTGCGGTTGTTAGGTATATGGACACGCGGATATGCAACCGAATGGCTGCATATTCCCAATGTGTATTTGTTGTCTGGTTTATAGGTCAGACAACGTGTTTTTTCTCTCAATACTACTGATAATCAACTGTTTACATTATTAGGTCAACCTTCCAAGGTAGACCGGTGCGGTCATTTCGCCTTGCCATCCAATACCTTAATTTCGTTCTCATTTCCCCTATTTTCCTATTTTTTTTGCCAGAAATGAACCCCCACCCCCCTCGAAATTCGCGTTTTTCCTTTTCGTTTCGTCCCCGTCAGGTATATAGGTCGCCACTTTTGTAGGAGCCCAAATCCTGGGTAAAATTAACACTTAAGATTCTCGCGTAAGAATTACGACATGCAGGGCTTTAACAGGGGCTCTGTGGCGGTAGATCTCCAAAAACACAGCTTCCCCTGCGCCTAAAAACTGTGGTCGTTCTCTGTGCCTGTAATTGGCCCCATAATACATCACCTTAACCTTTTTATCGAAACAACCCTGCTCGCCTTGTCCGTGATACACCTATCAGGCGTCCCCTCTTCGTTTTGAAGTGTTGTTCTGCCAGTTTTATATACCTTAAACTTGACATTAGTGGATATTTTTACTCCGAAAAGCTGTTCTACCTCCTCATCATTGAAACTCAATAACGGCTTTGGTGTCACACCCTGTGTTTTGAAATGCTGTTCTACCATACGTGTCTCGTTTCATGGGTCGGCTGAAAGGTGTCACACCCTGTGTTTTGAAATGCTGTTCTACCTGTTGGCTGTGCCCTGCATGAAAGGAATCTGGTGTCACACCCTGTGTTTTGAAACGCTGTTCTACCCTATAGCATGACCGTACTCGACCGCGCGTGGGTGTCACAGCCTGTGTTTTGAAACGCTGTTCTACCAACTCAAGGACACAATTCTTGTCGGGGTCCGGTGTCACAGCCTGTGTTTTGAAACGCTGTTCTACCCAACTACGTTGACACTGATCTTCAAAAGTAGGTGTCACAGCCTGTGTTTTGAAACGCTGTTCTACCAGACCAAGACACACCAAAACCCCTAAGTATGGTGTCACAGCCTGTGTTTTGAAACGCTGTTCTACCAGACCGGTGTGCTGGTGTATAGAAAGCTGGGGTGTCACAGCCTGTGTTTTGAAACGCTGTTCTACCAGTACTGATCGATCATCCCGAGGATGTGTGGGTGTCACAGCCTGTGTTTTGAAACGCTGTTCTACCTATTGTGTTGAGGGGCATCAAAGACGTCTAGGTGTCACAGCCTGTGTTTTGAAACGCTGTTCTACCTCCGTCTTTATATATGCCTGAATATCATGGTGTTGCAGTGAGTATTCATCTTCAAGAACCGACCAAATAAGCCTATAACTTAACCATAGATGGCGATTTTCTGAATCGTACTCCCACAAAAAATCCTCACCCCTGAACCCAAAAATTGAATTGGGATATGTTTCCTTACACATTTTAACCGAATCCGTCCGAAGAATTAGCTCCCAAAATCGCTCTTCTTTTGATTTTTTTGGTTCGCTTCCTATGACGGTTCTTAATTTCTTCGCTTCTGCCTCTAAGGCTGTAAGGCGCTCAAGTGCTTCTTGTTTGTTTATGAATGCCGGTTTGTTGGATAAATCCATGATATTAATGTTAGGTTAAATTTCGGTTAAATTAATTTCTCCATGCTCACCCAGTAAACACTTCTTGCCCCCCAGCCAAGGAAGATTCCAAGAGATGTTTGAGCACTACATCTTCTTTACCAAGTTAACAAACCCTCTCTGAGGGGGCGCAAGGCATTATCGCACATGGATATGTCTGCCATTACTTTCTTTTAAATTGATTTAAATTAAAACTCAACTCTTCTCCTGTAAGTGCGAAATAAAGGTTTTGGAGCTGATGTACATACAGGGGTTCAGCATAGGGGTGGTCATCAATTTTTAAGAACCAAGCACCCAATTCAAATTCTAATGGCAGACCACTATACTTATGGTGGTAATAACGACTTCCTTTTAATTCAAAACCAGCTCTTTCCAGCCATTCAGGAGTAAGAAGGATGGGTTCAAGACCATTATAATAAAACAGCTCTCCGTAATTCTCCAACAGACAAGATTCACTACCGATTTCTATCACAAAATCAAAATCTTCCCCGAATTGATCGGAGTACTTTACCATGTTCCCTATGCGGAGTTCGTTAGCTTCCATTTTTCAACCCTCTCCAGACTCGTTCAAGCTCTCCGGATAATACAACAGCGTCGGATTTTTCTTATGTATCTCGATGTATGGGTACCTCTCTTTGAATTTTGCTACATCAAACCCCTTAGTTATTAAATGAACTCCATTTGGCGTTGGAACAACAGAGATTATTTTTCTTTGATAAAACGGCATACAATGCACGTTTATATAAAATGCCATCTCTGCGTTCGATCCATTAAACTTATCGACATCAACATCAACAATCCATCTTTTCTCCCTCGCCTTAACGCTTCCAACGACAGAATCAAAAACATATTTCTGATTAATTTGGCCCGACTTAATTCTATCGGCAATCGCAACAATCATATCCATCGCCACGTCCTTGTGGTTTTGTTTTTGAATATGGATATACACCCTTGCACGAAACATTTCTGCCAACTTTTTTATCTCATCGTACCGTTTCTCCAAATGTTCAGTCGAGTCAATGCAGTACGATTTGATTGTCCTCACTGACTGGTGATTCGCCTTGTCCGTGGTCTGATCTTTCTTGCGTACAAATATATATAGCATGTAAAAATCACCCTCATCATCGAAACTCAATAATGGCTTTATTATGTCTATGTTATCAATCATCTTTTTTCAACTATGTGACGCGAAACTTCCTGATCCGTTATGCTTAGCAGGGCCTCAAAAGACACATGCGGATTAAACACAATCTTCCCGTTGAACTTAAATCCCTCCATGACCTCATGCTCAACAGCTGCCTTAAATGCAGCGAATGCGGTCTTTACCACTTCGTCTCTGGTCATGTGTGACGACAGGTACCATTTCCGGCCAAACCACGGCTCAGATCCCCCAGTTTTCGTGCATGGCGCCACGTAGCTTGCTTGTAGGTATAATCTGGAACCGTATGTCTTGTCGACGTGTACGTTTATTTGTACAGTCGTCCCCATGACATCACAGGTGATAGATCTAAGTATATCTTTAATTACTTGCATTTTCTGCAACCCTCTCAGTTAATCCCTCTGATCTCCCCTTGGATCCAACTGACCCTCAGTCCCAAAGGCATCTTCAGCGGCCAAATCATCAAGACAATTATTGAAATACATAAGAAAAAGTTTTGACTCTCCCGTTCCTTTAATTTCTTCCTTGAAATATTTCTTAAGATTATCCATAACCTTATCGAAGTTCTTCGTTGTTAGTTTTTTCTTTGCCATGTGGTTTAGTTTAGCAACCCTCTTAGGCTGTAAGGCGCTCAAGTGCTTCTTGTTTGTTTATGGAGATGCTTAGATTTTTTTTAATTCACTATCATCACTGTCGATAAGTTTGGCTGTCAGTAATGCGCGCTCATACCAGTAATCACTTTTAATAGTGTCGCCTTCACGAATCTGCTTATCTGACTCCGCCAAATACAAAGCGCCTGCGCGGACTAAATTACGTATCTTATCTTTATGTTTCCGCCATCTGTCTTCCCACGGCCAATTATGAGAAACGTACCCAGTCGAATAAAAATATACAGCTTCATAGCAGTAACCGGCACGCCCAAGTTCTCCTGAATCATGAGCATCGTCAGTTCTGGAACCAATCCTTCTTCTGTGATCTGACGCTGGCGTTCGGTTTTAATAAGTTCCATGCCAATATTTAGCCTCTTTGATTGATTCCCCGCATTAGGTAGAGGAAACCTCTTCAAGTAATACCGCATATCCTTCATGAATAGATGCAAACAGCTTGTTTCCATGCTTTTCTTTTGCTCTTAGAACTTCACGATACGCTAAGTCTGTAGCATTTCTGATAGAACTATCCATATCCACCTGAATTACATGTCCCATAAAAAATTAATTTGTTTTTCGTTTCAAATAATACCTCCTGTACAAATGCTGATTCCCGCTAATGATCAGGTCAACGTGTACTATGTCGTACCTTACTGTTATTATGCCAAATGAATAGTCATTCTTTACTGCGTAGTGTTTGCCTTCTACAATCCTCTCAGTAAACTCAACAACAAATGTGTCCGCTTTGTATCCGTTGATCTTTAGCCACAACGTATCCCCATGAACAGCCATACTGCCCACCTTATTGGATTTCTTATCGAACAGTATATACTGGTCCGTCCACAGAAAGAATATGATCAACAGGACTTTCATTGAATTTTTACGTTCAAGAAAGTGTTTTTGAAATTCCTAAGTGCCAGAATATCTCTTTCTGTTTTGCTTGGGTTTTCCAAATACCTCCGCAGTACTAATATGAGGTCGTCAGTTCTTTCTACCGCTATTGTTTGAAGTCCTATCTCACACACAAATCCGTGGGTTAATGGCGAGATTTTTATCTCTATTGTTGTGGAATCAGGACCCGACGGGTCTGGCGTAAAGGTACCTAGACTGAGGCCGTGGCCAAGGTTGGGCGTTTTTGTGTTCAGCATTATTTCTCAAATCTTGTTGATAGTTCTTTTATTTCCTCCAGCGCCAAGTCGCGTTCATGCACCGCCGTTTGTAGGTTGGTTATGTCGCGCTGCAAATCATTTACTTCATCCTGAAGCTCCTCCAGCCCGCTCTCCACACTATGCAACTCACACTGTAAATTCTCATCTGGTGGAAGTTTATAACCCAGCTCATTGAAGGCCTCTATGAGAGACCTCTGCTCTAGCTCGGTCAAGTCGGAGAGGGTTGTTAAAAAGTATTGCTTATCCCTGTACATCTATTTCTTCCTTACAGGTGTGTACTCACGAACGAATTTGCCTTTATATGCGTCGATCAGCTCCTTAGCGGCGAAAACCACATTATCTGAGTGTTCCTGAAGTGTATCTCCATCTAAGACATCCCCGCCACCATTGTGTAGAAAACCAAACAGCTCATGCGCTTTTGTGAAGATTGAGCTTTTCTTTGCTTCTTCCTCTGTCAGGAAAAAACTGTGATCCATGAAGTTCTCAGCTGTGTTTTCAAAAATGTTATTCATTGTATTTGGTTTTTACGTGCAAAAATTACTCTCCTTATGCGCTCGGCATTCTCAAAATCATCGACGTCAATCGCCTTCTTTACAAGCTCCTCCATAAATTCAATAGACGGGAAGAAATACATCTTCAGCTTAAAAACAGGAGGCCCAAAGAATCTATATTTCTTTGTCACCCCAACGTGATACTGGAATCCATAGTGATTTAGAGCTTCCTTAACAAGCTCAATGTCCTGTCTTTTCTGCGCTGTGATTGTTATCATGGTTTCTAAGCTTTATGCGAATCCTGTATCGTTATCATCATCGAAGTATCCCGTAAACTCTCCGATCACATAAACCAGAGGAGCTACAAACGGAAACATCCAGACCAAAAACGCTTTGTCGCTAATGGGGTCTCCAAAAAGCTTGACGTATCCGATGTAAAACAATTGGATCAGGTAGGCTAGAATAAGAATCTGGATTATCATTTCGTTTCGTTTATAATTTCTATCACAAAAAAGAACGGTATCAGGTACTTTAGTTTTGAAGCTCTCCACTTAATTGATTTCCCACACAACACCACCCAATCAAACCAGAACACCACCTGAAAGGTGTATACAATCACAGCCAGTGATACCATCGCGATTATCACCTCTGTCTTTTCCAGATTAGGTTGAACCCCAAATAATACGCGGCTGCATACGACCCAACTTCCAGCGGCCAGTTGTTCCAATCCTCTCGGAAGTACACTGCTAGAAATATTGCTTTAAGCATTACAAACTGAAAGGCATGGTACCAATCGGTCAGCCATACTAGCGCTGTCGCCGAAAAGGGAAATGCTTCTTTGTATCTGATTCCGAAAATCCTGTAGTACAGGTTTCGTTTTGACACGCATTCAAAGGACAAAGCACCAAGAAAAAATTCGTATTTATACTTCCTTACCCAGCTATCCTTACCCCAAAACCCGTATCGGTTTTCAAGAGATCCTCCTCGGAACTCTCTCCATTCCCGATACGAGTAAGCCAAACCAACTACGAACAATAAAATTACACTTATCATTCTTTGATTTTTTTGTCGATCCAGACGCAAAGCATGACCAGCACATACAAACCACCCATCAAGAATGGAACGTCTGTGTCAATATATCCGTATGTAATAGCGTCATAAGTGCCGCTACCAACTATTGTGACAGCAGCGACAACGGTCAATGATGTTGCTCCGCTGCTGTCAAAAAGTTCTTTTAGGAATTTTCTCATATTATTCGCTTAACAGGTAATATAATTCACTAATCATTGGCTGGAGATGGCCGTGGCGATTTGTTACTTCGTACACAAATAGCTTATTCTCATTTCTGTACATTTTAGCTTGACTCGCCCCGTGATCGACCGAATACCTTACGTTAGACAGCCTGTCACACAACTTCACGAAGTCGGCGTTTTTTTTCCGCCTTATTCTTGAATAATAAACATCATTAGCTCTCTCTTTCCTGTTTTTTCCCTTCTCATTAGTTACAGCATATACAATTTCTGCAACTCTCTCCCCTAGCTCTTTCTTCACGTCGCCGTATGTTTGACGCGTGTCTTCAATAACATCATGGGCAAAGACTGCTGCAAGGACCGTGGCCCGATCCGGCTTAGATATCAGGTCTATATATTTCGCTGCATACCCAAATGCACCTATCACATGGACCATGTACGAATTGCCGTCATACTCCTGATTAGTGCCGTCATGACACTTTCTCGCATAATTATAGGCCTTCATTATCAAGCCGTCAGATTTCAGTTCTATTGCCAACATGAGTGCAAGGTATACATTGCGTACATTATATGCAAGAGGACCACGTAAAATAAATTGTACACTAAAATTTGTTTTGTACGTAAAGTTTACTTACATTGCGTCTTATAGTGCGGGGGAGGCTCCGATATGCCTCGATGAAGCACTTTAAACAGATCATCTTCTTAATATCGGATGGAGGCGACACGAAACACTGAAGAACTCAAAAGCAGATTCTTGAGCCCAAAAAACTTCCTTTTCGTCCATTTTTCTTAATGGGGGGAAAGGGGGGTTATATGAAAGCTCCTCAAAACCAACTGAGAATCTAAAAGCAGAGTTTTTTAGAACCTAAACTCTTAAATCATTAAGAATGTTTGATAAACTAGTAGAGCTACTGATCGACTGCCTTGACTTGTTCAGGTTTTGGGAAGTGATAGATCCTTACGAGCAGGGCGTAAGGATAAGGTTCGGAAAATCAAACAGAAAAATTCTCACCGAGGGGTTACACTGGCAGCTCCCATTTAAGTTCGACAAAATCCTAACTATCAATCATGTCCCGTCGGTAAAAGAGCTCGGCGTACAAACCATAACCACTGCTGACGGCGTAACAGTAGGCCTTCAGGCGATAGTTAAGTACGAAATAAAAAATCCCGCCGTTGCCTTGCTCGACGTGGATAATGAAGTGGATGCTGTGGCGGAACTGACCCAAGCCATAATAAGGTCGGTGATCATCGCCACGCCCTATGCAAGCGTGAACAATCTGGATCTTGAAGACGAGATTATAAAGCTGGCGAAAAAAGAAGCTACACAATGGGGGATCAAAGTCGTCAAGGTCACAATAAAGTCTTTGGGAAAAATTCCAACCATAAGGTTAATGCAATGAAAAGACTTCTTATGACTTTCTTTCTGCTAGTGTCGATATCCGGAAGTGCGCAAATTCTGAATGATACAACCTACGTAATCCCTATTTACAACATGGAGGTGCGGCAGGTTGTGGTGGTGGATATAGTCGACGCGCTTGGTCTGGAAGCCGAGGATGCTGCGGCCATGACATATGTAGACAATAAGGGGGTTTTATGTATGGTTTTTCAAGAGGACGAGCTTAGCGTTAATGTTGTCTTCCATGAAATTATTCACGCGGTTAATTACCTATGTATAACAAGAGGGATCGCTCATGACATAGAAAACGACGAGCCCCAAGCTTATCTGGCGGGGTACCTTGGGGAAAGGCTATTTATATTTCTGGCAAAATGAAACAGATACTGTGTTTTCTTTTCGATCACAAACTCGAAATGATTCACACCGGCAGATTCACAATAAGATACAAGTGTCGCCGGTGCGGGAAGACATTTAGAAAATAAAACATCCGGAAATGTTACATTATCAAATTTATTGCGTTATATTTACGCCATGATGAAAAAAGAACTGCTGATCTCATTCGAACAAACTGAAGCTGAGGAGCGTTACGCTGCTGAAGCCGAAGTGGTCGAGGCCGCGCCCTTTCAAGGCGTGTACTAGCGAGTTCGAGTCTCGTCAGCAGTACTAACCGTGTTACCACCAACGACGCTCTATCCAATTGAATTACGCTTCTAACGATGAGTTTGAAAGCTATCAAAAGGCAATGACATCATATCTGTCAGGGGACTTCACAAGTCCCCTGACAGATATGATGTATATATTTTTGGTATAAAACTACATGAAATGAAAATGAGTTGCTTTAATATCGCGAGAATGAACGGCGCCACAATTAATTGGGGCAAGGGAGGTATTCCATTGGAGCAACTCATTTAGTAAGGTGAATAGATGTCGACAAAAAAGCTCCAAAGTAAAATCTGGAGCTTTTTAATTTGGGGCCACATGTTCCTCGGCTTGGCGGCAGATCCTTGCAAGATCCGCGAGTAGGGTTCGATCCCCTATGGTTCCACAACAAAGTTCCGACAGGGTCGAAATGACGTGCCCAGTAAAGCGTACATTCAACTGGGAGTTGCGGATCAAAAGCGTCAGGTCAACCGCTCGACCCTGTCGGACTATCACAGTGCTGAGGTCAAATGGATAAGATGTCTTCCTGTCACGAAGAACGGAGCGGGTTCGACTCCCGTCAGTACTGCAATAAAAAGGGTTGGTAGCCTAGTGGTCAGGCAGCACACTGTTAATGTGCCTTACGAATGTTCGAATCATTCCCTTCCCTCACCGAGAGGATTGCATTTACAACCTCTCAAAACACCGGTGTCGGTTAATCGGTAAACCAACGGTCTCCAAAACCGTGACTGTAGGTTCGAGTCCTACCACCCGTGCAATTCGCGAAATGCGAAATAAAAAGGTTCCTAAGCATTGCTGGCGATGCCACTGATTTGTAACCAGAAGATACAGAGTTCGATTCTCTGAGGGACCTCATGGAAAGAAGAAGACATAGATTATTCTAATAAACTCCTGTAGTTTAATCGGAAGAACTATGTGTTTCTACCTCATCAGTTCGGGTTCGAATCCCGACAGGAGTTCATCGGCCCTTAGCTTAATGGAGGAGCAGTTCACTCATAATGAACAGGGCGTGGGATCGGTACCCGCAGGGCCAACTAACAAAGTTGTAACTAACAAGATTGTTACATTAAAGGTTAAAAATAGTAACAGCAAACAAAAGCTAATATGAAAACAAATAAAAAGGACTACGACAAGGTTTACTCCGTCGTAGCAAAATTTGGTATTGCTTCTGGCTTTTAACCAGACAAAAAGTGAGTTCGATTCCCACCGGCGGAACTAAAAATAGTGATGTAGCTTAATCGGGAAAGCGCGAATCTGATACGTTCGAGAGAGTAGGATCGTAACCTATCATCACTACAAAATTGCGGTTGTAGGCAGCTCTGGTGAGCTTGGGTGTCTCATAAGCACTTCTACTGGGTTCGATTCCCACCTCCGCTACTAAATTGCATCGGTAACTCAGTGGTAGAGTGCCGGTCTGAAAAGCCGGTGGCCGTTGGTTCGACTCCAGCCCTTTGCACGAAGTACTCGCCACGCTCACCCATAAGAACAGCGCCCCAAGAACGAGTCTTTTGCTTCAACCCTCTCCTGTCGCCCAACACACCCCATACGCCTCTGATCCAAGCGCACCTTGTGGGGTTTTTTTAAGTTCATGGCTCGGTGCAAAATCGGGTCTGCAAAACTCGAAGCGTGAGTTCGAATCTCACCATGAACTCTGGGGAGACCGACGTAAAAGCATATATTTTTTAGTGTTTTTGCGGTTATATATTTAAAAGCATACAATGAATGGAAGGGTGGGGGGTAGAGCTCCATCCCTTCTCTTAACATCTTTAATATATCCCTTGGTCAGCGGAGGCCAAGGGAATCGAACCCCCAAAGCCGTTAAGCCCAGCTGTTTTCAAAATAGTGTCCTCGTTCATTCGGACGACCTCCGTAACATTAAACAAAATTAGTAAACGTTCGTTTACTGTAATGAACGCGGAGAGCAGTGGTCATGATCCACATGCGTATTACCGCACGTGCGCCTTAGCAGAGCGCCCCTACCCTAGCAGGTTTACTCTCCATATAGTAGGCCCAGCCGGACTCGAACCGGCAAGCTTATTTTTTAGTTCGCATCAGGGTTTAAGCCTGACGTGTTTACCGTTTTCACCATGAGCCTATAAGTACCCCAAGTAGGACCCGAACCTACACGCTACTGTTATTTCGCATCAGAGTCTAAATCTGACATGTCTCGCCAATTCCATCACTGGGGCTCTTTTTTGCAATCCTCTCAGGCCTCCTGCGGGGATTCGAACCCCGACCAGTTAAACTACAGGAGGATAGTGTTGTCAAATATTCTTTACAAAAACAGCCGTTTATTGTAAATAATATTTTCCATTAAGGGTGAAAGGTCGGAGTCGAACTGACAGATACCTGAGTCAAAGTCAGGCGTACTTGCCGTTATACTAACCAGAAATATTAGTCCATCACGTGGGATTCGAACCCACTCAGCCAGAAGGCAACTGTTTTACAGACAGTCCCAGCTCTGGCGGATCAGGATATGAACGCGTGTTGCCGATTACACTACAGAAATCCCTGACCGACCTTCGTCTGGACTCGAGCCAGAAATACGTTCCGTCGCGAAGGCAAGACTCGAACTTGCAATAACCCCGCTTCCAAGGCGGGTAACCTCTCTCTTTGTGGATCGCTCCGCGATTTAATTTAACCCACACAAAAAACAAAGGCCTCAACTTTCGTCAAGGCCTAAGCGGGGGAGTAATGGGTTTTGTCAAACTAGTATTTTGAATTTACTCCATAGCGTAGGCCTCCTGTGTCGGTGAGGACAAGGGTAGCTGATAACTGTGGCGTAAACTTCTTTTCATAATGTAATATTAACACAAATATACTGCGTATAATCCTATAATGCAACATTTTCCGGATGTTTTATTTTTTCAACCCTCTCGGTAGGCGTAATATTTACGCACTACCCTTGTATTATATATAAGCTTTTCCTTTATTTGCATCATGGTACAGACTAAAATCATAGAGATTAACGGCGTCAAGATGGAGGTCGATCTCAGGCATGCTAAAGTAGTTGATAACTACAAGGTTGGCGACAACATCAAGGTTCTTATTAAGGAATCTTATGGTGATACATTCAAGTCTTACATAGGAACAATCATTGGGTTTGACCAGTTCGAACAGCATCCGACAATTGTAATCGCTTATCTGGAGACTGAATATAGCTCGGCCACGATTAAGTTCCTTTATTTCAATAGCACCACAAAGACCGCTGAGATTTGCCCGTTGAATGATTGGGACTTGCCAGTCAGCAAGCAACAAGTTCTTGATAGGTTCAATTCTGAGATCGAGAAGAAGAGAGCCGAAACCGACGAACTTGAGCAGAAGAAAAAACTCTTTGAGCAGCTGTTTGGGAAGTACTTCGAGAACGAGTTTCGCCGTGCCGGCGTAGAGATAAATGAAGGGTTTTAAGGATAATGACTTACCCGCAGCCCATTCTCAACCATGTGCTTGTCACCGTTGAATCAGAGAAAGTAGACATGATTCACTACGGTTCACTCGAGCTGAAGGTGGCAGGCACGGAGGGGCTTGAGGACGTGAGTAAGTACGCCCAGACTATGGGGCATGTCGTAAATGTTCCACGTGGAATGAGTAACGGCATACCTTATAAGTACATCGTACCCGAGGTACAGGTGGACGACGACGTAGTTTTACACTATTCGGCGATCGACGACACAATGGCTATTGAGCACAACGGGGAGCGATTGTATCTCGTGCCATACGAGTACATATTTGCCGCCATAAGGAATGGAGAGATAGTTATGATCGGAGGCCGAGTTCTGTGCGAGGCGATTCAGGCTGAAGGGGTGGTTAATGACGATGGTATAAATGTAATTAAATCACCATCGGGGATAATAACAGCTATCAACGTTCCACATGATGCAAAATTTGCAACCCTCTCCCACATAGGAACACCGCTAAAAGGATCGCCAACCCTTTCGGTAAAAATTGGAGATGTAATCGCATACCCGAGAGATGCGGATTGGGAGAACGAAATTATGGGCAAGAAATATTTCTGCATGACTCAGGAAGACATATTAATGCACGAACCAAAACAATCATGAATCCAATACTAAAACTAGCGTCCGGTATTGACCGGAAAAGAAAATTCTTGGAGTATCTCCGAGAGCGAGCGCCCAAATTTTATAGCGAATTAATTGCTGGGAATTTCTTAACAGACAAGGTGACCCACAACTCTATCGAGAACGACTTTATTAAGGCTCTCGCTAGAATCAGTGGAATAAATGTATTCGCCACATACAATAACAAGGTTGCTGTGGAGAACACGGAGGGGAATTCAGTTGAATACGATTCTTATGAAAAAGCATTCTCGGCGATTATGGACATGATCTCTGATAAAAAGGAGTCAAAGTGCTATAAGACAACGATATCATATCTCGACAAAAATGGAAAAATCGAAGAGTCGGAAGGCAAGGGTATTTGGGCTAACTCTACCGAAGATGCTCAGGTCGTAATTGACCGCTTTTTCCCATACATGCAACTGACTGGCGAAACAGAAGACTCACTCGACTACTAATGTTTCTTAAAGATTCATTTATGCACTGCCTTGACTTGGTGGCCAAGGCCGATCAGAGCATCCCTATAAAAGCTAGGGTGAGTTTTGAGGCTTATTGGCTGGGCGATTTAACTGGACGGCTAGTGTTTGAGGTGGAGGTGAAAGACCAAAATGGAGAATTGGGATGGTTGTACTCCGACGTCAGAATGGTTGCTTTTACTCTTAACGGATTGCAGTACGCTGCAAAAACAAAGGACCTCAGATCGTTGGCGGAAGAAAAACTGAAGGGAAAAATATTCATAGACGTCTTTGATGCCCCTCAACACAATAGGCTCAAGAGGGTTGAAAAAGCAATCTACGCCTACTTAGATTTTAATGATGTAATGACTGTAACAACCGATTTATGACGATAGATGAATTCATTGAGATAGTCTACCCGAAGCTTAAGCAGGACGTAAAAAAGACCACTGAGTTAATATCCGGATCAGACCTCCTCTTATCAGGCCAGAAAGAGATCAATGACGAAAAGATAATTCCAAACAGGATGTACGAAATGGAGGTGCCGGTGATCATACGTCAAGATCATAAACGGAAACTACAGCTTGCATTTCTTCGGGGAGGAAAACTTGGGGTTAGGTCTTATCTCCACAAATGGTTAGACCCAAAAGTTCTCAATACGGTAATGTCAGTCTTGGAATAAATATTATGGCAGAACAGGCAAAAAGATACAACGCAGGAAAACCAAGGTATGGTTTAGTTCCAACGTCTCCGATCAAGTCAATAGTTGATGTTTATACTGAGGGGGCACATAAATATACTGTGTACGGGGACGAGGAAGGAAACAGAGTGCTGGGTAAGGATATACCGATCAATGATGTCGCAAAAAAAAGGCTGACCGTCATTGAGTCTGGCGCAGACAACTGGCGCAAGGGTCAGGGGTGGCTTGAGTGCATGGAGAGTGTTGAGCGCCATATTACCGCATGGAAAAACGGAGAAGATCTTGATCCTGACTTAAAAACAAAACACTTGGCAAATGCTGGATGGGGTCTGCTGGCGTTAATGGAGTTTGAAAAAACCCATCCTGAGTTTGACAACCGAAATCATTTATATCTGCAACGCCGCAAGATCGGACTGGATGTCGATGAAGTGCTTGCCGACTTTATTGGCGCTATGATGCTCAGGTTTCCAGAAATCAAAACACGTCCTGTTTACTGGAACGATCCTCTTTTATCCAAGAGGTTCTCTGAGGTTGCCAATGATATTTATTTTTGGATGAGTATTCCGGTCAAAGTCAACCCTCTCGGACTCCCTTTCGAACCGCATTGCTACATAACCAGCCGAACCGTTCCGAGTGAGGTAACTATGGAGTGGTTGGATATTTATGGTTTTCCAAAAGCGCCCGTGTATACCGTAGGCCACAATAACTCAAAGCTTGATATCGCCAAGTCATCCGGAATAGAAATTTTTGTTGACGACAGGTTTGAGACGTTTGTCGAATTAAACAAAGGTGGTGTGTGTACATACCTGATGGATGCTGCTCATAACCAAAGATATGATGTTGGGTATAAACGAATCAAAGATCTTAAGGAGTTAGTATGACAATAGAAAGAGAGAAAAGATTTTGTAAGAAGATGAAGAAAGTTTCACTTAAAACCAAGCTCATGAGAATATTGCTATTTCTATTCATAATGATCAGCTTTTCTTCTAGGGAGGCCACACCGGAGAGGATTGTGCTGGACGTGCTGACTGTATACAACCCTGTCCCGAGTCAAACAGATGACGCGCCGTTGATAACTGCTTCTGGAGCAAGGATAAACCTAGCAAGGCTTAAGTCTGGTGAAATCAGGTGGATGGCTTTGTCTCAAGATATCATTCGTAGCAAAACATTTGTCTATGGGGACACGGTGCTAATTACTGCTAATGACCCTGAGATAGATGGTTATTGGATAGTGCATGACACCATGAACAGAAGGTACCGAAACAGAGGTGATTTATTATTTCATCAGTCCTCTCGAAACACCGGTAAATGGATGAATGTAACAATCAAAAAAATCAGCAGAACATGGAAGAGGAATCAATAGAGGCGACTCAGGAAGAGCTGTGGGAACAGCTCCAGTACGAGATAAACGGTGATGACGACTGTCGTCTTACCGAGGAGATGGTCAATTATCTGATCGCTCAGGGGTGGGAATTAACAAACATAAACTTATAACTAGGCTGACAAAGTTTTTATAGGTGATAAATGGGAGGCTTTAGGGGATAAGAAACCTGAAGAAGAGTTATTAAAGGAATTGATTTCTCAGGAAAATATTGAGGCGTGGAGCGCAACTGAAAATCTAAGCCTTAAGGTTCTTTATCCACACTATGGAAAGAACGGAACAAAGTTTACAATTGATATTGAGAAGTTTCCAAAGGCTAAGAATTACTTCCTGCTTCATGAAGCGCAGTTGAAATCACGGAAATATGTCATTGAAGCTGGAAGGCAATGGTTTGAAATATGGGTACCCCATAGACCGGAATTTTGGTCACTGCCCAAGCTTGTATTTCCTGACATTAGCCTAGCTCCAAGATTTTATTTTGATAAAGGGAGGAAAGATAGTAAATGGAAATTGCTACTGGATTGTCGCGCAAAACGAAGAAGAAGTTGAAAGACTCTTACTGATTCAAGGCATTGCTAATTCAAAGCTTATGACAAAATATCATGACTTAGTCTTCAACAATAAGCTTTATTCTGGTCGGAGAAGATATTTCACCCAATATGTTGAGCGATACCCATTGCCAGATATTACAACACCAATAGCAAAAGAGATTATTGCATTAGCCCAGAGTCTCAATGAATCAACTGACAGAGAAGTTATTAGTCAATTAGCCAATACTTTAGAAATCAAAGTAGCACAGGCTTTTGATGTTGATCCTGTCTTTAGTCTGGATTAAAGACAGCCTTTCCGTAATGCTTATCAAAGAAGCTCATTGGTATTGCTCTTTGGCATTTATTGCTATATTGATAGACAGACTGAATTACCTGAATAAAAAATTTTCTTGTCGTGAAAATTCTTTAGCCATAACAAAACTTGAGGAGGCCCTAATGTGGCTCAACAAAAGAACCCTTGACAGGGTTGCCAGAAATGTCGAGGGCCAGAACAGAGTTTAGTACTTACCACCAACCCGCTTCGCAACAGGCGCTTTCTTTTTTGAGGGCGCCTGTTTTTTTTCTTTGTCTTTCAATTTTGCTTTTCTGTAGTTTGCCATGATTTGTGTTTGTTTTGAATATGTAAATATAGCACTTATTGCGTAATTTCTACATTTTCAAATAAGTTGGGGTACTTTTGCATTTACATGGAGTACTCTATATTTAATCCAGACAGTCTTTTATCCCTCAAGTATAATGTGTTTGCCGCCCCAAAAACCAAACCGTTGCTTGAGAGTCTGCCCGAACTAAACAAGTTCGAGTCATTCACAACGCCACTTCGTGCTGATCTTGATAAGCTGATAAAGTTTGTTGTGATTATGTACGACAAGAAATCCCCATTCACAAAGGTTTTTCAGGATGTTGATCTGCGTAAAAAGGAATGTGCGGCATACGCTGGGTATGATCTTGAAAAAGATAAAGATATACTTACCGGCATCTTCAACTTCACAGACCCCGAGTTTGCTGCAATGGTGATAGAGTTCTTGAAAGATCAGAACTCTAGGGTGTGGAGCATGATTGTGTCAAATGAACAAACCTTTTACGAGTTCCAAAAGGTGTTGCTTACCGAGGTTTTGGCTACAACTGACAGAGATCGCCTCACGGCAGTGGCGATCAAATCAAAACTCATGGAGGAGTCAAGCAACACCTCGGAGAGGATTGATAAATACTACCAAATGCTATTTGGATCAGGTGAAGTCGCAGAGCACTTGAATATCGATTACTCACCAGAAGGTCAAGCAAAACGTTAAATGTACAATAAAATTAAAGGAGGGTCATCGATGGTTGTTGGCGAGGGAGACCTTGCTATAAGGGTGTATTTACCACCAGAAGGAAAGGTGTGGAATTATGAAACAGGAAGGCTTGACGACACCGATGTAATAGTTCGGTCTACAATTAAGACCGAGCAATTCTGGGAGCCACCCACCCCGTCAAAGGATTACTCCCGTAGAATGTCAAGGGAGAAGGAGATGAAGAGACTTGATGCCAACTACGTTGACACTGATCTTCAAAAGTACAGAGCCAGAGAATGGCATCGTCGCAAGTTCGGGGCTTGGTTCCTGAACAATGGAAAGATGACTTATTTGACAGGGTTGTACTATTACTACCTCACGCACTGGCGGATAGATATTGGGCTGCCGAAGTTTCGTCTTCCAGACTTAAAAAAAGCCTACATAACTGATTATGTGGTTAATGATCCTGATGCTTATGGGCTAATTGAGATAACTAAACGTCGGATTGGAAAAACTTTTTGGGCAGGATGCTTCATTACTGAACATGCCACAAGGGTTCCTAACTCGTGGTCCGGCATCCAGTCAAAGGTCGAGGCGGACGCAAAGAGTGTGTTTGGAAAGGCGTGTGTTCAGCCCTTCAGAAAACTGCCAGACTTTTTCAAACCACAATACGACAGGTCTCAGGGCGATGTGCCGAAGAGGGAATTAAGATTCTATAAATCTTCTAAGAGGGGAGAGTTAGATTCAAACCAGTACGATGTCGATTCAGAATTAGAGTCGTTGATCAATTATAGAAACTCAAAACCTGAGGCTTATGACGGAGAGAAACTAACCAGATACATGTGTGACGAGGTGTTCAAGACAATAGATCTTGACGTTTTGAAGAGGCACTATCAGGTTAAGCCGTGTTTCGAAGACTCAGATGGATGGACAATTTTAGGTAAGGCTATTTATACTTCCACCGTAGAAGATATGGAAGGATACCTTGAGTCTTACGAGCAATTATGGAAAGACTCAGATCAAAGCAAGAGACAGTCTGACAGCAGGACTAAATCTGGACTGTACAGATTCTTTACTCCGGCTCAGGATATGATCTACCTTGATAAGTACGGGATTCCTGATAGCAAGAGAGGACTGGAACACTTAATGAAGAGGAGACTGGATCTTATAGATGATCCGAGGGCACTCGCTTCTTTCATCCGCAAAAACCCGACTACATGGCAGGAAGCCTTCAGAACTGATGGCGACAACTGTTTATACAACGCGATCAAAATAGATGACCGTCTTGACTTGTTGAATTGGAAGAAAGATTACGAAACCAGATACGATCTGTTATGGGAGGATGAAGAAAAAACAAAAGTAAAGCTGGTAAAAACATCGAAGGGAAGATTCCAGTTTAGCTGGATATTCGAGGATCCGGATAAGGCAAACAATGTACATATCCGAGGAACTAATGTGATCCCAAAGAACATACTTCATTTCGTAATTGGAATTGACCCATACGATCACAACAGGACTAAGACAGGGAGATTTTCTAAAGGGGCTGCGGCGGTATACAGAAAGTTTGATCCGTTCGATCAGGGTGACTCAGATAACTTTGTGGCTATCTACGCAAACCGACCACAAACTGCGGCGATATTTTACGAGGACATGATTAAGCTCTGCCATTATTTCGGATGTCAGATGCTGTTTGAAGATCAGAAGCAGGGGATCAGAGCGTATTTCCATGACAGGGGTTATGCGGCGTTTATCATGGTTGATGAAAAAGGAAACGAGGGCATTTCTGCGTCAACCAAGTCTCACCAATCAATTGTAGAGCATACGGAATTATTTATAGACGAGCATTGCCACAGGGTAAACCATCCAGAACTATTGAGAGATTGGAAGGATTTTAAGCTTGATGACACTGAAAAGTTTGACCTAGGCATGGCGTCGGGGTACGCTTTGATTGCGGCCAAAAGAATTAAGCGCCGTCATCAAACACTACAAAGCAGGGGAAGAATTAACCCCAACAAGTTTCAAAGAAGATATAAACTAAAAAAGAATGGCAAATTACACCTTTCCAAATCATTACGTCAACCCAAAAGAAAAGGGTGAGAAGTGGATGCTCCAGATGATCAAGGCTATCTGGGAGGAATTCGACAATCAGTCGATAAAAAGCTTCAACAAGGGTGCCGATAGGTACAATCTCAACAGGCTTTATTCTCTTGGGAAACAGCCTAACGACATATACAAACCAATGTTTGAGGTATCTGACGATACGAACACATCTTTTGTTAATCTGGATTTGTCTCCACCGGCAATCATTCCAAGGTTCAAGAGAATCATCAATAACAAACACTCAAAGATCGATTTTGTAATTAACGCTCAAGCCATTGACAACTATGCGCTTGAGGACAAATTGGACTATGAGGCAACAGAGCAGGCAAACATCAAAGTTCGTGATATGCTCACCGAGCTAGGGCTGCCGGTTGATGTGTTATCGAGTGGAGAGTTTGACCAACCAATAGAAGAAGAAGAGCTGGCTATCAAAATGGAGTTTGGTTACAAGCACAACATGGCCATTGACATTGAGAAAAAGGTGGACGCTGTATTTACTGACGGCAGAATAAAAGAGGCCTTGACGGTTATACGTGATAGGCTGTTTGATTCTGGGGTGGCTATCTTCAAGGCCTTCACTGACCTTGAGACTGGCAAGGTTGGGTTTAGGGTTGTTAATCCAAATAATTTTATTGTCTCCCCTACCCTCGATCCATACTTCAAAGACATCTGGTATGCAGGCGAAGCGGTGTTAATGACTATTGATGAAATAAGGAGAGAGTGCAAGGCGAGTGGTGTTGATGTGAGTGAGGATCAGCTTGAGAGTATTGCCCAAAAGCACATAGGGAATCATGGAAATAAGAACAGTTATTCTGTTGGCGCTATTGGGTCTTTCGCCTACGACAGTGTAAAGATACCCGTGTATGACGGCGAGTTCTTGTCATGCAATAAATACTGGTACGAAAAGAGGTGGGACAAAAGGGGTAATCCGGTCATAGGAGGAGTGGAGGGACCATCAAGGAAATCTGATCGAGAGTATTATTCGGATACCGATATTGTTGTGTATAGGCATAAATGGATCATTGACACTGACATAATGTTCAACTATGGCCTGAAGTCTGATGTCTACAGGAAAGATTCTCACATCTGGGACACAAGGCTAAGTTACTTGGCTGTAGCTCCTGAGCTAAACGCTATGGAGACCAACCCAATGATTGAGCAAATGATGCCAATTGTTGATCAGGTTGTTCTGGCGTGGTACAAACTTCAAAACGTAATAGCGAAAGCGAGACCTAAAGGTATTCTGATTGAAATCGGAGCCCTTGAGGATATATCACTAGGTGAGGGTGGGGATGAATCCGCCGCCATGTCGCCCCTGTCTATTCTTGACATGTTTACACAGACCGGTGTGCTGGTGTATAGAAAGCTGGCACCAGATGGTACAGCATCAAACTACAGGCCTATTGAGGAATTGAAGAACGGTCTTGGGACTGAGGCCGCAGAGTACTTTGCTGTAATAGACAAGTTCATGTCTTACATGGCTGGACTTATAGGTATGAATGAGGTTACCGATGGATCTACGCCAGACCCCAAACTTCTAAATGGGGTGGCTGGACTGGCCCAAGAAGCAACATCTAACGCGCTCCACCACCTGTTAATGGCGGAGAGATACTTGATTGAAGTTCTGGCAGACGAGATAGCGGTAAGAGTGCATGATTCGATGACCTTCAAAAAGAACTCTGTTTACAGAAACATAGTTGCTCCATCAAATATCAAGAGTCTTAAGCAAGATGAAGGTCCGCTGCATAGAATTTATGGAATTGCAATTGAGTATGACGCTGACAGCGAAGAGAAGATTAATTTACAAAATATGATCAACCTTGCTATTCAGTCAGGACAAATAACAATTGCAGACTCGATAGCGATTAAGCGTGTCCGGAACTTAAAGCAAGCGGAGCTGCTGCTTGCGTTCAGAATTCAGAAGAACCAAGAAAAACAAGCGGCCCTTGCTCAGGCAGACAAAATGGGTAATGCCGAAGCATCTGCCATAGCCGCTCGGGCAGCAGAAGAAGAGAAAAGGAAAACGTTTGAGCTTGAGGCTATGGTTAAAGGCACTCTTGTGGATAAGGAGAATCAATGGAAATTGGTTCTGTTAGAACGCGAATGGGAACTGAAGGGTGGAGTATCTTCTGAGCAGAACGAGGCAAAGAAAACGGTAGCGCAAACTGCTGCTGATGCTACCAGAGAAACTGCATTGATTAAATCTAAGGAAAAAGCAAACGCGCCCAAAATTGTGTAATATTCACTTTATGGTCGTAGCTTTGCCATCACTATTCATTGAAAGCAAACCCAAAAAATATTTATGGCAATTGATATCGACGCTCTACTCGCAAAGAGTAATGGCGAACCAACTGAACCAACTCCTGATCCAACGCCGACAGATCCAGCTGATCCAACGCCTGATCCGGTAGATCCGAATCCTGAACCTGAGCCGGTTCCAACTGACCCGACTCCTGATCCGGACCCGGTTGATCCAGAACCAGCGCCTGAACCCGTTGATCCGGAACCAGCGCCTGAACCCGTTGATCCGGAACCTGATCCAATCCCAGAGCCAACACCTCCAGCAGAATTAAATCTGGATGAGTATGAGGTGGAAGTGAATGGCGAAAGCAGATCAGTCAACTCTCTTCTACAAGAGAGAGATCAATTAGCCGAGAGGGTTGCAAAAATTGATTCAAACGAATTCCTCAAGGGATTCTTGGATCACTACGAAGCTACAGGGGACGCCACGGCATATTTAGAGGCCAAGGCAATTGATTGGGATAAGCAGGATGATTTATCTGTGCTTAGTAAGCAATTCGACAAAGAGAACTCTGATCTCGACCAAGCAACAAGAGATATGTTGTTTCAGGATGAGCTTCAGAACAAATACAAAATTGACCTGAACGCCTCTCCGGAGGAAATAGATACCGAGTCGCAAGCCCACAAGATTGGTCAGGCGCTTTTAAAGCGAGATGCTACAAAGGCCAGAACCAACTTCAAGGAACAGCAGGCAAAGTTCGTTATTCCGGAAGTAAAGCGTAAGGCCGCAGAATCTGCGGCAGACCCCAAGGTTCAACAGGAAACTTGGAAGAAGCAATTAGGTGAAAACGTGGACTTGGCCAAGTTCCGTGAAAGCAAACTGCTGGAGGTTGCTGTAGAAAAAGAAGACGGAACCAAGTTTGGTTACGAAGTGGAGAACCCTGACTCAATAATCGAGATGATGGTTGATGACAGGCAGTTCTGGAAATTGTTCATCAACGACAAAGGGGTTGTTGATCACTCAAAACAAGCAAAGGTTTACGCTTTCGCAAAAAATCCTGCGG
>Ga0302046_10001286_pt1 | contig 23553 bp, 15 predicted proteins | sample RVTome_11_FD_200261 | JGI IMG/M metagenome (GOLD analysis project Ga0302046, IMG submission 200261) | Soil microbial communities from uranium-contaminated site in the Upper Colorado River Basin, Wyoming, United States - RVT147D111 (version 2) ... | reverse complement strand
TGACACGCTCAGCCAGGTGGAGCGGCAGCCGAAGGTCATGATCGTGCGGATGCGCAACGTGCCCGCGATGGACTCGACCGGCCTCCGGGCGCTCACGGACGTCTGGGAGAAGAACCGCGTGGCCGGGACCCTGATGCTGCTCTCCGACGTGCACGCCCAGCCGATGATGGCGCTGGCCCGGTCGGGCCTGCTCGACCGCATCGGCGACGCCAATCTGTTCGGGAACCTGGACGACGCGCTGAACCGGGCGCGCGCCCACCTGGGCCTGCCGCCACAACCAAAGCCCGAGTGGGCGGAGCCGACGGTGCTCCGCGAGAGTGGCGAGCATGTGCGGGCGGGGGACGTGAAACAACGTGACACGTGAAACGTGAACCGTGAAACGCGGTACGGCGTCCGTTTCACGTCGTGTCACGTGTCACGTTTCACGTGTCCAGCACCTCCCCCAACTCGCCCAGCAACCGATCCACGACCTCCGACGTCGCATTCGCGCCCATCAACCCCACCCGCCAGGCCTTTCCCTTGAGCGGGCCGAAGCCGCCCCCGATCTCGATCCCGCGCTCGAGCATCCGCCGCCGGACCGTGAGGTCGTCCACGCCGTCGGGAATCGTGATGAGGTTCAGCATCGGAAGCCGGTGGGCCGGGGGCGTGAACAGGGACAGGCCCAGCGCGCCGAGCCCCTCCACCAGCCGCTCGTGCGCGGCGCGGTGGCGGGCGTACCGCTCCTCGAGCCCCTCGTCCACCGCCAGTCTCAGCGCTTCGCGAAAGCCGTAGATGTTGGCGACCGGGGCCGTGTGGTGGAACGCGCGGTCGCGCGGCCCCCCTGCTTCCCCCCAATACTGGAACAGCAGCTGCAGGTCGAGGTACCAGGTCGCGGGCTTCGAGCGGCGGGCCCCGACCGCGGCCATGGCCCGCGGGCCGAACGTGACGGGTCCGAGCCCCGGCGGCGCGCCCAGGCATTTCTGCGAGCAGGATCCCGCCGCGTCAATGCGCTGCCGGTCCACGTCCACGGGCATCCCGCCCAGCGACGTCACACAGTCCACCACGAACAGCGCCCCCGAGTCGCGCACCATCGTCCCGATCTCCCCGAGCGGTTGATGCGCGCCGGTGGACGTCTCCGCGTGGACGAGGGCCACGAGCTTGGGCGGCCGTCGCACCAGTTGCTCCGCGACGCGCTCCGGCGCGATGATCTCGCCGAGCGGCGCCTCGATCCGGCGGACCCTGGCGCCGGCCCGCTGCGCCAGCTCCACGAGCCGCTGGCCGAAGTAGCCGATCACCCCCACCACGGCCTCGTCGCCGGGCTCGAGCAGGTTGAACATGATGGCCTCGAGGCCGGCTGTTCCGGTCCCCGACATCGGGATGGTATGGTGATTGGTGGTCCCGAAAACCGTCCGGAGGTCGGCCATGGTCTCGTCCATCACCTCGAGGAAATACGGGTCCAGGTGCCCGACCAGCGGGGCGGCCATGGCCGTGGACACCTCCGGGGCGGGGTTGGACGGACCGGGGCCCAGGAGCAGGCGGCTTGGGGGGGTCAGTACATTACGAGCCATGCGTCAGGAGTCCTTTTTCTACGCGATGACGGAAGGCATCCGGGTGACCGTACGCCCGCAGTACGTGGCGGCGCGCTCCCGCCCGGAAGTGCGCGAGTGGGTCTTCGTGTACCGCGTCCGGATCGAGAACGCCGGCGCCGGCACGGTACAGCTCATCCGCCGGCGCTGGCATGTGCTCGACGCCACCGGCGAGGAGCAGCACGTCGAGGGTGACGGCGTCGTGGGCCGGCAGCCGATGCTCCATCCGGGCACGGTGCACGAGTACAAAAGCTACTGCGTGCTCCGCGCCCCCACCGGATGGATGGAAGGCGAGTACGTGCTCGTGGACAACGGCGGCGAGGAGCGCAGCGCGCGCATCCCGCGCTTCGATCTGCGGGCCGAGGATCTGACCCAACCCCAGTAACCGGAGCCGCCTCATGCCCCGCGTGCCGATCACATCCCTGCCCGACCATGCCCGCCTCTGGGTCTTTGCCGCCGAGCGGCCGCTCGAGGGCGCGGCCCGCGACCGGCTCCTGGCGGACGTGGACGCCTTTCTCGACCACTGGAACGCGCACGGGATGCCGCTCACGTGCGGCCGCGATCTCGTACACGATCGGTTTCTGATGGTAGCCGTGGACGAGCAGGCGGCCGGCGTGTCCGGCTGCTCCATTGACGCCCTCACCCGCGGGCTCCGCGAGCACGAGCGCCGGCTCGGCATGGCCCTGCTGGACAACGGCCCCGTGCACTACCGCGTGGCGGAGGACGTCAGCCGCGTGAGCCGGGCCGGGTTCCAGGCGCTCGCGGAGGCCGGCACTGTCACCCCCGACACGGTCGTGTTCGACAACACCGTGCCCGACCTGGGCGCCGTGCGTGTCGGCAGGTGGGAAACACCGGCGCGGGGGGCGTGGCATGGGAGGGCGTTCTTTCAAACGTGAAACGTGAAACGTGAAACGAGGTCCCCGGAGCCGTTCCGTTTCACGTTTCACGTATCACGCATCCCGAACCCCCGACGCCCGCACCACGTGCCACCAGAGCAGCCCCACCAGCGCGCCGATGGCCGCCAGGGCAATGAGCTGGAGGTACGGTCCCGGCAGATCGAGCGGATACCCGACGAGGCGTTTGCCGCCACGGGCGCTCACCCAGAGGGCCAGCAGCACGCCGGTGAGGCCGCCGCCGCCCACGAGGCCGGCGCCGAACAGCACGCCCTCCTCGCGCCGCCGCTCCGCCTCCTCGGTCGGCCGCTTCCGCGTGAGCGCCCAGCGCACCACGCCGCCCACGAACACGGCTGCCATGGTCTCGAGCGGCAGATAGACGCCCACCGCGAACGCGAGCACCGGCACCCGCACGAGCGCCGCCGCAACGCCGATCCCCGCGCCGATGCCCACCAGCGTCCATGGCAGGTTCTGGTCGAGGACGCCGTCAATCACGACCTTCATGAGCATCGCCTGCGGCGCCGGCAGCTCCGGCCCGCCGAGGCCGCCCTCGACGCTGCGGTGGAGGAGCAGGACCACCAGCGCCACGACGCCCGCCGACGTCAGCACGCCGATCATCTCACCGATCTGCTGGAGGCGCGGGGTCTGGCCCAGCACGTACCCGGTCTTCAGGTCCTGGGACATGTCGCCGGAGATGGACGCCGCAATGCAGACGGCGGTGCCGACCATCAGCGCCGTGGCCTTGCCGGCCAGGTCGGTCCAGCCCATGAGGTAGAAGATGAGGCTCGTGCCGAGCAGGGTCGCGATGGTCATGCCCGACGTGGGGTTGGACGTGACGCCCACGAGACCCACGATCCGCGAGCTGACGGTGACGAAGAAGAACGCGAACACCGCGATGAGCACCGCGGCGATGGCTTTGATCCAGATCGCGTCGAGGAAGCCCAGCACGCCGGGCGTGAAGGTGAGCATCAGGATCACGCCGCCCAGGACCAGCAGGCCGACCCGGAGCGGCATTTCACGGTCGTAGCGCTCCGCGGCGTCGGATCCCGCCGTGGCGATGCGGCTCAACCCGAGCCGGAACGACTCGATCATCGTGGGAATGGAGCGGATCAGCGTGATGATCCCCCCCATCGCCACCGCGCCGGCCCCGATGTAGCGGACGTACCGGTGCCAGAGCTCGCCGGGGGTCATGTCCCGGATGAGCTTCACGGTTTCCGGGAACACCGGCTCGGTGAGGCCGCCGCCCCAGAGGTTGATGGCCGGGATCAGGATGAGCGCCGAGAGCGCGCCGCCCGCCGCCATCACCGTGGCGATCCGGATGCCGAGGATGTAGCCAACGCCGATCAGCGGCGGTGACACGCTGATGCCGATGGTCGCCTTGTAGCCCAGGCCGAGGTGGAACGCATCCTGGACGACCCGGAGGCCATCGGTGATCCACTTGAACAGCATCCCGACCCCGAGGCCCCAGAACACGCCGGCCGCCTGCTTGCCGCCGCCCTCCGCGGCCACGAGCACTTCGGCGGACGCCATGCCCTCGGGATACGGGAGCTTCCCGTGCTCGCCCTTGATGAGGTACCGGCGGAGCGGGATCATGAAGACCACGCCGATCAGCCCGCCCGCCATGGCCAGCAACGTGATCTGCGCCCACGCGGGCTGGATGCCCCAGATGAAGAGCGCGGGGATCGTGAACAGCACGCCCGAGGCCACCGACGACGACGCCGAGCCCACGGTCTGCGAGATGTTGCTCTCGAGGATCGTGTGGCGGATCCCCACGGTGTCGAGAAGGCGGAACACGACCACGGTGAGCACCGCGATGGGGATCGAGGTGCTGATCGTGAGACCAGCCTTGAGGCCGAGGTAGGTGTTGGCCGCGCCGAACACGATCCCCAGCAGGGCCCCGGTGATGACGGCCTTGAAGGTGAACGCCGCCAGGGTCTGTCCGTACGTGTAGGGAACGAACGTCTCGCCTTCGGCGAGCTGATAGGCGGTGGGAGGGAGCCGCTTGGTGGGCACGCTGCAACTCCGATTCGAGAGACCGACGCGATGCCGCCGGCGCGAATCTGCATGGAGCGGCCGGGAATCAGCAAGTTCCCGCCTCCGGTAGGGCGGGGATCGCTCCCCTCCGGTCGCCTGGGTGGCGCCGCCCGGCGCGCGCCCATACGTTGCCGGCATCACCGAGCGCTTTCGAGGTGGACCATGCGGTTGATCATGTGGTTCCTCGCGACCGTCGTTGCCCTGCCCGTCGCCGCGCAGAACGAGCCCCGCCGGCCCCGGCTCCCCGCCGACCTCGATACCAACGACGCCCAGGCCTACGTGGACTGGGCCTATCAGGACAACGTCAGCTGGAAGGACGCCGCCGCCGCCTACTACTGGGCCGTCCGGCTGAAACCCGACGACCCATCCCTGCTGCACCTCCGGTACCTCGGGCTCTGGTATCGCCAGGCGCCGGCATGGCGCCGCGAGTACGCGGCCGGTGCCAAGTTCGTCACGAAGACCCGTGAAGCCAGGGAGATAGACTCGCTCCTGGGGGAGTTGCTGATCCGTCACCCCTATCCCCGGCTGCTGCGGCCCTGCTACCTGGCCGAAGGACTGGAGCGTCAGCGGGACCGGGCCCTGGTGGGACTGATCCACTGGGAGAACGGCTGCTACCCGCAGGCCGTGGCCGCATTCGGCGAGGCCCTGGAGAAGGACGGGTCGCAGCTGCCACTGCGCGTGTACCGCGCGCGGGGCTATTACTTCCAGCGGTCGTACGCCCGCGCCGTCACCGAGCTGAACCTCCTGCTCGACTCGCTCCGGGCCCGGGACCAGGAGCACCTGGCGCACTGGTACGACTCGAAGGAGATGTTCGAGTACATGGTCGGGATGGCCGAGTGGGCCGCCGGACGGCTGCAGCCGGCGCGTGAGGCGTTTGGGCGCGCGCTCACCGAGGACTTGTCATTCTACATGGCGCACGCGCGCCTCGGAGCCATCGCCCGCTGGGCAGGCGATCGCGATCAGGCGATCGCGGAGTACGAGCTTGCCGCGGGGTTGCAGCCGGGCGACGCCGCGCTCCGCCACCAGTATGGAGAAGCACTGCTGGATGCGGATCGGTTTGCCGATGCCGAAATCCAGCTCCGCGAGGCCTCCCGCCTGGAGCCGCACTGGGCCCAGCCCTATTTCGACCTCGGCCGGGCCCTGATGGGTCTGGAGCAGCCCGCCGACGCGTTGGCCGCGTTCGAGTCGTTCCTCGCGCGGTGTCCCCGTCGCCTGAACGTTCAAGCCGACCGGGCACGGCAGCTCGTCAAGACCGTGCAGGAGCGACGCGCGACAGGCCGGTGAGGGCCGGCTACAACTCGATCCGTGCTCCCCGGGAGAGGCTCAGCGCCATGGAGCCAACGTGGAGCCACGGCGACCCCACGCGCCGGCCGACGGGTTGGGCCTCCCGCGCCGCCACCAGAAACGACGCCGCCCCGTCGAACGCGGGCAACTCGGTCCACACGCGACCGATCTCCCAGGGGAAGTGGGCATCGGAACTCGCGAACAGGGGAAGGCCCCGGTCCGCCGCCGCCGCCCGCGCGCGCCGGTTCCACAGGGGTACGAAGGCGCGGGCATTGAACACCTCCACCACGTCGGCCAGCCCCAGGACCAGCGCGGCCCGCTCGGCCGACCGCGTGAGGTAGGCGAATGGATGCGGCGCGTAGACGACACCACCCTGGGCATGGATCGCCGCGGCCACCTCCGCTGCCGGCAGCCGCTCCGGGATCTCCTCCCGCACGAAGAGCCCGATGAGGTCCACGGCCTCGCGGCACCGGACCTCCAGGCCCACGATCACGCGGTCGGGGTCGGCGGCCGCGGCCTCGCGCGCGCCGTCCAGGCGCCCGTGGTCGGTGACGGCGATGCGGTCAATCCCCGCCGCCGCCGCCCGCCGCACGAACTCAGTGGGCGACGTCCAGGCGTCCGGCGACCGTCGCGTGTGCGCGTGCAGATCCACACGGATGCGCGATGGGGTCATGGACGGTAACGTTATCGGCAGACCCCCACCTGAGGAATCCCACCATGTGGCTCGTACCGCTGGCCATCGTCGTCGTCATCGTCGGATTCGTCGCCTCCCGCCAGGCCCGCGACGCCGCCTCCCGCTCGGCCGCGGTCGGCGCGGGACTGGCGCTGGGCGTGGTGCTGCTGCTCGCGAGCGCCGTCACGATCATCCCGGCCGGTCACGTCGGCATTGTGGACCTGTTCGGCAGGGTGAGCGACGTCGGGCTGCAACCCGGTGTCCGCCTGGTCATACCGTTGGCGCGCGTCCACAAAATGAGCATCCGGACGCGGGAGGTCACGGAGGCCGCCGACGTTCCGTCGTCGGAAGGCCTGGTGATGCACGTAGACGTCACGCTGCTCTACAACCTCGACCCGACCCAGGCTCCGGAAGTGTACCGGACGCTCGGGACGAACTACGAGGACATCTTCATCAGTCCCCAGCTCCGGTCGCACCTGCGGGATGCGACCGCGTCCTTCGAGGCCAAGGCGCTGTACACGACCGCGCGCGAAGGCGTCGCGTCGCGCATGATGGAGGATCTGGCGCCCGCCCTGCAACGGCGCGGCTTCACCAACACGCAGGTCCTGCTCCGCGCCATCAGCCTCCCGACCCAGCTCCGGACGTCCATCGAGCAGAAGCTCCAGGCCGAGCAGGCGTCGGAGCAGATGCGGTTCGTGCTCGATCGGGAGCGCCAGGAGGCCGAGCGGAAGCGGATCGAGGCCCAGGGCATCGCGGACTTCCAACGAATCGTGGCCCAGGGCATTGACGAGCGGCTCCTGCGCTGGAAGGGCATCGAGGCCACCCAGGCGCTGGCCGCCTCGCAGAACGCCAAGCTGGTGATCGTCGGCGGGAGGGACGGGCTGCCGCTGATACTGAATTCGAACTGACGGGCGGCGGGATGCGCGGGCCAGGCGGGCTCATTCCCCCCTGGCCCGCGCACACCAGAACTCCTCGCGGGTCGTGAGCGGCCCTCGGGTGCTCAGCGCCTCCTCGCACGCCAGGGGAGAAGGATGGGCCGCCCGGACCTCGGCCAGCCACGCCTGCTCGAGTTCGGTCAGCGGGACGTTGAGCGAGCCCGCCAGGTCGTCCGACGCGTACCACTGGAGCCACGCGCCCCGACCGTAGGCCGCAAACACCCACCCCGTGAGACTCCCCGCCTCGATGAACAACTGCCACGCGGACGCGTCCACCGACGACCCCGAGTACGAGTAGCCCAGGCTGGACGCCCCGTAGGCGACCGCGAGCGGGATGGTGGACCCGAACTCCTCGAACAGGGAGACCCAGGCGTCCGGCACCTGGCCGCGATACGGGTTCACGACCGTCCCGGCAGGATCGAGCGCCTCCGTGACGTAGACGGCGATCCCCTCCTCGAGGAACGGCCGCCGGAGGTAGCCGGTGAGGAGGTGCGTGAGCTGGTGCGGGAGGTAGTCGAGGGCCACGTCCTGCTCCCATTGCGTGATCCGCAGCTCCGTGGCCGTCACGAACGGGATGCCCCCCCCTTCGAGGAGGAGGAACGTGATGGTGTCCGCGGGCGGGACAAACTCCGGCAGGAACCCGGTCACGTCCGTCAGGGCGGTTCCGAGTGCCGCGGCGATCGCGTCTATCAGGTCGGGGGAAGCCGCCCGGGTGGCATCCTCGATCCGGAACCCGCCGATCTCGTAGACCAACGGATCGAGGGTGGGCTCCGGTGGGGCGTCGAACCCGCAGGCGCCGGCCAGGCCCGCCAGGGCGGCGGCCCGCAGCGCGCGTGTCATCCGGGTTCTGGCGGCACCGGGTTCCATGGTAAAGGGGATCCTACCCCTCGTTCCCGGGACCGATCCCCGGGGTTGGTCGTGGGGACACGCAATCCTCATGATATCTTCACATCCCGGGCCTATATCTGCTAGTGGATCCTCACGTTTTTCTGGAGTCGCCACCGTGACCGCTACACACGCACTGCCCGCCGGCGTGGATCTCCTTCACGATCCCGCGCTGAACAAGGGCACCGCCTTTACCGAAGCCGAACGCGACGCGCTGAAGCTCCGCGGCCTGCTCCCGCCCCGCGTCTTCACCATTCGCGAGCAGGAAGCCCGCATTCTCGAAAATTACCACCAGAAGACGTCACCGCTCGAGAAGTACGTCATGATGGCGGCGCTTCAGGATCGCAACGAGACGCTGTTCTACCGGACCGTGCTGGACAACGTCTCGGAGATGATGCCCATCATCTACACGCCCACGGTGGGGGAAGCCTGCCAGAAGCTGGGGCACATCTTCCGGCGGCCGCGGGGTCTCTACATCTCGTTGCACGACCGCGGGCGCATCCGCGAGACGCTGGAGCACTGGCCACACCGCGACGTGGACGTCATCGTGGTCACCGACGGCGAGCGGATCCTCGGCCTCGGCGATCTCGGCGCCCAGGGCATGGGCATCCCCATCGGCAAGCTCGCGCTGTACACCGCGCTCGCCGGCATTCACCCGCGGCGCTGTCTGCCCATCACGCTCGACATCGGCACGAACAACGCGCAGCTCCTGAGCGATTCGCTCTACTTCGGGATCCTCCGGAAGCGCGCGCGCGGCGACGAGTACGCCCAGTTCGTGGACGAGTTCGTGTGGGCGGTGCAGGACGTGTTTCCCGGCGTGCTGCTCCAGTTCGAGGACTTCGCCACCGAGAACGCCATCCACCTGCTCGAGACGTACCGCAATCAGATCTGCACGTTCAACGACGACATCCAGGGAACGGCGGGCGTCACGCTGGCCGGCCTCATTGCGGCCAACCGGCTGACGAAGCGGCCGCTGCAGGACGAGCAGATCCTGTTCTACGGCGCGGGTGAGGCGGCCAGCGGGATCGGAAACCTCATCGTCTCCGCGATCGCCAAGCAGGGGATCTCCCCGGAGAAGGCCCGCGGCCGCATCTGGTTCGTGGACTCGAAGGGGCTGGTGGTGAAGTCCCGCAGGGACCTCGCCCACCACAAGCAGCCCTACGCCCACGACCACGAGTTCATCAAGGGTCTCGAGGACATCGTGGATGCGGTGAAGCCCACGTGCATCATCGGGGTATCGGGGCAGCCGCAGACGTTCACGGAGCAGATCCTCCGCAAGATGGGGCAGTTCAACGAGCGGCCCATCATCTTCAGCCTCTCGAACCCGACCGCCAAGTCCGAGTGCACGGCCGAGCAGGCGTACCGGTACACGGACGGCCGGGCCATCTTCGCGAGCGGCAGCCCATTCCCGCCCTGCCAGTACAACGGCAAGACCTACATTCCGGGCCAGGGAAACAACGCCTACATCTTCCCGGGCCTGGGGCTGGGCGTGATCGCGTCACGCGCCAGGCATGTCACGGACGAGATGTTCTACGTGGCTGCCAAGACGCTGGCCCACCTCGTCACGGAAGAGTACCTGGCACAGGGCACGGTCTTCCCGCCGCTGGAGCGGATCCGCGAGGTGTCGCACGCCATCGCGATGGCGGTGGCCACGGAGGCCTACGACTCCGGCCTCGCGACGGCGCCCAAGCCCAAGAACCTGGCCGCGCACGTCCGGTCGCTGCAATACGAACCGGATTACGAGGTGTATTTGTAACGCCGGCCCGCGGTCGGGGTGCCGCGATCGCGTAGGGGCGACCCGGTGGGTCGCCCCTACGCATGTCCCGGTCGCCCCCACTACGTACGTCCAGCCGTTTCACGTTGCACGAATCGCATCACCACGCGATCCCGTAATCCTCCCCATGGTCGCTCGATCCACCCCAGAACGACCCGTGGGCCCAGTCGAAGAAGATCGCGTTGATGGGGCCTGACGTACGCGGCAGGAACTCCAGGCGATAGCCCATCCGCCGCAGCTCGCTCCGGACCCAGTCCGGCATCCCCTCGTGCAGCACCATCCGGCCCGGCTGGCGCGTGTGCTCGAACGAGTCCCACATCTGGTAGCTGTTGATGTTCGCCGCTTCCGCCGCCTCCTGCACGGTCATCCCGAACTCCACCACGTTGAGGAAGAACTGGAGCAGGTTCTGGTCCTGCGTGTCGCCCCCCTGGACCGCGAACGACAGGAACGGCTTCCCATCCTTGAGGGCCATGCTCGGCGTGAGGGTGGCGCGCGGCCGCTTCCCGGGCTCAATCACGTTGAACGGATTCTCCGCCGGGTCGAGGATGAAGCTCTGGAGCCGCTGGGACAATCCGACGCCCGTGCGGCCCGCGATGACCGCGGGGACCCAGCCACCGCTCGGGGTGATGGACACCACCCAGCCCTCCGCGTCCGCCGCCTGCACGGTGGTCGTACCAAGCGTGAACGTCTCCCCCCCGTCCCACGCTCCCGTCGTTCCCGTCGCTCCCGTCGTCGCCCTGGCCGGCGGCCACATCTCGAGCAGCCTTGCGTACGGATTCGTGGCGCCCATGAACGGATACGGATCCCCCGGCTTGGTGTCCGGGTCGTTGCGTTCCCAGTTGATCTGGCCGGCCCGCTGCTTGGCGTACTCCTTGGAGAGCAGGCCCTGGATCGGCTCGGCCGGCGGAAAGTACGGATCCCCGTAGTAGAAGTCGCGGTCGGCAAAGGCCAGGTTCATGGCCTGGTACACGGCGTGGAGGTACCGCGCACTGTTGTAGCCCATGGCCTTGAGGTCCAGGGTCTCGAGGATGTTCAGGGCCTGGAGCATAGCCGGCCCCTGGACCCAGTGGTTCAGCTTGTAGACCTCGATGCCCTTGTAGGTGGTCATCACGGGCTCCTCGACGTAGACCTTCCACGTCGCGAGGTCGTCCATCGTGATGAGTCCGCCCTCCTCCTGGACGGCGCGCACGAACTCACGGGCAATGTCGCCCTGGTAAAACCGGTCGTATGCGGCGTAGATCGCGTCCTTCCGCGATTTCCCCGCGCGCACCGCCTGCGCCTCGGCCTCGACCAGCTTCTCGAGCGTGGCCTTGAGGTCCGCCTGGCGGAAGATCTCCCCGGCGTTCGGCGCCTCGCGCGCCTCGCCGGGGTGCGTCAGGTACACCGCGGGTGAGTACTTCCACTCCTTGATGCGCGCTTTCTCCCGCTCCATGGAATTGGCGGTCTGCGCTTCGATGGGGTAGCCCTCCGCCATCTGGATGGCGGGCGCCAGCACCTCGCCCAGCGACAGCGTGCCCCACTCGGCCAGCATGGTCATCAGGCCGCCGGGCGTCCCCGGTGTCACGGCCGCCAGCGGCCCGAACCGGGGCGGGTACTTCATGCCCTTGGCCTTGAAGAACTCGGGGGTCGCCCCGGTCGGCGCCACTCCCAGGGCGTTGAGCGCGATGACCTTCTTCTCGCCGGGGTGGTAGATCAGGGCCTGGGTCTCGCCGCCCCAATGCAGCACGTCCCACATGGTGGCCGTGGCCGCGAGCATGGCGGCCGCGGCATCCACGGCGTTGCCGCCCTGCTGGAACATCATGGCGCCCGCGGTGGCGCCCAGGGGCTTGCCGGTGATGGCCATCCAGTGCCGGCCGTGCAGCACGGGCTTGGCCGTGCGCTGGGCTTCCGCCCACCCGGGGGCGAGGACGGCCACGAGCATGCTGACAGTCACGAACACGCGAGGACGCAGCGACATGAGACGCTTCCTGAAGAAGGGCTGACGGTGTTGACGCAACGAGGGCGACGCCAGGGAACCTACATCCCGTGCGGCCGCCCTCAAGCACGTCGCGACGCGGATCTACCGATCGAGTTCTTCGAAGGCGAACCCGGAGTCCTCGGCACCGGGCATCCGCTCCACCCGGAGCACCTGCTGGAGCGTCTGGTCGCCCACCTTCAGCGTCACGAGGTAGTCCCCCGTGGACATGAGCGGCCCCGCGCCGCGGCGGGTCGGGTTGTAGGCGCCGTAGCTCAGGCTGAACCTGCCGCCGCGCGTCCCGGGTGGCCGCAGGACCCGCAGGATGTCCTGCATCTGGCTCTGCGCCGGCATGGCGGCCTCGCCACCTTCCTCACCGGCCTGCTGTCCCTCACTCCGGGCGGCCGGACCGCGTGCCGGTGTCGACGTCTCCCCAGGGCGCTCCTGAAAGCGGGGCGGGCCCGCCGGTCGCTGCGCCCCGCCGCCACCGCCGAACCGCTGGAACAGCTCCTGAATGTTCCCGGTTTTGATGCCGTCCCGCATCCGGTTCACCATCATCTCGTTCATGCCGCCCTTCACCAGCGAATCGAACACCTGGTCCACGCGCGCGATGAAGCGCACGCTGTCCCGCCGCTGCGCCGGCGTCAGCGGCTCGCCGGCGGGCGGCTGACCGCGGAAGTTCCAGGTCACCCGGTGCACCCCGGGGCGGCCGGGACCGGTGAGGGTTTGCACGGTGTCGCCTTTCACGTCCGTGATCACGAGCGTCGCACGGGAACGCGGCTGGCCCGTCGTCAGGCGGTAGACGATTTCCGCCCCGTACGCCGGCACGGGCGCCGAGAACCATTTCTGGCCCGTCGAGCCGCCGCCGATGGGTCGGTCGCCGTACTCGTGGGCGACCTTGGGCGCGAACAGGTGCGCGGGCGCCGCCACCACCGCGGCCGTGAGCTGCTGGAGCGGCATGATGTCCACGATCCAGATGGACCGCCCGTGCGTCGCCGCGATCAGCTCGCCGTCCCGCGGATGAATCTCCAGGTGATGGACCGGCACCGTCGGCAGGCCCGTCATGAACCGCTGCCAGGCGCCACCCCGGTTCGTGGACACGAAGACGCCCACGTCCGTTCCCACGAAGAGCAGATCCCGGTTGGTGGGATCCTCCCCGATCACGTGCACGAAGTCCGGGCCTCCCGTCGGCAGCGTGTTCGCGATCGAGCGGAACGTCTTCCCGAAGTCGGTGGTCACGTACACGTACGGCGTGAAGTCGTTCACGCGATGCCCGTCGAACGTCACGTAGAACGTCATCGAGTCGTGGTGCGACGGCTCGATGCGACTCACCCAGATCCTGGCCGGCACGCCGGGGAACCTCCCGGTGAGGCTCTCCCACGAGCCGCCGTCGTTCTTCGAGACCCAGACGTTGCCGTCGTCCGTGCCGGCGAACAGCGTGCCGAACCGGAGGGGCGACTCGGCCAACGCCACGATCGTCGAATGCGTTTCCGCTCCCGTGACGTCGGGCGTGATGCCGCCCGTCGTCTGCGTGCTCACCCGGATCCGCATGGTGTCCCTGGTCGTCAGGTCCGGCGAGATGGGCCGGAGGTCGTCACCGCGCTTCGTGGACTTGAGCACCTTGTTGGCGCCGGCGTAGAACACCATCGGGTTGTGCTGTGAGATGAAGAACGGCGTGTTCCAGTTCCACCGCAGATCCATGTCCAGCGAGTCGGCGCGCTGCTGCTGCCGGAAGGCATCAACGCGTCGCTGCTGCGCGCGGGTGAGACGCACGGTCGTATCCGGCCAGTCCACCGCGATCGAGTCCTCGAACTCGGTCCAGCGCGGCCGCCAATCCGGCTTCTGGAGGCTGGTGCGGGCGCCCGTGGTGAGGTTCAGGCGGGCCATGTTCCCGCCTTGCGACTCCGCGTACACGATGTCCGGGTCCAGGGGATCCTGCTGCGTGAAGAAGCCGTCGCCGCCGTTGATGAAGAACCAGTCCACGTTGCTGATCGCACCGCGGGACTTGCGGCTGGGCCCGCACCAGGTGCCGTTGTCCTGGAGGCCGCCGCACACGCGGTAGGGCACCGCCATGTTGTAGCTCAGGTGGTAGAACTGGCCGAGCGGCATGACGTTCGGGAAATCGTAGTTGCCGCCCTTGTCCCACGTGATGCCGATCCCGCCGTCGTTGCCCACCACGAAATGGTCGGCGGCGTTGGGGTCGAGCCACATCGCGTGATGGTCCACGTGGAGGCCCACCGTCGCGTTGCGGACGGTGCGGCCGCCGTCGTCGGACACGTTGACGGGTGTGGACGACCAGTACACGCGGTCCGGGTTCTGCACGTCCACCCGCACCTGCGAGTAGTAGAACGGCCGGACGTTCGTGGTGGCCGTCCGTTCCCAGGTGGCGCCGCCGTCGGCAGACCGGTACAGGCCGGACAGGCGCCCGGGCTTTCCGGGCAGGCTGTCGGCCTCGACCATCGTGTACATGACGTCCGGGTTGCTGGGCGCGATCGCGATGCCGATGCGGCCCTTCATGGTCTCCGGAAAGCCGCCGCCCTGCACTTCGGTCCAGGTGGCGCCGGCGTCCGTGGTCTTCCAGAGGGCACTGCCCGGCCCGCCGCTCTTCAGGAAGTACGGGCCGCGGACCCGCTCCCAGCTCGCGGCGAACAGGATGTCGGGGTTGGTCGGGTGCATGGCGACGTCAACGAAGCCGGCCTTGTCGCTGATGAACTTGCTGAGGGTCCAGGTCTTCCCACCGTCCGCCGTCTTGTAGAGCCCCCGCTCGGGATTCGAGCCCCAGATGTGGCCCAGGGCCGCCACGTAGACGATGTCGGGATTGGTCGGGTGGATGACGATGCGACCGATCACCTGCGTCGCCTCGAGTCCCATGAGCGTCCAGGTGAGGCCGCCGTCCGTGGACTTGTAGATCCCACCACCCGGCGAAATCGAGTTCCGGGAGTCTTCTTCGCCGGTTCCCGCCCAGACGACCATTGTGTCGCTCGGCGCGATGGCGAGGTCGCCCATGGAGATGACTCGCTCGCTGTCGAAGACGGGCCGGTACGTGACGCCCGCATTGCTGGTCTTCCAGATGCCGCCCGACGCGGCCGCCACGAAGAACGTCCTCGACGGGCTGGGGATGCCCTCGACATCGGTGATCCGACCGCTCATGTTGGCCGGCCCGATCGGCCGCCAGCGCAGGGCGGCGAGCATTGCGGAGTCGAGGGGGGTGGACACCTGGGCGTGAACGGGAGCGATACCGACCAGGCAGAGAAGACCCGGCACGAGCCAGCGCAGACGGCGGTGATGCATGAGGACCTCGGACGCACTACGGTTGGATGACGGACCGGCAGGGACAGCACCCGAACTACGCAAATGACACGCTTCGTGTTGACGGTATGGACACGGCGTACGGACGACGCCCGAACTCGACTCAGATTCCGATCATGTCGCTCCCGTTTTCCTTACCTTCGGCGCTCGGCACGCGGCACTCCCATCATCGTCTCCCGACCAGCACGACCCCCGCGAACTCCCGCACCACGAGCGAGTCGTTCTCCCACTGGCCGCCCACCGAGGACAGCTGGAGCGTGACCCGCAACCCCGCGGAATCCCGAGTCAGCCGCAGCCGCTCGGCGGGCACCGGCGCGCCCCGCCCCGAGCCCCGGGACTCGGAACGCAACGCCGCGAGGAGGGAATCGAGGGGCAGGCTCCCGATCCGCGTGCCGTCCTGATACACGTCCACGGACCGCCTGCCCCTTCCCGCCTGCGCACGGAGGCCCGGCCCCCTCTCGGGCGGGCCGTGGCGCACGATCAGGAGCGAGTCGTACGGCGCCACCGCCAGCGCGCTCGCGCCAGGGTCGGCCGTGAACGAGAACCACTGCGATCGCTCCCCCTGCCATTCCGGTACGTACTCGACTCCCAGCCACGCGGTGATCCGCCGGGCGCGCGCCCCGTCGGCACGCCACGCCTCCCTCCCGGTCAGGATCGTATCAATCTCCGCGAGCCGCCCGCCGAACCAGGGGGCGATGGCATCGAGATCGTGCGTCCCCGCGAGGTACCGCAACGCGGCCGAGATCTCCCGCCGGTCCGCGGGCGGCACGTCCCCGGCCGACGGCCGCGCCTGCCCGTCCACGAGCATGCCGTGCCGCTCCAGGAACCCCGCCAGCCGGCGCACCTGGCTCCCTTCCGACACGCGGTAGGCGCCCCACGGACCCGCGAAGGTCAGCAGGCCCACGCACCCCAGCGACAAGGGAATGATCCGGATCCCGCGCGCGCGCATGAGGAGCTGATACACGGCGATCCCCGCGAGCCACCCGGACAGCACGATCAGGAAGTACCGCCGCTCGGTGACGCCGTACTGCCCCACCCGCTGCCAGATGGCGAGCCACAGCATCACGATGGCGGGCAGCAGGAACAGGTAGAACGCGCGGGCGTAGATGCCCACCCAGCGGTCGCCCGCGCGGTTGGCCAGGGGATGCACCAGCAGGAGCGAGAAGATCCCGGCCACCGCGACGGCGGACACGAGCCAGCCGATCCAGCCGCTCGGCCATTGCCACGTGGCGAGCACTTTCACGAAATAGGCGAGCAGGATCAGCAGGTAGAGCGCGACAATCGGCAACAGGGCGAATCGGGTGAAGACCCGCAGGTCGCGCGGGTACTCCTCTTCCCGCTCGAGCGCGGCCCAGTCTTCCGGCAGCCCGGCCGCGAAGAACCAGGGCATCAGGAACAGTGCGGCCACGGACCACAGGCGCATGTACGCGCCCCCGGCGAGGTCCACGCCGAACAGGTTGTCGAGAGCCGCCAACGCGATCGCGGCGCCCACGAACAGCACGTGCGCATAGAGCGCGGCCACCAGCAGGCGTTCGAGCAGGCGCCGGTTGTACGCCCAGAACCCACGGGTTTCCGGTCCCGTCAGGTACGGCGCCACCGCCACGAAGAGATGGAAGACCGCCACCAGCTGGAGCAATCGCGCCACCTGGACCGGCTCGGACCACCGCCCCCAGGCCGCGTAGAAACCCGCCAGCACGGCCAGCCCGCCCGCGTCCGCGGCCCAGCGGACCCACGGACGCCGGCCGAGGCGTTCGGTCACGAGCCGCAGGCCCGTGAACAGCGACAGCCCGAGGATCGCCGACCACAGCAGCGGGGTCAGGACGTGCTCGTCGCCGATGTCCTCCGTGAGCAGGATCGCCGCGATCGTCGCCACCGCCCCCGAGACGACCGTGAGCGGTGTGCGCCGCAGCCCCCGGGCGGCCCCCTTCAGGATGGGGGCCAGGGTCGGAACGCGGGACCACACGGGTGGGTCGGTCATGCGCCGAGCCGTACGGGGGCGCGCCGCGCCCCCCAGGTGCCGGGAGCCGGCTCGAACACGCCCGGGATCGCCGCCCCGCAATCCGGACAGCGGCCGTCGCGCGTGAGCCGCCAGTCGAGCATGGTATACCAGTCACGGACGATCACCGCGGCGCCGCACGCCCCGCAGAACGTCGTCCCGCCTTCGACGTCGTGCGTGTTGCCGGTATACACGTAGCGGAGCCCGTTGGCAAGACCGATGCGCCGCGCGCGCGTCAGCGTGGCGGGAGGCGTCGGCGGCACGTCCCGCATCTTCCAGTCGGGGTGGAACGCCGTGAAGTGCACGGGAACGTCGGGCCCCAGGTCCCGCATCACCCACTGGGTCAGCGCCTCGAGCTCCGCGTCCCCATCGTTCTTCCCCGGAATCAGGAGGGTGGTGATCTCGAACCAGACGGCGGTTTCGTGCCGGAGATAGCGCAGGGTGTCGAGCACGGGTTCGAGGTGCGCCACGCACAGCTCGTGGTAGAACCCTTCGGTGAACCCCTTGAGGTCCACGTTGGCCGCGTCCATGTGCCGGTAGAACTCCGCCCGCGGCTCCGCGCACTGATAGCCAGCCGTGACGGCGACCGCCTTGATCCCCCGGGCGCGGCACGCCTGCGCCACGTCAATCGCGTACTCGTGGAAGATCACGGGATCGTTGTACGTGAATGCCACGCTCCGGCAGCCCAGGCGCTGGGCCGCGTCCGCCAGCTCCTCCGGCGACGCGGCATCGGCCAGCGTGTCCGTCTCGCGCGACTTCGAGATGTCCCAGTTCTGGCAGAACTTGCAGGCCAGGTTGCACCCCGCCGTGCCGAACGACAGCACGGGCGTACCGGGCAGGAAGTGGTTCAGCGGCTTCTTCTCGATGGGATCCACGCAGAAGCCGCTCGAGCGGCCGTACGTGGTGAGCACGACCTCGTCATCCTGGCGGGCGCGGACGAAGCACATCCCGCGCTGTCCTTCGTGGAGCTTGCAGGCCCGCGGGCACACGTCGCACTGCACACGGCCGTCTTCCAGCCGATGCCAATAACGGGTCCTGGCGACGGTGCCGAGCGAATTCGTCATACCCCGATACGCTCCCCCGCTGATTTCCCTTCGACTCTCCGGTACCTACTCCCCGAACTTGATGCCCTGCGCGAGCGGCAGGTCGGTGCTCCAGTTCACGGTGTTCGTCTGTCGGCGCATGTAGGTCTTCCAGGCGTCGGACCCGGACTCTCGCCCGCCGCCGGTTTCCTTCTCCCCGCCGAAGGCGCCGCCGATCTCGGCGCCGCTGGTCCCGATGTTCACGTTCGCGATGCCGCAATCGCTGCCCCGCCCCGACAGGAACGCCTCGGCTTCCCGCAGGTGCTCGGTGAAGACGGCCGACGACAGCCCCTGCGGTACGCCGTTGTGCAGCGCGAGGGCCTCGTCCATCTCGGCCACCGCCGCCGCCCCCGTCGAGGCCTTCGTCCCGTACATGATGATGTAGAGAATCGGGGCGAACGTCTCTTCCTGCACGATTGCGTACGCGTTCTTCACGGCCGCGATGCACGGTTTTACATAGTGACCCCCGGGGTACCGGCCGCCGTCGAGCCGCTCCCCGCCGTAGAGGACCTGGCCGCCCTCCTGCTTCACGCGCGCGATGGCGTTCTGCATGTCGCGCACCGCGTCCGGCGTCACGAGCGGCCCCATCATGGTCCCGGCCGCCCGCGGATCACCGATGGGAATCCCCTCGTACGCCTTGATCAGCCGCCGCACCAGCTCGTCCCGCACCGACGCGTGGACGATGATCCGCCGTGTGGACGTGCAGCGCTGCCCCGCGGTTCCCACCGCGCCGAACACGATCGCGCGGAGGGCCAGGTCGAGGTTGGCGCTCGGCGTCACGATGATCGCGTTGTTCCCGCCCAGCTCGAGAATGGTGCGTCCCAGACGCTGGCCCACTACCTCGCCCACGTGCCTGCCCATCTGCGAGCTGCCCGTGAAGGAAACGAGCGGGACGCGCCGGTCGTGCAGCATCCGCTCGCCCACGGTGGAACCCTTGCCGATGACCAGCGAGAAGATGGCGGGATCCACGCCATTCTCGAGGCAGACCTGGTGCGCGAGCTTCGTGGTGGCGATGGCGGTGAGCGGCGTCGTGCTCGAGGGCTTCCAGAGGACGCTGTCGCCGCAGACGCAGGCGAGCGCCGTGTTCCAGCTCCACACCGCGGTCGGGAAGTTGAACGACGTGATCACGCCCACCACGCCCAGCGGATGCCACTGCTCGAACATCCGGTGGTCGGGCCGCTCGGACTGGATCGTGAGACCATACAGTTGGCGGGAGAGGCCCACCGCGAAGTCACAGATGTCAATCATCTCCTGCACTTCGCCCTCGCCCTCGGGCAGGATCTTGCCCATCTCAAGCGTCACCAGCGCGCCCAGCGCGTGCTTGTGCTCGCGCAGCCGGTTGCCGAGCTGGCGGATCAGGTCGCCACGGGCGGGGGCGGGCACGTTGCGCCAGGTCAGGAACGCCGCGTGCGCCCGCGCCACGATGCGCTCGTATTCCGCGTCCGTCACCTGGCGGACGGCCGCGATCCGCGAGCCGTCTACCGGCGTGAGCGCCTCCAGGACCGGCCCGGATCCGATCCACTCGCCGGCGAAGCCGCCCGGGTTCTCGTCCTCGATCCCGAGGGCGGCCAGAACGTCATGCTGTATGGGAGCTGCCGTCGCCATGGATATCCCCTGTCAAAACACGCGAGCCCGGCGACCGCGGGGCGGCCCGCATGGGGGCGCCCGTCGCCGGCCTTGCCCACAGGGGAAACCTAGCCAGACGCCGACACGGGTGACAGGCGACGACACGCCACGAACCCCCACCCGACACCCGGAAACCGTCACCACCCGTCGGGTCGCCCTAATTCACCGGACGGGCCCTGATCAGTTGTCGCAGGTAGGCCGTGAGCGTCTCCACCGGCAGGGGCGCGCGCGCCTCCACCAGGTATCGCCCGATCCGCACGGAGCCCACCGCGGTGTCTCCTTGGGCCTGCACCTGTACGTCGCCCAGGCCGATCGTGTCGGCCCCGAAGTTCGCGGGCGTTGCCACCAGCTGGAGCTCGACGCCGTCCGGATCCCGCTGCACGACGCGGTGCCCCGGCGCCCCCCCCGCGCGCGTCTCCGCCACACTCAGAACTTCGAGGCCGCGCACCACCACGATCTCGTCCGTCACCGCGTGCCCCGGCGGCACGACCACGGAGGGCAGCACTCGCGGGGCGACCACCGGCGGCGGGCCCGCGGGTGGCAGCACGGGGGTCGGCACGGTATCCGGCCCGGCGCGTTGCCCGGCCGCCGCCGTATCCGGAACGTCGGTCGTGTCCTGCACCACCGGCGCCGCGACCTGCGAGTCCGCGACCGTGTTGAACCCGATCGGTCCGAACGCCGTCGAGTCCCCGGCGGCGAGCGAGTCCCCGGCAGCGAGCGAGTCCCCGGCAGCGAGCGAGTCCGGCGCGGCGGAATCGGCCGCGAGCACCGCGGAATCCGCCGCGACCGGGACGGGAGTGGTGGTGGCGGGCGCGCCACTGTCCGGCGCGGCGCCTCCACCGAACGGCAGCCATCCCAGGGCCCAGGCCACGCCAACGCCTCCGACAACGGCCGCCGCCGCGATTCCCAACACCAGGGCCGGGCTCGTCCGCCGGGCCCCGGCCCGCGGGGCCCGCACGAGGACATGCGGTTCGGGTTCGTCACGCCTCGGCTCACGCGGTGGCTCACGCGGTGGCTCACGTGGTGGCTCACGCGGCGGCTCGCGCGGCGGCGGCCGCTCGCGCACGACGTCGGGCGCCAGGGTCGTCTCGAAGCCGGACTCGCGTTCCGGCAGGGGCTGGAGCTCGAAGCCCGACACTCGCTGGGGCTCGGGTTCGGGTTCGGCTTCAGGCCAAGCCGGTGGCTCGGTGCGCTGGGCGACCGCGGGTTCCGGTTCGGGCTCGGGCTCCGGTTCGGGCTCCGGCTCCGGTTCAGGTTCGGGCTCCGGCTCGGGCTCGGGCCCAGCGTCCGGCTCCGCAGCGGGCGGCGGCGCGTCATCAGGCTGCGGCGTTCCGTGCTCGATGATCAAGGGCAGATCCGTCGGTGTCGCAGGCACCGACGACGCTTCCCAGGGCTCGATCCGCTCGACCGCTCCGAGCGTATCGGCCATCGAGGAGGAGAATCCCGCACTCGGCGGGGCGGCGGCGGCTTCAGGCTCGCCCTCCGGCTCCGCTGGTTCTGGTTCTGGTTCTGGTTCCGGTTCCGGTTCCGGTTCCGGCTTCGGCTTCGGTTCAGGTTCAGGTTCTGGTTCTGGTGCCGGCTCGGGCTCGGGCTCGGGTCCTGGGCCCGCCGCCGCCGTCGGCTCGTCCGGCGCCGTCGTCAGCCGCAGGAGACCCCGTTCCACCCGGACGGCCGCGGCCGCGGGGTCCGATTCCGCGGCCGCGGCCGCCAGAATCTCCACCACATCCGAACGACCAGTCCGCGTCGCATAGCGCGTGATCACCTCGGCCGCCGCCACCGGGTGGCCCGCGGCCACCAGCGCCTTGCCGAGCGTGACGGCCGCATCGTCTCTCGTTGGATCCGCGCGGCGGATCTTCTCGGCGAGCGCCATGATGCTCCGCGCCGACCCGGCCCGCGTGTAGTGCTCCGCCGCGTGATCGTACATGGCGGACGCGGTGCGCGCGTCGCCCTGCTTGAGCGCGAGATCGCCGACCTTGACGTACAGGGGCAGCTCCGCGTTCAACGCGGGCGAGCCCTCGAGGTGCTTCAGAATGTGCTGATAGATCGCTTGTGCCTTGGCGAACTCTCCCTGCTGCTCGAGTTCGCGCGCGCGATTCTTGAGTTCGGAAACCTTGGCCACTGACGTCGCTCCACGACGAAGTCCACCCCGGGGGTGTTTCCGTGGGCGTCCCCTGACTCTATGTCATTGGCAATATTAGGCTTGTGGCGTTCCGGCGCAACCCGAGACGCGCCCGGAACCGGCCGGTCGCCTACGTCGGCTCCCGCCCGATCACCCGCCGGATCAGCCCCCGAGCCGGAAGCGGAACGTGTCGCAGCTCAACCGTGAGCCCCGCGCGCTCCCCCTCCTCGATCACGTTGCGCAGCGCCACCGCCCCGGTGTAGTCAATGCGGCCCAACCGCTCCAGCCGGAGAACGAGACGCGTGGCTTCGGGGTGGTTGGCCAATGCGGCCACGAGTGCCTCCTCGAGCGTCGGCGCCGATCCGAAGAACAGCACGCCTTCCGGTGCCAGCGACAGCGTCCCGTCCGCGAACGTGACGTCCACGCGCACGCGCATCTCGCGCCAGATGTGCACGGCCCCGGCGAGCCCCATGCCCACGATGACCGCCTCATCCACGCGCGGCGCCAGGGCCAGCGTGAGCAGGAACGTGGCCCAACCGATCGCGGCCTGGGGAATCGAGAACTGCCAGAGGCGGAACAGATCCCCCATGGCCATGTGCCGCACCACCGCGGCCACGACGACCGCTCCCAGCACGGCCTGGGGCAGCGGCCCCAGGACGCGGCCGAACGGCAGGAACGCCAGGACCACGAGGCCGGCAATGGCGCCGTTCCATCGGGTGCGCGCGCCCGCCAGGCGCGTCACGGACGACCGCCCGAACGAGCCCCCAACCGGGAACCCGCCCGAAAGCCCGGCTGCGAGGTTGGCGACGCCCTGACTCACGAACTCCCGATCCGGGCTCCAGGGCTTGCGGTCGAGGACCGCGTACGTACGGGCAATCGCCGACGGCTCCGCGAAGCCCACCAGCGCGATCACGATGCCCGGAAGGACGAGCGCCGGCATGGCGGTCCACGGCAGGGCCAGCGTCACGGGCGGGAGCCCGAGCGGAATGGCGCCGAGTGTGGGGCCCGCATACCCGGTGAGCAGCGAAAAGAGGAGACCCACCACCACCGCGGCAAGCACGCCGGGGAACACCGGATGGAACCGGCGCCCGGCGAGCACCAGGAGGATCGTGACCGCCGACAGCCCCGCCGCCGCGGGCTCCCAGACTTCCGGGTGCACGGCCACTGTCACCGCGCGCCCGAGGATCCCGCCCTCGAGGCCCGTCACCCCCAGCGCGCTGGGGACCTGGGAGGCAACGATCAGGATGGCGGCGCCGCTGGTGAAGCCCACGATCACGGGCTGCGACATGAGATACGCCACCCAGCCCCAGCGCATCAGCCCGAAGGTCACGCGCACGAGGCCAACCACGATGGCCAGGACCGCCGCGAGCTGCACGTAGCCGTGGGTTTCCGGAACCGCGAGCACGGACAGCGCGCCGAGGGTG
>Ga0302046_10001285_pt1 | contig 23554 bp, 22 predicted proteins | sample RVTome_11_FD_200261 | JGI IMG/M metagenome (GOLD analysis project Ga0302046, IMG submission 200261) | Soil microbial communities from uranium-contaminated site in the Upper Colorado River Basin, Wyoming, United States - RVT147D111 (version 2) ... | reverse complement strand
CGGATCTTCCGTTCCGGAGCAACAGTTTCGATGTGGTCACGTGTGTCGACGTGCTGTATCATCAATGGGTCGATGATGAACCGGCACTCAGGGAATTCGAACGTGTTCTGCGACCGGGGGGAATTCTGATTGTTCAGGCCGCCGCCCTCGAATCTCTCCGCGGACACCACGATTCGGTCGTGTTCACCAGAGAACGCTATCGGAAGAATACTTTGAAACGGCGCCTCAAGAACGCCGGATTTCACATTGTCAGGCTGACGTACAGAAACACGTTTCTTCTCCCCATGATTTTCCTCAAGCGATTTTTTCAGCGGGGGTCATTGGAAATTCAATCAGATCTTCGCATGCCGTCACCCGCAGTCAATGCCGCCTTGCAAATGATTCTTTCACTGGAGAATCTGCTGCTTCGGTACGCCACCCTTCCGGTGGGAAGCTCGTTATATGCTGTGGCGCAAAAACCGGAAAAGGGCTGATCGATGTTTCCCTTCATCGCATCAGACCGCGTGGATAGAGGATTCCTGGTTCTCCTCCTGATCCTCGCCGTCTTCTATTGCGTGAACCTCGATTCGTATCCCCTGGTTTGGGTTGATGAACCATGGGAATCGATAACGGCGTACAGTCTGATCACGGACGGCAGAATTTACAACCCGGTCCTCGAAGGAAGAGCCGGCTGGGACGAAGTATTTCTGGAACCCCGGATGTTGCTGACCTTCCTTGTCGGAGGATCGTTTGCCTTCTTCGGGCCTGGAGTCATTCAAGGGAGACTGGTTTCCGTCCTCTTTGGTCTCCTCCTTGTTAGCGCAATCTACATCCTTGGCAAACGGATCTTTTCTCCCCGGGCGGCGTTACTGGCCTCGTGGTGCATCGCCATTGAGACGATGATTTTCATTGGTTCGCGAACAATCCGCCCTGACATCTATGTTGCCTTTTTCGATGCGACCGTCATATTGCTTATACTTCGGGCCCAGAATATTTCATCGGGAGCGATGAGATACTTTATCATAGCAGGAGCCTTCACCGGGATCGCTCTTTGGACTCATCCCAATGCCCTGCTGATTCTTGCTTCAGCGGCAGCTCTGTTGCTCGTTCAGGAGGGCCGTACCATCCTTTCCTCAAAACGATTCCGGCTATGCTCGGCAGCAGCAACTGCGGCATTCCTTCCCTATGTTCTCTATGTCACTATTCAGGATGCAGATCATTCGTTTTCCCGATTCTGGCTTCAGCTGGCCGGACGGCCCGAAGATCTCGTTCAATCCGGTTGGCTACTTACCAGTCTCGAAGGCGAGCTGAGCCGGATTCTCGAATACGTGAGGTTCCCTTACCGGATTCCTGTCGTCCTCACATTTCTGGCTGCCCTCCTCTGGGCCGTCCGATCCGGTTCTGTTCCGATCCGCCGGATTCTTCTCGTCATTGCCGTTCATTTGGGTGTGTCCGTGTTTCTGCTTTCCAACAAGACCGTTCTGTACGCATCGTCCGTGCTACCGTTTCTCGCTCTCCTTTGTGGCGCGTACTTTGACCACTATTTGCCTGCTTTTACGAGGTTGCTTTCCAGGAAGGAACTGCGCCGCACCGGCCTTGCCGGCTCATTAGCGGCGTTGCTTTTTCTTGGACTTTATTCTGTCACACAACTGGGTGGAACGCTTTACCTCCTTTGGGACCATCGTTCATGTTCCTATGCACGCGTACTGGACGCGTTGCAACAAACTATTCCGCATGGATCCGGGGTCTGGGGATCCATGACGTTCTGGTTTGCGTTTCGCGATCAGCCGTACCGGACACAATACACCTATCTTCGGGAACTTGAATCGTTTCGACCGGAGTACATGATTCTCGGCGACAGGGAAACAGAGTCAAAAGACCATTGGGTGGATGTTCGGCGGCGCGCTGAGGAAGTCGTACGCCAGCGCGGCACGCAAGTAGCTCTGATCGAAGAGAAGTGCTATGGAGAATTAAGGGTCTACAGAATGCGGTGGGACTGAATAGCGCTTTTACGGAAGGACGAACTTGAGGAATGGATTTGGCGTCCGGAGAGGTGTCAATCTCCACGCGCATTTCCGGCGTCAGAGAGTCCGGCTGCAAAGCGGAGGAAGATGGAATAATAATTGCTCCGGAGATCCCGTCAAATTAATCACTGAAAACTTGCAAGAGGTGAGGTAGTGAACTCACGTCGCTCAATTCCCTCCACGCTCCGATGACTGTTTTATCGCCATCTGCCATAGCCCTTGCTGTCCGGTACAGAATCCTGCGGCCTGCGTTGTGGCGCATGGTCACTCTTCCGCGGCTTCTGAAACTCAGCGACAATGCTTTTTTCCAGGCGGCCGGATGGAATCGAACCGCACAGGATTTTTTCCTCGACCTTCGGGAACGAGGGCGGCTCCGTTTCTTTTTTCATCCAAGGAACCGCAAGGATTTTTTCCTGAACACGCTTACCCGAACCCAGCCCCTGGAAAGCATTCTCGAAGAGGCGGACGAAGTTCTGAATGACAAATTTCAGGCACTGGGTTCTCCGTCGGTTTTTCTCGGAAACCCGATTCCCTGGCAGCGGGATTTCAAGAGCGGAAAGGAATGGCCGCCAGGTCCCTCGCACAAGATCGATATTCTCGATCTGGAGAATCCCTCTGATGTCAAGGTTCCCTGGGAACTCAGTCGATTCCACCAAACATGGTGGTTGGGAAAGGCAAGCTGGCTTACCGGAAGCCCGGCGTATGCCGAAAAATTCGGGAGTCTGGTCTCCGATTGGATTGAGAACAACCCTGTCGGGTACGGGATCAATTGGGCCACCGCCATGGAAGCAGCCATCAGGGCATGTAACTGGATCGCCGGATACTACTTTTTTTGTGAAGCCCAGGCCCTCCGGGAGGAGTTCTGGATCCACTATCTACGCAGTCTCCTGATGCACGGGCTCTTCATCGAATCGCATCTCGAATACTCCCGTGCCAACCACAACCACTTTCTTTCGAATGTCGTTGGATTGCTCTACCTCGGGATTTTCTTTCAGGACCTCCCGGTCGGGAAACGATGGCTCCGGTGGTCTGTTGCGCAGCTCCAAAAAGAAATGGAAGAGCAGGTGTATGAAGACGGTGTCAGCTACGAGAAATCCACGTCGTATCACCGGCTCGTTCTGGAACTGTTCTATTCCGCTGCTCTCCTCTGCCGCCTCAACAGGATACCGCTGAGCAACGGTTTCCTCGGACGTCTCGAACGCATGTTCGAGTGCCTCATGTGCTATTCGCGGCCGGACGGAAGTGTTCCGCTTTTTGGCGACGCCGATGACGGCAGGCTTTTTCGGATCTCGATGCAGCAGAATATCAACGATCACCGTCACGCTCTTTGCATCGGAGCGGTACTGTTCGGACGCAGTGACTTCAAGCAGGCTGCGGGACTGCTTGATCAGGAAACCCTGTGGTACTTTGGGGGCGAGGGGTTTGAAACCTTTCAACAACTACGGGATTTCCCCGCACCAACGGTCTCGCGGGGTTTTCCAATCGGGGGAATCTACGTACTCCGTGCGCCCAACGTGCATTTATTCGTTCATGCCGGTAATCTTGGAACGCGGGGACTTGGCAAACATGCGCACCATGATACCCTGGGATTTGAACTGTGGGCCGGTGTGCCGCTGATTGTTGATTCCGGAACCTATGCGTACAGCTCTGATCCTGAAAAGCGAAAGCAACTCCGTGGAACCGGCGCCCATAATACGATCATGATCGATGGCAGGGAAATTGCCGATCTCGTGACCCTCTGGTCGGTGCAAAAGGATCGAACAAGCCCCCGTGTGTTGGAATGGACGACAACCAATCGGAGGGACGTTTTCCAAGCGGAACACCATGCCTATCAATGCCTGCAGGATCCTGTCATTCATAGAAGGACGATTGAATTCCTCAAGGACAATAATGAACTAAGGCTCACCGACCTTCTTTCCGGCAGTGCAAATCATTTGCTTCAATATCGACTTCACTTCCACCCCGATGTTTCCCTGAGTTCCGTGGGCGGGAACAGCTACATCGCCCTTTCCGGCAATGCGCGTCTTCAGATTGACTTGAGTGGGAACGCCGAAATTTTTGAAACGCTGTATTCGCCCTCCTACGGAGTTCTGCTCCGAAGCAAGGGATTGCAAATTCGTTTGAATGCACAGCTTCCTTTTACATTTGAAACACACATGACTCTGAAAATCGATTGATCGGAGGGCGCCCGGATCACCCGGCAAGATATGCCCGCAGGATGTGAGGCATAACAACAAAAAGCCCGCCGGGCTCAACGTCGGGCGGGCTTGACAGAAACTTCGAGACGAACTACTGGCTTCCCGAGGGGGCCTGGGGACGCGAGGCAGGCATCGGTTTCCGTGGAAACTTGCCATCCATCATCGCTGCGTTATAGGAAAAAATCGCCATCATGATGGATCCCTGTTTGACATCTTCCTCTTGTACGCGATCATACACGTCCATATTCGAATGGTGTGTGCGCGTGTTGTATTCCACCGGATCCTGGATGAATTGGAATCCCGGAAGGCCGATGGCATCGAAGGCAAGGTGATCAGTGCCGCCGGTATTGGACAACGTTAGTGTCCGGGCGATCGGATCGTTGATCGCGTCGAGCCATTTTCGAAACACTTCACGGGCGCCTTCATTTCCCTGGAGGTACACTCCGCGCACTCTTCCGGTCCCGTTATCGTTATTGAAATAAGCCTGGAACTTCTCATAGGCCGGTTTGGTCTCAAGCGGTCCCTGGGCTCCACCCATGATCATTTGCATCAGATCCCCCTGCTTCCGCTCGCCAAGGTACTCCGCGACATATTGACGTGAGCCATGCAGACCCTGCTCTTCTCCGCCCCAAAGTCCGATGCGAATTGTCCGGCGGGGCTTCAGACCGAGCTTCTGAATGATGCGCATGGCTTCCATGCAGACGGCAGAGCCTGTTGCGTTGTCCGTTGCGCCGGTACCGGCCTGCCATGAATCAAAATGGGCCCCAATCATCACTACCTCGTCTTTCAGATCTGTGCCCGGGATTTCGGCAATAATGTTAAAGCTGGAATCGGCTTTCGTCGTACCGACCTCGATGTTCATCTCCATGGTAATCTTCTGACCTTTTTCCAGCATCCGCACAATCCGATTGTAGTGTTCTGCAGCAAGCGAGACCTGCGGCAGAATTTTTGGTGCGTCTGGATTATAAGCGCTGGCCCGTGGTCCGAACAACTCTGAAATGTCCTTTGGCACAATCGGTACCGTAGCCTGTTGGACAAAGATTGTTCCAAGGTCTCCGCGGCCTGCATCGAGAAGAGCTGCGGCTCCCTCTTGCATGCAGAAATTGAGCTTCATCGCATTGAATTGTGCCTGGGTCAGGAATCGGGCGATCGCCGCGGTATCGCCACCCATTCTGCGTCGTCTTTGTGCTCCCGGCTCACCGGCGTTTGCAAGATCCAGAAGTGTTGAATCGTGAAGTCGATGGCCTTCCGGTTCAAAGTGGGCCTTCAGTTCACGCGGGTCCGAAATTAACACGAACGCGTTCTTGAGTTTTCCGGCATACTTCTTCAGATCAGTCTCCGTTTTGGCATCGAGAAGAACGACATTTCCTTTCACCGTCCCGTTCGTGCCGGGTGACCATGCTTTGGGATACGCGATAAGGGGAAATGCCCGCGGTGTCAGCACATTTGCCGAAAACCGTTTCAGGGTCCACCCTTTGCCTACCGGTGCAAAATTGTCGAAATAGACATTCTGCAGTCCCCACTCCTTCAACTTCTTGCCTGCCCACACGCCGGCTTCGCGGTACTCCGGTGACCAGGTAAGGCGCGGGCCATAGACATCCGTTAGGTACGACATGATCTCCATGACTTCGGACCGATTCATGCCTTCGTCCTTTATTTTCGCTATAGCGCTCGTGTCCACCATTTGGGCAAGGCCGATGGAGCACAAAACGACCGAAGCGACCAACAACCACAGTGATCGTTTCATTCTGCTGACTCCTTTTCTAAATGATTGGTGCATGGGCCGTTCACGGGCCCGCGGAACATCTGGGGGTTTCTTGAAGTGGGTTATGCTACCGGATTTCCGTCCAAAAATCAATGAGTAACTCCGGCAAAACCCAATGGATAGCGATAAACGGCTGGAGATGGGAAAAGTTTCTCTCATTCTCAAAAACGACGACGGAATCAGGCGTCAAGCACGTGTCGGTCATCAGGGCGCGGCTGGGATTTTGGCAAATCCACGATTTCCCCTATCATATCAAGGATTCGCGTTGATTCATACATCGTCACGTCCTTAATGGCATGATGAATCCGCCTGAGCGAAGCGTCGATCTGGTCAAGGCGTTTTCGGTTCTCTGGATCTGCATCAAGCTTGCTCCGCAGATCCTCGGTGCTCATCCGGATAATTGCCAGAGGGTTGTTGATGGTATCCTGAAGCTGCGCGGTCATATCCTTCACAATGGAATTGGCTATGGCGGATTTTTCGATGTGCGTCTGCATGACCATCCTCTGGCGCTCTTCGGCAAAATGGCTCTCGCGGCTCTGCTGAAGCTTGATGAAGACGAACGCCGTTACCCACATCCAGATCAGGGAATCGAATTGGAGAACGAAATCAAGAAACTTGAAAGAACTCTCGTGGGATTTTTCAAAAAAGTCCACGGTGGTCGTGAGATAATATGCATAGATCGCGATGCCGGCCACAACGACCGGGTATTTGTTCAGAATCTTGAGCACTCGCGTTACAACGGGGTTTGCGTTCATCGTGTCCCTCAGCATTATGATGATTTCACGGGTTAACTTGCCCCCTGCTCCATTGAACTCCTCATGGAGAATACGATGTTTGACTTTGATGGGGGAAATTAGCGGTGTGCGGCATGAGAATCAACAAGAAGGCGGAATCCCTTTCTTTCAACACCGAGTGTGGAATTATCCCACGTTTGTTGGAATTGCGAAAAGACGCAACAAAAATCTCCCGGTAATGAGACGGGACACAAAATGACAATGATTCTCTGCCCGAAATACGCCGAATTCGCCTTTTTTGCTCCCGGCCACTCCGGAAGAATTGGAACGAGGCTTGATACGCTTTGAGAGGCCCTTCCGATGTTTCCTGCGGGCCAATGGAGGTGCGGCATGAAAACGATTCGCTCTCTACCCCTCATTTCCTTCTTTCTTCTTTTTTCCTCTCCCCTGTTCGCCCAGTCTTCAGATCTGGCGGGTCTTCAGAGTAAACTTACCGTTGACTGCAAAAGCATACGGGGTCATGCAAGCCGGATCGTGGCCGAGGCCGCAGAGTCAGAATTTAACCGCGATGTTGCCGCGGCCCATCTTGGCCAGGTGGCCCGTTACCAGGCCGCCATGGAGTCTGATCTCAAATCGACAAGCGACCTGCTCGACAAGAAGCAACGGGAACTGGTGAATGCCGAATTGACCAGTCTTCTCGGAACCTGCAAGCGCATCGGAGAGGGAGTTCATGACCTGGAGAAAGAATTTAAGAAAGATCGTCCGAACATCGAGACACTGCGGCGCGGGGCCATTAAGATCCGGAACGACATGAATCAGGGAGCCGCGGTTCACGAACGGTTGAAAAAGAAACTCGGCATCATCTGATCGAAGACAATGGATACTCATTTGACGGAAGAGGTTCCATTACGCAATGTGATAATCGGTACTGAAAGCGGTGCTGCGCGTGCGGATGAAAGAATCAGCACCCGTCTCGTCAAATTGCTTTTTGCCGCCTGCGACGTCCGTATGGCACATGAGGAAGATCTGGCCTCTTGTTTCCCGACTGCGAGCTGGGCGCCATGCCTCCGTTCGGCAATCTTCATGGGCTGCCGGTTCTCCTGGATGGTCCCCTTCTCGACGATGAAGAGATCATCTTCAATGCATGCACGATCACAAATTCCATTCGGATGAGAATGGAAGACTACCAGAGACTTGTCAATCCGCTCATGGGGAGGTTTGCCGAACCGACGTTCGTCAGATCCGAGGAATGGTAATGGAGCGAACAACCAGTATAAAGGACACTGCGGAAATCGGACAACTGTTGATCGTCGGAATTGGCACTGAGCGGTGCGGCGATGACGCGGCAGGCCTTGCCGTCGCGCGATCCCTTCACTCGATCGAGCTTCCCGGATTTGTGAAGATTGCGGAATTCTCCGGTGACGGGGCTTCATTGATTAATGTGTGGGAGGATGCGGCAACGGTGATCCTGATCGACTGCGTTTCAGCGCAAACACTCCCGGGAACCATTGTAGCGATTGATCTCCTTCACGGATCGCTGCCTCCCCACTGGCAGCCTTCAACGCACAATTTCGGACTTGTGGAAGCCATTGAGTTTGGACGCGTCATGGGGCGCCTCCCCGCGTCCCTGATGCTGTATGGTATTCAGGGTAAGTCGTATGAGCATGGGCGGGGGCTTTCCCCGGAAGTTCGGGTCGGCGTCGAAAAAGTGGCTGCGATGATCGAGCTTGAATTGCTCGCCGCGTTGGATCGTTCCTGAAGCGTCTCCCACCTCCCCCTTTCGGGAATCCACCCGCCGCTCTTTGCAATGTTGAGAAAAAAGGACCCAAAACTCCTTGTTTTTCATGCACACAGGGGGTACAGGAATTGCAGAAATGCCGGTGAAGGGAACCACCGTGCACGAGCTCTCAGCCGCCAGAAACCTCGTCGAATTGATTCAAAAAGAGATTCCCCCCCGGTACGCTGTTGTCAGTGCGGCCTGTCAGAATACGAATGGGGGATCTTGCAGGGATTGGCAGGGAATCCCTAGAGTTCTGTTACGTGGTTGTCACTGATGGAACACCGCTCGCTCCCTCCCGTCTCTCATTGCTTAGTCATTGTACACGCCGGATCATCCTCTCGGAGCACCGATGGTCTCTTCCGAAGGTGCCTGTGCTGCCTACTATCTTTTCAGAACATTCAGAGCACAACAGAAAGAAATACCGTCAATCCCATGAAAACGCTAAGCCTTGTTCACGAATTCCTCGATCTTCCCCGTTTTGCCTTCATTGGTGTTTCCCGGAATCCCCGCTCATTCAGCCGGGCGCTCTTCCGTGATTTCAAAGTGCGCGGGTATGAGATCCTTCCGGTTAATCCGTATGCCCGCGATATTGATGGTACGCTTTGTTTCCAGTCCATCAGGCAGATTGTCCCTGCCCCGACCGCAGCACTGATTATGACCTCGCGGAATAAGGCCAAACCTCTGGTGCGGGAGTGTTGCCAGGCCGGGGCGACCCTTGTCTGGCTCTACGGCATTAGTGGCCCCAAAGATGTATCTTCGGAGGTTCTGCGCATCGGGGAAGAGTACGGGGCCGGCATTATCCCCGGCTATTGCCCCTACATGTTCTTTCGCGATTCATCATGGTTTCATCGGCTTCATACATCTGCATGGAAGTTCGTCGGATTATATCCGAAATGAGCGGAGGCCCCATTGTCAACCACCGAGCCAATCACACCGTCGCCTTCCTGCCCTGTGCCTTTGAACAATAAGCGGCATATCTTGCTTGCACATGGCGGGGGCGGGACACTCACGAATTCCCTCGTCCGTGATTTATTTGCGCCGGCATTCAACAATGAAGTGCTCGACGATCTGATGGATGGAGCGGTATTCAAATTGAATGGAAGCCGTCTCGCGTTCTCCACTGATGCATATGTCGTCAACCCTGTTATTTTTCCCGGAGGAACCATCGGCGACCTTGCAGTCAACGGAACAGTAAACGATCTTGCCATGTGCGGTGCACGTCCCGTCCATCTTTCCGCCGCATTTGTCCTTGAAGAAGGGTTCTCCATGGAAACCCTCCGCCTCATTGTCACCTCCATGAGTGAAGCTGCTGCAGCGGCGGGGATTTCCGTGGTTGCCGGGGATACAAAGGTGGTCGAGCGCGGAAAAGGGGACGGGGTATACATCACAACGGCCGGAATCGGCATCATTGAGGATTGGCTGGAAATCCGACCGGACAATGCAGCTGTTGGAGATGTGGTGATTGTGAGCGGACTGATCGGGGCTCACGGCATTGCCGTTCTTTCGGTGCGCGAAGGCCTGGAATTCGGAACGACGATCCGGAGTGATACCGCCCCTTTGTATGGCCTTGTCAGAGCGATGATCGGGGCAACCCGGGAAGTGTATGTGTTGCGCGATCCAACCCGGGGAGGTGTGGCAACTGCGCTGAATGAGATAGCCCGAAGTTCTTCAATCGGAATTCTTCTCGAGGAACAGGCCATCCCCGTACCCCCCGAGGTGAATGCCGCGTGTGAAATTCTCGGACTCGATCCGCTTTACGTAGCAAACGAAGGAATCCTCATCGCATTGGTGCCGAAACGCGAAGCCGACGGCGTCCTTGCGGCGATGCATGCTCACCCTCTTGGTCGGAATGCCGCGGTCATCGGGAAAGTCATTGACCGGCCCCCGGGGGTGGTAATGATGAAGACCCGTGTCGGAGGAACCCGCATCATCGATATGCTCTCCGGCGAACAACTCCCCCGCATTTGTTGATTGAACAACATTCACCATCCAAAAAATTCTTATGACCTCTCTCCCCCGCACCATTCCGGCATTTTTTGAGTCGTGTGTGGCTCAATACTCATCCAATGTAATGATGCTGGAGTATAAATCCGGATCGTTTCAGCCTTCAACCTACCGCGATATTCAAACGTTTGTCCATCATTGCTCCGCCGGGTTCCAGAATCTCGGTCTGGAAAGTGGAGACCGTGTCGGCTTGATCTCCGAGGGACGTTCTGAATGGGTCATTGCAGAGCTTGGCGTCCTGTACGCAGGCGGCGTTAGTGTCCCCCTGTCCGTGAAAATTGAAGAATTGCCCGATCTGAAGTTCCGGCTTGCTCATTCGGGGTGCCGAATGGTTATCGTGTCCGGCAGTCAGGTGCACAAGATCATGAAGATCCGCAAAGACCTTCCGGATCTGGAAACCGTGATTTTGCTGGATCAGAATGGCCCTCTCGCCCCGGACGAAATCGCCTTCACCAGTTTGCTTTCTCAAGGGGAGCAGTACCTGAAGACTCACCGACGTACCTGGAAAGAACGCTGGACTTCCGTTCAGCCCTCTGATAACGCCACGATCAGTTACACATCAGGTACGACGGCCGATCCAAAGGGGATCATCCTCATGCATTCAAACTACACGTCGAACGTTGAACAGTGCAATCATCATCTTCCGCTTCCTTCGTACTACCGCACACTGCTGATTCTCCCTTGGGATCATGCGTTTGCCCACACGGCCGGAGTGTACCTCTTTATGAGCATCGGTGCGGCATTTGCATCCGTCCAGCCCGGCAAAACGGCTATGGAAACCCTTAGGAACATCCCCGCAAATCTGAAGGAAATCCGGCCTCATTTCCTTTTGAGCGTTCCAGCTCTGGCAAAGAACTTCCGCAAGAACATCGAAAAAGGAATAAGTGACAAGGGCCGTTTGATCAAGAAGTTGTTTGATACGGCACTGGATGTCGCCTATTCACATTTTGGGGACGGATGGAATGGCGGAGAAAACCTCAACAAGCCTTTCCATCCAATCTACCGGCTGTGTGATGTTCTGATATTCAGAAAGATCCGTCAGTCGTTTGGCGGGCGGCTCGAGTTTTTTATCGGCGGAGCGGCAGTTCTCGATACGGAGCTTCAGCAATTCTTCTACGCCATCGGCATTCCAATGTACCAGGGATACGGGCTCACAGAAGCCGCACCCGTTATTTCCACGAATACTCCCATGGCCCATAAGTTCGGATCATCGGGCCGCATTTTGCCTGGTGTCGAGGTAAGAATTTGTGATGACGACGGACGCGAATTGCGGCCCGGCGAAAAGGGGGAAATTATCGTCAGGGGGGAAAATGTGATGGCTGGATATTGGGAGAATGAGCGGGCAACAAATGAAGTCTTAAGAAACGGATGGCTCCACACCGGAGATATTGGATATGTTGACGGAGACGGATTTTTGTTTGTATTAGGGCGGGAGAAAAGTGTTTTGATCTCGCACGACGGCGAGAAATATAGCCCCGAAGGGATAGAAGAGGCGATCCTCGCACACTCTCCGTTCATTGACCAGATCATGCTCTATAATAACCAGTCTCCCTACACAAGCGCGCTGATAGTACCGTCACGGGAGGCCCTCCTGACGGCCATCCGGGAGAAACGTCTCTCCTGCGAATCAGCCGAAGGACAGGAATTTGCACTCGGCCTTCTTCAAGCCGAACTCAACCGGTATCGGGACTTCAACAAGACTCACGGAATGTTCCCCGAACGGTGGCTTCCCTCCGCCGCCGTTGTTGTCGGTGAGTCATTCACGGAGCAGAACCGGATGCTTAACAGTACCCTCAAGATGGTGCGCGGGAGAATCACGGAATTCTACAAAAGCCGCATCGATTACGCCTTCTCTGTTGAGGGAAAAGACATCTTGAACCATCAGAATAGGATGATTATCAAAAGACTTGAAGAGAACTAGGGATATTGGCAATTGCCGATTTCCAATTGTCAATTGACAATTTCTTCTCTCCCTGATTCTCCCGATATTGGCCGGAACGTATGGAAACCGGTCTTGCGATAGCCTTTGTCGGGATGCTGGTGTTTCTAGCGCATCTGTTCTCCGCTATTTTCGGAAAGACGCGCATCCCCGACATCCTCTGGCTCTTTGTCATCGGACTTTTACTCGGCCCCGTCTTCAGCGTTGTCCAGCCTGAAATGTTCGGCGAGTTGGGCCCGGTGTTCACAGCTATCACCCTCGTCTTTATTCTCTTTGAAAGCGGATTGACACTGCGGATAGCTGATGTTCGCTTATCCGCCGGTCCGGCGATCCGGCTGACACTCCTGAATTTTATCTTCACGACGGCAGCAGTGGCATCCGTGGGTGTGGCGTTCATGGAGTTCGATATCATCCAGGCGTTGCTCCTGGGTTCGATTCTTGGGGGTACATCCTCTGCGTTCGTCGGATCGGTCCTGAGGCATCTTCAAACCCGGGAAACAACATCCACAGTCCTCCTGCTTGAGTCGACACTCAGCGATGTTCTCACGCTGCCCATCCCCCTGATACTTCTGGATGTGTACGCCCTGGGATCCTTGCGGCCGGGTGCCGTCACCGGACAGATCGCGGCCTCTCTCTTCCTCTCCGGGGTTCTGGGCTTTGCGGGAGCACTGGGTTGGTCATTTGTTTTGCAGAAAGTCCGGAACCTCGAAAATACGATCTTCACGACCCCCGCGTTTGTCTTTATGATTTATGGCTTTGTGGAGTTTATCGGATTCAGCGGCCCGGTTGCCGCACTCGCGTTTGGTGTGACCATGGGAAATATTGATGCCCTGAAGAGAAGCCTTATCAAACGCGGTCCCGTCGCGCTCAACCAGACAGAAAAAGTGTTTTTTGCCGAGGTGGTGTTTCTCCTGCGAACGTTTTTCTTTGTCTATATCGGACTTGCGGTTCAACTAACCAACTGGTGGCTGGTTTCCATTGGGCTCCTGCTTACCCTCGTATTGTATTTGGTACGCGTTCCTGCCGTACATTTGTCGTTGCCTCGAACCACTTCAGTCCGGGACGTTTCTCTCGTCGCGGCCCTCCGGGCGACGGGGCTGGGTTCCGCTGTCATGGCCTCCCTGCCGCTTCAACGGGGAGTGGAAGGCGGAGATATGATCCAGATCCTGGCATTCTCGGTCATCGTGTTCAGCACCATTCTATCGACAGTATTTGTTTTTGTGGTAGAGCGAGGGGGGTTTTCTGTATTTCTCGGTTGGTTATTCGCGGGTTTTCCAACGGAAGAAGTTCCGTGACCTTGTTTTTCATTCACCCCGGTTTTCAGCGAGGGCCACAATTGGCAAACGACAATCGACGGTCAACAGTCAACATTCGCAACGCAATATTCGAAATTCGAAATTCGAAATTCGACGTTCGACGCGCCCGAACGACAAATGTGCTTTGCATTCGGTCGGGCGGGCATTCGACATTTCATTAATCACTCTCTTACTCTTTTCCACTGTTGCCCTTCTTCCCACACGCCTCTCCGCACAACCTCATCCCCTCCACCTCGTCAACCCGTTTGTCGGCACTGACGCGCACGGCCATACGTTTCCCGGCGCCGCCGTCCCGTTCGGCATGGTGCAACTCAGTCCCGACACCCGCGTGGAAGGATGGGATGCCTGCGGCGGCTATCATTACTCTGATTCGACAATTCTTGGATTCAGCCATACGCATTTGAGCGGGACCGGCATTCCGGATTATGGCGATATCCTTTTTCTCCCTACAACGGGAAAGCCCGGGCTTCGAACTCGTCAACCGTTCCTTCATTCATCGGAGAAGGCATCACCCGGTTATTACAGCGTAACGCTTGAAGACGACGATATTTTTACCGAACTGACTGCATCCGCGCGCGTTGGCATCCACCGCTATACGTTTCCGACGTCAGCCGAGGCAAATATTCTCATCGACCTGCACCATGGACTGGGACCCGACCGTGTAACGGAATCCTGGCTCGAATTCACCTCGGATCGTGAAGTGACCGGGTTTCGCCGCTCAACGGGATGGGCAGAGGATCAGCATGTGTATTTCGTCGCCCAATTTTCCAGGCCGTACTCCCGTTATGGCGATGTCACAAAACAAGGGGAAAAGCTCAAACGGATCGAAGGAACTGATGCGCGCGGATTTGTTCAGTTTACGACGATGGCGGGGGATCAGATCATCGTGAAAGTCGGGATCTCGTCGGTGGATATCAACGGAGCGCGGAACAATCTGCGCGAGGTTCCGCATTGGAATTTCGAGAAGGCGCGTCAAAGCGCTATGGCCCTGTGGCAAAAGGAACTCGGGAAGATCGAGATCGAGGGAGGGACGGAGGTGCAGCGTCGGACCTTCTATACTGCGCTTTATCACAGCATGATCGCTCCGAATCTCTCGAGCGATCTGGATGGACGCTACCGCGGCATGGACCATCGCATCAGGACCGCTGATGGCCACGACATGTACACAGTTTTTTCGTTGTGGGATACGTTCCGCGCATTGCATCCCTTGCTGACCATTCTTGACACGGCACGAACCCGTGATTTCATAAGGTCCCTCCTTGTGAAATACGACGAGTCCGGAGTACTGCCCGTTTGGGAGCTGGCTTCAAACGAAACCTGGACGATGATCGGCTATCACAGCATCCCCGTCATCGTGGACGCTTATGCAAAGGGAATTCGCGGATTTAACGCGGCAAAGGCGTTCTCTGCAATGAAACACAGCGCAATGCTCGATCATTTTGGGCTGAAGCACTATCGGGAATCGGGACTGATCCCGGGCGACATGGACTCCGAGTCGGTCTCGAGGACCCTGGAATATGCGTATGATGACTGGTGTATCGCGGAAATAGCAAAGAGACTTGGGAAGACGGATGATGCCCGGCTGTTCACTGAGCGCGCACAATCGTACCGCAACATGTTCGATCCTGCTATCGGCTTCATGCGTCCCAGAATCAATGGTCACTGGGCCGATCCGTTCGATCCGACTTCCGTGACCGTTCATTACACGGAAGCCAATGCATGGCAGTACACATTCTTCGCACCACATGATCCGCAGGGGCTGATTGCGCTCATGGGCGGAAAGGGACGATTCGAACAGAAACTTGATTCCTTGTTTTTCGGGTCGTCTGCCATGACCGGAAGAAAACAGTCTGACATCACCGGGCTGATCGGCCAGTACGCACAGGGAAATGAACCCAGCCATCATTTCGCGTATCTCTATAATTACACATCGTCACCCTGGAAGACTCAAAAGCTGACACGCATGATTGTCGACTCTCTTTATACGGACGAACCCGATGGGTTATGCGGAAACGATGATTGCGGCCAAATGTCGGCATGGTATGTTTTTAGCGCGATGGGTTTTTATCCGGTAACGCCAGGTACACCGGACTATCACCTTACGTCCCCCTTATTTGACCGGGTATCCATTCACCTTGAAAACGGAAATACGTTCACGGTTGATAAAAGAGGAAACGGTCAATTCATTCATGGAATAAAGAAGAATGAAATAGCATCGTCCTCATCCCTTCTTAATCATAACGAGATTATCAATGGGTCAGTCGTCGAGGTTCGGATGGGAACACAGCCGGACTCCGAATGGAACAGGTCCGCAACGATCGCAAATTTACCATCCCTCACTCCCTCCATCACAACTGCACCGTATTTCATTTCTTCTGCACGATCGTTCATTGACTCGATGATTGTTGAGCTCCACAATACCACATCCGGGGCAGCAATTTCTTACAAATTGCATATCGACAGCTTGTTTCAAGAATACAGGCATCCTATCGTCATCCGCGACCGGACGATAATTCATTCCTATGCCGAGAAGGAGGGATATTTTCGCAGCAAGACTGTTTCATCGGAGTTCGTCAAATCATCGTTTGTCGGCACCCTTCGGCTTGAAACGCGGTACAGCCACCAGTACACCGGCGGCGGAGATCAGGCACTGGTTGATGGAGTGCGCGGCGGACCGGATTTTCGGCTTGGCGTATGGCAGGGATACGAAGGAAATGACATGACTGTCGTGTTAGATCTTGGGAAGATAAAGAACATCGATTCGGTACGATTGGGGTGTTTGCAGGATGAAAACTCGTGGATCTTCTTTCCAGAACTTGTAGAGTTTTCTTTTTCGAAAGACGGAACGACGTTTTCAAAGCAGATCGTTGTCCGGAATGAGATTCCGCTCCAAGCCCCGGGTGGGTTACTGAAGGAGTTCGCGGTGAAAGGTGAACCGGCGCGTTTCATCAAAGTGAGAGCAAAAAGCATCGGGCTGTGTCCTCCCTGGCATAAAGGGGCGGGAGGAAAAGCCTGGGTGTTTGTGGATGAGTTAATCGTCGATGCAAAGCACTAGTTGCCGTGATGATAACTCCAATTTGCTTCGTTCTGGCCCCTGGCCACCGAAATCGCGGCGGTGTGCGGTGGGCGGCTTTTTCGTGCGTTAAATTCCAGCACCACTAATGATCGAGTTTGAATTCTCGTTGTGTGCTGGAATTTCGGCTAATATCCGTTTCACGCCAGGTGCGGTTGGGATGGTTTAACACCGTGCGTTTCGATTTCGGCGCCCTTTTCTTTTCGTCCATTTTCTTTTGGGCGAGCAAAAGAAAATGGACACGCCGTAGGCCCAGAGAGTAAGCATTGAGAGGAAGAATGATCCTTGAGGTCGTTGTCGACTCCCTCGTTTCCGCCCTCGCCGCTCAGGAGGGCGGAGCCGACCGGCTTGAGGTGTGCGTCAATCTTGCGGAAGGCGGCCTTTTCCCCAGCGCCGGACTCATTCGCGATATCCGTGAGCGTGTGACGATTCCGATCCACGTGATGATCCGACCAAGGCAGGGCAACTTTACTTATTTGGATTCTGAGTACGCGATCATGAAGGATCAGATCCTGATAGCACGAGAGTCCGGAGCCGATGGAGTTGTTTTTGGGATGTTGGATGAGAAGGGAGAGGTGGACCGAAGGACAAAAGACCTGGTCGACTTTGCGGCGCCATTATCCGCCACCTACCATCGCGCGTTTGACGAATCACGGGAGCCGTTGAAAGCGCTCGACGCAATAATCGTTGCCGGTGCACGCTGGTTGTTGACATCAGGGCAAAAGGTAACGGCTTGGGAGGGGAGGGAGTTGATTCGTGATCTCGTAAAGAAATCGGGAAAGAAGATCGGAATTATCGCAGGAGCGGGGGTTGACCGGACGAATGCAAAAGAGCTGCTGGAGGCAACCGGGGTTCGGGAGATTCATGTTGCCCGGGGAGTTCGAAATCCCATCAATGGGCAAGTCGAAGCCGCAGTCGTGAAATCTCTTAACGGGTTGGTAAATCGGTATGAAAACACTTGAGCGTTCCGAACACAGGCAACCCACAAGATGCCAAACAAAGGCCTCTCTCACTTTGTCGTTCCACGATTCGGACCTCTGAGCAAATCCTTCAAATCCGAAAAACCCTTCACTGAAACGAAAATGGCAACGCCGATGTACATGATCGCGGCAACGGCGAAGACGATCATCCAAATGCCTGCAACAACGGTCATTCCACGATCTCCTCACGTTTCATTGAAGCATATTGGTCTCCAAGAATCGATCCGCCGACCATCCCTGCCGCGGCGAGGGCAAAGCTCAGAAGCCCTGAGATATTTACATCCGTCAGGAACCCCATCCAGGCCGGAATGGAATCGCGAAATTTCTCCAGAACGAGAAAACCGGCAGGTCCTAATGCCCCAAGGATCAGCGCAGCATACGCACCCGTACTATTCGCACCCTTCCAGTAAACCCCCGCAGCTACAACCGAAAGAGCCCCAGCCGTGTACATTGCACCGGTGATGAAAAGATACTGGTACGCGGTGTCGGGAATCTGATACCACAGGCCGAAGAACAGGAGGAACACGCCGATCAGACCGGCTATGATGCGCGTAATGAGAAGCGTGGTGCGCTCGTCAAAATCGGTTTTTTGCAGACACCCGATAACATCGCGTGCCGCGACCGAGCTCCAGGCAAGCAGGTATGCACTGTACGTCGACATTGAAGCTGCCAACATACCGGCGACGAGAAGTCCAAGAAAGCCGCCCGGGATGATTTTGCCGAGAAGTTTTGGGGTTGCCGCGGTGGCCAACTCCCCTGGACCAAGAAGTGTCAATGCCGCAATCCCCAGAAACATTGGAATGATTGCACGTCCGGCAAATGTGAGACTCGTGTAGAAGAACACTTTTTTCGCAGCCGCAGGGCTTTCCGATGCGAGTGCTTTCGACATCCCCGGCTGCCAAAGGGCCGCAGCTGCCAGATTCGACACAAACACCCAAATGAGGAATACCCATCCGAACCGCGGATGAGCTGTGGGATTGAATCCTCCTTCGCCGAATTGCCGGGATACGGCTTCGGAAAGACTTGAAATATCAACCTTGGTGAGGACGATGATCGTGGCGACAACCATCCCGAACGACAGAACAACAAATTGCATGTAATCTGTCACCACGACGGAAAACATCCCTCCGAGAACGGTGTAGGTGACGACGATGACCAGCATGATCACCATCATGACCGTAAGCGCCTCGGGCCCGAATCCCATCACCTCGGAAAGAAATATCCCGTCGAACTTAAGGAAGATGCCCATGTTCAGTACGCCGCCGAGAAAGAGGAGTAATCCGCCCAGGAGCCGAACCCTTCGGCTGTATCGGATCTCGTAAAACTCCGGGATCGTCATGACCTGGAAGGACCGCAGGGGTGCCACAATGAAGCCTGTTTTCCCGATGATCATATACGCCAGCATGGTAAGGAGACCGATGGCGAAACACGCGAACCCGGATACATATCCAAGTTCGCTGAAGTACATAAACGTGATTGTCCCAAACTCGGTTGCGGCAAAGGTCGCCACACCCAGCGCGACCTTCACGCGCCGTCCGGCGACCATGTACCCGGTCAAATCCTCGACATACCGGCGTGCCCGGAATCCGAGACCCAGCGCGACCGCGAGATACACAATCAGGATTAGCCAATCGAGGACGGAAAAGTTCATCGGGAGTTCATGCCAGCGAGGCGAACACCTGCGACCAAAATCGATTGTACATCTTCCATTTCATGAAATTTATTCCCCAGTGGGGGCTTGCACCGGTCATCCAGCACGTTACTCGTCCTTTGCCAAATGTGCGATCGGCAAAAAGCGGATACCATTGACCGTGGTTCTCCACTTCCAGAACGCAGTGACATCCTCCGCGAATGCTTGCCTCGTTAAAACCCAGGGGCGGAGGAACGGTTGACCAATCGATTCCTTTCACGGCAGGGTGATCATTCATAACACATCGCACGTTGTGACCGGCTGTCGACTCAACCAGGTCATCGTGTTCAAGGCATACGACCGGAAGGACGTGATGCAGACGTGAACGTCCCCATCCGCCTTTACCGAGCTCTCCGGCGAAACTCAACCACCCGCCGTTCATATGGAAATGGCCTCCATTTGAGATCCAATCACGCAGAAGATCGAACCGATCCGGAAAAACGACCGGTTTGTCTCCCCATTTGGCCCTTGTGAAAAAATCGGGGTGGAGCATGAGGCACTTGGTTTCGACGTCGCCGAACGCAATCGACGTTGCCCAGGCAAGACGCTCTTCAAATGCATCCGGGGACATGTGGTACAGTTCCCACGACGGCTGGGAAATCACATCGGCACCTGGGATCAACTTGAGAGCATCGACGAAGAGTTGGGCATAGTTGAGAACTTCGACGTCTTTGCTCGGCGCCTCGAAGGGGGATTCAACATATTTCTGGCCGATGTGAATACACCAGTTGCCGACATGCCAAATTCTCAGTTGCTGGTCTGCGCCCATGGATGGATCCTCTCTGTTTTCCTGATAAGGAAAATAGAAACAAAAAAAACAAAAGCCAACCCGTCTCCGAGTTGGCTCATGGAACTGCCGAATGCTCTTCTTCTCAACGTACCAAAACCATCGTCAACGGAATTTCTCGGCGAACGGCTAATGGACTTTGTGGATTAAACAATCCTTTTTCATCCTCTCCGCAAACTTCCTCGCCTGCCCCGCATCGATAAACCGATCCGACGAGATCTGTTTTTTGAAGAGAAACGATTTCTTGAACCTCCGGACAAACCATACGTTAGGGTCCATGTCGAAATTCAATAGTTCGATGTAACAGTTGCGATCTGAGGAGACAATGGTTTTGCTCATATCATGCTCTGGGATGAAACGTGAGATGCGGTCACAGGTGATACGACCGGAAGTAGAAAGATATGATGTAAATATACCGAAACGCGGATCAAAATTCTGCATACTCAGAAACCATGCAAACGATGCAGCCAGGGACAATCCGCTGATTCTGGGTATTCTTTTGAAGCATGCCTGATTCGTGACAAGATGGGAACCACCCGAAGAGAAGTGACAATCCTCACACATTTATGACGGACAGATTGTGACATTTCAAACAAAGATTTGAATCTCATTTCTTTTTAGGAGGATCTATGCGATCAACATTGTTTATTATTCTCATTGTCGTTGCCGCGCTCGCCGCAGGATGCGAGAAGACGGACAACCCCGTGGATGCGGGATCAGTCGGCACGTACGTCGGAACATTCATCAGTAGCTCCGATACCTCGGCCGGCCTGGTGATCATCACGGTTCAATCCTCGGGAAGCGTCACCGGCACTGCGGTGATGTGGGAAGATACGCTGGTTTCGGTAACAATCACGGGATCGATCGCAAATAACGCCTTTACCGGAAGCGCATCCGACGGTACACCGCTCGCGGCCACACTCAGCGGCACAACCATCACGGGAACCGCCAACAATGGCGAAGCGGTCTTCACTCTGAACCTGGCGTCCGGAGCGGTGACCCTGCTGAAGTACTACGGCACGTTTACGAGCACGAGCGGACCGAGCGAATCCGGCAATTTGTTCATCTGCACCGCGGCAACCACAATGTGGGGCGTCGTTTTGAATCCCGCCAACCCCGGCGAGGAGGACCACCTTATCGGCACGGTCACGGGTACCACCATCAGCGCCCGCAATGCCTCCGACCCCGGCACCGAGGTCGCGAGCGGGACGCTCAGCGGCAGCACCTGGAGCGGCACGTACACGGGCGATCAAAGCAGCGGAACATGGAGTGTGACACTGGTGCCGTAACGGAATTCTTTGTGACAGTGGGCAGACACAGAAAGAGCCAACCAGGACGTGGTTGGCTCTTTACATTTTCTCGCTCTCTTTCCCCTCTCTATCTCACCAACACCATCGTCCGGGTGATCACCGCCTTCTCCCTCAAATGTGTTATCCTAGAACATCGCTCACCTTGATCCCTCACATGCTCTCTTCATCTTCTCAGCAAACCTTTTCGCCTGCGCCACATCGATGAACCGATCTGACGAAATCTGCTTTTTGAAGAGAACAGATTTTTTGAATCTCCGGACAAACCAGACGTTCGGATCCATGTCGAAATTCAGCAGTTCGATGTAGCAATTGCGGTCGTTTGATATGACGGTTCGTGTATTCATTATTACCGTCCCTAATTGTTTCATAATACGATTTTTCCACATGAACCGCAGATTTGGGTACTTCCGAACTAATCAGAGTCGGCCTTCCTCCATTTGCAGGCCCGTAATTCGAGCACTTCGGGTTTCCTTGCCTTTCTTCTGAAGCTTTCGTATTTTTGATGTGCCTGTGCGCTACACAGGCATTTTTTATCCCAATTTGTCTGAACTTAACTGAGAGATTGATCGAGGGTGCTAAGTTATGACAAATTGTGGATCCCGCTGAGTATGGCGAAGCGGGATCGGTTTCACATGGTGACCATAGTTCAGTCGGTTAGAACGCCAGTCCCGCCAAAAAGCGGCGAGGATCCTCAATTTCGCAACGGCTCATTCCGCTTTTCAGGAATCCCGCCTCTAAGCGGAATCCAAGAGCGGGACAAAAAACGTTCGCCGGCGAAATTGGGAGTTGTGGCCTAGCTTATGTTCTTTGACAATTCGCCCGCGTACGTTACCCCTTCGGCGGACAAACGAATAGAAAATCCGAAATCCGCAATTGTACCATGGTGACCATAGTTCAGTCGGTTAGAACGCCAGTCCCGCCAGGCTTTGCGTAAACGGTGGATGGCGGGATCCTCAATTCGGCAGCGGCTCACAAACGACGTTCGCCGGCCGAATTGGGAGTTGCGGCCCTTGCACTGGTTCTTTGGCATTTTCCAACTCTCTAATTTTCACATTTTCACATTTTGTACCACGGTGACCATAGTTCAGTCGGTTAGAACGCCAGGTTGTGGCCCTGGAGGTCGTGGGTTCAAATCCCACTGGTCACCCAAAACATTGCAGATGGTAGATTGTAGATGGAAGATTTGAATGGATGGGGGAAGCACAAATTTACCTTCTAAAATCTGAAATCTAACATTTTTTTTTGGGGGGTGTATGAACGCTGAAGAAATGAAGCGGAGGACGAAGCAATTTGCTGTCAAAGTTGTCCTCATGTCTGATGCGATTCCCAAAACACCGGCGGGGAAAAGAATCGCTGGACAATTTGTTGGAGCCGGGACCTCGGTTGGCGCCAACTACCGGGCTGCTTGCAGGGCAAGGTCGAGGGCCGAATTCAATTCAAAGCTCCAAATTGCACAAGAAGAAGCGGACGAATCCGGGTATTGGATTGAAGTCCTGCTCGAGGCAGGGATGGTGACCGGATCTGAATGGCTAGTTTTGTACAAAGAGGCCGATGAACTCACAGCCATTCTCACATCGGCTCTGATTACATCGCGTGGCTTACGATAGTTCTTTGCCAAATCTACCTTCTTCAATCTTCCATCTGCCCTGTTTCGCCCCCATCGTCTAGAGGCCTAGGACACGAGCTTTTCAAGCTCGGTACACGAGTTCGAATCTCGTTGGGGGCACGAAACATTGAAGAATGCAGATTGAAGATTGTAGATTGAAAAGAGTTTCCCTTGGGCGGCATAAATCTGCCTTCTGCAATCTACAATCTGAAATGCTTTGATTGAAGATTGAAAAACGTTTTCCTTGGGCGCCACATAAATCTACCTTCTGCAATCTACAATCTGAAATGCTTATGTTGGGGGCACGAAACATTGAAGAATGCAGATTGAAGATTGTAGATTGAAAAGAGTTTCCCTTGGGCGGCATAA
>Ga0302046_10001283_pt1 | contig 23559 bp, 25 predicted proteins | sample RVTome_11_FD_200261 | JGI IMG/M metagenome (GOLD analysis project Ga0302046, IMG submission 200261) | Soil microbial communities from uranium-contaminated site in the Upper Colorado River Basin, Wyoming, United States - RVT147D111 (version 2) ... | reverse complement strand
CTCGATCAGAACCAGCCGATTCACCTGACTGGTGGTGGCTCCAACGGCCCGGAGGAGGCCGAGCTCGCGAATGCGCTGGGCGACCGTGATCCGGAAGGTGTTGGAGATGACGAAAGCGCCCACAAACATCGAGATGCCGGCGAATGCGAGCAAGGCGACGTTGAGGAAGCCGAGACCGGCAGTGACATCGTCGAGTTGCTCCTGGGTCTGCTGCTGACCGGTGACCACCTCGGTTCCGCTTGGTATGACTGTGGCAAGGTCGGCGAGCAGCTCCGACTCGGCTACATCGTCTGCGGCTACCACGTCGATGGTGTCGAGACGGCCTTCCAGACCGAAGAGACGCTGTGCCTCGTCGAGGTCGTAGGCGGCGATGGTGGCCCCGGCGAGGTTGTCCTCGGTCCCGAAGGCGGCCACGCCGACCAGCTGATAGCTGCCCACACCCTGTTCGGTGAGCACCTGAATGGTGTCGCCGACTGCAAATCCGTTGGCCTCCGCGGTGTACTTGTCGATGACGACCTCACCCGGGCCGACCGGGGCGCGTCCGTCGCCATCGCCGATCCGGAGCACGTTGAGAACGGGGTCGGCGACCCAGGAGAAACCCAACGTCGGTGAGCCGATGCCTCCCAGGGTCTCGCCGTTGCGATCGAGGATCTGGGCAGATCCACTGACCGAGCCCTCGGCCCGGTCGACATCGGGCACAGCCCGGACTTCGGTGAGATAAGACTCATCGAAGGACGTCTCCACGGTGGCCGTCTCGTCGATCCTGACGGTGGCGTCGACACCGGCGTAGACGTCGTCGAAAAGGGTGTCGAAACGCGCCTGGATCGTGTCCGTGAACACGAACGACCCGGCGATGAAGGCGACTCCCATGACCACCGAGAGAGCGGTCAATCCGAACCTGAGCTTGCTGGCCTGAAGGCTGCGTAGTGCTGTTTTCAACATGTCACGCCCCCAGGAATCGCATGTGGTCGATGACCTTGTCGGCGGTCGGATGGTCCATGTGATCCACCACCTTGCCGTCGCTCAGGAACACGACCCGGTCGGCGTATCCGGCTGCAACAGGATCGTGGGTGACCATGACGATGGTCTGACCCAACTCGCGGACAGCCTTTCTCATGAACTCGAGGAGCTCGGCACCCGAGCGGGAGTCGAGATTTCCAGAAGGCTCGTCCGCGAAGATGATCTCCGGTCTTGAAACCAGGGCGCGCGCGGCGGCGACCCGCTGTTGCTGGCCCCCGGACAACTCCGACGGCCGGTGATCCAGCCGGTCCCAAAGCCCGAGGATGTCGATCACGTGGTCGAACCAGCCCCGATCCTCGTCCACACCGGCGATGGCCAGAGGCAAGACGATGTTCTCTTCGGCAGTGAGGGTGGGGATGAGATTGAAGGCCTGGAAGATGAAGCCGACCTTCTCCCTGCGCAGCAGCGTCAGGTTGCGATCACCAAGCGCTCCCAGGTCGACTTCGCCGATGTAGGCCGAGCCTTCATCGAGGGTGTCGAGACCGGCCAGGGTGTGTAGCAGGGTCGACTTACCGGAGCCTGAAGGCCCCATGATGGCGGTGAAACGGCGTACCTCGAATCCGACGTCGACACCGTCGAGGGCCCGGATGCTGGCGTCGCCGAATCCATATCTCTTGACGCCGCCTTCCATGCGGGCTGCGGTCGTCGTGATGCGGTCAAGTGCGATTGTCATGTGATTTCCTTCGCCACGGCTTTGTCGGCGGTGGTCGGTGTCTTCTGGGTGGGGGTGGACATTTGGGGTCTCCGATGGTTGGTGAATTGGCTTACTTAGTAATCCTACGATTACTTAGTAAGCTTGTCAAGACGTGACACCTAACGAAGAAACCTCCTCGCGCCCGCCGCTGAACAGAGAACGGATCATGCGGGCCGCGGTTGACCTGGCCGATCGAGACGGACTGGGCGCCTTGACCATGCGCCGCTTGGGCTCTGAGCTCGGCGTGGAGGCGATGTCGCTCTACAAACACATCGCCAACAAGGAGGAGATCCTCGATGGGATCGTCGAGCTGGTCGTCGGTGAGATAGAAATTCCGGACAAAGGCGCCTACTGGAAAGAGGCAATGAGGCGACGGGCATTCTCAGCCCGGGAGGTGCTCAGCCGTCACTCGTGGGCGATCGGGCTCCTGGTGGCCAGCGGCTTTGCGGGACCCGCCGCCTTGAGATATATCAACGCGATCCTCGGGAACCTGCGATCGGGAGGCTTCACCATCGAGGATGCCGCCCACGCCTTCTGGCTGCTCGACAGCTATGTGTACGGCCACGTCATCCAGGAGACCGGCATGCCGATCGGCGCGTCAGATGAGACGACCGACCCGGAATCCATCCTCGAACAAGACACGATCGACCAGTATTCGCATCTCGTCGAAATCAGAGAACACGCACAAATGAGGTCCGAGTTCAGCTTCGACAGCGAGTTCGAGTTTGGCCTCGATCTCATCCTCGAAGTTCTAGAACAGACTGCGACGTCGCCGGGTGGTTGAGTGATCCCGAGGTCAGCCGATCTCGATGACGAGCTTCCCGAGGGCGCGACCTTCCCTAAGGTGGCGCAACGCATCAGGGACTTCGTCCAGCGGGTAGGTCCTCTCGATCGTGGCGCTTAACGTGCCGTCGGCGACCATCTCGCCGACCCGAATCAAGTCTTCTTTGTTGGGTCGCACCATGAGAACCCCCATCCTCCGGCCGCCAGTCGACAAGAGACGTCCGGTAGTGGCGGCCGACAGTAGGGCTCGCACCGAGCCGCCAACCACCGCGTAGCGCCCCCCGGGAGCGACAGCACGCCGGATGGCGAACATCGACCGCTCACAGACCAGGTCCAAGATGAGGTCGTAGCGGATGCCAGTCTTGGTGTAGTCCGTCCGGGTGTAGTCCAGCACATGGTCGGCGCCCAGCGACCGCATGAACTCCTGTTTCCAGCCGTTGTCCACACCAGTGACCTCCGCCCCAGCGGACTTCGCCATCTGCACCGCGAAGGCGCCCGCTCCCCCACCGGCGCCGTTGACCAGCACCCGATCCCCCGGCGCGACGCTCCCCGACGTGCCCTGGAAGGCGATGACCGCCGCCTGGGGAAGGGTGGATGCATCGGCGAAGGAGATGGTCGCCGGCTTGTGGACGATTGGCGCAGTCTCCGGGACGCATACATACTCGGCGAAGGTGCTCGCACCGTGGTACATGACATCGCCGAACACCCCATCACCGATCCGGAACGACTCCACGGCGCTCCCCACCTCCACCACCCTCCCAGCGACGTCGGAGCCGAGGATGGGCCGGCGAGGTCGGCGCAGCCCTCCCATCCTGGCGTAGAGAGGCTTGCCGATCAGGCCCTCCCAATCCGACCGGTTCACCGACGCCGCCACCATCTGGATAAGAAGGTCCCGGTCGCCAGGAACAGGAGCATCCACATCCCGCAACTCGAGGACCTCGGGAGGCCCGTACCGCTCATAAACCATCGCCTTCACAACTACCCCCATGCTGGGCACCCTGGATGCGTGTGTCCCGCCAGGTCCACCTGCGGTCTCGCACCCAATCGCCAGTATGTAACTCAGGTGCATGTAAATACGACGGGATGGCTCACGGTCGCCCTCGAAAACAAGAGCCGAAGTCAATCTCCTACGGACGACCTCGGCGACTCCCGGTCCAGGTCAGGCGTTGCTTACAGCTGATCGGCGGAATCCCTTGCGATCAGCCATATGGCAGGATCAGGAATTCGTACAGTCCGCCCGGCGCCAGTAATGCAAGTCCGGCGCCACTGCTCTCTTCGACAGCGCCCACGAGGTCGAGCTAGGAGAAATTGCCAGATTCATCCGAAACCTTTTTTCAAACCACCTCAATCGCGACCGTATCGGGCTGAAGAGTCCCGAGAACTAGAAGAAGAGAGAGAACGCCAACACGGAATACGCGGCGAATGGATTGGATGACCCCACTTCATTCATAGGACTGCTTCTCCTAGCGCATAACGCCCGCACCTCACGCCCGATATCAGCACGACCACCCATCCGATATCCCGCATTCTGCGCTAGCGGGAACCGAGTTCGGTGAATCCCGACCGACGCGCGGGTTTAGGGGCGGCAACCAGGCGGATCCCTCTACCCAGCCCTGCTGCAGAATCCGCACCTAGCGGCGCTTGTTGTACCTCTGCCGGGCCTTGGCAATCATCTCCTCGGAGGAGACCGGGTAAAAGTCGGAGGACTCCATGTCGACGCCCATAGCCTCGGGCTCGTCGGAGGCGGCTGCGAGAATCTTCTCCAGGAGCTCATTTCGCTCCTCTGCCTCTGCCATCTCACTCGGTGCCGGACCAAGTGTCGGTGGGCTCGTCACCGGTGGTGGCGTACGTCTCTGTGCCGGTGGCTGAGTGCGGGTGCGCTCGGTGCCCAGCGGTCGAGGGGGTGCCGGTTGGGGAGACTCTCCCGCGGTCTGCGACCTCTTCCGCGAGCGAATGAACGACCGCCCCAGGAAGAGGAGGATGAATCCCAGCCAGGGGCTCAGACGAGTGCCTTGCACCTCGAGGTAGCCGCCGGCGCTCAAGAAGCTGGCGAGAATCCAGATGAGACCGATCGCCACCATGAATCGTCCCACGCGGGCTCTGTTCTCACCGCTGCTCATGTCTCACATTCAACCAGGATCTCGGTCGTGTCCGGTTGTCACGGGCGGGTGATGGCAACACGCAGCCTCCACGCCGCGAGCGCGAACAGGACGACGGCATAGAGAGCGAGAACCGAGAGCTCGGGGACGATGTCGAGGGGACCTCCACCACGTCTCACCAGCTCCGCGAAACCGTCCATGGCCCAGGCATGTGGGGTTATATGGGCGACCTGGCGCATCGTAGGCGAGAACAGTTCGATCGGGAGCATGCAGCCGCCCAGGGCAGCCAAGCCGAGACTGAGCATCACTCCGACACCTCCCGCCTGCTGATCGTTGCTGAAGGTCGAGCCCATCAGGACACCGGCGCCGGCACCCACGGCGGAGAAGACGATCAGCAGCAAGACCGCACCGACCGGGTTGCCCCAGTTCACACCAAAGATGATCAGGGTGAGGACGACGATGTAGACACCCTGCACCATCGCCACCCCAAACCTCCCGACCGACTCACCGACCACGACCGTTCGCAGCGATGTTGGTGTGGACAGCATCCGTTGGCTGATCCCTAGCTGGCGGGTGAGGATCAGCGCGGCGGAGCCGGCAAGAGCTGTGAGGAACGTGAAGAGGACGAGCTGAGAAGCCGCACCGAGGTCGAAACGGCCCAGCGACTGGGGAAATATGGCTTCGCCGAGCGTGGCCACTTCCACGTCGATGGCTGCTATCTGGTCATTCAGTGGTCGGGCGATGGCCAATGCCCGATCGAAGGGGACATCCGTCTCCGAGCTGGCGAATTGAGCCGCCCCGACCGGCCTCATCACCTCCGAAATGGTCGCCGCCGCGATGGCTTGCAGCTGTGGTCCAAATCCATCTGTGCGGGCGACGAATCCGATCTCCACGACGCGGCCGGCGGCGGCGACATCGTCCATCCCGGCCGGCAGGGATACCCCTGCCTGGACACTTCCGTACTCGACGCGCGAGAAGAGCTCGTCCTCGGTCTCGAACCGCAGGGTCTCGATGTCTTCCAGGGACTCCAGCTCAGTCGCGATCGACGTCGCGATCTCTCCGTCGTCTCCGAGATGCACACCGATCACCGGGTCGAAGTCACCGCCGAACTGGGCACCTATCAGCAGGATGATGGCGATCGGGAAGATGAAGACGAAGAAGATGTTCGACCGCTCCCGCAGCATGCGGCGGATATTCGTCGCACCTATCGCCCAGACCCTCACTCGCTGATCCTCCGACGCAGCAAGAGCCACCCGACCGAACCGGTCGACACTGCAAAGACGAGGATGGCACCGGCTGCCGGCAGGGCCGCGGTCCAGGGAGCCCCGTCGGCTAGATCCGCCAGCCCTCGCATGAACCAGGCGTGTGGTGTGATGAATGTCAGCCTCGACAGGAAGTCGTCCCCCGAGCCCAGCTGGAAGAACACTCCACCGAGCATGCCCAAGATCACTGCGATGATCGCTCCCAGATTGCCTGCGCCTTCGGGGGTCCTGGCCATCGCCGCGACCAACCCCATGATCCCCACGGCGGCGAGCACTCCAGCGACCACCAGCACGGCGACGCCGAGTGGGGATCCCCACGAGGCGCCCAGCAGCAACTGAGTCGACACCACCAGCACGCTGGTCGAGATGAGGCCGAGCAGGAAGGCGAGCAACGCCTTTCCGGCGACGATCGACGCCCGGCTGATAGGTGCGGCCTTGAGACGTGCCAGCGTTCCGTCGCGCTCTTCCTCGAGTAGGCCGAGGACACCGAACTGGACGGTGAAGAAGAGAAAGAAGACGGCCATTCCGGCTGCGAAGTAGGTGGTGGCGTCGAGCTGCCGAGTGGCGGTTGTCACATCCGTGAGCTCATAAGAGAAGGCTGCGGTCGCCGGGTCTGCAGACAACGATGCGATGAAATCGGGGGTCAAGGGAGTGCCCGAGGCCGCCGCCGTGGTGCCCACGGCCAACTGGGCGGCTCCGACACCGGTTGCGTACTGGGTGGCGATTGATTCGGCAATCTGAGTCGAAGTGGGGGCATCGACGTCGCCGACTACCTCGATGGTGGCCTCCATGTTGGTCATGACACTCCGGCCGAGGCCCTCGTCGATCAGGATGAAGGCATCTGCCCCTCCCTCCTCGATGGCATCCTCGGCCTCGGCCCGTGAGCCAAAACGCTCGACCGTGGCCACACCTTCTCCTTCGATGGCGTCGAGGACCTGACCCAGTCCTGCAGACACCTCGGTGCCGTCCAGATCGACCAGGCCGAAGCTCAGGTCGAGCGATTGGTCGAAGGCGCCGCCGAAGATGAGTTGGAAGATGAAGGCGAGGAAGAGCGGGGCGATGATCCCGGTGATGATCGCTGATCGATCTCGGATCCTCAGCTTGAGGTCTTTCGTCGCGATTCGGGTGGTGGCGCCCATTCAGTCGCGCAGGGCCTTGCCGGTGAGGTGCAGGAACACAGCCTCGAGATTCGGCTCGACCACCTCGACGCCACTGATCGAGGCTCCTGCTGCACCAACACGCCCCAGGAGCTCGGGCAGGATCACCGAGGCGTCATCTGCGAGAACATCGATCCGGGTCTCGGTGCCCGATGCCGACACCACCCCGGGCACGCCTCCCGCTGCTGCGGCCCCGGCGGTCAGGTCGCCTGTCGCACCGATGACGATGCGATCTTTCTCTCCCACCATGGCGACCAGCTCCCGGCGGGTTCCTTCCGCCTTGACTCTCCCCTCGTCGATGATCGCCACCCGGTCGCACAACCGCTCGGCCTCCTCCATGTAGTGGGTGGTGTAGAGGACGGCCATGCCCTCGGCCGAGAGGTTCTCCACCGACTCGAGGATGGCGTTTCGTGACTGAGGGTCTACTCCCACAGTTGGCTCGTCGAGGATGAGGAGACGCGGGCGGTGAAGCAGCCCGATCCCGATGTTGAGCCTTCGCTTCATACCACCCGAATACTCCTTGACCAGGTCGTTGCGACGATCCGAGAGGCCGATCACCACCAGCACCTCGTCGATCCGTTTCTCCAGACCCGACCCGTCTTTTCCGTACAGATGTCCGAAGAACTTGAGATTCTCAACGGCAGTGAGGTCCGGGTAAATGGCCAGATCCTGAGGTACCAGCCCGATGTTCACCTTGCCCTTCGTGGTCCGCGTGGTGATGGCGATGCCGTCGACCTCGACACGTCCCGAGTCGGGCTCCAGGAGACCGGCGATCATCGAGATCGAAGTGGTCTTCCCAGCACCGTTCGGTCCCAGCAATCCAAAGGTCTCCCCTTCCGAGATCTGAATGCTGACGCCGTCGACGGCGGTGAGATCACCGAAGCGCTTGACGAGACCGTCGGCGGTGAGGATGTGGGCCAGTGGCGCTCCTGGTTGGGGGCGGAGGACTCTAACTGCGCCATCGGGCTCTTCGTTCCTGCCGCCCACCTCTAGCCTGAATCGCATGGGCGACTACATCCACACCCCAGGTGGTCCGGTCCACGTCGTCGACTTTGGCGGCACAGGCCAGGTGTTCCTGCTGGTGCATGGTCTGGGCGGCTCGACCGCCAACTGGAATGCGATAGGCCCGAGGCTCACCCAGTTCGGCCACGTTGTGGCCATGGACCTGCCTGGATTCGGTCTGAGCCCACCACGAGCCAATTGGCGGCTGGAGACACACGCCCAAGCCATTTCCGAAATCGTCGACACCCACGGCGGGCGTGCAGCACTGGTGGGCAACTCGCTGGGTGGTCTGCTGTCCCAGATGGTGGCGGCGTCACGGTCCGAAGACGTCGATTCTCTGATACTCATCTCGCCGGCGACACCTCCAAGGCTGCCCGACCCCCGCATCAACTGGTCGATGGCACGTCAGCTGGCGCTCAGCGCCACGCCGGGTGTCGGCAGTCTCATGTCTCGCCGCCTCATGGCGAAGTTGACCGCCGAGCAACTGATCGACGAGTCACTGGAGCGGATCGCTCACAAGAAAGGCCGGGTGCCAATGGACCTGGTGGAGGCATTCGTCGATCTGGCGCGGACCCGGCAGAGTTATCCGTGGGCGGTGGATGCGGTGCCCAAGACGTCTGCATCTATCCGGAATCTCTTCATGAGGCGATCCCGGTTCGTTGAGATGATCCGGGAGATAACGGCACCGACTCTGGTGATCCAGGGTGTGGCAGATCTGATCGTCTCCCCGACTTCGGTCGACTGGCTCTGCTCTCTGCGACCAGACTGGACACTCATCCACATGGAGGACACCGGCCATGTTCCCCAAATCGATGCGCCGGTCCGGCTCTTCGCCCACCTGGAGGAGTGGCTGGAGACACGATCGTCGCTTGCGGATCGGGTGCCGTTGAGAGGCAAACAAAGCGCATAACTAACCTCAGGGGTATGCCTTCCGAATACGGGGAGACCATCGGTGACGAGTATCTCCATCAACTCCCCGACTCCGACCCAACCGAGACTCAGGAGTGGCTCGAGTCTCTCGACGCCGTCGCCACCGAGCGGGGTGCGGTGCGAGCGCGCTACTTGCTGGCAAAGCTCTTGGAGAGAGCGCACGAGACCAGTCTGGGTATACCGGGCGCGGTAACCACTCCGTACATCAACACCATCCCGATCGACCAGCAGCCCGAGTTTCCCGGTGACGAGCACGTCGAGCGCCGGATCCGCCGATTCATCCGCTGGAACGCCGCGGTCATGGTGGTCAAGGCGAACCATCGCGAGAAGGGCATCGGTGGCCATCTCTCCACCTTCGCCTCTTCCGCCACCCTGTACGAGATCGGCTTCAACCACTTCTTCCGGGGCAAGGACCATCCCGGCGGCGGTGACTACATCTACTTCCAGGGTCACGCCGCACCCGGGACATATGCCCGGGCCTATCTGGAGGGTCGGCTCGACGAGAAGCACCTGGATAATTTCAGGTTCGAGATCGGCGGCGACGGGCTGTCCTCGTATCCGCATCCGAGGCTGATGCCCGACTTCTGGGAGTTCCCCACCGTCTCGATGGGGCTGGGCCCGATCAACTCCATCTATCACGCCCGATTCAACAAGTACCTGCAGAACCGGGGTCTCGACGACACGTCCCAGTCACGGGTGTGGTGTTTCATCGGTGATGGGGAGACAGACGAGCCTGAGACTCTCGGGTCGATTTCCCTCGCCGCTCGTGAGAGGCTGGACAACCTCTTCTGGGTCATCAACTGCAACTTGCAGCGTCTCGACGGCCCGGTGCGAGGGAACGGCCAGATCATCACCGAGCTGGAGGCCGTGTTCAAAGGTGCCGGCTGGAACGTGATCAAGGTGATTTGGGGAAGCGGATGGGACGAGTTGCTCGCCCGGGACGCCGAAGGTGCCCTGGTCAACATCATGAACACCACAGTCGACGGCGAGTACCAGCGATACAAAGCCGAAGACGGCGCCTATGTACGAGATCACTTCTTCGGGAAGGATCCGAGAACCAAGGAGCTGGTAGCGGACATGAGCGACGACGAGATCTGGGCGCTTCGCCGCGGTGGCCTCGATTTCCGCAAGATCTACGCCGCCTACAAGGTCGCCACCGAGCTGGACAACGGCAAGCCGACCGTCATCCTCGCAAAGACCATCAAGGGGTGGACGCTCGGACCGGACGTCGAAGGGCGCAATGCCACCCACCAGATCAAGTCGCTGACCAACAAGCAGCTGATGGGGCTTCGTACGACGCTCCACCTCGAGGACGAGGTCTCCGAGGAGTCGCTGCAAGGAGACAGCGAGCCTCCCTACTTCAGGCCCGGGCCGGGAACACCTGAGTATGAATACCTGAGGGCGCGGCGCGACGAGCTCGGCGGCCCGCTGCCGAAACGAGTCGTCGCACCGAGCTCGCTCGATCTGCCCGGTGACGAGGCCTACGCCGAGGTGATGGCCGGGTCGGGGAAGGTCGAGGCCTCGACCACGTCGGCATTCACCCGTCTCATCCGCTCACTGGCGCGGGCGGAGGGGTTCGGCCCCCATGTTGTCCCGATTGTTCCCGACGAGGCCCGCACTTTCGGAATGGACTCGCTGTTCCGCGAGCTCAAGATCTACGCCTCCAAGGGCCAGCTCTACGAGCCGGTCGACGCCTCCATGATCTTGTCCTACGCCGAGTCCCAGGACGGTCAGATCCTCGAGGAGGGCATCACCGAGGCCGGCTCACTTGCCTCATGGACCGCTGCGGCCACGTCGTACGCCACCCGTGGCGTGCCCATGGTCCCCTTCTTCATCTTTTACTCGATGTTCGGCTTCCAGCGAGTCGGTGACCTGATATGGAACGCCAGTGACGCACGCTCCCGAGGCTTCTTGCTGGGAGCGACTGCGGGAAGGACCACTCTGGCCGGCGAAGGTCTCCAACACCAGGACGGACACAGCCTGGTCCTCGCCTCGACCGTCCCGGTGTGCCAGGCCTACGACCCCGCCTTCGCCTATGAGGTGGGGACCATCATCCAGGACGGCATCCGGCGGATGTACGGCCCTGAGCCCGAAGACATCTTCTATTACCTGACGCTCTACAACGAGAACTACAGCCAGCCGGCCCGGCCCGAAGGTGTCGAGAAGGGCATCATCGAAGGGCTGTATCGGTGGGCACCCAATCCCGACGGCACCAACAACGATGTCTCCATCCTCTTCTCCGGCACCGCCAACCTGGCGGCGCGGGAGGCACAGGAGCAGTTGGCCCAGCATTTCGGGGTGGGTGCCGAGCTGTGGTCGGCAACGTCGTACAAGTCGCTCCGTGAGGAGGCTCTGGCCGTCGATCGTTGGAACCGTCTCCATCCCGATCAGCCCTCGCGGACTCCGCGGGTAGTGGAGCTCCTGAGCGAGACCGAAAGCCCGATCGTGGCGGTCACCGACTTCATGACCATGGTGCCTGACCAGATCGCCCGCTGGATGACTCGTGACTTCCTCACACTGGGCACCGACGGATACGGCAGGTCCGACAGCCGGACCGCCTTGCGGAGGTTCTTCGAGACCGACACCGGACATGTGGTGGTCGCTGCGCTGGCGGGCTTGGCCCGTGCCGGCAAGATCGGCCAGGAGAGAATCGCCGAGGCCTTCGATCGGTACGGCATCGACCCCGAGGCCCCCAACCCGGCCAACGCCCACCGATGACCTCCTATCGCGACCTGGTGGCGGCGGCCAAAGCGAGGGTGGGCGAGGTCGAACCGGCTGACGTATACGGTCGTATCGCCTCGATCACGATCCTCGACGTCCGCGAGAGCGACGAGATAGCCGAGGGGGCGATCCCCGGCGCCCGGTTCGTCGCACGGGGAATTCTGGAACGTGACATCGGCGCCGTCGTTCCCGATCTCACTGCCGACATCGTCATCTACTGCTCCGGTGGCTCCAGATCGGCCCTGGCTGCCGCGTCGCTGCAGGACATGGGGTACGAGAACGTGTCCTCGCTCGCCGGTGGGTTCGAGGCGTGGAAGACGGCGGGTCTCCCCTGGGGTGACCCGACCGGTTTGACCCGCGAACAGAAGACCCGCTACGCCCGGCACGTCCGGCTCCCCGAGGTCGGTGAGGACGGTCAGCTCCGACTGCTCTCCTCGAGGGTCCTGATCGTCGGAGCCGGGGGGCTGGGCTCACCGGCAGCGTTGTACCTCGCGGCCGCAGGTGTAGGAACCATCGGGGTCGTCGACGACGACGTGGTCGACCGGTCCAATCTGCAACGTCAGGTGCTCCACAACGTCGATCGGGTGGGCATGCCCAAGGTGGAATCCGCTATGGATACGATCACGTCTCTGAACCCCGATGTGAAGGTCGAGACCCACCGGGAGCGGCTCACCGCGGCGAACGCGGTGCGGATGCTCACCGGATACGACGTCGTCGTCGACGGCGGTGACAACTTCCCCACTCGATACCTGCTCAACGACGCTTCGCTGCACGTGAATGTGCCCGTGGTGCATGGGTCGATCTTCCGATTCGAGGGTCAGGTGGCCGTGTTCGATCCATGGGAAGGGCCCTGTTACCGGTGTCTCCATCGCCAGCCTCCCCCGCCCGAGCTGGCCCCCTCATGCGCCGAAGCCGGGGTGCTGGGAGTTCTCCCCGGGGTGATCGGGACCATCCAGGCCATGGAAGTCATCAAGCTGCTGTTAGGCATCGGCGAGACGCTGGCTGGGCGGCTGATGGTCTACGATGCCTTGGAACAGGATTTCACGGTGGTGAAGGTGAGCCGCGATCCCGGGTGCCCCGCATGTGGCGACCCTGAGCGGTTGCCGGCGATCGTCGACTATGACGAGACCTGTCGTCCACCTACGTGACCATCTCCGTCAGGAGATCATCGACCACTGTCTGTCCGAGCTGCCCAACGAGGGGTGCGGATTGCTGGCAATGGACGGGGACCTCGTCATGAAGGTGTATCCGGCCCGGAACGTGGGGCCGTCACCGACCTCCTACACCGTCGACCCCGAGGATCACTACCGGGCGCTCCACGACGCCGAGTCGAACGGCTGGAGGCTGGGGGGTGTGTTCCACTCACATCCGAATGGGCCCGCAGAGATGTCACCGACCGACCTGGAGAAGGCACTGGACCCGGACTGGGTCTATGTGGTGGTGAGCCTGAGGGGCGAGCCGACCATCGTGGTCCGTTAACCCTTTCAGTCCCAGGGGTCGATTTGGGGAAGCCCGGCGGTCCCCAGGGTCTGTGACAGCTCACCACAGTGATACATGTCGTGGGTGAAGACTCGCTGTAGGACGGCCGCTCTCGTGTGCACCCAATCGGGACCGAACTCCGCGCGGGTCAGCTCGTCGTCGAGCATGTCGACAGTCCAATCATCGAGACAGGACTCGACGATGCGGAAAGAGGTATCGAGGCCCTCGACGAGCTCGGCGACGGTCATCGGCGGCTCGAGGTAGTCGTCACCCGGGCAGTTGAACCCTGCATCGGTGAACGGCGTGGTGTCTGCACCGAGCATCCCGGCGAAGTCACACAACCAGAACACCCTCTGACATGCGAGATGCCCCACCGTGGCCCATATGGGCCATCTGTCTGGGCCGGGGATCATCAAGACCTGATCGTCGCTCATCGCGCCGATGACTTCGCGTAGCCGTTGGTTGTATTGCGGCCACATGGAGTAGGCGGAACGGATGGGGAGGCTCGACATGTGGTGGGAAGGTAGCTCGCCTCTGAAACACCGCTAGGCGAACCCGATCGGACCGTCGAATACATCGAAGGTGAAGAACTCCCCACCACCTTCCGACCAGAAGTCCAATACAGCCCAATGCCGATCTGACGTGGCGAACTCGTCGGTCAGAGTTGCCAGACCGTCGTCGGCCGTCGCCACGATCGAGTGGTCACCGGATCCGAGATTCAGGTCGAACAGGATCCAGTTGTGCTGACCCTCGACCAGGAACTCCCGACAAACGACCCTCTCACCATCGATGACGACCTCCACATACACGGGGTCGATTTCAAAACTCTGATTGCTGACGTATAGGTGGAAGTTCGCATCACCTTCATCTCCTGCGCCAAGCGGCACACCAGCTGAGCACTCGCCAGCGGTCGATGAGCCAGGCGGCCAGGCACACGCCGCTGTAAAAAGAAGTAGAGCGGCGACGGTCACGAGTCTTCTCACCATCGCTTAGACGCCCGGTCGGACAGCCCGGTTTCAACAGGGCTCCTAGCGACCCAAGGAATTCTCAACAACCAGCGGCGAACCTCTTGAATCTGTCACGGATCGAACGTATGTTCGATGATAGGAGTCAGTTGTGGTGACTTTCCGTCCCAGACATCTGGCACATTGAAGTTACCGAACGGGGGAGAGATGTTGCGACAGAGAAAGAGGGCAATCCCCAGACGGTGGGCGAAGCTCGAGAACCGACAACGGCCAACCTCACCCGAACAAGCGGTAGCGGAGATAGTCGAACTTGACAACTCATCGAGGGAGGCCCGCGCTCTCATCATCGAAATGCTGGAGTCTCGCCCAAACATCACCCCGGCCGAATCAAGATTGCTTGACCACTACCGGAAGGTGGAGCTGTGAGTGAACTCCGTTCGATCCTCGACCATGCGAGGGTCGCCGATGTTCAATCTCTGACGACCGAGGAGTTGGTCGATCAGATAGCCGAGGTTGCTCACGTGCGTGATCGACTGGACGTTTTCCTGTCGGACTTCACGAAAGCTCTCGCCGATAGAGGTGGCCACCATGATCTCGGCTACTCATCCCCAACGGCATTCCTCTGTCATCAGACCGGCATTTCACCCGGCCATGCCAAACAGCTCATCGCCTGGGGCAATACCCGGGAGAGAGCACCACATGCTCATGCGGCCTGGTCGGATGGTCGGTTGTCGACCGATCAGGCAAGACATCTGTTTCGTGCCGCCGAGGCAGTGCCTGATGAGTATCCCGAAGCCGAGGAGCGTCTCGTCGACATAGTCGAGGGACTGGATGCGGTCGATACCGGCAAAGCGGTCGAATATTGGCGTCAATCCGTCGACGGTCCCGGTGAGATCGACCCCGAAACCCAGTTCGCCCGTAGAGGTCTATCCATTTCACATACATCCGGTGGGATGCGTCGCGTCGATGGATGGTTGACCGCCACCGCAGGCGAGGCTTTAGAGGCTGCCGTCGGTGCTCTCACTCCCCCACGGCACGTGGATGACGTCCGAACACCCCGTCAACGTCGTCACGACGCACTCGAAGACCTCTGCAGAGACTGGTTGGACAACGGGACCACGCCCACCGTCGGTGGGGAGAAACCCCACATCAACCTCCACGCCGACCTGCCCGCACTACAGGCCATCGCCGGTGGACTCCACGAATCCGAAAACGGAGACATCGTCGACGTCGACACTCTCCGCAGGATCGCCTGCGACTCCTCTGTCACCCGCATCGTCTTAGGACCCGACTCAGAAGTCATCGACGTCGGCCGCAAGACCAGGGTCTGGTCACCAGCGCAAAGACGAGCCATCATCGCCCGCGACCGTCACTGTCAGGGCCGCGGATGCCGGAGAGACGGACGACACTGCGACATCCACCACACAACCCATTGGGCAGACGGCGGCGAGACCACCATTGCCAACGGCAGACTCCTCTGCCGCCCATGTCACACCCGAGAACACCTCACCGAGCGTCTCCGACGCCGAATGCGAACACGAACCTAGGGGTGAGGTCCGGCACCTCATCCCGGAAGACCAAGCGATAATCCCCAAAGTGCACCAAACCACCGAACAACTGGAAGCCATGCTCCCGGAGCTTCTCGCCGCGCCCAAAGACAATGGCCGGATCGAGATGATCGTGCGTCGCCCCAGTGAGGACGAGCGTGAGGTCGTCGACGAGGCCAAGCTCGACACCGACGTTGGATTGGTCGGTGACAACTGGGCTGCTCGCGATGGAACCAACCCGGACACCCAACTCACCCTGATGAGCTCCCGCGTCGTGTCTGCGATGGCCGGGAATCGGGATCGGTGGCCGCTCGCCGGAGATCAGATCTACGTCGACATGGACATCTCTACCCACAACCTGCCCCCGGGAACGCGCCTCTCACTAGGCGAGGCAGTCATCGAGATCTCCGACATGCCCCACAACGGATGCCCCAAATTCGCCGCCCGCTTCGGCAAGGACGCGCTTCGGTTCGCCAATGTCGGTGTCGGCAAGGAGAAACGGTTCCGGGGCGTCTACGCCAGGGTGGTCGAAGGCGGGACGATATCGACAGGTGACGAGATCACGAGGGGCTAATCGAACCCCACCGGCTCGTCGAACATGTCGAATGTGAAGGTTTGCTCCTCGTCGGGAGAGGACCAGAAGTTGAGCACTCCCCATCGCTCACGATCCCGCATGTCGAAGAAGATCTCCGTCTCCACGTTGACCTCGTGGGCAATCGCGTTCAGGGTGTGGACTCCCCCATCCAGTTGGTAGTCGAACTGAACCCAGTTGTGCTGACCCTCGACGAAGAACTCCTGGCAGATCACTCGTCGTCCGTCGATCATCACATCGATTCGCACGGGGTCGATCTCGAAGCTCTGGTTGCTCACGAAGAGGTGAAACGCGGCCGCGCCCGCCTCGACCTCACCCACGTCACAACCGCCGGGCTCTCGGGTCAGGGAGATGACGGTCAGGGCGACGACCAGAACGGCGAAGCCGGCGACTCCCATCCACAGTTTCAGATCGCGGCGAACCATCCCATCGCCCCTCTCTCCGCCAGCCAGTGCTGGTGGGGATGGAACATGTACCGCCCGTAGGTGGGGAGAGTGAATTCGATCATCGCACGCTGACCCTGGGCCAGGGCGATGGTGTCGTCCCGAAACGTCGGCACCTCACCCATCCCCGCCGGATAGACATCAAAAGTCTCGGCGTGGAGGTGGAACGACGCCAACGGCTCGTACTCCAGCATGTTCACGACATACGCCCGAACCGGCTCACCCCGAGCCACTTTGATCGGAAAGGCGTCATAGAAGCCGGCAACCCCGTTCCAGGCCACGATGCCGTTGCGGCCGACCTGCTCGTTGGAGAATCCCGACAGCAACAGTGCCACCTCTTGGGCGGCCGGTCTGCCGCCAGGAGGATCGACGATCATCATCCCGTACAGCCCACGTGAGACGTGTTCGGCCAGCGGTCGGGTGTGACAGTGATACGGGTGCACCCCTGCCGGCCCCGCCGCGATCTCGTAGGTGGTCTCACCACCAGGAGGAATCGGCTCCCAACCATCCTGTTCCGGCCGGTGGGCGCCGTGGAAGTGGAGGTTGTGAGCGTGGCCGGTCCGATTGACCAAGTGGATCCTCAGCGTGTCACCCTCGATGGCCCGGATGATCGGCGCCGGGACCGAGCCGTTGTAGGTCCACGCCTCCACGAACACCTCGTGCCCTACCTCGATCAGCCTTTCCTCCACCCAGACCTCGAGTTCACGTACCGATCCGGCCGGTGGGCCGTCAGGTGCCGGAGGAAACGTCAGGGCTATCAGGTCGTTGGCCGAGAGCCCTCGCGGAGGAGCGAAGCCGTGGCCATAGACGGCGTCGAGTACGTCCTCGCCGACGACTTTGTCATGTCCATGAGACGCATATGGGTCCACCGTCGGCGTCTCATCCCCGCCGCGCGCTGACGCACCGAGCAGCGAGCCCCCGAGAAGGGCAGCACCACCGAGACCCGCCTTCTTCAGCAGCTCCCGCCGCGAGACGCCGCCTTCGCCGTCGGTCATGGCTGCCTAGACGACTCCCCCGACCAGGAGGCCGAGGGCGAGGAACAGCGCATAGGCGCCTATCCCACCGGCCAGCAGCACCCACCGGAAGGCAACCGGGATCTGGCTCTTTCCCAAGACGTAGTAGGCGACCACACCCAGGAAAGGCACGATCAATATGGCCAGGATCCATCCGACGGCGGCGCCACGGCTCAGGTCGTCTCGTTTGGTGATGATCTCCCACATGGCGATCACCACCCATGCCGCGTAGAGGACCAGGGGAAGGACGTAGGCATAGAGCCCCAGGATCCCGCCGATCGTGGACGCGAAGGTCACTCCCATGATGTTGAGCCCTTTCTGTTGGGTGACTTCCAGACCCGCCGGCATGGCGGGCAAAGCGATTGATTCGATGTCTGGCTCGGCACCGGCGAACACGTTGACCGCCGGTGCTACCGGCGCATCGGCGCCACCGGGCATCTGCGGTTGGGCGAGCGGGTGGGGCATATCGCCGTAGTGGACTTCGGTGTCCCACTCGAGGTTGGCCTCGACCACACGCCCGAACAGCGAGCCCACCGACCCCAGCTCCCAGAGTGCAGGCAAGCGAAGCCCCTCACACGGTTGGGTGCGCTCCAGCGCCGCCGGCATCGTCCAGTCATATTGGTTGTCCTCGAAGCAGTTGTCCGACTGCGCCGGGCCGGAGAGTGTCAGATCGCCGAGACCGGACCCTTTCACCACGTTCCCGATCACACGGTTGCCTGACGGCATGTAGACGTTGTCATCGATGTTGAACGAGACCTGGATGCCACTCGACGGGTGGTTGACGATCAGGTTCTTGGTGATGAGCCCCGTAGTCGTCCCGGCGGCGATGATCCCGTTGCCCTGAGTCGCCCACTGGGCGTTCTTGTGGGGGAAGTCGATATATCCGTTGTCGTGAATGAGATTCCCCGCGATCACGAACCCTTCGGCCGGTGGCAACAGCTCGCTGTCGAGAGTGTTTGGAGCCAGACCGGCGCCGTTGAACCGGAACACCGAGTTGACGATGTAGACGTCATTCGAGGCGTTGGTGCCTGAGTAGCCCAGCCCCGAGTACTCGCCAATCGAATCGGTGATCACCGCGTCACAGGGGTTGCACTGGCCGATGTAGAACGAGGCATCGGGAGACCCGGACGCGTAGGAGTGCTCGAACAGCCCGTCTCCAGAGTCGAAGGCGTATATGCCGTAGTCACCATTGTTGATGGCGGTGAGATACGACCCGCGGTAGCCGCGGACGCCACTCCAGAAGAAGCCGTTGAACGTGTGGTTCATCGCGGTCATGTTCTCCACCGCCACGCCATCGGCACCGATCACTTCCACCCCGTTGACCCGCTCGAACTCCCCGTCGAGAATCACCTCGTTGCGATCGACGCCCCGGAGGGTGATTCCCGGAGTGTTCACCTCGACGGCCTCCTTGTAGATGCCACGGTCGATCAGGACCAGGTCACCAGGGTCGGCGGCGTCGACGGCAGCCTGGATCGTCGGGAACTCGGCGGGGACATGACGCGTGACCCCCGACCACTCCGCCGGTGCATCGGTAGACGGGTCACCGACGGCAGCCGGCGCAGGCGTCCCGCTGGGAGGGCCGGCACACGCCGCCAGAAACAGGGCTGCGAGCAGGAGCCCGCCCCTTTTCATCAGCCGTCGCCCACGATCAGCGTCCCGGCCATGCCGTTCCCTTGAGCACTCCCATGGAAGGTACAGAAGAAGGTGTACGTGCCGGGCTCGTCATAGGTGAGAATCGCCTCATCGCCTTCGAGCTGCTCGAGACTCCCGAAGATGGTCTCGGTCGACCACTCCCCATTGGCCTCGACCGCATTGTGGGGACTGCGGCCGGCGCCTCGCCAATTGACCGTGCCCCCGACCGGGATGCGGATCTCGGTGTACTGGTAGCGGTTGTCATACATGTCGACGACCACGTTCTGGCCTTCGACCGACTCGTCTCCGCCGTCATCACCACCACCACAGGCGGCGAGCAGCAGCAGACCGGCGACGAGCGCCGGCAAGAAACGTGACTTCATTCCGATTTGCCTCCAAAGAGCCGTTTTATCCAGGCCCACAACGAAGAGAAGAACAAAGAGAGCCCCCTCACCTCCCCGGCGGTGATCTCCCCTGCGGCATCGGGCGTGCTCGCCGCCAGCTTCGCTTCGAGGCATGCGACGAACTCTCCAATGAGACGCTTCGACATCTCGTTGATGAGACCGGTGCGACCGAACTGTGCGGCCGGACCTGACAGGGTCACGTCGGCGTCGACGTTGACCGATGATCCGCCCTCAATGCCCTCGATTCGATAGACCACCTTGACCTGGCCCCGTGAGCCACCCTTCCTGTCCACTCCCTTGCCGGTGATCGTGGCCGTGCGATTGGCCGCGTCCGGCTCGATGGTCGCCTGACCTTCGAAGGTCGCGGTCATGGGCCCCAGCTTCACCGAGAGACGGCCTTCGTGGGACCCGTCCTCATTGGCTGAGAGCAGCTCGGCGCCGGGCAGGCATTGTGCTACCGATGGGATGTCCTGGAAGAAGTCCCAAACGGCCGCCGGAGCCTTCCCGACCACGAACTCTTGTGTGATCTTCATGATCTCCAGGGGTCGGATTCAGCGAGTGACGGTAGCTGGGGCGGTCTCGCTACCTCAATGATGGGCGTTGTCGCCGGACAACAGTTGGAGGATGTGTGGGACCAGGTCGAGGATCGCCTCGAGATTCTCCACAGCCCCTACCGGCGAACCGGGGAGGTTGACCACCAGCGTGTCTCCCATCGTGCCCGCCTTGGCCCTCGTCAGGGCCGCCATCGGGGTCGACTCGAGCCCTTTGGCGACCATGACGTGCACCAGACCCGGCGCCTCTCGGTCGAGTAGTCGCCCGGTGGCCTCCGGCGTGACATCCCTGAGGCCGAATCCGGTGCCACCCGTGGTGAGGACGACACGTGAGCGACTCGCCTCGTCCTTGATGGCGAATCGGATGGCATCGACATCGTCGGGCACCAGGCGACGAGACACCTCGTATCCGGTCTCCTCGAGCAGCTGTTGCAGACCCTCACCCGATCCGTCCTCTCTCTCCCCCGCGGAGACACCGTCGCTGACGGTGATGACGCTTACCCGGTGCCCCATGACCTGGGATCGACGTCGACTCCGCCATGAAGGACGACGAGGTAGAAGACGAGGATCACGACGAGGACAGCAACCAGACCCCACGGCCAGTCGTGTTCCTGCTCGTATTCGGGGCCTATGACTGTCGTCGTGCCCGGGGCCGCCAGCAGAGTTGCCAGAAAGACCACTGCGACCAGGGGAAGCCCCGGGAGGACCAGTGCGTCGGAGTCAGGTAGGAAGAAAGCAATCGATGCGAATGCCGACACGACCGCGGGGATCAGGGCGATCCACAGCACGAAGACGAACCGACTGCGGCCATTGGCGACCAATCGCCGATGTGGCGTGTAGGCGAGGAACGCCGCGGCCGAGGCAAGGGCGATCAGCAGCAGGCCGAGGCCCGCTCCGGCCGCGATCACCACGTCGAGCCCCGGTTGAGGGTCGAGAGTCTGGTAGGCCAAGGAGAGCTGACCCTCGGCATCGATGGGGAGGAAGACCGCCTGGGTGAGCGCCTGGCGCAGGACATGCAGGAGCATCCACAGCAGGACGAGACGAGGGACGTCGTGTTTGCGCTGAGAGGGATAGGCGAAGAGCGCGATCAGCCCGACTATCAGGCAAAGGACGAATCCACCCGCCCACGCCAGGTCGTCGGCACCATTGAACACGGCCCGATTGTTGAAGACGGTTGCGTCGCCACCCAGGATCTGGGCGAGGATGCCGTCCCCGAGATCGTCGAGGAACTGGGCGACAACGATGCCGAGCGTCGAGGCGAGCACGGAAGCGAGGACCAGCGGGGGCCCGATGCGCGCGACCGGCCTGGGTACGGCACGGGCGGCTTCTGTAGTCACGTGGCGAGATGCTAAACGACAAATCGCCGACCACCAGGTTCGTCGTTTAGCGTCGCTCCCGCATGAAACCCGATTACGGGGGCGTCTACCTGCCCACTTCGCAGCCCAACATCTACCAGTCCACACCACTGGCGAATGCGGGCTGGTACGAGGAGGGACAGCACGGTGGTGCCTTCACCGCCCTGGTGGTTGGGCACATCGAAGGTCACGTCCCGACCCTGGGACACCTCGAGGTGGCGAGGGTCACCACGGAGCTGTTCAGGGTCATCCCGATCGTTCCGCTACGGATCGAGACCGAAATCGTGAGGGAGGGAAAGCGGATCCAGCACGTAGCCGCGCACATCTTCGACCCCGACGACGCACTGCTGTCGATAGTCAATGTCCAGCGACTTCGACGCGCCCAATTGCCGATCCCCGATTCATCCCGCCCGCCGAGCAATCGAATGCGGCCTCCCGGCGAGATCGAGGACCGGGTCGGCAACGTGTGGGGTGTTGGCGAAGCGGGCAAGACGATGTTTCACCGTCACGCCATCGAAGCCCGCGAGGCCATCGGGGGCTTCGGAGAGAGCGGGCCGGGAGCTGTTTGGATCAGGTTGGTCGTCCCGATGATCGCCGGCAGTGAGATCACTCCGGCTCAGCGGGTGATGGCCGCGGGCGACTTCTGCAACGGCGTGTCGCGGGCCCTGGACTTCAAGCAATGGGTCTTCATGAATCCCGATGTCACCGTCCACCTCGCCAGGTATCCGAATGGTGAGTGGATCGGCCTCGATGCCATCTCGGGTTATGGCGACCTGGGCCGCGGGGTCGCCACCGGCACACTCTGGGACACCGATGGCTGGCTGGGGAGATCGACTCAGACTCTCTACCTCGACCGTATTGGCTGACAGCAACGACCTCCCGTCGGCTCATCTAGGGGCGAGCACCAGTGTCCCGATCAACCATGCCACGAACAGGCCGATCGCCAGTGAGAGGGCCACGCCGGTCTTTCGCCACCCGAAGGCCAGATAGAGCGAGACGAGGACCAGACCGGCACCAAGTGTGATCGACCACCAGACGGGCACCAACCGGGTGATGGCTGCACCCAACGTCAACACCGCCGTGACCACCACGAACCCGGCAGCGACGAGGCCATAGAGGACCTGGCGCGGGCTGGTCCCATTCACAGGACACCCGCCGCATCGGCGGCCTGCCCATACCAATCAGTCAACGATTCGATGGTCTCGTGTGCGTTGAGCCCGCTTGGGTTGGGGACCACCCACAGCTCGCAGCCGGAGACATCCTGGGCTTGACGCCCGAGCGAGGCGTTGCGCTCGTCGAAAGCGGTTCGGAATGCGGTCACCCCGGCAACGGCGACGACCTTCGGTGCCACACCCGCGACCAGACGGGCCAGCCGCACCGAGCCTGCCCGTAGCTCATCTCTGCCCAGTTCGGAGGCGCGCGCCGTTGCCCGCTCCACGATGTTCGTGATGCCGACCCCCTTGGCGATCAGATCGTCACGCTGGCCCGATGTCATCCCCGTGCTCGCATCGACCGACCAATCGATCAGACCCGCATGGCGCAGCGCCGGATAGAAGCGATTGGACGGGTGACAGAAATGGGTCTGTGTGGCCGCAGTCCCGGACTGGTCGTACATGTCGACCCTCACGGAAGGGGCGATTGGCGAGACGTTCGGCACCCAGTCGATGAGACCTGCCTTCTTCAGCGCGGGCCAGAACCGGTTGGATGGGTGAGCGAAGTGAATTCCCGTCATCGCCGTTTGGAGACCCGGATTGATACCGACAAAGAGGAGCTTGCAGTTCTCACCGATCAGGTCCGGGATCTTGGCACCTTCGCAGGCGAGCAGCTGGTGCCGCGAATAGCTCACTAGAGGCTGACTCGTTTCGATCTACATTGACGAAGGTGGCCCGCATCCTCAGCCGCCGATTCGC
>Ga0302046_10001282_pt1 | contig 23595 bp, 19 predicted proteins | sample RVTome_11_FD_200261 | JGI IMG/M metagenome (GOLD analysis project Ga0302046, IMG submission 200261) | Soil microbial communities from uranium-contaminated site in the Upper Colorado River Basin, Wyoming, United States - RVT147D111 (version 2) ... | reverse complement strand
CCCGCGCTATCGCTCACATCCTCGAACCGGCCCGTGCCGTCGTTCTCGAGCAGCAGGTTCGTCTGGGCGTAGGTCATGTCGTACTCGGGATGGCGGTCCACCTGCGGGTAGATGTGGCCATTGGCCACGACGAGATCGAGGTCGCCGTCGTTGTCGAGGTCCGCCAGCACCGTGCCCCACGACAGCGGGAGGTAGGTGACCGCTCCGACTCCGGACGCGTCGCTGACGTCCTCGAAGAAGCCGTGCCCGTCGCCGCGGTACAGGGTGCTGAAATCCTCGGCGAAGTTCGTGACGAACAGGTCCGTAGCGCCGTCGCCGTCGACATCCCCGGCGGCCACCCCCATGCTGGCCTGCGCGGCGCCGCCGGCGTCGAACGCCGCTCCGGTCCACATGCCGACCTCCTGGAAAGTGCCGTCGCCCTGGTTGCGGTACAGGTAGTTGGCGTCGGAGTCGTTGGCGACGTAGAGGTCGGGGTCGAGATCGGAGTCGAGGTCGGCCGCGAGCACCGCGAAGCCGTAGCCCCGGGCGCGGTCCTCGAGCCCCGCCTCGGCCGTGGTGTCGGTGAAGCGGCCACCCTCCTCGGCGCGGAAGAGGTGGTCACGGGCCCCCTCGAACCCGAAGGGTCCCGGCGCCACCTTCTCCTCGCCCTTCCACGACAGGGTGCGCTCGGCACCCAGGACGTCCTCGACCGAGGCTTCGATGTAGGCCGCGACGTACAGGTCGAGATCGCCGTCGGCGTCGGCATCGAAGAACGCGGCACCGGTGTTCCAGCCGGGAGCCTCGATGCCCGCGCGCGAGGCGACGTTCTCGAACGTCCCATCCCGGCGATTGCGGTACAGCACGTTCGGTCCGAAGTTGGTCACCAGGAGGTCGGACCAGCCGTCGCGGTCGTAGTCCGCCACCGCCACCCCGCTCCCCCAGTGGCCCTCGCCGGCGACACCGGCACGGTCGGTGACGTCCTCGAACGTCCCGTCGCCGCGGTTGCGATACAGGGCGTTTCGGCCGCGTTCGGCGATCTTGCCGTCGGTGATCGCCCACCCGTTGACGACGTAGGCGTCGAGATGGCCGTCGCGGTCGTAGTCGAGCCACGCCGCCCCGGTCCCGGCGGAATCGAGCAGGTGGTCCTTCTCGGGTCGCCCTGCGAGCACGACCCGAGTCAGACCCGACTCGGCGGCGACGTCGACGAACCGCAAGCCGGCGGGCGCCGGCACGGTCGCGTCCCCGCGATCTTCGTCCGGGGCATTCGGATCGACCGCGCAACCCAGGGTCGCGACCGCCAGGATCGCGAGGACCGCCGCGCCCCGAACCTCAGCTCGCCTCATTCAACGCTGCGTACTGCTTCGCGACCTTGCCCCACTCTGCCTTCAGCGCTGCCGCATCGGGCTTCGCGGCCATCTTCCCGATCGCGCCGGCGGCATCCAGGAAGACCTTCTTCGCCTCCTTCGTCACGACGACGAACCCAACGTCCCAGATCTTCTGTTCGTCCGCGGACGAGTGGTGGTTGTGTCCTCCGTCGACCAGCCGCTTGCGGACCGCGGCCACCGCGGCGTCGCCCTCGTTTCCGAGCTGCGAGACGAGCGCGGCCAGCGTCTCGATCTGGACGCTCGCGCTCTGCCCCGCCTTCAGCTTCGCCTCGACGTCGGCGTAGACCCCTGCCGCGTGACCGTAGGTCATCGCGAGAATCGATTCCACGAGGTTCCATTCGGTTTGTTTGACCGCCAGGATGGCGTCGGCCAGGTCCTCGTAGGTTGCCACGAGCTGCGGCGGTGTGGTCGCATCCATCGCGGCCGCGCGGGCGGCCGGCGGAAGCGCCAGTGCAGCGACCAGTACGGCGAGACACACAACGATGCGAATGCTCGATCTCATCGGTCACCTCCGTTTGCGTGCGGATGTTATTCCGGAACCCCCACGGCAGTCTGCGCGAATGATGACCCATTCGGTCGGGAAAGTGTCAGGAATCTCTTCCCCCTTGCGCGGAAGGCCCCTGACACCTCGTGGGCGTCCGCGAATGGGGTGACGGCCGGCGCGCACTCGACGGTTTCGTCGAAACGCGGAGCCCCTCGCGCGGCCCCACGCGGGTTTCGCCGTGGCACGCCTCCTGCAAAAGAATCGGAGCGGACGACGACAGGTCCTCCACGAAAGGAGATGCTCCCATGAAAACGATGAAGTCAGCCGCGATGCTTGCCGGCCTGCTGGCGGCGCTCGGCGTTCCGCCCGTCGTGGCGGACGACGCGCCGGCGAAGGTCGAGGGCGAGGTGATTCAGGTCGTGCAGCGGACGGAGAATGCCGGAGACCTCGACACGCTCAGGATCCGTACGCGCCAGGGAGAAGAGATGCGACTCGTCCTCGGCGCGGCGGGCTCGACCGCCGGAAGCGTGCAGGCAGGAGACCGGATCCGCGCGCGCCTTTCGAACGGCGGCCCCACCGAGCAAGGCTACTGCGTGCAATCGATGAAGGTCCGGCGCACCGGCCAGACCCTGCGGTACCGAAACGCATCCGGAGACGTGCTGCAAACGCAGGTTCGAAGCCGAGATCGCGATCGCGACCGCGATGGAACGGGCTCCGGGACCGCGGCCCAGGACCGGACCCGGGCGAGGATCCACGAGCCCGGCACCGGAGGCTGCTCCGGAGGCGATCGCGGCGCGTCGCGCGGCAACGGCGGTACGGGCAGGGGACGACGCTGAGCATCCCCCCTCCGGCGTCCCCACCCGATCGAGGGGAGCGGCGCTGCGGCGCCGCTCCCCTTTTGAAAGCGCTAGACTGGGTTCGGGTGACGGGACACTGATTCGATGACCTCCCGCTCGCCGCGGTTCCGCCGCATGCAGCACGTTCTCACCAGGCTCGGTCCCACCCTGACGACCGTGGTCCTCGCCCTTCTGGGATTGGCGCTCGGAGCGTGGGCGCTCCTCGAGGCCGGATCGCAGAGGGCGGAGACGGCCGCAACGCTTGCCGGCCAAGCGCGGGCTCTCGCCGGAACGCTCGGTCCCTCGCTCGCGGCGACCGCCGCGGCGACGCGTGAGCTCGACGAGCTCCTTACCGACAAACTACTCGGCAGCGCGCGGCTCATCGCTCGGCTTCACGCCGCGGGAACGCTGAGCGCCGCCGAACTCGACGTGATCGTCGACCGGAACGATCTCGACTCCGTCGTGGTCGTCGACCGTACCGGACGCGTCGCCCTCGAAGCGGGCGAGGGGATCCCGCCGGGGATTCTCGGCCAGGTCGGAGACGCCGCGCGCGGGCGCGCCGACGACGTGGTCCTGGCGCCGTCGATGGAGATGGGAGTCGAGCATCTCGCGGTCGCCTCGGCGATCCCGCGCGGCGGTGCCGTCGTCGTACGGATTCACGCCACCACGGGTCGCACCTTCGCGGCACGGATCGGCATCGACAACCTCCTCGACAGGCTCGTGGGTTCCGAGGGAGTCCTGTATCTCGCCTACCGCGAGGAGCCGGGCGGCATCCGAAGCGAGGCGACCTGGGACGGTGGGGCACTCCCGCCGCCCGACCCGGGCCCGGGGTTGAGCGAGGTCCGGGGCCGTACGGCGTTCGAGGTCGAAGTCCCCGTCGACTCCCCGGCGGGAACCGAGGCTTTCCTGCGCGTCGGTCTCGACGGCGCGCCGCTCGTCCGCGCCGGGCTCTCCGCGATGCGACGCACGACCCTGATCGGCGTCGCCCTGGTCGTGTTCTCGCTTTCGGTCGGCGGCATCGCGCTCGTCGCGCGCAGGCGAGCGCTCGAGCGTGAAGACGCAGCGCGCCGGCTCTCCGACGCCGAGAGCGCCCGCAAGCGCAGCGAACGGCTCGCGGCGGCGGGTGCTCTCACCGCCGGACTGGCGCACGAGGTGCGCAGCCCCCTGAACGCCATCGTCCTCGCGGCCCAGCGCATCGAGCGCAAGCATCCGCAGGAGAGCGACTGTGCCGCCTTCGCGGGCACGATCCGCGCGGAGGTCAGGCGTCTCGAGGCCGTGCTGCGCCAGTTCCTCGAGCTCGCTCGCCCGGTCGCCGGCGAGCGTCGGGCCGCGGACCTCGGGGCAATCGCGGAGGAGGTGCGCGAGCTGCTGCTCGCGGAGGCCGAGGGGGCGGGTGCGAAGATCGATCCCGTACGCGGCTCGGGCACCGCGGTGGTCGATCGCGACTCGATCCGCCGGGCGCTCATCAATCTCGTGCACAACGCCGTGGAAGCCGGTCCCACGGTGGGCGCCGTCGAGATGGTCGTTTGCGAGGAGGACGGAGGGGTGGGTATCCACGTCCTCGACCGCGGGAGCGGCATCGACGAGACCCAGGTCGAGCACCTGTTCGACGCGTTCGTCACGACGCGCTCCGAAGGCACCGGCCTCGGGCTCACGATGGTTCGCCGAGTCGCCGAGGAGCACGGCGGTCGTTGCAGCCTGGCCAGCCGGCCGGGGGGCGGGACGGAGGCCGTCTTGTGGCTGCCCGCGGGGAACGCGTCCCCATGATCCTCGACGCCGCCATTCTGATCGTGGACGACGACGCCTCGCAGCGCGCCCAGCTCGCCGGTTTCCTCCGCGACCTGGGCGCCGAAGTCGCCGAGGCGAGCGACGGCCGTGAGGCCGTCGGGCTGCTCCCGCGCGTCGCGCCGGACGTCGTCATCACGGACCTACGCATGCCGAAGATGGACGGCCGCGAGCTGCTGCGCGAGATCAGGCAGGTCAATCCCGAGATCGGGGTCGTCGTCGTCACCGCCTACGGCACGGTGGAAGATGCGGTTGCCTGCCTGAAGGACGGAGCGAGCGATTATCTCCTCAAGCCCCTCGACCTCGACGAGGTCGAGCACGTCGTCCGGCGAGCCGTGGAGCGGCGGCACCTCGAACGCGAGAACCGCGAGCTTCGGCGGCGCCTCGGAACGCTCGAATCGGTCGAGGGCATCGTCACTGCCGGCGGCGCCATGGCCGAGGTTCTGTCGATGGTCAAGCGCGTCGCGGCCTCGTCGGCCCCGGTCCTGATCTTCGGCGAGACGGGCACGGGGAAGGAACTCGTCGCGCGCGCGATTCACGCCGCCGGCCCGAGAGGCTCCGCGGCATTCGTTCCGGTCAACGCGAGCGCGCTGTCGCCGACGCTCCTCGAGAGCGAGCTCTTCGGTCACGAAAAGGGCGCGTTCACCGGGGCCGACCGGCTTCGCAAGGGGAGGTTCGAGGCCGCCACGGGCGGAACGCTGTTCCTCGACGAGGTCGGCGACCTTCCTCCCGAGGTCCAGGTCAAGCTGCTGCGAGTGCTGCAGGACCATGCCGTCGAGCGCGTCGGCTCGAACCTCCCCGTCGCGGTCGACGTCCGAATGATCGCCGCGACGCACCGCGATCTGGTGCGCGAGATCGCGGACGGCCGCTTTCGCGAGGACCTGTATTACCGTCTGGCCGTCGTCAGCATCGAGATCCCGCCGCTACGGCGGCGGCGCGCGGACATTCCGCTGCTGGTCGAGCACTTCATCGCGCGCTACGCCGGGACCGTTCCCGAGGGTCCGGTCACGATGTCGCGCGAGGCGATGGACCTGCTCGTGCGCCACGACTACCCGGGGAACGTCCGCGAGCTCGAGAACATCGTGCAACGCGCCATGGTTCTCGCGCGGGGGGAGCTGATCACGACCGACGATCTGCCCCCCGCTGTGCTCGGCGCCGCGGCGGAACCGGGCGCGGCCACGGCATTGAACTCCGACGGAAGCCTCCCGGCGAGAGTCGCCGCCCTCGAGAGGGCCGCCATCGAGGAGGCGCTCGCGGTCGAGGGCGGCAACCAGTCGAGAGCCGCCCGCCGCCTCGGGATCTCCGAGCGGGCCCTGCGCTACAAGCTGGCGAAGTTCCGGGGATCGGATTGAGCCGCCGGTGCCGCGGAGGAGGAGGCTCGTGAATGCCGCGGCAGCTTTTGTCGCTCGCCCGAAAGCCGGCTCGACGGATTCGTCGAGAACCGTGACCGGTCCGGCTCGCCACGGCACGGAATCCGGCTGCCGGCGGTTCGAGAGTCCGTATTTCGGGCCGAGGTACGCGTCTTGCAGTCCGTACGTCGCGCGCGGATCGGAGGGCGGACATGAAGCGGATTCCCGCCGCGGCGATGCTGCTCGCGTCGATGGCGTGCGCGGCCCCGGCCGCCGCGGCGGTGCTCGATGACGCCGAGTTGACGCTGCTGGGGTCGGCCGCCTCCGGCGACTACGGTGCGGGGCTCGACGTCCGGACGGAGTGGCTCGCCGTGAGGTACATCGCGGGCGACGACCTCCAGGTGCGCGTCGACCTGTCGATGGTCAGCGTGGAGGCCTCGACCGGCGGGGCTCTCCCGGGACTCGGGCCGACCGTGACGGACGATCGGCGGCGGCTGGGCTCGCGCGATCTCGGCTCACCCGGTACGACCGCGGGAGGGGAACCGCAGACCGGCGGCTCGATGACGGGGCCGGTTTCTTCGCTGGACAGCCGCACGACGGGTCTCGGCGATCTCTACCTCGCGGTCGCCAAACGCTTGGCGGGCGGCGGCGTTCGGCTGTTCCGGCTCGACACCAATCTGGAGGTCAAGGTTCCGACCGCGAGCGAGAGCGACGGACTCGGCACGGGCGCGTGGGATTACCGCGTCGGCTTCGCCGGTGAGTACCGCTCGTGGTCGGCCACGACGTGGGGGGGTCTCGGCTGGAACCGGCTCGGCGATCCCGACGGTGTGGAGATCGGAGACGTCGTCGACGCCTTCGTCGGCGTGGACAGCGTTCCCCTTCTCCGCGAGCGCGTCATCGTCAGTGGCTGGGTCGAGGGTCGGCAGGAAGCCGTGGACTCCTCCGGGAACCCAGCCTCGCTCGGCGTCGGCGTGCAGACGACGGGCAAGGTCCGCTTCGGCCTGCAGGTGAGGAGAGGTCTGACCGACTCGGCGCCTGCGGTGGGCGTGGTCTTCGGGATCTCGTTCGGCGTTTCGCCTGCGGGTCCGGGCATCCGAGGGGCGCAGCTATGAGAGGAACGCTGAACAGGCTCCTCGTGCTTGCGTTCCTGCTGCCCGTGGCTCTCGGCCTCGGTGCCGTCGAGGCCGCCGCGAACAGCGACGTTCCCACCTCGCTGCGGACGGTCGAAGGCGTGGTCATCGCCATCGAGACGCTCACCGCGAGCTCGCGCGTGGAGCCGGGGATGACCGCAGTGCGGCTGCGCGTGGATGACCCCGAGCCCGAGGAGATCGACGTCCTGCTCGCCCCCGAGGCCGCCCTGCGTCAAACCGGATTCGAGATCGAGCCCGGAGATCGCGTGCGCGCGAGCATCTTCCTCTCCGGCGCGGACCGCGCCGAGGCGCACAAGGTGCTGAACGTCTCACGAAACACGATGGTCCGCCTCCGCACCCTGAGGGGCGTCCCTCTGTGGGACCGCGCCGGCCAGTGGCAGGGCGGACCGAGCCGCCCCGCCGGCCACAGGCATCGACGATCCGGCTAGAGGGGTCGGACCCTCCCGGGATTCACCGGCGATAGGGATCCGGGGCGAAGCCGGGCTCCTCGAAGCCGCGGGCGCGCTCACGCCGCTCCAGCGGATCGTCCCGATACGCGTACGGCCGGGGGAGCACGCCGAGCTTCACCAGCGCGTCGCGGTACTCGTACCGGACCTCCATGACGGCGGCGGGCGAGGACTCGGCCTCGAAGTGCACGCGCTGGACGCGGTGCTCGATCTCTTGACCGATTCCGGTGGCGGCGAGATCGTCGGTGGATAGCGGCGCTCTTGCCGACTCCTCCTGCGCCGCTCCGCGCGCCGATCGTTCCTTCTTCTCGGCGGACGGACGGGTGATCGGGGCGGGGTCGGGGAGTCGCTCCCGGAAGAACGCGGCGGAGACGAGCCCGAGGTTCCGGGTCTCTCCCAGCCACGCTCCATAAGAGCGGTCCTCGGTGGTGAAGAAGAAGCGCCGCGCCGTCGACGATCCGGTTTGCCAGCCTTCGAGCGTGATCGTCTGGTAGGGGTCCAGGATCCACTTCGAGGCCTCGCGCGGCGAGGTCGTCTTGGCGTCGATGACGTTCAGGCCGTCCACGGAAACCGCGACGGCGACCCGCTGCGAGGTGCCGTTGCGCAGTCGAATGGCGTAGTCCGAGCCCTCGCGGGCTTCGACGTACGTCCTGGAGCGCGCGGCGAGCTCGTCGAGGGGCCTCCCGTCCACCAGGATCTCGATCGAGTATGCGTCCTGCTCGAGCGCGGCCGCGGGAGCGAGCGCGCCCAGCACCACGACGGCGAGCGTGAATCCCAGGCGTCGATGATGTGATCTCATGGGCATCTCCTCTCGAGCCGGCCCCCTTCCGGCCTCGCAGCACGACAGACACCGCCCCTCCCCCAAAGTTCCCCGAATGTGAAAGGGGTCAGCCGCCTTTCTTGCTCCTGGGGCCAGGGGAACGGCGGCAAGCCGCGCGCCCCCTTATATTGAATGGGCATGGGGACCCCTCTTTTGGACCGGCTCGCTCGATTCGGTGCGAGCCGCGGGCGCGCCGTCGCCGGCCCGCGGCGCACGATCGTCCGCTACGGGATCGGCGCCACGGCACTGGTCCTCCTCGGCGGGATCGTGTGGGTCGACCGCTCGATCGTTCGCCGCTTCGAGGCCCGCGCCACGTCGCTGCCCTCGCGGGTCTACGCGATCCCTTTCACCGCCTCGAGCGGTGGAAGGCTCGACGTCGCTGGACTCCTCGACCGGCTCGGGCGTCTCGCCTACCGAGAGGTCCGGAGCGAGCCGACCCGTCCGGGGACGTTCAGGCGCGACGGCAAGGACTGGACGGTCCATCTGCGCACCGCGGTGACGCCCGAGGGCGAGCGCGAAGCGTTTCCGGTCAAGCTCGACGTCGGGTGGAAGCGGCTGCGAGAGATCACCGACCTGCGCAGCGGTGAGCGTCTGGAGCGCTTCTTCCTCGAGCCGGAGCCCCTGATCACGTTCTACGCCGACGTGATGGAGGAGCGGCGCTTCACGCCGCTCGGAGACGTTCCGCTCGAGGTGAGGCAGGCCGTGGAGGTGGTGGAGGACCACCGCTTCCGCCGTCACCACGGGATCGACCTCATCGGAACGGCGCGCGCCCTGACCGTGAACCTGCGCTCCGGCGGCTTCGTGCAGGGTGGAAGCACGATCACGCAGCAGCTCGCCAAGAACCTCTACGGACCGGGCGAGCGCACGCTGCGCCGGAAGGCGCTCGAGGCCGCCGCGGCGATCGCCCTGGAGCTGCACTACGACAAGGACACGATCCTCGAGGCCTATTTGAACGAGGTCTACCTCGGCCAGCGCGGACCCGTGGCGATCTCCGGCATCGGCGACGCATCGCGCTTCTACTTCGGCTCCCCCGTCGGCGACCTCGACCTGGGGAAGGCGGCGCTCGTTGCCGGGATGATCCGCAGTCCCGGTCGCTATCACCCGCGGCTCCATCCCGAAGAGGCTCGTGAGCGGCGCGACCTCGTCCTGCAGCTGATGCACGAGCACGGCCTGATCGACGAGGCGCGAATGCGCGCCGCGACCGCAGCGCCCATCCAGACCCGCGAGGCCGAGTCCGCGCCCGACCGCTACCCATGGATCGAGGACTACCTCGCCGGCGCCATCGAATCGGCGGCGCTCGAGGCGGTTCCCTCGCGGGCCGGGTACTCGATCTTCACGACCTTCGATCCGAAGATCCAGCGCGCGGCGGAGGCGGCTCTCGCGACGGGGCTCGAACGGCTCGAGCGCGGTCTCGGTCGCGGCACGGGCGAGCCGCTCGAGGGCGCGGTCGTGGTGCTGCGTCCCGCCGACGGTGCCTTGCTCGCGCTGGTCGGCGGCCGGGACTACGGCCGCAGCCAGTACAACCGGGCCGTCCTCGCGCGCCGCTCGCCGGGCTCGACCTTCAAGCCGTTCGTGTTCGCGGCGGGGCTCGAGCGCGCGCTGAGGCAGACCGACTTCGAGTTCACCGCCGCGACGGTGTTCGACGACGCGCCTCTGGAGGTGAAGGCGGGCGGCCGGATGTGGAGCCCGGCGAACTACGATCGGCGCTACCGCGGCCCGGTGACCGTGCGCGACGCGCTCGAGCAATCGATCAACGTTCCCACGGTGCGGGCGGCGCTCGAGGTCGGCCTGCCGGAGGTCGTCGAGGTTGCGCACCGCTACGGGATCGACAGCGATCTCGAGGCCGTCCCGTCGCTGGCGCTCGGGGCGGAGGAGGTCACCCCGCTCGAGCTCGCGACCGCCTACGCGACGCTCGCGAACGGAGGCTGGCGCGTGCACCCGCACGGGCTCGAGGCCCTGGTCGATCGCGACGGCGTGCCTCGTGATCCGGCGGTCCCGGCGCCCGAGCGGGTCATGGACCCGGCGCTCGCCTACATCGTCACCAACGTCCTCGAAGGCGCGGTGGAGCGCGGGACCGCGCGCGCGGCCGCCCAGCTCGGCCTCACGGGCCACGCGGCCGGCAAGACGGGCTCGAGCGACAGCCTCCGAGACGCGTGGTTCGTCGGGTACACACCCGACGTGCTCGCCCTGGTGTGGGTCGGGTACGACGACAATCGCCTGGTCGGCAGGACGGGCGGCGCCGCGGCGCTCCCGATCTGGGTCGATCTCATCGAGCGCATCGGCGAGGCCGACGCCGACCCGTTTCCGCGCCCCGACGGCATCGTCGAGCTTTCGATCGATCCGACCACCGGCCAGCGCGCCACGCGCCGTTGCCCCACTACCCGCGACGAGCTGTTCCTCCGCGGAGCCGAGCCCGAGGAGCGCTGTGTCGCCCACGGCGGCGGAAGCGAGCACCGCCGGCCGTTCTGGAAGCGCGTCTTCGGCAAGAAGACGTAAAAAGGGGGCTCTGGCGCGTGGCAGGTTGAATTCCTGAGGCCCCGGTCGTGGTAGGCTCTCGTCCCCAACACGGGTCGGTCTGGGGAAGGGTCGATGAACGAGACGGTGGATTTTCGCGCCGCGCGTCTGCGGAAGAGGCGGCTGGAATCGCAGGACGTCTGGCAGGGTGCCCTCGTGCGTCTTCCGACATGGATCGTCGGCGAGGAACGGAATCCGCCGTACCGGCCGTGGGCTCCGATATGGTCCAGCCGCGCCGAGGGCATCATCCACGTGGGTGAGGCCAAGAAGCCGGAGGAATCGAGCCCCGAAGACGTTCTCGCCGCCCTGTTCGACTTCGCCGGGCGCCGCGAGATCGACTTCCGGCCGGGCCGGATCGAAGTCGCCGATCCCGATCTCGCGTCACGCCTGCGCGAAACGCTGGGCGCGACCGATCCCGAGATACGGCTCGCGGAGAGCGTCGATGACGTCAAGGCCATCACGGCGCTGATGATGGAGGACATCGTCGGCCCGGCAGCGACGAGCAGCGCGCTCGCCGCTCCGGGCGTCGACCTCGCGCTCGTGCGATCGTTCGCAGACGCCGCCGCGGGTTTTTACCGTGCGGCGCCGTGGAATCATCTGATCAACGAGGACCTCGTTCGAGTCGAGAATCCGGTCGACGAGGAGCTCGGCTGGTTCAGCGTGCTGGGAGCCGATGGCCAGGAGCACGGCCTGGAGTTCTTCCGCTCCCAGGAGGACTTCGAGGCATTGAACCTCGCCGAGGACCCGACGTCGGCCATCTTCGACGGCTTGTGGTCGATGGACTTCGGACCGATCTTCGAGATGCCCATACCCGACGCGGACCTGTGGTCCGATCACGGCCTGCCGGTCGCAAGCGACAGCGCGTACCCGTGGCTCGCGCGCTACGACCCTGCCGCCGGCAAGATCTCCCGGGCGGACGGCGAGCACCTGGCCTTCGTCGAGGCGCTCCTGCGCGCGCTCGCGCTCACGACCGAGGACGAGCTCGACTCGGGCCGGTGGACGAAGACGGTGCTCACCGGCGCCGGTCCGCGCGACGTCACGCTGAGCCTTCCCTACCTTCTCGAGGAGCGCTCGCCGCCCGAGAGCCCGGGCGATGAGTTCGCGTTCTTCGATCGCCGTTTGATGGAGCGTTCGCTGCGGGATATCGGGCGGCTGATCCAGGGCATGGATTTCGAGTCCGTGGACGACATGAACGCGTTCGTCAACGAGCGCTTGGCGGGCGCGGAGGTGCCGCATCCGCAGGACCCGTCACCCCACGAGCGCGCCCAGGAGTCGTTCTACCGCGCGCTCGACGTCCGCGGCCGGCTCCGCATCAAGCTCGCCCGCGACGCCCTGCGGCTTTCCCGCGACTGTGCGGACGCGTGGGTGCTGTTGGCGGAGCACATGCCCGACCTCGCGCGCCGCACCGAGCTCTACCGCGAGGCCATGGAGGCCGGTGCGCGCGCCCACCCTCTCGAGCGCGGGCCCGACAGCGAGCACGGCATCTGGGGCGACATCGAAGCGCGGCCCTACATGCGCGCCCGCCTCGGGTACTCCCGTTGCCTGGTCGAGGCGGGACGCCGCGGCGAGGCGATCGAGCACTGGCTCGAGATGTTGAGGCTCAACCCCGGCGACAACCAGGGCATTCGATGGCTGGCGGCTCCGGCCTTGATCGAGGCCGGCCGGCTCGACGAGGCCGCGCGCATCGTCCGCCAGTTCGAGGGCGACCTGGGCTGCACCACGGCCTACTGCGGGTCGCTCCTGACGTACGCGCGCCATGGCGACGGCGCCGAGGCGCGCGTCGCCCTCGACCGCGCGCTGAAGGCCAACCCTCATGTGCCCAAGTACCTGTCCGGAAAGGCCAGGCTCCCCGAGAACACGCCGCCGCACTTCCGTCCCGGAAGCGAGGACGAGGCCATGATCGTGGCGGGTGGGCTGCTCGCCCCGTGGCGCACGGTACCGGGAGCCCTCGACTGGCTCGGCGAGCGCCTTCGCGACCGCAAGCGTCAGCGCAAGCACAAGCGCCGGTCGGGAACCACCGCGAAAGTCCGGAAAAAGCGGCGGTAGACACCGGCCCGCTTGGAGGGGCGGAGCGCCCACGAGGTTTGCTAAAATCCTCGGGTCCGCAACCCAACGATCAAGGAGAGTCCATGTCGAGCAAGTGCATCTTCATCACCATCGTCGCGTTGTCGCTGCTCCTGCCGCTGTCCGCGGACGTGGTTGCCGCGGAAGGCGCACAGGAGGATCCCGCCTTGAAGCAGATCGACGATCAGATCGCGAAGGCCGCGGTCGACACCACGAAGTCGGGCTGGCGCACGAAGCTCCCCAAGCCGACCGTGGCGACCTTCACCGCAGGCAAGTCCTACGTCGCCTCGATGACCACCAACAAGGGACCGATCGAGATCCGCCTGATGCCCGACGTGGCTCCGATGCACGTCACGAGCTTCATCTACCTCACGCGCCTCGGCTTCTACGACGGCCTGACGTTCCACCGCGTGATCCCGGGCTTCATGGCGCAGGGCGGCTGCCCCCTGGGCACCGGCACCGGCGACCCCGGGTACAAGTACGCCGGCGAGTTCAGCCCCGAGGTCAAGCACGACAAGCCCGGCCTTCTCTCCATGGCCAACGCCGGCCCCGGCACGGACGGCAGCCAGTTCTTCCTGACCTTCGTCCCCACGCCGCACCTCGACAACAATCACACCATCTACGGCGAGGTGACGAGCGGCATGGAAACGCTCAAGGCGCTCGAGGCTGCCGGCACCCCCGGCGCTGGCCGCACCAAGGAGCCGCTCAAGATCGACAAGGTGACGATTTCGGTGAAGTAAGGAAGGGCCGAACCCCCTTTTCTACAACTCCAGCTCTTCGGCCCAGCCGCGGATCAAGCGCAACGGCTGGGGCGCCGTGTCGTCATAGCCGAGGGCGAGGAAGCGCTCGCCGTCGATCGCGAGCGGCGGGCTCAGGTTCTCGAAGGCGGGCTGCTCGTAGTCGATGACCTTGCGGGGAGAGCCGACGCGCAGGGCTCCCGATCCGTCGTCGGCGATCGCGGCTGCGAACACGCCTCCCTGGCCCATGAAGAGCAGCTCGCAGCCGTCGGCGCTCCACCACGGGTTGCCAGGGCCGGGACCAGCCGTTCGTGGAGAGCGCCTCGAACCCGCAGTACGCCGCCGGCTAACTAGGCGCCGCGAGCCAAACGGCCGGCGGGTGGACCCGCGTCCCTGGACGGCACCGCACCGGTCGGGGGAGGTCTACAATGGGCTCAGTGACGTGACGCGACCGCGACGACGATGTCAGCTAGCCTGGCTAGGGATGTGATACGGGCCCATAGCTCAGTTGGTTAGAGCGGCGGACTCATAATCCGCTGGTCCCTGGTTCGAGTCCAGGTGGGCCCACTCATCGCAATTCATTGAACGGAAGGCAGTTGCGGACGTCATCTGCGAAGGCCCTCCCGATAGACCATCGGACTGAAGTCCGGTGGTCTTCGACCCTCCGTCGTGTACCTACCACAAACGGCGCGACTTCCGTCATGGGTTTGGAGAGCGGAGCGCGCTACGCGTAGGAACTGCGTAGACCCGTCGTTCCGAGCAAGACACACTCAGCGGGATTTCATGGACGCGCGGCACGCAAAACCGAAAGCGAGCTGAAAGAGGTCGACCGTGAGAACTCCAATCAAGACCCGGCAAGAGCGCGAAGAGTTCGATCGAAGGGGAGGTGAACCGCTACCTTCGCACCGGAGATCATGATCCCACCTTCGCGAGTTGGCCGGGCGACAACCTACTCGCTCGGTGCGTGAGAGGGGGACGTAAGCCGCTGCCCTCCACCGAGGAGGATCCCCCATTCCGAGCGACTCCGGCTCAGGCGCATTGCATTGGGTTATGATTCGAAGGGCCATGACCACTATCCCTCCAGAGTACCGCGGCTGGTGGCGCATCATCGACACCGAAACCTGGGTCAAGGACGGGCTCGATACCCTCGGCCCGGCGCTGCTTTCGCTCACCGGGCGCGACGACCGGCTCCGGATGCATTGCCTCCTCGCCCATGTAGACGCGAGGGCGACCAAGACCGGCGTGTCCTTCAGCTGGGAAGGTGCGTGGGAATTCGACCCAGTTTCAGGGACCGGTAGCGTGAGGCTCGGCAAAGACGGTCGGCTGCGGGGCAAGATCAAGATAAGGAACGGAGACGACAGTTCCTTCGCCGCCGAAAGGACCGAAGAACCCGACGAACCAATCTCGGATCCCCCGTCGTACCGCGACAAATGGCGTCGGTGGTAGTGGGCGCGACGGCTCCTCCAGAAACAAGGAGCTGTGGTGGAACGCCGAGGGACGGACATCGGTCCGGCACGGGCAAAGAGTGTCCCACCGGACTTTGATCTACCGGACGCACACCGCCAATGTGCCGTGGATCCTCGACAACGGGTTGCACGCTCTGTCCACGGGGGGCAGGGACCCGAACTTCGTGCCGATTGGCAACCCCGACCTGATCGGCAAGAGGCAATACCGGCTTGTCGAGGCCGGTCCCGGCGGGACTCTCGACGACTACGTTCCTTTCTACTTCGGCACACACTCCGCGATGCTGTACAACATCCACACAGGACGCGTCGTCGGCGTGGACGCAACCCAGCGGGATCTGGTTTACCTGGTTTCCTCCGTCGAGCACATCCAGGATGCCGGCGTTCCGTTCGTCTTCACGGACCGCCACGCCTACGTTGCGAATGCCGAGTTCTTCATCGACCTCGAGGATCTGAACGAGCTCGACTGGGACCTTATCCGGGGTCGCGACTTCCGACGGGATCCGAATCGGCCCGACAAGCTGGAGCGGCGCGCTGCGGAGTTCTTGGTCCATCGTCATCTGCCCGCCACCGGCCTCCTCGGAATGGCTTGCTACGATGAGGCCAACTGCGCGAGAATAGGGGCAGAGGTCGTTCAGCGAGGCCTCGATCTTCGCGTCGAGGTTCGGCGCACTTGGTACTTCTGATGATCCGCTTCACGCAAGGCAATCTATTCGAGGCGCGGGCTGACGCGCTCGTCAACACGGTCAACACTGTCGGCGTGATGGGGAAGGGCGTCGCTCTCCAGTTCAAGGAGGCATTCCCGGAGAACTTCACCGCGTACGCTGCCGCCTGTGAGAAGGGTGAAGTCCAGGTCGGGCGGATGTTCGTGACAGAAACACGGAGGCTCACGACCCCGCGGTGGATCGTGAACTTCCCCACCAAAGCCCATTGGCGTCATCCCTCCAGGATGGAATACGTACGTACGGGGTTGTCCGATCTCGTCCGCGTCATTCGCCATCTCGGTATTCGGACCATTGCGCTGCCGCCGCTGGGCTCCGGGAGCGGAGGCCTCGATTGGTGGCTGGTTCGTAGGGCGATCGAGGATGCCCTGGCCGAGCTGGACGAGGTGGACGTTTTGGTCTTCGAGCCGACCGCAGCATATCAAACGGAACCGAAGCGAAGCGGCGTCGAAGAGTTGACGTTGGCCCGAGCGATGCTCGTGGACGTGATCCGGCGGTACTCGGTACTGGGATTCGAATGCACGAATCTCGAAGTTCAGAAGCTCGCCTATTTTTTGCAGAGGGTCCTGGTCGGCATGGGCCTACGCGACGAGCTCGCACTGACTTTCACCACGAACAGGTACGGTCCGTACGCCGACGCGTTGCGGCATCTACTGAACGCGCTCGATGGGAGCTACCTTCACTGTGAAAAGCGCCTCGCGGACGCCGGGCCATTCGACGCTATCGTGATCGACGGCGAGAGACTGGAGAAGGTCCGTGAGTTTTTCGAGGACGGAGCGCGTCACGCGTTCACCTCTGCGCTCGACCGCGTGGATCGGCTCATCGACGGCTTCCAGTCTCCTTACCTGATGGAGCTCCTGGCCACGGTCGACTGGCTGGCCCGACCAGCGGGCCCCTCTGGCGTGGAGGAGATCAGGGCGGCACTGGGTAAATGGCCGGGTCCACCTGCCGCCGGGCAACGCAAGGCGCGCCTGTTCAAGAAGGACGAACTGGAGCTCGCAACGAGCCGGCTGCAGGAACACGCGGACGTGCTCTACCCCACGACGATGCAGCCAGCGTAACGGTGCGGACAGCCGCTGCTGCTTGTCGTGCGCGCTGGCTGGTCCGCGGCGGCGTTACTACCCACCAAAGGAAGAACGCTCCCCGCGGCGTCGCCGCAGAGCCCATTGCCCACGGGATCGAGTTCGCCCGGACCGACCCATAGGAAACTCGACCATACCCGTACCGGAGCTTCGTTGGAGGACGCAACCCGGAACCGTACCGCGCTAGCATCCGTTCGTCTCGTGAGGCTCGTCCAGCAACACTGTCGGCCCGTCCACCATCCGGTGGCAGAGGACTGCTGCGTGCCGGACCGGCGTATCAACCGGCGTATCACTTCCGGCCTATCCTGTTTCGGGAGCGAGGGCGCTTGCGGCAACGTTGGATGTCGTCGCTTGCGCGAGCCCTCGACGGAGGGCCGCCTGAAAGGCCGGGTACCGCGACGTGCGCTCGCGTAACACCTCGGCCCACGTCGACGTGGGCGTCGCCTTGCCGCTTTGTGCTTCGAGTTCGACACAGCAGGCCACGAGCGTCGCAGCGTGGTCGTAGTGGCCGCGCCGCTTCTTCCGGAGCACCCCGTGGACTCGCGCGGTCGCGGCGCGCTTCAGGGTGGTCAGGGCTACGGCGCGGTCCTTCGGCGTCAGCTCGTCGGCGACAGAACTTAGCTGCAAGACCGAGACAACGGATGGCGCCGGAAGGTCACACCCGGTGGCCGCATCCACCTCGAACGGCAAGGCCAAGTCGAGATCGGACGTGAGGGGATGCTGGAGAACGGCGGCGATCTCTCCGCGTACCGTACCTGTCGGCGCCCCGCCGAGTAGCCACGAGAACGCCGGGAACAGCAGAGCGCCGGCATGCTCGTCGCGCGACCAGCCGAGTCCGGGAGCCTTCGCGAGTAGCGTCGCGGCGGAAGCGACGTCGCCGGAGGCCAGGTGTAGCAACCCCTGGAGGCGGGGTGACTTTTTCGGACCTTCCTTCAGGGCGGCTGCGGCACGCCGCGCGAGAGCGGCCGGCGTGGGGTCAGCGGCACCGAGATAGCGCAGCAGACGCAGTAGCGACGGCGAGCCATTCCACGCTGCCGCGAGCCGTTTCGTCAGGTCCTTGCGGCCCAGCACGTGGGCGGCCAGGGCGGCGCCATCGAGGAAGTCGCCCCGCCACAGCGGTGACGACACCAGCCTCGCGCCGTCCTCGTACGCTCGGAGCGCCTGCGACCAGTCGCCCTCGGCGACAACGGCACCGCACCACGCGCGGACGGCTTCGGGACGCTTGGTGCTGCGCGCCAAACGCTCGACTCCTCCGGGAACTCGATTCCCGACAGTTCGTGCACGCGGCGGGCGAGATCAACGAGGGCCACGCGGATCTTCTCGGCGTCGTAGTCGGCATCGGCGAGAAGCGAGAAGTCCAGATCCTCAGAGAAGCGGTATGTCTCGAAGAAGGTTTTCTTGACGCACGTGCCGCCCTTGAAGATCCATGTTTCCCGCAACGGGGAGGTCGCAAGTCCCACCAGCAGCCAGCCCAGGACGTAGTCCTTCTCGACCACCTCCGGGCGGAGTCGCCACTCGGCTGCGCGATCGAGGATGTCCTGCTTGCGGATCATGCGGTCGTGGGTTCGAGGTCCGGGACGTTCACAACCAGGCCCCAGCGGCGCAGCAGCTGTCCCGTGCGGTGCACGCCGGGGTCGAGGCGGATGTTGCCGGCGGACAAGTGCTTCCTCGCCTCTTCGACGAGCGCGGTCTCGGCGGGCCACAGGCACTCGGCGAGATACCCGAGGCGCTTCCAGGCTGCGCCCGAGGCGACGGTGCGTGCAGTCGCGACGAGCTTGGTCACGTCACGTTCGCGGCTGCGACCATACTCGCGCATGATGTCGGCAACGTGGCGGACGCCGCCCGCCAGCTCAGGGTTTCTGAGGGAGTCGATGATCGTTCTTTCCCGATCGGACACCGCCACGCGCTCGGGGCCCCGCCAGACCTCAGCGGCGCCACGGATGCGGGCTCGCGGCACGCGGAACAGCCGGAACTGGTGGCCGAGGATCTCTTCGGATCGCGCGCGAATGGTCGCGGCGGTCACGACGAGAGTCGAGCGGAAGATCTGCTCGGTCAAGCCCCAGTGCTCCGCGGCAGTCCATCCGCCGATGTAGCACGGCGAGAAGGCCTCACGGGCGAGCACCCAGGGGTCTTCGGCGACCGCCGGCTGACCGGGCTCGGCCTCGAGCGGGAGGACAAGGTAGAGGCCGCGCCGGGCTCGGCGCAGCCAGTTGCGCCGCGCCAGGGACGCGAGCTTGACCGCGGCCCTTCTCGCCGGCAGGTCGAGCGCCGCCGCCGCCACGGCCACCGATACCAGCCCGCCCCTAGACGCCCGGGCGAGCTTTGCGATGACCGCTCGGTCCGTTTCCTTCAAGGCTAGGCTCCTATGGGATACTTTGTATGTCAAAATCTCCATGATTCTAGCATTTCTACACTTAAACTATACCAAGTGGAGAGCTTCTGGTCAATGCGCTGCGGGTAAAACGCTCGGCGCAACCGCCCTCCTCAGATCGACGACGGGACCACTCCTGCGTCGTTCTGCAACGAGCTACCGTAGAGCCGGTCCTCGGCGTCACCGCCGGTGCTGTAGACAAGAAAGGTCTTGCCGTTCGACCAGTAGAAGTACGGGCGCCCCCAAGCGTCGGAAAGCGGAAAGACCCGGATGTAGTTGGGCTCCAGCAGCGAGCGAAGAGCTCCGGCACCGGTGACGCCATCGGTAAGTACCGGGTAGGCGTTGTTGTCGACTCCGTACGCCCATCACGGCGACGGCGATTGCACGAAGATCCTCGATGCTGAGCGCACTGCGCTCCTCATCGGTGAGCGTGCCTGTTGGCGGACCGTGTGTGATGTCCTTCGACAGCGCGCAGAACCGCCCATCGATCAGGAGCACGCTACCCTCCCCCGGCGAGCTGCACAGACTCTCGAGCGCGTGGGAGGGGCCACGTGGACTCTGCTCAATCACGTCGTGCCACGTCCCCTCCGCCGCCTCGGGTCCTCCAGATCCGACGATGAAGTGCTCGCCATTGGTCCAGTACCAGTAGGTCCGAGCCCATGGGTCGGCAGCCGGGATGACGGTGAGATACTCAGGAACAAGATCCTGCCTCAAGGACTCGACTGGAACGAACTCGGAGCCCGGAGAGCGCCCTGGGTAGTAGTTGTTGGCGACTGCGAAACGGTGGACGGCCTCCGCGATCATGCGGATATCCTCCGCAGCCACCCTTTGCAACGAGTCGAGGTCGTCGCCGGCCCGCAAGGGCCCGGCGATCACGACAAGCCCGATCAGGAACCCATGTCGCATCGCTAGCTGCAATATGGTTCACCCAGAGAAGCGCGCCACAGCGACTGGCTCGCGCTGCTGCTGCCATGGAACCGCGCCGTGAGGGGTGGCGAGGCCATCGAATTGCAGATCTGCAACACGTTTTCGCCTGACGCACTTGCAGGGGACATCCGTCCTGCCACACTTCTGGCGGCCCAAGGGTCACCGGCCCGGAGCTTGCGTTGCGGGGACCGTCCGCCGATGTTGACCGGGGAGTTCGGCTTGATGAGTGTTCTCGGTCCAAGCCACCAAGACCCGGGAGGGACCCGGGCCTTGCGGCAGGGTCGGTGGAGAGGTGTGGGGAAGAACAGCCGGACGCGTCAGGAGCGCGCGGGCCCGAAGGGCGGCGCCATAGCCGTCCTTTGTACGGCCTTGACCGCAGCGGCTGTCTCCGCGACCGAGATCCCAGTGGCCCGGCCGCCTGCCATCTGCGGCGTGACTGCCACGGTGCTCGACTCGGGTGAAATCGTCCTCCGTTGGGAAGGGGGCACACCCCCATTCCTGGTGCTGCGCGGCGACGACGAAGATTTCACGGCTGCAAGGGAGGTTCGGCTTCTCGCGTCCGATGTCGCCGCCCGCGAGTTCCGCGACCGTGTCGAAGGAGGGAGGCGCTACTGGTACCAAGTAGCGGATCGAAACTCCCCGCCGCTGCTGTTCCGGACCGATCCGAGCGATCCGCACGAGGGAGACCTCGTCACGATCCATGGTGTCGGGTTTGACTCGAACTGCAGGAACAACCATCTCATTCTGGGCGGGCGGATGGACGCGGTTCCGCTGCAGAACTGCACGTTCACAAGCGTCCAATTCGAGGTGCCCCTACACGTGATCTCCGACGAGCCCATGGTCATGACCGGGAGGGGTCTAGGTCGCTTCGGGTTCGATCTGGAGGACTGTAACGGGATCCCAAAAGGAGCGGTGACGTGGACACCGGCAGTCGGCTCGAGAAGGGCCCCCACGACCGGCACCGTCGAATGGGCCCTCGCCGTCGAGGCCGCGCGCGAGGAGGCCCGCAAGGAACCCGAGACGACCGAGGCTCTCGTCTCTCGCTACAGGCGGCTCCTCGACCTGTACAGCGAATGCACAGGATGTCGCGCCAAGACCTATCACCTCCTCAAAGACTCCTTGCAGCATTACTTCCACGACCGGAAGACGATCGACCGAATTGCCGAGGAGGAGTTCGCGGACGATGAAGTCGAGCTCGCAAAACTCCTGTCACGAACCGGCCGAGTCGAAGAAGCTCGTCGGATGGTGCTGCAGGCTCTCAAGAGCGAACGCCTCGTCGAACGAAGGGCCGAGCTGCAGTGGGTGCTGATTGGCGTCCATCGACAGCGAAACGAGAAGGACGAAGCGGACGCGCTCGAGAGGCGCGTGGCCGGCGAGCGCGCCGTCGTACCGGACTCCTGCCCGGACGATCCCGATCTGGCTGCGGAGAGAGAGCGGATGGCCGCAAGCTTGGATCGATCCAGCCACCGACGCAGGCTCGAGCAACTCCGGGATCTGGCACGTGAGCGGCAGGGGGATGCAACCGTCGCGTGTCTCTACAATTCCGAGCTGGTCAGCCTCCGCGATGCCGTGCGTCGAGGCTCCGGTGCCGGGGACTTTTCTGCCAACGACCTCGAGTCTCTCTTCCCCGAGGGGATCGAGGCCGTCCAGAAAGATCTCGCGAGTGACGCATCGGATCTCGACGTTCGCGCGGCGCTCCTGTTGAGTGCGGCCCATGGCAAACTCCTCGAACCTCCCGAGCCGGAGTTCGCACTCGAACTCTTGAAAGAGGCGGAGGCCACCTCGCGCTCACCCCGAATCCGTGTGGCCGTGCTCCGAGAAATGGTGCGGGCGTCGAGGATGGCACGGCGCCAGGACGAGGCCCGAAAGCTCGGCCGGGAACTGACGACGGAGTTCCCCCACTACTACGCGGCGTGCGAGGCCTGTCAGCACGCGTCAGATTTCGAGGGCGCATCCGAATGGCTGACGGCGTGCGCCAAGCTGACGAGGGATTGCTTCGAGCCCACAGTCGGTTGGCAGCAGGAGGTCTATGCGCTTCCCCCAGGGGCGAAAGCCGCGCTCGAGACGCTTCTTGACAGCGACCCTCCGGAAGAGATCGTGCCGCTGATTCTCTTGAGGCTCAGCGACGAGGTGAAGGACGCTGACCCGGAGCGATCTCGCGAGCTCGAGCAGCGGGCGATCCGTCATCCGCAGTTCCCGGGCCTGCCCCCGGAGGGGAGAGAGCGTCAGTGGAGGGCGGAGCAACGAGAAGACTTCGACACGGCCCTGTTTCTCGCCGTCGTGTGGCCACCTCTCTCGATGGGATCCTGTGTTCCCAGTACGAAGATCCTACCCGAGCACGAGTTCCGGATCGCCTACTACAAGCTGCGTCTCGGCATCGAGGTGGACGCGCAGTGGCAAACGCTCGTTGATCTCCTTTCGGACGGTCCTGAGCCGGAACGCGCCTCCTACTTCTATCGGGTCGAGATCCTGGATGTCTTGGTCCGCGCGGCGAGGGCGGCGCACAAGGAGTCCGAGGCCGTCGCATGGCTCGAGGCCCTTCGCCAGCGTTACCAGGAAGCACGCCGGAGCGCGAACCTCACGGCCTTCGGATCGGCCGGTCCCGGTTCCCCGGCAAGCGCGTTGAGGCAAATGGAGCTCGTGCTTACCGGCTACATTGGCGAGCTCGACACCTCGAGGTACACGAGCGACAATGGCAACTATTGACAAGTGATGCCATCAGCCGGATACTCTGTCGCAGGAGGAAGAACAGTATGCCGAGTTTGAATATCTCCCTCCCCGCACCCTTGCGCGAGTGGATCGAGTCCCAGATCAAGGGCGGCCGATACGGTAACGCCAGCGAGTACTTGCGCGAGCTCATCCGCCGGGATCAAGAGCGGCAAGCCCAAGAGCGGCTGGAGGAACTGCTCCTCGAGGGCGTCAAGAGCGGGACGGCCTCCCCGCTGACCAAACAGGACTGGGCGGAACTCCGTACCGAAGTCGCCGAGCGCCTGGAGAAACGACGGGGCGGTCGTGGCAAGAAGTCTCGTTGAGAAGCGCCCACAGGCGATCCGGGACCTTGCGAGTATCGCATGGTGGGCCCATTCCGCGCAACTCGCTTGCGGGACGTCGGATCCGAACGACAGTGGACTCAACTCGGGCGTTTAGTCGAGAGCTCCCTCGGGCCATTGGCACGGCTCACCGTTCCGGAAGATGATGTCCGCACCAGGACGGCGGCTGGGGCCATTGCAGATCGAAGACGGGACCACCTCGACGTCGCTCTGCAACGAGCTTCCGTAGAGCCGGTCCTCGGCGTCACCGCCAGTGCTGTAGACAAGGAACGTCTTGCCGTTCGACCAGTAGAAGTAAGGACGTCCCCAGCCGTCGGAAAGCGGAAAGATCCGGATGTAGTTAGGCTCCAGCAGCGAGCGGAGAACTTCAGCACCAGCGACGCCATCGGTAAGTACTGGGTAGGCGTTGTTGTCGATTCCGTAGGCCATC
>Ga0302046_10001281_pt1 | contig 23597 bp, 18 predicted proteins | sample RVTome_11_FD_200261 | JGI IMG/M metagenome (GOLD analysis project Ga0302046, IMG submission 200261) | Soil microbial communities from uranium-contaminated site in the Upper Colorado River Basin, Wyoming, United States - RVT147D111 (version 2) ... | reverse complement strand
CCGGCACCAGGCCGACGAAGCAATCGTGCTGTGCTGGACGGGAACGGGGTGTAGCATCGTGGCAAACAAGGTGCCCGGCATCCGGGCGGCGCTGTGCCGGGACGCCGAGACGGCGCGGGGCGCACGCATCTGGAACCACGCCAACGTACTGGCCTTGAGCCTTCGGGCCACGCCCGCTCCGATCCTTAAGGAGATCCTCGACCGCTGGTTCGACACACCCTACAGCGACGACGATTGGAATCTGAAGCAGATCGCACGGGTTCGAGAGATCGAAGCTTTGGTGGCATCGCCTGGCGATCCTCCATCCGCCATCTTCGAAAAAGCGCTGCCACACACCCATTCGTCCACGCAGGATGCAAACCGGAAGGCATAGCGAATCGGTACGAACGTAGGCACGGCTCCCAGACCCTCTCTATTCATCGCCGGAGAGGTCTACCGTATGCCTGGCGAGGCGCAGCCCTTCTTTTTCGTCGACGCGAAGCAGGAGGAGGCCGCCGACGATGAAAAACAGGAGCACGGTCGCCACGCCGGCACGCTGGCTGGCGAAAAGGAGCGTGAACTGGCCCAGCAGGAGCGGGCCGAGAAACGAGGTCGCCTTGCCCGAAAAAGCAAAGAAGCCGTAGAATTCATTCTCTTTGGCGGGTGGAACGAAGCGGCCCATCAGCGACCGGCTAGCTGCCTGGTTGGGTCCTGCCAGCAGCCCTACGCCGATGGCGGCTACCCAGAACCAGGTTGCGCTGGTCGCCAGCACGGCCAGCAGGGCAGCGAAAAAGAGGCCGAAGATGGAGATCAGGATCGTCGTTTTGCCGCCGAGCAGGTCGTCCAGGAAGCCGAAGGTCAGCGCACCGAATCCAGCGGCGATGTTGAGCACGATGCCGAAGATGATGATGTCTTCGGTCTCGAAGCCGAACGTTCCCTGGGCATAGATGCCCCCGAAAGCAAAGATGGTGATGAGGCCGTCGTTATAGATCAGCCGGGCTACCAGGAGCCGAAAGATCTGGCGATACCGGTGCCGGAGTTCGTTGAACGTGTTGACGAACTGGCGGTTGGCCATGCGGATAATGCCTTCCCCTCGGGGGATCGGTGGGGCCGGGCGGTCTTTCACCCAGAGGAAGATGGGCAGGGCGAAAACGGCGTACCAAACCGCCACCAACAGGTTCGTTGCCCGGATATGGGCAAAGTTCTCTGTCTCGAAGCCAAAAAGCGGCGTCTCGGTTTGAACGAAAGCAAAGAGCGCGATGACCAGGCAGAGCAAGCCGCCGAGGTAGCCCAGTCCCCAGCCGTAGCCCGAGATGCGCCCGATCTTGTCGGGAGGCGCGATGTCGGGCAGGTAGGCGTTGTAGAACACCATCCCCATCTCGAAGGCGATGTTGGCGACGGTGAAGACGGTCAGCGCGAAGACGACTTGCCCCTGTTGCGGAAAGAACAGCGCGATGCTGCCGATGACGGATACCGTCGTCGCGGTCAGCAAGAAGCGCCTGCGGTAGCCGCCCCGGTCTGCGATGGCACCCAGATAGGGCGAGAGAAGGGCGACGACGAGCGCCGTGATGGTCACGGCAATGGACCATTGCGTCGTCCCCACGGTCTCGTTTTCCGCAATGCCCGAGGTGAAGTACGTCGCGTAGATGAAGGTGACGACGAGGGTGGTGAAGGCCGAGTTGGCGAAGTCGTAGATCGACCAGGCAAAGACGGCCCGCCGGTCGTAGGAAGCGGTCGGTTCAGCCACAGGTGCGCTGCGTTAGGCGAAAAATGGGAAGGGCGTAAGGTAGGGAAAAAAAAGGCAGCGCTGTCAGAATAAAAAAAGAGAGAACGCTGTTTCGTGGTTCTCTCTTTCGGTACTGTCTATTGCTCCGGGCGTCCGTCACCCCATGCTTGTAGCAAAGGTGATCAGCTCGTGCAGGGAGGCATCGGGCCGGGCCGAGGTGTGGGTGGGCACAGCGGTTGCCGGGATGTAATACGTGCTATTCCAGGACAAGCGCTGCTCCAGGGAGCGCTTCCAGGCTTCGAGGTTCGTCAACTGGAGGGCAAGGCGCTCGTCCTCAGCCAGACGAAGCGTGACCGTCGAAGCGGCAAGGTCCCATTCGAATGCGTCTACCTGGTCGAGGGCGATGGTGCGTTCGTATCTTTTTCCCAGGTTCCAGCCGGTCAGTTCGATCCGGTCGAAAAACAGGCGGGCCCTTGTGAAAAACAACCGATGACCGGGGTATCGGAACCGGCTCGAGAGCAGCAGTACGTTATGAGAATGGTGCGGATACATCACTACGTCCGGTAACAGCGTCAAACAGCATCGTATAGGCTATACACCTGGTATCGGGGGGATGACCAACACATCTACTGTATCAGACGCAAAAAAATCGAAAACCTAACCTTTTGGTCATCTTCTTGCTGGATACGGATAGCCGGATCTGAAAGATGCGCGCCGCACCGTGTGTTTTATGCCCGCAGCGAAGCGAGTACCGTGCAGAACCGGTTGACCTCTTCTTCGGTGTTGTAGTAATGCACGGAGGCACGGACCAGGGGCGGCAGGGCGCGGGCCGTGCTGTCGAGCAGCGTCGCCGCCGGCGAAGAAGTGGACACATTGATGCCCTGATCCCGGAGCCGATATTGTATGACCTCAGCGGGCAGGTGGTCCGATGAGAAGGTGACGATCCCGCACTGTACCCGTCCGAGGTCGTGCACCGTCAGGCCCGGGAGGCCGCGCAGGCGGGCGCGCAACGTCGCCGCCAGATGCCGGATCCGGTCCCAGATAGCCGGCAGCCCCCATCCCAGGGCATAATCTACCGCAACGCCGAAAGCGATCTTGGCGGCGACGTTACACTCCCAATTTTCGAAACGGCGTGCATCCGGCCGGAGTGTGAACTCGGACGGTGACGTCCACGTGGCGGCATGCAAATCCAGCAGGGGCGGGTCGAGGTGGTCGAGGAGTGCCCGGCGCACGTACAGGAAACCCACGCCGCGCGGGCCCCGCAGAAACTTACGGCTCGTCGCCGAGAGTACGTCAACCCCGAGCGTGTCTACGTCGAGCGGCATCTGGCCGGCGCTCTGACAGGCGTCCAGCAGGAACGGGATGCCGGCCTCCTTCGCCACACGCCCGACTTCGGCGGCGGGGTTGACGAGGCCGCCATTGGTGGGTACGTGCGTCAGCGCGATCAGCTTGACGCGGTCATCAAGCGCCGCCCGCAGGTGGTCGAGAGAGAGGGCGCCGGACGCATCGCTCTCGATCACGTCGACGACGGCGCCGGTACGGTGGGCGACGTGCAAAAAGGCGATGTAGTTGCTGGCGTAGGACACCTGCGTGGTGAGGATGCGGTCGCCGGGGCGAAACGGAAACGCATAGAACGCCATATCCCAGGCGCGTGTCGCATTCTCGACGATGGCGACTTCATCACGCCCGCACGCAAGCAGGCGTGCGACGGCTTCGTAGGTGTGGTCTACGGCATCCTGGGCGCGGGCCGCGGCTTCGTAGCCGCCGATGCGGGCTTCGAGGTGCAGATGGCCGAGGCAGGTGTCGAGGACGGGTTGGGGCATGAGCGACGCACCGGCATTGTTGAAATGCAGCACGTGATCGCAACCGGGCGTCTCCCGCCGTGCCCTGGCGACGTTGATCGGCTGGGTAGTCTGGGTCAAAGTAACCGGGAAGGATGCAGAGGGTGGGGGGTACAACGCTCAAGCGAGGAAGGCGTCGAGCTTTTCAAACAAAGCCTCCGGTGCTTCCCATTGCGGCCACAGGCCGGTAGGCATCCGATGCACCTGGAGGACCGTGTCGTTGCTGGCGGCAATGTCGTCGAGCAAGGCGAAGGATTGGACCAGTCCTTCGCCCCGCTCCGGCGCGATGATCAGGGTGGGGCGTTGGAGGCGCCTATAGGCGTGTTGGGCCTGCGGCCCAAGAAAAAGGGTGCCGTCGATGAAGCGGCGGGGCGCATAGTGGGCCCCCCGCACGTGCGCCGTCAGAAATGCATAGTTGACCAGGTTGTGCGGTACCTCGGCCCCTTCGAGGAACACCTGGCGGGCATAGAAACGGCGGAGGGCATCGCGGCGGGTCAGGCGGTAGAAGAAAAGCTCGAAGGCACCGGTGCTGTCGGCCAGGCCCAGCAAGGCGCGTTGGACGAGCGAGGCGCTATGATCCCGTGAAAGGCCGGTGGGGCAAAGCAGCGCGAGGTTACGAACCAGGAAAGGGGCTTCCGCCGTCAGGACGGCAGCGTACGCCCCGCCGAGCGAGAGGGCGATGAGGTCGGCCGGCTCGTTGAGCCGTTCGCTCAGAAAACGACGAAGCTGGCGCTGGTAGAGGGCCGGGCTGTACCGTACCGGCGGACGGTCCGAGAGGCCGAAGCCGAACCATTCGAGTGCGTAGAGGGGCCGCGCGGTGGTGGCGGCGAAGTGGTTGAAGATAGGCTGCATCTCGTAGCTTGAGGCCGCTGCGTTGAAGCTGTGCAGCAGCACGAGGGGGACGCCCGTGCCTGTTCGTTCGTAGAAGCGCGCACAGCCCTCCATCAACTCTTGCTCCTGTACCGGGGCCTCCAGGGCAGGAGGGAGGGCATCTGCCTCGTAGAGTGTTGCACGCCGGGCCCGGCGTACGAGAGCGCCTGTCAGATACGCCCCCATCGCCACCGATCCCGTCACCAGGGCTTTGGTTCGTAGCGACGTATCTTCACCGGACGAAGCGGATACGAGCGATCTGGTAGAGCGACGTTTCGGCATGCGGCGGGGAGGCTGGCGGCGGTGTAGGGCGCGCTGTGGTTTTCCGAGAAAATACACGGAATCGTTGGTATGTTATACCCTTCAGACAACAGGTTTGATGACCTAACACCATGAAAATCGGCGTTTTTTCGGATGTTCACGACAATATTACCAACCTGAGAACGCTGCTGGCGCACTTCGCGGACCGGGGCGTAACGACCCTCATCTTTTGCGGCGACTTCTGCTCGCCGATACCGGTGCGCGAGATGGGGGCTTTTCAGGGAGAGATCCACTGCGTTTTCGGCAACGGCGACGGGGATCGGTTCACGATGCAGACCGTCGCGAGCCGGGATGCCACCAACGTCATTCTGCACGGCGAGTATGCCGACCTTGCCTTTGAAGGCGTCCGCATTGCCGTCACGCACTACCCGTTTTATGCCCGTGCCCTGGCCCGGACGGGCGAATACCAGGCGGTATTTTCCGGGCATACCCACGTCTTCCACGAAGAACGTCTCGGCGATTGCCTCTGGCTCAACCCCGGAGAAGTGCTGGGTTGGAAAGGGCCGGCTACGTGCGTGCTCTACGACACCGCGACGAACACGGCCGAGATGGTGGCGTTGTAAACGCCGGCGTTCTCCGACCGACTGTACCATGAAGCGCACCACTGCGCAGCCCGTCATGCAACGAGGGTTTCGGCGCTGGAGTCTTTGCTTGATCGGCTGCTTTCTCATAGCCGGGCCCGGCCAGGCGCAAGTGGCCCCGGAGGCGGCGACGAGGCAGCGCGGCGAAGCGGTGGTGATCTTGCTGCACGGCCTGGCGCGGACATCGCAGTCGATGCGCACGCTCGAACGCCACCTGGGGCAGGCGGGCTATACCGTCGTCAACGTCGATTATCCCTCGACCGAGCAGTCGATCGACGACCTGGTGGAGGAGGTGCTGGCCGGTGTCCTGGCGTCGTGTTGTACGGAGGCCACTGTACATTTCGTCACGCACTCGATGGGCGGCATCCTCGTCCGGTATTATCTGGCGCACCATGCGATGCCCAACCTGGGGCGCGTCGTCATGCTCAGCCCGCCCAACCAGGGCAGCGAACTGGTCGATGCCCTGAAGGACAACGTCGTGTTCCATTGGGTCAACGGCCCGGCAGGGGCGCAACTCGGAACCGACCCTGAGAGCCTGCCGGCCCGGCTCGGCCCCGTCACCTTCGAACTCGGCGTGCTGACCGGCGATAGCAGTCTCAACCCCCTTTTTTCGCGCATCATACCCGGCCCGGACGACGGTAAGGTGTCGGTCGAGCGGGCGCGCGTCGAGGGGATGACCGATTTTCTCGTCGGGCCTTACAACCACACCTTCATCATGGACGAGGATGCCGTGCTGCATCAGGTCGTCCATTTTCTGCAGCACGGTGTTTTTGATCGATCTGATGGATGAGCTGTTGCTCTCGTTCTCTGCCTGTACGAAAAACTGCGTAGCTCCCGGGTTCATGTCTTGTTTTTTCAGAAACTATCCGGGATACTATTCATGAACGGCTTTTTCCTGTGCTGGAAGCTATCTGTAAGCGCCCATCTCATTGAAGGATGAAAACTGCGGCTGACAAATCCAGGCAGGCGAGCCTGTCCGAGGCGAATGTAGATCACGGATTTCAGCACCGTCAGGTCCGGCAGGCATCGGCGGAAACGCCGGAGATCCAGGCGGCCGGGTTGATAAATCATCGGGCCGAAGCGTTTACGCAACGGAGCAGGCAAGCCCTGGTTGATACCAGTCCATCGGTTGTGCTTCAGCAACGCTTGCAGGAGTCCGTTAATACCAGCCCGCGCATGGTGGCGCAAAGGAAGCGGGTTGCAGCAACCCTCGGTGCGGCACCTCGGGCCCGGCCGACGACCGCCCCGGTGCTTGCCAGCGACGCGTCGAGGGCCGACCGGCAGGGATGGCAGGTCGTCAGCCCGCTCCGTGCCTCGCCGACGCAACCCGTCCAACGCCGGTGGACAGTAGACGCGCTGACTCTAGAGACCATAAATGAACTCAAAGTCCTGGTCGGTTTTGTGTACGTTAAAGGAAACGCAAAAGCTAATCAACGTCGTACTAAGGCTGCAAAAAAGAAGCTCGATAGAATTGGAAAGTGCACCAAGGATGCGGCAGAAGCGAAAAGGTTGTTGGAGATCATGCCCAATGGAAAGAGCGCCGATGATTTGATCGCGCAGCTGGAGGCGCTCGGCGACGATGCGACTACAAATATTGCCCCGCTTACCCTGGCAGGCAACGTTACCGAAATCAGTCCGCTCCTGTGGTCCAGCATCGGACCGGCTAACCTGCTTCGGCTTGCTGGCGTGGCGGCCATGCAGAAAAAAGGGCGTCACCTGCTGGCAGCCGTAGATGTAACCGACCTGGCTACACTCGAAGGCGTGATCACGACCTATCCAGGGGCTACGCCCGATGAGATCAGGGGCTATGCGACGCAGCAGGAGATCACAAAAGCTCAGGCTACTGTAAATCCTGCCGGTATTCGATTCACGCAGCGCTCGATCAGTGATCAGGGCGAGGGGTACTCCGTCAGTGGCAATATTCGGGTTTTGGGCCGGGCAGGGGCCCTGCCGCCGTCGGTTCCTCCTGCCCGCGTTTTTGTCAAGAAGCCCGCTATGGATGCATGGGGCCCCCTCTCAGCCCAGGACTTCAACGCAGTCGGAGATCCGAAGAACCTGGAGGATGGACAGGTCTACACGCTCGACAACCGCCGCGTGTACGCCTATCAGCAAGCCGGTGTACTGATGCCGAAGCCGCAGGTGGTGCCGGATGAAGTAGCTCGCCGGGAGCGTTGGAAGTTTTCCACAAGGAGCCAGGGTACGAGCATAATGCTGAATTGAAAGGCCGGGTGAATGGGATGCGGCTGGTTGTGGGGGCAGGACCTCGGTCGCTGAAAAAGCGGCTATTCGGGCAACGAGGCGGGTTTCACAGGGCAAGACGGGGCATTCGATGACGTACTTCAGAGAAGTATCAGGCGTGCAAGCGGAGAAGATGTATCACGTGCCGCACGCTTTTGCCACCGACGAAGACACCTCGTTTTACGAAGTGTCGACGCGTTCCCGATCCGTTTCGCCGGTTGATGGGCCTTGGCCGCTGGTCGCTCTACGACGATCCTCAAGCCCGGAGCGAAGCTTGGCCCTCTACCTGGGTACGATGGATTATGAGCAATTAGCGTGGGAGGCGTTCAATCCTTTTGAAGAACCCACCGACTATCTGCTTCTGAATCGGCAAGAGGTCATCGCATTCATTGAATGGCTCCGTGAGCAAGGGGCTACCCTTTCCGCGAAAGAGGATTCATCAGAATCGATGCTCACCCGTCTCAATCAGGAGGGCATAGCGTCCTTGGGTTTGCATCAGCACCTGTATCCCGAGCATCGCCAGTCGTTCTTCAGCCAGGGTTACGACCCGACCGCTGGGAATGTGCGCTCTCCGGCCGGCACCGTCGTCGTCTTCAGCGCTAAACATCCCTTGCCTGCCTACTGGCTTTTTGTCGGGTATCTGAGCGCTGCAAAGTCCATCCCTGGTGCGGATGCTAAGGCGCCAGCCGATGCCTATGATGCACTGGAGCACCTTAATCTCGATAAGCAAGGCATGGAGGAACTGGCGCGTTTGCTGGTGGATGAACTGCCGCACCTCAGCGTTGAGCAGGCGTAGCGCATACGGATTCATTGCTCAGCGGCCCGCCGCAATCTGGAAAATGCCATACGAATCGAAGGATTGGTTCGTTGGTTCTACGATTCTTTCGTTTCCTCCCTGCTGATACGGTGCCTGCCTGCGTGAGACGACCGCTACTGCTGTGCCTCTTTTTTCTTTCCTCTATGACCGTACAGGCCCAGGTGCTCCTGCGCGGCGAGGTGCGGGACGCCGAGACAGGCGTAACCCTGGCGGCAGCGCACATCGAGGTCGAAGGTACGGAGCGCGGTACCATCACTAACCGCGAGGGGCAGTTCGAAGTCGCCGTGCCTGCGCTGCCGGTTACGCTCCGGGTGCGGTACATCGGGTACCGGACGCAGCACGTCACCATCGGCCCCGACGACCCGCGCGCGGGGGTCATAGACCTGGAGCCCGAGGTCTACGAACTGGACGAAATCTTCATCGCGGGAGCGGATTTTGCAGCTAACGTGATGCGTAAGGTCATTGAGGCTAAAAAACGGTGGCGCGACAAGTTGCATTCATACCAGGCTAAAGGATACACCCGCATCACCCTGGAGAACGCCACGCGTATCGCTCTCATCAGCGAGGCCGTCTTCGACAGCTACTGGGACGACCAGCGCGGCCCGCGCGAAGTCGTCAAGTCGCGCCGGGAGACGGTCGGCTTCTACCGCCGCTTCGGGATCGAACCCGCCGGCTACGTACCTGATCTCTACGACGACACGGTCGAAATCCAGGGCCTTCGCTTCATCGGGCCGACGCATCCGGACGCGCTCGACCATTATGCCTTCACGCTGGCGGACCGCCGGGTACTCGACGGGCAGACCGTTTACGACCTGTACGTAGCGCCCCGGACCGGCCTGGAAGCGACCTTCATCGGCCGCCTCTCCGTACTCGATGAGCGCTATACGCTGCTGGAGGCCGACCTGCGCCCGGCGCGGCATGTGGTCTTTCCTGCCCCGGTTACGGCGTGGGACGTTTTTTACCGGCAACAATACACCGCCGTCGCCGACACGTTCTGGCTCCCTGCCGACCTGCGCCTCGAAGGCACCATCCGGGTCGATCCCGGCGGCGTGGCGTACGGAGCGGCGATCTTCCGGCAGGTCTCCCGGATGACGGGCTACCGGACGAACGGGCCGGTGCCGGATTCGCTCTACGCCCAGCGCCGGCGCGTCGTCGTGGATTCGGTCTCCGTGTTTAAGGACGATCTCTTTCTGCTCGGGCGCAACATCGTAGCGTTGACGCCGCGCGAAGCCGAGGCCCTGGAGGTGCTGCAAAGGGACGGAATGACGCTCGAACAGGCCTTTCCGCCGAGAGGCAAGCGCCGGGCGCTGGCCGCGTTCGAGGCGCGTCGCAACGAGGTCGACGGGCCGCAGTTCGGCTGGCCGGAGATCCTGGGGTACGAGCCCTGGCTCCGCTTCAACCGCGTAGACGGTCATTTCTTCGGCATCGGCAAGACCCTGGCGCTGAGCCCCCACCTGGAAGTCGAGGCGCGCGCCGCGCAGACCTCCGGCCTTGACCGCATCCGCTTCCTGGGCCGGGCGACGATACGCAGCGGCGCCCGGATGTCCATTACCGGCCGTTACGTACGGGACACCGCGCCGCGCACGGCCTCCACCCTCTATCCGATGGCGCTCGGTTCACTCTCGGCCTTCTTCGGCCAGGGCGACTACCTGGATTATTTCTGGAATGAGCGGGTTGAGGTTACGTTCGGCTATACGTTTCCCCGGTTTCGCGTCACCCTGGGCGGTCATTGGGAACGGCACGCGTCGGTCGAGGAGGAGCAACGGCATCCCTGGCCTTTTCGCGCCACGTTTCGTCCGAACCCCGTCATTGAGGACGGCACCCTCCACGCGTTGACGGCTTCGCTCGTCGTCGGCGAAGGCTACCGGCCGTTTCGGTTCGATCCTCTGCGCCGCGCCGAAGTGCGCGTTGAGCATAGCGATCCGGGCGTGCTGGGCGGTGCCTTCGACTTCATCCGCTTCCAGGTGCGGCTCGATGGGTACGTGAAGACGCTCTTTCGCAACAGGCCGCTCCCGGCCGGGCTGCATGTACGGGCGTACGGCGGGGCGGCCCGAGGAACCCTGCCGCCGCAGCGCTTCGGCGTCGTGGATGGCAGCCTGGGTCCGTTCGGCACCCTGGGCACCCTGCGCACCTTGCGGCAGCAGCCCTACGAAGGCGAGCGATACCTGGGCCTGTTCTGGGAGCACGATTTTCGGACGGTTCCGTTCGAAGCCCTCGGCCTTCTCCCCTTCGTCGAGCGCGACATGGGCTTCCGGCTTTTCGGGGGCCACGGGCGCGCCTGGATCGACGCCGAGCGGCTCCCCACGCTCGCCTTTACTCCGCGCACCCCGGATCGTTTTCATCACGAACTCGGCCTGGCCTTCACCAACCTCTGGGGCACCCCGCTCCGGCTCGACGTCGGCTATCGACTCGACCGGCCGGGCTTCTTCGTCGGTTTCGGGCTGTCCCGGTTGTTCTGAGCAGGGGCGCCGTATCCCTGTCTAATACCCCTCACGGGCGAGCATCTCGACGACCGATCGGTAGAAGGCGTTGGTGTCGAACTTGTGCCCCGGGAAGGCTTGAAGGCCTACTTCCTGCGCGTGGTCGGCGTCGAGGGTGTCCAGAAAGAGACCCCATCGGGCGCTTTGCACGGACACGAGGCCGTCGTTAAGGCCCTCACGCTCGTGGAGCCAGGCGTTCGAGAGGCGGAGGAAGGGGTTGATGGGCGTGTCGGTCCCTTTGCCTGCCCGGGCGGCGTAGGACCAGTAACGCACGGCCGGATGGTCGGGGACGGAGGGGTTGAACGTATTCTGGATGTGGGCGGGGGTGAGCTCGGCGAGGGCGTGCAGCACGTCGGCCGAGCCGTCTTCAAGGACGTTCGCGCCCAGCCAGTTGGTGAAGTCGACGGCCCATTGCCGCATCCGGTCCGGCTGGCCGAGCAAGATGTCCGCCACGGCCGTACCGCGGTGGGGCGTAGAGACCGTCACGAGGGTGGCGACGACGTTGTGCAAGCCCAGGACGCTGATCAGGTAGCGGGCATCGAGGCCGCCCATCGACTGGGCGATCAGGTTGAGCCGTTCCGCGCCCGTCTCTTCGAGGACGTGGGCCAGGCGGTCTTGCCACATGGCTGCGCGGATCGAGACCGTGTTGTAGGGCGCGACGTTGGGGGCGTAGGCAAGGACCCCGTGGCGGCGCAGGTCCATCGCTTCATCGTGGAGATGGCCCTGACGGCGGAGGCCGGCGAGCATCCCGAAGCCGTGCATGAGTACGACCGGATAGCGCGCCCGGATCAGCGATGGTTGCGGAAAGGGATCCAGACCCACCAGACGCCGGAGGGCCTGCTCTCTAAATTTTGACATGAAGACGGTACCTTCAAAATCCGAGCACGGTCAAAACATGATCTCAGAAAAGCGTTACGTTCATGCCTACCACGAAGCGTTCCAGGATGAAGATGACGGCGGCGGCGATCATCGGCACCCGGAGGTTATCGTTGAAAGGTCCGGAGGGGATTTCGGCGAGCGCGGCCGCCACCGTGCTCACGGCAGCGACCCAGAAGGCCATCGGCGTGAAGTGCGCAAAGAGCGCCATGATGCCCAGGCCGACCAGGAGAAACGCGAGTGAACCTTCGACGGTGCGGGCCGATCGGCCCCAGCGCGTACGACCGAAGCGGCGACCGACCAGCGCGGCGGCGGCGTCGCTCAGCATGAACATGACGAAGGCTGTCACAGCGATGCGGATCGGAAAGCACAACGCCAGCAACGTCGCCGAGAGCAGGACCCAGGTGGCCCCATTGATGGTTATGGGTCCGCCGACGGGCGGCACTTCTTCGCGGCGCATCATGAAGCCGAAGAGGCGGTGGACGAGGTGGGCAACGGCCGTCGACCGGACGCGCAGCACGTCGCTCACCAGGGCGAAAAGGACCAGCGGGGTGAGCAGGGACAGCGACCACGTTTTACCCAACAGCGCCATGCCCAGGGGCACCACGAGCGCCAGCAGGTGGATAGCCTTGCGCCATACTTCGGCCCGGTAGGAAATCGACGCAGCAGGGTCGGTCAGCGCCGAGGCCGTCTCGCTCTCTCCCATAACAAACACATTGGAGGCTGGGTGACAACGGTGAAGAAACGGTCCCAAGATACGCACCCCGTCGTAAAAAATAGGACGCGTTCCTCAGCGAGCGTTCCACCTCGGGCGGCAGGCAACGATCCCTCCCAGACGCGGAGCCCGGAACCGTGAACCTGGAGGTGCTCTATCTCGACAATCATCTGCTGGTCGTCGCCAAGCCGCCGGGCCTGCTGGCCCAGGGCGACGATACCGGGGACCCGACCGTGCTGACGCTGGGCAAGGCGTGGCTCAAGGAGCGTTTCAACAAGCCGGGCCGCGTCTACCTGGGCCTCGTGCACCGGCTCGACCGTCCGGCCTCGGGCGTGATGGTGCTGGCGCGTACGTCGAAGGCGGCCCGGCGGTTGACCGAACAGTTTCGAGCCCGCGATCCGGAGAAATGCTACCTGGCTATCGTGGAGGGGCATTGTACGGGCGCGGGTTTCTGCGAAGATTATCTCCTCAAAGAGCATCGCCAGGTGCGGGTGGTACGGGCCGGCACGCCGAAGGCGAAGCGCGCTGCGCTGCGCTGGCGGGCCGTGGCGCTCCGAGACGGGCTGAGCTTGCTCGACGTGCGCCTCGAGACGGGGCGTTCGCATCAGGTGCGCGTGCAAATGGCCCATAGGGGCTGGCCCCTCCTTGGCGACTTCCGGTACGGCGCTCAGCATGAGTTTGACGGCCGCAATCTGGCGCTCCACAGCTATCGACTCACCGTCGAGCACCCGACGCAGCGCCTGCCCATAACGTGGGCCGCCCCGCCGCCGGCACCCTGGTATACCCGTTTCGGCATAGAGATTGAAGGGATGATGCCGGGTACGTGATTAGCCAAAAGTTCAACGTGCAGGGTGGAGCATTGTAGACCAGGTCTTGTACCATACACCCTTGGGTACCGCAACATCGTGTTTAGCCTCCGCAATTTCTCATTATGACGCCGCGTCAGTATCTCAGGAAGTATCAGTACGATACGCGTCTTGTGACAGGGAGGTACTACTCCATGGAGCCGCTGCCGGTGGCGCGCGGAGACCGGGTGGGCGTCGTATTGCTGTACCTGGGTGGGCCGGATACGGCCGAGGATGTGTTGCCTTTTCTGTACAACCTGTTCATGGATCCCGCCGTGCTCGACCTGCCGTGTGGGGGTCTGATGCGCTCCTGGCTGAGCCGCGCCGCCGCTACCCTCCGCTGCAAGTCGGTGCGTAAGGAGTACGAAGCCATCGGCGGAAGTTCGCCGGTCAACCGCCTCGCGAAAGAACAGGCGGAGAGCCTGGAAGCGCTTCTGAACAGCAAGCAGGGTCCGGCTCCCGGAGTCGCGTTCCGGACGTACGTCGCGATGCGATACTGGCATCCGTACTGCGAGGAGACGGCCCTGCGTATGCAACAGGACGGTATCAACAAGGTCGTGCTGCTGCCGTTGTTTCCCCAATATTCCAAGACGACGACCGGCTCTACGCTGGCGTACTGGCAGGCGTTGGAGCGGCAGGGCGAGATCCCGTCGTGGCCCACCACCTGCGTTGTCGAGTACGCCGCCCATCCGAAGTACGTGCAGGCCGTCAGCGAGCGCATTGATGAAGCGCTGCAGCGTTTTCCCCGGCGTCTGCGAGACGACGTCCCGCTCCTCTTCAGCGCCTACGGGACGCCGCTGCGCGAGATGAAGGAGCGCGGTGATCCCCATTGTTGCCTGATTCACGACACCGTAGATCGGGTGATGGCGCATCGCCGGACGCAGCGCCCGTACCAGGTGGCGTTTCACGGCAAGGCAGGCCCGGCCGAGTGGCTCACCCCGGCCACGTCCGATGCATTGAACGATCTTGCCCGGCGCGGCCACACCTCGGTACTCGTCGTGCCCATCGCCCTCGTCACGGAGCACCTCGAAACGACCTATGTCTTAGACATCGTGTTACGTGAGCAGGCCGCCGCAGCCGGGATGAGCTATTACGAAGTGATGCCGGCGCTGAACTGCCATCCGCTTTTCATTCAGGGCCTGGCTGAAGCCCTGGCAAAGCAGCTTGCCCTGGGCCACGAGGCCGAGCCGGTGAACGGCTTCGCGAACGGCTACAAGCTCGCCGCGTTCGAGCCGCCGGTGTGGCGGACCCACTCCTCCGGACGCTGCTCCTCATGTGCCCAGTGCCGTCACCTCGCCGAAGCGCGGCGCTGGACGGCCGGCGATCCGGTTCAACTCCGTATCAACCCGAGTCGTACCGATCTCTCGGGCGTTTGAAAGGCCGCTTTTTTCAGTTTCACATTTTTTCAGTCCGACGTCGCAAAGTACAGCTCCAGTTCTTGCAGGGTGGCCTCCGATGTTGTCATGTCGCGGACGATCTGCCCGTCGTCGAGCAGGGTGATGCGCTCGCAGAAGTCGGTGAGGTGGCCGAGGTCGTGGCTTGAGATGAGCATGGTCGTGCCGTATTCCTGGCGCAGGTTCTGCAGCAGGTTTTTCAGCCGAATTTGCGAACCGGGATCGAGGTTGGCAAAGGGTTCGTCGAGGATGAGCAGGCGGGGCTCGATAAACATGGCCGCCACCAGCCCGATCTTTTTCTTATTGCCCATCGAGAGGTCGCGGATGTACTGCTGCGAATGGCTCAGGGATTGTTCGGGTAAGAACGGACGGTAGCGTTCCAGGGCGGCGTCGATCTGGGCGGACGACATCTCGTAGACGCTGCCGATGAAGCTGAAAAACTCGTCCGGCGTCAGGAAGTCGAGCAGAAACGATTCGTCGAGATAGGAACCGACGTCGGCTTTCCAGCCGGCCTCGCGAGAGACGTTCTGGCCGTCGACGAGCACCTGGCCGTCGTCCGCGCGGATCAGGTCGAGGAGCAGGCGCAGGAAGGTGGTCTTGCCGGCACCGTTGTTGCCGACCAGTCCGATGGCCTCGCCGGAGGCGATGCGAAGCTCCGGCACATGCAGCGCGAAGTGCTGCCCGTAGCGTTTGACGAGGTGGAAGACTTTAACGTTCATAGCTTCTGAAGCCGGCTGCCATCAGGTATTTGCGGCGGGAGAGGACGCGGGCCAACACCATGCTCCAGGGCCAGGCCAAGAGCATGCTGAGCAGGCCGAAGGCGGCGATGACGGATAACGCGGCGTCGGGGGTGCCTTCCATGAAAAAGAGCAGCAGCGCAGGGGGTAAGATGGTAGGGATGATCCAGAACCAGTGCATGATGGAAAAGCCCTGGTAGTTGAAAAAACTGCCTTCCGCCGCGTTGACCCGCCGGCGGTTGAAAACGGACAACGCGAGCATCAGCATGCTGGTAGCGCCCGCATTGTAAAACAGAAACGCCACGTGCAGCATCAGCAGGTTCGGCGCCAGCCAGAAGAAGAGGGGCAGGCTGACGAGGAACAGCGCCAGGCACGAACCCATCAGCACCATAAACTTGGCGAGCACCATGTGTTGCAGTTGAATCATGCGGGCCAGGAGGCCGTCGAAATAGCGGCTTTCCCAGGCGAACATCAACTGGCCGTAGTTGAGCGCAAAGACGCCGGAGGCGAACAGGCCGACGGCAGCGGCCATCAGGCTGCCGAAGATCGCATTGTAATCCGAGAGCAGCAGGGCGGTGTAAGCCGTGGAGACGCCGATGGAGATGAGCACGTACTGCTTCGTACGCTTGTTGCGCCACATCATCATCATCTCCAGGACGATCAGGTTGCGGATCGGCGAGCGGCCGAAGGCGAGGGTGCTGGGTAACACGCGCTGCCGGTGTTGCGTCGTGGTGCCGCGTCCCTTGCGCAGGCTGTGCAGAAGCGCGTGGCTCGAAGCCACCAGGGTGATGAGCGTAAGCGCAGCCAGCAGGTACAACGGCCGCCCGTCTCCCTGCGCCAGCGGGTCGAAAAGCCGTGAGGAAACCCTGGTGACCAGGTGCAAGCCCATCGCCTGGTCGAGCAGTTGAAAGCCGACCAGGGCTACGGCGAGCCCCAGAAACACCTTGCCATATCGGTCTACGACGACGCGAATGAGCGTGTTGAGGTAGTGGGACAACAGCAGGCAGAGCAGCAGCCCCGCGAGCCACACGAACGCGGCCCGGGGCCCCCAGGGAGAGCCGACGACGTAGCGCGACCAGAACGGGATGAAAAAGAAGAGCGGATAGAGGTTGTGCAGGCTGGCCAGCGACACCACCTGGAAGTATCGCACGAGCTGGAAGCGCTCAATCGGAAGGTGCAGATACGGATGAACCTCTACACGGGGCGGCCGCTGGAAGAAAAAGCGGAGCACCATCATGCTGAAAAGGATCGACAGCAGGTGGGCGTTGAGCAGGCTCAGAGAGCCCAATACGCCCTTTGGAACCCGCACAATCGCATCGAAAAAAAGGCCGAGGATGACCAGCACGAGCACGACGTAGAGCACCACCGGAATCAGCCCCAGGCTGATGAGCCACAGCCGCTTCCCCTTGAGAGAGCGAACAAAGCTTTTCCACTGGTTGCGCAGCAGCGCGACGTAGATCATGGGGATACAGGGGATACGACGCTTGAACCCTTCCGGACGCACAAAGGATAATCGTCCTCTGCGCCGAAAACCTAAGTTCGAGGCACCGGGTGGCAGCCAGGAAAATGAGGGGAGTCGGGCGCTTCCGCTGCAAGGCTATACCCTATTGAAAGCGGATCGTGACCTCCTCGTTCGTTTCGATCTTGATGCCGTCGACGCCTCCCAGCAGTTCTTTTATCTCGGCGGGGTTCTTCGGGTTGGCTTCGGTGAGGCGGAGGAGCTGTTCGTCATCTTCGAGCAGACGGTCGAAGTCTATTTCGAACAGGGTGATGTGACCTCCTTCCCGGTAGCTAGCGTTCGTCTCGGCGATGCGGCCTGCAACCTCCAGGCTGATCGCCAACCGCCCGCCTTTGAACATCTCACGCATCATCTTCATCTGCTGGGCACGCTGTTCGCTGTCGACCGGCGTGTTGTCCGCCTCGGGTTGGTTCCGGGCATCCTCCTCCTGCGGGGATTGATCCATGAGAACGACGAGGGTGGAGGGCGAGCCCTCCTCGAAGCGAAACGTGATGAAGTCGGCTTCGTCCGTGGTCTCCTCCAGGTCCGCATCGCTGCCGAGCGCGTCGGGCATCTGATCTTCCGGGCTCAGGTTGACGTTGAGTGTGTTGATGTCGTCGAACGCATAGACGGCCTTGCATCCCATGCGCTCGTCCTCTTCGAGGGCTTCCGAAGAAACGAGCCGCACCCCTGCTCCCATCGCAGCGGCTTCTTCCCGGAGCTTGTCTGCCTCGCATAGCGCAGGCGGCTCGCTGTCTTCGTCCCCGAACATCATCGCCATTTGCAGGATTTCACGGGTCAGCGAAAACGTTTGCTCGAGCGTACCGCTCCCGTCGGGGTTGATCCGGACGATCGTTTCGAACGTAAAACAGCCGGTGCAGCAAAAAAGCAGCGCCGTCGCCAGGAGGAGAGAAGGTGTACGAGGTCGGGGGCGGAGCAAGGTCGGTGTGGGGCGCATGGTCTTCTGGGGTAAGTGGCGGGAACCGTGAGGCGTGACACGCGCAAAACGAAGGGGAACGGGTGGGCCGGCGTGGCGTACCGGGTGCCGGTCCGACAGATCTGCTTTGCTCTTATTCTGGTTTGCGGCAAAAAGTTCGGTCGGGCCGTCTACATTTCAGGGCACGCCCGCGAAAAAATATGCAGGCACGGCGAACCTTTTTGTTACGGCTGTGACAAAGAGCGACGTTATGTGGGCAAGCTTGCCCCGGTAAACCCCCGTTTCTCGGGATTTCCGGGGGAGGAAGCCGTTCGCGGCCTGCACGCCCCTTGAATTGGCATGATCCTCGTTCCGTTTTCCGGGAGGAACCAGGATCCCGTTTCAACATGACTCCGACAGAAACCGCAGGCATGGCCATGATCGAAAAACGACGCAGCGACCACGACGGTACTCCGTCGTCCGGCGTTGCTTCCTCCCCGGAATACGGTTGGCAGTCTGAAGATTTCGACAAGGTGACCAACGAAGAGCTGGCGCAGCTGGCCGGTACCAACGTGCTGGAGAGCGAAGCCTACTTCGAGTTGTGGCGGCGCACCCACCCTCTGGTGTCGGACATCGTTCACCACCGGATCTGCGGGCAGGACGCGCAGCATACCGTGATCGCATTTTACTGTCATAAGCTGCCCCGCGTGCTGCATCGGTTTACGCCGAGGCGGCACCGGGCTTCGTTCGAAGCCTGGCTGACGACGGTCCTGAAAAACTATCTCAACGACGAATGGCGGAAGGATCGCTTGCGCCGCAGCCGGCAGATGGAGTTCGACCCGGACCGCCCCGGCGCGTCGGCGCGGGTCTTCGTGCAACGATCTCAGGTAGAGGACAAGATTGAACATGACCACCTCGTCTTCTTTCTCAGAGAGATCATGCAGCAAGTGCTGGGGCCGGAGGATCGCTACATCTTCCGGGCGCGGTACTGGGAAGACAAGACGCTCAAAGAGATTGCTGCGGAACTGGGTCTGTCCGAGGAAAATGTGCGCGTAAGGCACTGGCGCGCCAAAAAACGATTGCACAAGGTGTGCAAGAAGTATCGGGCATCCGGGCTGCTCTAAAGCGGCCGGCTGCCGTACCGATACGCCATCCGGATCATGCGGATGGATGAGGTTAAAAGACGGAGGCAACCATGCGTACCCTCAAACCCGCTTGCACGGAGCCCGGGCAGTGGGACCGAGCCCCGGACGCCGAAGCACCGGCGTCCGAGATTCTGGCGTATCTTCGGCACTGTGATGCCTGTGCCTATCACGCACGGCTTACGCAGGAGGAGGACCTGGCGCTCGACCGCCTCCTCCAGGATGCCTGCTGCGGCCTCCCCATGGACGACGTCGTGCAGGCCCATATCTCGCGGCGCTCGGTGCGCTTCCCGCGCATACAGCGGATGCGGCGTGGGCCGGCGGCGGGGCCCCTGCAGGACCGCGCCCGCTTCGAACGGCGCCTGACGCAGGCCTGCGTCGCCGCCTTCGGCATCGTTGTGCTGTGGATCTCTTTCACCAGCCATCGCCTCGGTTCCAACGCTTCTGACGGAGCCGTTGCGGTCGCCGACACCCTGGCCCGCCCGGCCGTGCCTTTTTCCGGCGGTATCCTCGCGGCCATGGACAAAGGCCGCCTGTATGTCTCGCACATCGCATCGGAAGAGCCTGCGGAACAAGCCTGGCCGGGCACCGCGTCGGACACCGAAAAGCGCACCGTAGCCATTCCGGACTATCCCTTCGGGAGTATCTTGCGGATCACCAACCCGCTTAACGGCGTCTCCGTCGTCGTCAAAGTAGTCCGGCGCAGCTACGCCGAACGCGAAATTTTCCTGTCTCCCAACGCCGCCACTTCCCTGGACCTCACCGGCGACGCCATCGTGTTCGTCGAGGTGCTCTCGGAGCCGCGCCCGATGAACCTGGCACCCTGAAAACCGGGGCGCTTTCCGCCTGTTGAAAGGGTGTAGGAAATCGAATTCGTATATTCGATCTTCTCTCCGGCACTCGTGTTTTTCTGCGTTTCCATTCCTGTCGAGGTGGTCATGGTATCTCCTGCGCGTCGTCTCCGTGTGGCATTCGCCTACCTGTTGGTCTTGTTCTTCGTCGTAGAACTCGCTGGCTGCGGAGAGGGCGGGCCCGGCGTCAACGTATCCGACTTTACGCCCCAGGGGGAGGTAGAGCGAGCGACCAACTTCACCGTGATTTTTTCGAAGGACGTCGTCGGCGACTCGTTGACGAACGTCCCGCTCGACGCTGCGCCGATCACGTTCACCCCGGCGCTACCGGGCCAGTTTCAATGGATCGCTGCGAACAAGTTACGCTTCTATCCGGACGTGATGCTTGCCCCCTCGACCGAATACCAGGCCGAGGTGGAACCTCGTGCGGTCTCGGCCTACGGCCTGGCCCTCAAAGGCACCCGGCGGTTCACGTTCCAGACGCCCCGGCTCCGCGTCGTCAGCGCATTCCTCAACTTCGACTATAATCCCGACACCAGCACGCGGGCGGCGCTGGCCGCCACCATCGAATTCAACTCCGACGTCGATCCCGAGGTCGTAGCCGACCATGTCGCCATCCGCTACAAAGACGGCCGGCGCATTCCCTACCAGCTTACAACCACCGGCTCGGGCCGCGTCGTGACGTTCGAAGCGCCTGCCGTGGAACGCGGCGAGGACGAACAGCAGATCGAACTCTACGTCCGTGAGGGCCTCGTCGGCCTCGGCGGCAACCTGGGGCTGGCGAGCGACTACACGCGGGGCGTCATGCTGCCCGGCCAGAACAGCCTGAAAGTCGAGCAGATGGTATCCGTGCGCGAGTCGGCGTCGAGCCAGTACGTCAAGGTGCGGTTCAACCTGCCCATCTCAGGCGATCGAGTCGCTTCGTTCATCAGCGTCGAGCCGGATGTCGACGTCCAGGCGACAGGCTCGCATACGTACCTGACCCTCCGGGGCGACTTCCAGACGGACGAGACCTATCAGGTCACCATCCGCGAAGGGATGATGGCCATCGACGGCTCGCAACTCGGGCGTGATTTCTCGGGTGCCGTTACCTTCCGGCAGGAAAACATCCCCCCGCAACTCGACTTCGTCGGCGACGGCTTTTACCTCAGCCGCAACGGCCACCTCAACCTGGGCCTGTCTACCATCAACCTGGACAAGGTGACCATCGAGGTGGACAAGATCTACGCCAACAACCTGGTCTACGTCCTCAACGCTTACGACTTCGCCGCGCCGGAGGGCTATTACTACTGGAACGCCGACCTCTCGACGCTCGGCACGGAAGTCTATCGCGAAGACCTCGTCGTGTCCGTCGAGGCCAACGAGGAGGTCGTCACGCCGATAGCCATTGAGAGCTATCTGCGGGAGCAACGCGCCGGCATCTTCAAAGTCACGGCCCGCAAGACCGAGGAACGCTGGGACAACGTCTCGCGCTGGGTGGTGGCAACGGACCTGGGCTTGATGACCAAAGAAGCCGGGGACGATCTCTGGGTATGGGTCAACTCGCTGACGTCGCTCGACGCGCAGCAGAACGCCGAGGTGACGCTCTACAGCCGGAACAACCAGGTGCTGGGGACGGCCCGTACAGGCGAGGACGGCGTCGCCGTCTTTACCAACTATCGCCAGCGCACGGAGGGCTTCGAACCGTTTCTCATCACCGCCGCGCTGGGCGACGACCTCGCGTTCGTCGAACTGACCCGCCGCCGGCTGGCGACGTCGGACTTCGAGGTAGGCGGGATGCCGTATTTGCAGAACGGCTACGAAGCCTTCGTCTACAACGAACGCGGCGTCTTTCGGCCCGGCGAGACGGTGCACCTGGGCGCCGTCGTGCGCGGTCCCAACGCCGCCGTGCCGCAGCCCTTTCCGCTCCGCCTGCGCGTCACCGGCCCTGACGGCAAGGTGCTCGACGAGCAGCGCACCCGCCTCAACGAACAGGGCGGCACCGACTTCTCCATCGACGTGCCCGACTACGCGTTGACGGGGGCGTACACGGCCGCGCTGCTTATCGGCGACAACCAGGAGATCGGGCGCACGGCGTTCAGCATCGAGGAGTTTGTGCCGGACCGCATGAAGGTCCGTGCCGATACCGACGCCCAGACCTACCGGCCCGGCGAGTCCGTCACCATCGACGTCGAAGGCATCACCCTCTTCGGCCCGCCGGCCGCCGGGCGCCGCGTGCAGGCCCAGGTAGAGCTTGAACCCTACCCGTTCGCGCCCGAAGCCTACCGGCGTTTTACCTTCGGCAATCCCGAACGGTCGTTCGTCTCGGTGGAGGCCGACCTCGAAGATGCCCTGCTCGACGACCAGGGGCGCGTCCGCCTGGCCTATACGCTGCCGCGCAACCTGCAGCCTCCCGCTTCGCTGCGCCTGGTCGTTGAGGCGACGGTCCTGGAGCCGGGCGGGCGCGGCGTCACGGCCTACGCCGGTGCCGTCGTGCACCCCTACGACGCCTACGTCGGCCTGCGTCCGTTGCAGGAAGGCTATGCCGAGCCGGGCAAGGCGTTTCCACTGGAGTTCGTCGTCGTCGATGCGAACGATGAATCCGTCCCCGGGCGCACGGTGCAGGTATCGCTCTACAAGATCTTCTGGAACAGCATCTGGCGGCAACAGGCGGACGGGCGGTATCGCTACGTCTCGGAGCGGACGGAGCGCGTCGAAGCCCAGCAAACCCTCACTACCACAGGGGGCGTCGGGCGGTTTGAGGTGACGCCGGAGGAATACGGCAGCTACAAGCTCGTAGCCGAGGACCCTGCGTCCGGGGCGTCGACCGTCCTCTCGTTTTACAGTAGCGGATGGGGCTACGAAGCCTGGGCCATGGACTCGCCGGACCGCGTCGAACTCGAACTCGACAAAGAGCGCTACCGGCCGGGCGAGAAGGCCAAAGTGCTGGTGCGGGCGCCCTACGCCGGCAAGCTGCTGCTGACCGTCGAGCGCGAACAAGTCTTCGACCATTTCGTCACCATGCTCGACGGCAACACGGCCACGCTCGAAGTGCCCATTACCGGCACCTACAAACCCAACGTCTACCTCTCGGCCCACCTGATTCGTTCGACCGACGGGCTGGACCGCGACGAGTCCGCCCGGGCTTTCGGCGTCGTCCCGCTGCACGTCGACACCGACCCGTATCGCCTGGCCGTCAGCCTCGATGCGCCGGCGGAGATGCGGCCGCAAAACCCGCTCACCGTGGACGTCCGCGTGCAGGGCAGCCAGGATCGAGCCTACGTCACCCTTGCCGCCGTCGACGTCGGCATCACCCAGCTTACCGACTTCCAGACCCCGGACCCGCACGGCTTTTTCTACGGCAAGAAACGCCTGGAGGTGGAAACGTACGACCTCTACGGCGTCATCCTGCCCGAGGTGCCCTCGTCGCTTTCGTCCCCGGCGGGCGATATCGAAGCGGCACGGCGGCGGCGCGTCAACCCGGCGGCGGCACGGCGGGTCAAGCCGGTGGCTTACTGGTCGGGGGTGATCGAGACGGACCGGGAGGGGCGGGGTCGCGTCACGTTCGACATCCCGCAGTTCAACGGGACCGTGCGCCTGATGGCCGTTGCCTACGCCGGCGATCGCTTCAGCAGCGTTGAGCAGGAAGTGCTTATCCGGGATCCCATCGTGATGACGCCGACGCTGCCGCGCTTCCTCGGGAGTGGGGACCGCTTCAGCCTGCCGGTGAGCGTGTTCAACGGCACCGGCAGCGAGGCCTCGTTCGACGTCCGCCTGGCCCTCGACGGCCC